>Ga0207428_10002768_pt1 | contig 17433 bp, 11 predicted proteins | sample RhiMethybrSRZTD1_FD_187600 | JGI IMG/M metagenome (GOLD analysis project Ga0207428, IMG submission 187600) | Populus rhizosphere microbial communities from Tennessee, USA - Rhizosphere MetaG P. TD hybrid SRZTD1 (SPAdes) (version 3) | ecosystem: Host-associated > Plants > Roots > Rhizosphere >...
TGTCGGCCTGCGTGAAGGACTGGAAGAGCCTGGCCTGTTGCTGCGGAGAAATGCCGATGCCCGTGTCCGCGACCGTCACGCGCAGCAGCACTTCGTCGTTCGCAGTGTCGTTGGCCGCGTCAGCCATCGGTTCGACTTTGACCAGCACCTCGCCGGCTTGCGTGAACTTGAACGCATTGCTGATGAGATTGGTCAATACCTGACGGAAGCGAAGGGCATCTCCGCGGAGCCGGTCAGGGACCGTCGGCAGCGGATGCGTGACGAGCTCGACGTGCTTCTGGATGACGACCGAGCGAAACGTCTCGGTGACTTCCTCGAGGACTTCCCGCAGGCTGAACGGCGCGTTTTCGAGCTCCAGCCGGTCGGCTTCGATCTTCGAGAAGTCGAGGATGTCGTTGAGGATGCCCAGCAGGTTCTTCGCCGACGAGTGAGCGACGCTGACGAACTGGTGAGGTTTCGGCGGCAGATCCGCCTCCAGCGCCAGGCCGGTCATGTTCAGAATCGCGTTCATCGGCGTGCGGATCTCATGGCTCATGTTGGCCAGGAACATCGACTTGGTCTGGGTCGCTTCCTCTGCCCTCGCTTTCGCCAGCTTGAGCGCGTTCTCCTGTTCTTTCCGCTCGGTGACGTCGCGGATCGAGACTGCGACCTGCGTCTGCTCCGATCCGCGAGCGGGCAGCGGACTCAGCCCGATCTCGAGAGGAAATTGCGAGCCGTCCTTGCGAATGCCACGAAGCTCCCGATCGGGACCCATTTCGCGGGCTGCCGGAGCCTGGTGAAAGGTGGCCCGTAACGCGGCATGGTGCGGCCGCACTTCCGGCGGCACCAGCATCTCCACCGGGTGGCCGATCAGTTCTTCACGCCGGTATCCGAACAGCTGTTCGCACCGTGCGTTTGCCAGCTCGATCGCTCCGGTGGCGTCGACGACCATCAACCCGTCCGGAGCGAGCTCGAGCACACTGCGGAAGAATCGCTCGGTTTCCTCCAGCTGGCGCGCCTGATCCTGCGTCTGGCCGAGCAGCTCCTGCGTGCGCAGGTTGCGCTGCAGGACTTCGAGGTTCATCGCCACCAGCGGCATCGACTCGGCGAGCAGGGCGTTCTCGCGCGCAGCGAACGGGTGAAACGTCGCGGTTTCGACGACACCCAGCAATCCGTTCGCACACACCAGCGGCGATGCGAGGACATGCCCCGGTGTCGCGGCCCCGAGGCCTGACTCGATCCGCAGGTAGTCCTGCGGGGGAGCAGTCAGCGTGACCGGCCGGCGGTCCTGAGCGCACTGGCCGATGAGTCCCTCACCCAGGGCGAAGGTCATCGCCGCTTCCGCACGCGAAGACAGCCCGTACCCGGCAACTCGTCGCAGGCTGCCTGCGTCTTCCTCAAACACGTAGAAGCCCGCCACACCGCCACCGAGCAGAGGCATCAGTCCTGAAAGAAGCCGCTGACCGAATTCCGCCAGTGACCCAGCCACCTGCAGGTCCCCGATGAGCGTGGAGGCACTCGACTTCACCCAGCGCTGCTCGTCGATGGCGGCTGATCCCTTTTTGAGCACTTCGATGGAGCGGGCGAGGCTGCCGGTTTCATCCGTCGCCTCGATGAAAGGAACGGGCACGCTGTAATCACCGGCTGCCAAGTTCTTGACCGACCGCTCCAGCGCCTGGATCGGCGTCACGATGCGACGAAGGGTCACGAAGCCGAAGAGGGCTGTCAGCAGCAGCGCCGCCACGTTCGCGCCAAGCATCTGCGTCCGTGTCTGCTCGATCGCTGCTTGGGCATCTCGAGCCGCGTTGGTCCCGAGTTTCTCGTTGTACTGGATCCACTCGTTCAACACCTGGTTGAGCCGGTCGCCGATCGGCGCGACGCTGCCCATGAATCGGGCTGTGGCTTCCGCCTTGCGTCCCTCGTCCGCGAGAATGAGGAACTGCTTCGCTTCACTGATGTCCTGGCGGTATAACTCCCGGAACGTGCTCAGGAACTGGCGGTTCCGTTCGTCGCTGATGTAGGAATCGCCGTATCGCTGCACGGCCTGCGTCAATACCCGGTCGTTCTCGTCGACACGCGCGCGGGCGGCCGCCTGTGCATTCTGATTCGCCGCCAGCAGCACGTCGCGGATGCTCACCCGGATCTCGGCAAAGCTTCCGGCGATGCTGCCGAGCGCGGCCACGCTGGCGAGTTGCGACTCGGCGACAAATCGACCACGCTCTTCGATCTTTGACAGTTGCATCCGCGCGAACAGCCCGAACCCCACCAGCGCAATCAGAGGGATCGCCAGCAGGACGATCAGCCGTTTGCCGATCGTCATCGGTGTTTCTCCGCGTCAGGCATCGCAGGCGGGACCCTCGCTGCGAAGGACGTGCCGCGGCCGCGTCGCAAAATTCGCGGGGATTACGGCCAAAGATCGCAAGCCATCGCACTCGACCGCGATCTGCCAGCCTGCGCTCACTTCCGATGGCGAGATTCGGCTGGGGAGCCACGACACGTCGAGGGGAGCGGGGGCTGGGCCACGCCCACTGGCTCAGCGGTTGCCATACAAACGTCTCAACGCGCCAGGCCACGACCGCCACCGCGCCTGCGTCCAAACAAGTATGAAAAGGCGTCTGGGTTGGATTCTTATTGCTGTGCTCGGCGTCACCGGCTCATGCTGTTCGTCATCGCCAAAGACCTGACGCGCATGCAAGTGGAAGCGACCGTGGATGAGGCCGGCATCGGTCGCATCCGCAATGGCGGGCCGGTGACCTTCCGTGTGGATGCATATCCGGACGAGGTGTTCACGGGCACAGTGCGGCAGATCCGGCTGCAGCCCGTCGTCACGCAGAACGTCGTCAGCTACGTGACCGTGATCGATGTGCCCAACCCGCCAGTTCGGTACGTTCATCTCACGGCGATGCCTACGGCCCGCGGCAAGCTGGCAATGGCGCGCGCCGTTGACGTGAGCGACGTTCGCGCTTGCCGCCCGGTTTGGTTAGCGGTAAGTTCTCCGGCAACGGCGCATGAACATTCGTTGCACCTTCATCCGCCTGTGCATTGCGGGTGTACTGGCGGCTGGTTGCGGCGGTAGTCCGACAACTCCGCAACCCTCAGGTGAGGTTACGGAGGGGCGAACGAACCTTCCTCCGCTCACGCCGTTGGAGAATGCAGTCCGACAGGCGTTCGAACAGGCATTCAACGAGCAGGTGCCGCGTCCGGCAATCGTTGAGAGCAACTCCGATGTTGTCTTTTGCAGCGCCTACGTGACGTCGAACGCCTGGCTGGGATCCCCTGGAAGGTCGTCGACGCTCCTGTCGTTAAAGCTGTCGAGTGATGGCATGTCGGTGACGCGGAGCACGCGCGCGACCTTTCTCACGCCTGCAGGTACGTTCCGAGCCCTGACCGTTCTCGTCGGTTATCCGGAGACCGTCGGCGCCGACGCCATCAGTCTGCTCGAAGGTGCGCAGAGGGCGATCAACGACGACTACGCCTCGTTCTCAGCCGCCAGAGGGTACGGAGCACCACTGGTGACGTTCAACAATACGAACGTTCGCATTCCGTCTTCGCAAGTCAGTGATGCGCGCACGTTGAGCGGTGTCGTGACCGCGCTCTCGCAGCAGGGGATTGCGGTCGGCGGCTACGATTTCCTCGTCTCCATCAACATCGATCCGGCGCGTTCCGAAGGTGGGTTTGCGACACCGGGCTCCACTCCAGCGTTCATTTACATGGGCAATTTCAGCCAATGGAAGACGACATTGTCGGCGTCGAACATGACTTCCATTGCGGGTGCTGTGTATCACCACGAGGTGATCCATCACTGGGGCTGGCCCGGCACTCACGACTGGGCCTGTGCCAACAACGTCAGCTACGGGTTCAACTTCCGGGTGCCACCAGTTCTGCTGGGATGGGAGGACGTTGACGGAGATCGAGTGCCGGAAGTCATCGACTCCACGCCATATGGCCGATCGGGTCGCTAGTTGAAGTTCGAAAAGCCGTCATCGTGGCTGACCGTGACGGGTCGTGGGTGACGCGGAATGCGATGCGCGGTGTCGCGAGTTAATTTGGCACCGAAGCTGCTCTGCGGCGGGCACGATGAAGATCGCGCTGCTCGGAGCGGCCGGCGGTGAGGTCACCGGATCCGCCTACCTGATACAAACCGGTGACGCCAACGTCATGGTCGACTGCGGACTGTTTCAGGGTTCGCAGAAGGCCGAAAACGGCAACCATCTGCCGACGACCGCCGCCCTGCGGCAGCTGCACGCGGTGGTGCTCACGCACGCACATCTTGATCACACGGGGCGATTGCCGCTGCTGACCCGCTTCGACTACAGCGGCCCGATCTACGCCACGGCGGCGACGACGTCGCTCGCCGGCCTGATTCTGAAAGACGCGGCGTATCTGCAGGGCGAAGACGCCCGACGGCAGAACCGTCGTCGCTCGCGTGCAGAGACACCGCGCGTCGAGCCGCTGTATACGCAGAAGGAAGTCGATCGCCTGCAGCCACTGTACCGCCGCCTTCGCTACGACCATCCAACGGAGGTGGCGCCCGGTATCAGCGTGCGTGCCGTCGAGGCCGGCCACATTCTCGGTTCGGCCAGCCTCGAGATGACGGTGACCGAGGGCGGCAGCGCCAGGGTCGTGGTGTTCTCGGGTGACATCGGACCGCGAGGCGCCCCGTTGCATCGGGATCCCGTTCCCTTCAAGCACGCGGACCTGGTGTTCCTCGAATCGACGTATGGCGACAAAGAGCATCCCTCGCTGAACGACACGGCGGCCCTCGCGCGCGAGGCGGTGAAGGCCGCAGTCGAACAGGGTGGCCGCGTGCTCGTGCCGACGTTCGCGATCGGCCGCTCGCAGCTGCTCCTCTATCTGCTGGCCGGCGCGTTCAAACGCAAGACGCTGCAACCGTTTCCGATTTTCCTCGACAGCCCGATGGCGATCCGCGCCACCGACATCTACCGATCGAATACGGAGCTGTTCGACGAGGAGGCGCTGGCGATGCAGCGGTCCGGCGAGCTGTCCGGCCACCTGCGGACGCTGCAGATGTGCGAGAAGGCCAAAGACTCGGCGGCGCTGGCGCGGAAGCGGGGCCCGTGGATGGTTCTCGCCGGCGCGGGCATGTGCACCGGCGGCCGCATTCTGCACCACCTGCAGAATCATCTGCCCGATCCGAGCACGCTGCTGTTGATGGTCGGCTATCAGTCGCGCGGTTCTCTGGGGCGCGCGCTTGCCGACGGCGCGAAGGAAGTACGCATCGCCGGGATGAAAGTGCCGGTGCGCGCGACAACGCACCTGCTCGGCGGGTTGAGCGGCCACGCGGCACAGTCGGATCTGCTCAACTGGTTCGGCACGCTGGCTCCGTCACGGCCGCGCGTCATCCTTACGCATGGGGAGGACGGGCCGCGCGCGGCGTTGCGCACATGCATCGAGAAACGTTTCCGTCTGCGGGCGGAGATGCCCGCCTACCGCGAGGTCATCGAATTCTGATCAGGCCTGATGAGGAAACCGTGATGTCCAGCACAGTGAAGGTATCTGACGTGTCGCGAACCGTCAGCCTTGCCGACGAAGAGGCTGTCAAGGAAGTGCTCCGCGGAACGATCCTCGACCTGTGGAAGGTTGTGAACACGCTGACCCGGCTGAAACCATCCCGGCGCGAGCGCTATCGGGTGGCGATTTTTGGTTCCGCGCGCGCCCAGCCCGGGACGTTCGTCTACGAGGAGGTCAAACGTGCTTCTGCCGCCTTTGCCGCCATGGGCTGCGACATCGTCACGGGCGGCGGTCCCGGCCTGATGCAGGCGGCGAACGAGGGCGCCAGAAGTGCCGGCGCGCCGACCTCGGTCGGCATCCGCGTCGAGCTGCCGTTCGAGCAGGACGTGAATCCGTTCGTCGCGCAGGCGTTCGAGCACGAAACGTTCTTCACGCGGCTCCATCACTTCGTGATCGCATCCGACGCCTTCGTGGTCGTTCCTGGTGGCATCGGCACCGTGCTCGAGACATTGATGATCTGGCAGCTCCTGCAGGTGCGGCACGTCGACGGTGTCCCGCTCATTCTCGTCGGCAAGATGTGGAAGGGGCTCGTCGAGTGGGCGAAGGCGAGCATGCTCGATCCGCGTCTGGCGCTCGCCAACGCGGAGGATCTGCAGATTCCGCAGTGCCTCGACACCGCCGATCAGGCGATCGCCGTCGTCCGCGACCTGCACGGCAAGTGGCGGGCTGATGCTACGGCATCCTGATATTCGCCTCGCCGCACGACTCGAACAGCGACAGCAGCCGCGACACGCTGAACAGCTCGCGGATGCGCGGCCGGATGTTCACCAGGTGCAGCTCCGCGCCGGCGGTTTTCGCTGACACGTACAGCGAGGCGATGGTTCCAAGGCCGACGCTGTCCATCATCGTCACATCACTGAAATCGATCGTGATGTGACGCAGGCGCGCGATCAGCGGCTTTACCTCCTGTCGCAGGAGGCCTGCTGATGTCAGCAGGAGCCGGCCGCGGCAGTGGACGGTCGCCGAATCGGCGGTGGCGGCGACGGCAATCGTGAGGTCGATCTGGTCTGCCACGAGAGCACCTCGCGTCCGCTGATTCTAGTTCGGCCGCGCCGTGTCGGCGTCGGAATCGTATTCACGGAATAGGGCAGGCAAAAGCCCGGGCCCGGCTGGCAACAGGTAGCGTTCCGGCGCGGACGCTGGCTTCCCGGGTCTCATCAGGGAGACCAGCGCCGCGGGCGTTTGTGAACAGATCAGAAGTCCACTGTCACGTTCCAGCGGACGAACCGCGGCGTATAGATCGCCGTCGGATTGTTCCACGTCGCGCCGAGCAGGGCGTTACCCGGGCTGAACTGATAGCCGTTCTCGTAGGTCGTCGCGTAGTTGGTGTTCAGCAGGTTGCTGAGATCCACTCCGACATCCACGCGCTTCCCGCCGAAACGAAGGATCTTCGCGAAGCGCATGTCGATCTGCGTCCGCCGGTTGTCGGCAAACAGCTTGTGGCCACTGTCGAGGAGATTGACGGTCGTCGTCGTGGTCGCGGTCGTTCCTGGAGGCAGCCGTCCAAGTTGATCGCGGATCAGCGAGTTGGGGAACGCCCAGTTGGCAACGAGCTCCAGCGGCGGCTGCGAGCGGACGGTGCCGCTGACGAGCACGTCGACCTTGGGAACGACGTACGACGCCAATCCGCGGACCGTCGTCTGGAACGGATCGACGTCGCGACAGCTGCGCAGATCCTTGATCAGGTTCGCGGCGTCGATGTTCTTGTCGGTTGCGCAGGTGTCGTCGACCGAACGACCGGTCTGCGTCCCGATCTGGAGTGTCAGCCCCTGACGCAGGCGGGCGTTGAGTGTGACGTCGACGCCGTCCCAGTAGGCCTTGCGCTCAGGCCCGAAGTCGGTTTCGAACGTGACGTAGTTCTTCACGCCGCGATCGGAGGCAGCCTGCGTCACCAGCTGCAGTGTCATCGGATAGCCGCCACCGCCGGGCAGCCGCGGATCCGACGGCGCCACGATCGTGAACTCCTGATAATCCTCGGGGCCACGAAGTGTGTTGTCCGTCACCTTGGCGCCGAGGAACCACCGGCGGTTGTAGGCAACCTCCACCGACATGCGCGGGATGACTTCCTGCTGCAGCGTCACCCCCCACTGCCAGTCGCTCTGACGGACGCCCCAGCCATGGAGCGTGTCCTGGTTCACCTGCGTGACATTGCCCGACACCTTGCCGAAGTTCAGCGAGTCGCCGGTCACCGCGAGGCACTCCTGATTGGCGACGAAGTTCATGATGTCGCAGTCAACGACCTTGTTGTCCCGCCGTGGATCGCCGGCCGGGAAGAAGCGGTCGTCCCAGGTGCGGGTGCCGATGCGGACGATGCGGGCGGCTGGACTGTTGCTCGTGTACTCGCTGTCATTCGTCGCCGCATCGAGGTAATGACCAAGGTTGAACTTCAGCGCTGTCCGGCCGTTGCCGAACACGTCATACGCGACGCCCATCCGCGGCGTGATGTCGTTGAATGAGTCAACACCGGGCGTGCGGGGGAAGCTGATCGGCTCGGCGTTGAACTGCGACGTGAACGGTGTTCCGTTGTGATCCGCCGGAGTGAAGCTCCAGGCGCGGTCGTAGCGGAGCGCGCCCTGCAGCGTCAATCGGCCGCGCGTCCACTTGTCCTGGACGTAAATCGACGCAGTCCCCGTGCGATCCGACTGATGCCACTCCGGCAGGCGCCAGGTGACCTGGTTGGGCTGACCATTGTTGAAGCGATAGGCCAACTGCTGCTCGTTGACGAGGAACCAGTTCTTGACCCGGATGTACGAACCCTGATACCCGACCTTCATCTCGTGCGATCCGGTGACGTAGGAGGCGGAGGCGCGCCAGTTGTTCGGATTGGCGTAATTCGGGTTGGCCGTCGCGACGCCACGATAGACGAAGTTCGCGCGCGGCGCATACGGTAGACCCGTCGCTGGATTGGTGGCCGTGGACTGCTCGGTCACCTGGATCATGTTCAGGATGCCGTCCGGCGCCGGCCGGCCTGTCGTCCCGCCGCGGAACATGAAGCGGGTGAAGCCCGCCTCGAACAGGAGCTTGTTCGTCATCGGCGCCGTCCAGATCGCCTGGTTGACGTGATACGGAAGGTTGCCGAAGTAACTCGGATTGGCCTCGGGTGACGGCGTCGTGGCGCCCGCTCCGAGCGCAACCCAGTTGTCGCCGCGCTTGTTGCAGCCGTTGTCGCTTTCGAGCTTCAGTGTCGATCCCTCGCAGCGGCGCTGGTACTCCTGGTTGTAGGAGACGCGATGCCTGGCGGACACCTGCATCGTGATCCGGCCGATGTACGACTCGCGTCCCTGAAGTGTCCGCGCGGTGACGGAGGGGTCAGCCACCCAGTCCCAGCGCGCGTCGTTGAAGGCGTTGGCGTTGGCGACGACGCCGGGCACTGCTGCCGCCGTTTCGAGGCTGCGATAGCTGCCGAAGAACCACAGTCGATCGCGTTTGATCGGGCCGCCGTAGGAGACGCTCGTGTCGTACGCGTTGATGATGCCAGGCGTCTCTTTGAGATTCGGTCCAGGAGGCGGCGCCGTCAGCTCCGCGTTCAGGTTATTGCCCCGGGACCAGTCGCCCGCGTTGTTGATGAACGCCTGCCCACGGAAAGTGTTCCCGCCGGAACGCGGCACCAGGTTCATGACCGGGCCGCCGATGTCCGATTCGCCGAGTCCGCCGGCAACGGCCACCGACACCTCGTCGACGTTGATGGAGTCGAGGATGTAAGTCGAGACGCCGCCGCCGTTGAACGGCGCCGCGATTGTCATGCCGTTGATCGCCATGCGCCCTTCGTTGATGGGACCGCCCCGCGCCGCGAAGAAGGTCATCGTCGGCGACAGGGCGAGCGCGCCCTCGTTGACGACCAGCCCGGGGACAGCATTCAGCAGCGTGCCGACAGTGCGAAGGCCGGGAAGAGCCGAGACGACCTCGGCGCTCAGCACTGTTTCGCGCTGCGCGGTCTGGACGTCAACGACCGGCGTCTCGCCGGTGACCGTCACGGTCTCCTGCAGGGCGCCGACCCGCATGTCGATCGGGATCGTCAGCGTGGTGGTTCCACTGAGCTCGATGCCTTCGCGACGGACGAGATTGAATCCGGACAGCCGGAACGTGAGGGTATACGTGCCGGGATTCAGACCGGGAATGCGGTACTGCCCGTTCGTGTCAGTGACGGCTGTACGTACTTTTTCAATGAGGACGGGACTCGATGCTTCGACAGTCACGCCCGGCAGCACAGCGCCCGATTCGTCCCGGACCGTTCCCGTGAGAGTACCTTGCGCAGACGCAAGGGATGGCAGCAGGACGACCGCCATCAGGATCAAGACGGCTTTCAACGCTCCGCGCATCGCACTCCTCCTCCAAAATAAAAGTGCGTGCGATGACGACGCGCGGCCTTACGCGGATTAATTGTCGGGCATTCAATGCCGTCTGAGCCGTTTTGTCAACAAATAGGTTGCCTGCATCGGCTAAGCGCCGAACTGGCGGAGGTGATGGTCAGCGTGCAGGTAGCCCCAGCGGAGCCACGCTGTCGCCGACATCGGCCCGAAAATGGGGTGTTCCGGGCAGTTCGTTCCCGGATTGCGGGCGAGCCCCATTAACAGCGATTCGACGCGGGCGACGTCGTCCGCGAACTCCTGCGGCTTCGTTCCGCCGATCTCCTGATCGATTTCCGGTCGCGTGGCGACTCCGGCCGGCCACGGCAGCGGAACATAGAGCGCGATCCACTTGATGAACGTTCGCTGCACTGGACCGGTGGCCGGGCTCACGGTCTTCTGGCCCGTCGCCACGCACAGCGCATCGGCAAGGTGGCAGATCATCTGATGCGCCGACATGCGGCCCCACCTCGCGCTGGTGTCGGGGCGCAGCGTCCGCAGCCGGCGGAGGATTTCGGCCAGATCGTCCGGCCGGGACAGCGACTTCATGCCGCTCTGACGTGTGAGCCGAGCAGGCGTTCGCCGCCGGCTTCCCGAAACGCCTGGAGCGCGCGCTGCCGGCCGGCCTCGGCATCTGCGAGAACCGCGCGGAAGGCGGGATCGGATCTCAACGCATCGAAGTGCGGGCTCCGGGCGAGGGTCGGCGCTGCAAAGTACCCTCTCGCAACCGCAAGCTGCAGGTGCGCGACCCCCTCCTCGTACGCGCCGACCTCGCAGAGCATCCACCCCTCGAGAAAGAGCGCCTCCGGGTCCATCTGGATCTTCAAAGAGTTGACGGCGGCGATGTCCATGCGCATCGCATCAGGGCGCCGTTCCAGCCACGCCATCAGATAGTTCGACCAGACCTGGAACGCCGGAATCTTCATCGACTTGCGGACGTCGAGCAGCAGTTGACGGGCCTCGTCGCGGCGCCCGGCGAGGCCGAGACCCATGACCCGGATACCCTCGTCGGCACCGCCGGTGATCGGCGGTTCGACCTCGAACAGACGGTCGATCTCGCCGGCGAGGAGCAGCGTGCCCTGCAGGCTCGTGGCGACGTTCGGGTCGAGCCGACGCGCCTCGGCGTGCGCCGCCACCGCCTCATCGTACAGTCCGCTGTATCGACAGGTGTGCACGAGCCCGGCGAACAGCTCCGGGTCGTTGCCGTGATGCGCGGCTTCGTGCAGCAGGCGGACAGTCGCCCGCGACGCCTGGCCGATGTCGGCTTCCAACGCTGCGTAGAACTTGTGGGCGATTGATAACCGTGGATTCAAGGCGAGCGCGCGCTGCAGTGCTTCCTCGGCGCGCGTCTCGCTGTCCATCGTGCCTTCCACGACGTACTTGCCGATGACGCGATGGCAGCGGCCGAGGTACGCCCACGCCAGCGCAAACTGCGGGTCCAGTTCCACCGCGCGAACGTACAGATCCCGCGCCTGGGGCAGCGTCGCGTACGCACGTGCCAGTTCGTTCGCTCGAAGGTACAGCTCGTAGGCGCGCGGATCCCGCGGTCCATCCGGCACCGGCGACATCGCGTCTCCGGTCAGCGGCGTCGCCAGTGCCTCGACCACGCGGCGTGCGATGTCGTCCTGCAGCGCGAACAGATCGCCGAGCCTGGCGTGGATCGTCTGTGACGTCAGCAGCGTGCCTCCGGGCGCCTCGACCAACTGCGCCGTGGCGCGCACCTGATCGCCGGCGCGCAGCAGCGTCCCCATGACGACGCGATCGACGTCGGCTTCTGATGCCAGCGCCTTGAGATCCGGCGCATCGCTCGCAAAGCGCGCAGCCATGGCGCTCGATCGCACCACGATCGACCTGACGCCCGACAGCGAGGTGGCGATCGCGTCCGGCAGGCTGTGGGTCAGGAAGTCGATGTCGGGATCCGGGCGCAGGACGCGAAAGGGAAGAACGACCACACGCGTAAGCGCGCGGGCCAGCGCAGGCGTCTCCTCGCTTTCGGCGCGCAGCTGGCGCAGCTCGTCGGACATTTCGTCGGCCGACGGGAAGCGCTCGTCGGCGCGTTTCGCCAGGGCGCGCCGGATGATCCGGTCAACGGCGGCGACCACAGGTGAGCCGGTCAGTGCCGGTGGCTGTTCGTGCAGCGTCGCGTGCATGACGTCGACAACCGTGCGGCCGCCGAACGCCGCACGCCCGGCGAGCATCTCGAAGAGGATTGCCCCGACCGCGAACAGATCCGCGCGGGCGTCGATTTCCGCCTCCGTCAGTTGTTCCGGCGCCATGTAGCGCGGCGTGCCGATCGCGATGCCGGGCGATGTCAGTTCCACGCTGGCGCCAGCGGAGACTGCGGCGTCCCGCCGGGCCAGGCCGAAGTCGAGCAGCTTGACGCCGTGCGGGGTCAGAAACACGTTCGACGGCTTGACGTCGCGGTGAACCAGGCCCCGGCCATGCAGCGCGGAGAGCGCACGGAGCATGCCGAGAACGATCGGCACCGCCTCGGAGACGTGGAGCGGCCCGCGGCGGAGGCGGTCGGTCAGCGACTCCCCCTCGAGCAGTTCCATCGCGATGAACAACGTTCCGTTGTCCTCGCCGATCTCGTGGATCTGACAGACGTTCGGGTGGTTGACGCTGGCGGCGGCACGTGCTTCACGCCAGAAGCGCTTGCGCGCGGTTTCGGTGTCGGCGACGGAGGAGATTGTCTTCAGCGCGACCGTGCGCTCGAGCCGCTCGTCACGGGCGGCGTAGACGACGCCCATGCCTCCTTCGCCGAGCTTGCGAACGACCTCGTAGTGCCCGATGCGCGCCGGCAGGCCCGGAAGCGACTGAGAAATCGTCGGCGAATCGGGGCTGGCCGGCGGGGACGGTCCATTCAGCCACTGATGGAGCGCCTGCCGCCAGCCGCGGCGCGTTTTGTCGGTCGGATCGTTGGGCACCGACCAAGATCATATCGAGATAGCTTCCGGCCGCAGGACCAAGGACCTTGGACCAAGGACCGCGGACCACGGACCACGCACGGACCAAGGCCCGGCACTAAGCCCCAAGGACATCGATCAGTGCTTGACTAGGCTCATCAACGCCAGCGGCTGTCCATCGACATCCTGGAAGAACGCCATCCACTCTTCGCCCCCCGAGGGGTGGCGATAAATCATGTGCGGTGGTGTTGGTAGTTGGCTAGTTGGTAGTTGGTAGTTGGTAGTTGGCGCAGTTACGAGCGTATAGTGGGGCACCCTCGCCAATCACTGTTGCAGGAGGTCTCGTGATGCCCGATGTCACCGTGCCTCAGGAAGCCGTCTGGTTTGTCGGCGTAGTTGGAGTGCTCGTCCTTGCCGCCTCGCTGCTCGTCCTGTTCGGCGCCAACCCGAATGGCTATGAATCCGCGGTGACGAACACGCTCCTTCCCCTGTTCGAAGCGAGCGTGGCGGGCCTTGTCAGCTATACGGTCGGCAAGGCGCTGGCGGCGGCGTTGAAGAAGAACTGACCCCGCTCGCCCCCCCTCTTCTCCTGTTGCTTCAGCAAAAATTGCAATCCTGGGCAGGAGCTGTCTGCTTTGCTCGCTCTCGATCCCGCCAATCCCCAGTTGGTCATAACGCCGAAATGGCCGCCGGCCGATAGCTGTAACGTCCGGGTCTCGACCTCCGTCGCGCGGCCACACCACTTTCCGAGGATGAGCGGCATAGCGATGTTCGAACAGCTCCTCCGCCTCGAGCGGGCAATCAACCGGATTCTCGCCGACGCCGACAGCACGGAAGCCGCGCTCGTCGCCACCCTGCGGACAGTCTGCGAATTCCAGGGATGGCCTGCTGGTCAGTATTGGCGCTTTGACGAGAGTGACGGCGTCATGCGCATCCACGCGGCGTGGAGCGCAGACGACGAGCGGATCGGCCACTCGTTGCGGCAGGCACTGCAGACGACATGCGCGCCCGGCGTCGGGCTCGTCGGCCACGTGCTGGAGTCGCGCGAACCGCTGTGGGTTCCTGATCTGAATCAAGACGGGCGGGCGCTGGTCGGGGACGTCGCGCAGCAAACCGGCTGGACCAGCGCGCTCCTCGGACCCGTCCTGTTGCAGGGACGGGTCGTCGGCGTCGTCGAATTCCTCGCTGAATGCATTCCCGAGCCGGACGATCAGCTGCTCGAAACGATCAGGTCGCTTGGCGCGCAGGTCGGCAACTTCTATGCGCGCGCCTTGACCGTCGATCGCCTCCGTGAGAGCGAAGAACGATACGCCAACATGGTGGAGCTCGCCGCCATCGGCATCAGCCATGTCGACGTGAACGGGCGCTTCATCCATGTCAACCGGAAGCTGTGCGACATGCTCGGCTACACGCGTGACGAGCTGCTCGCGCTGAGCGTCGGCGACGTCTCGCACCCCGAGGACCGGCATCACACCGACAAGGATCTGCTGCGGCTGCAGTCGGGTGAGATCGACTCGTTCAAGGCCGAGAAGCGCTATCTGCGCCGGGACGGCAGCGCGATCTGGGTGCACCTGACCATCGCCGCCCGTCGCGCCGTCGATGGCCGCCGCATCCACGACATTTCAATCGTCGAGGACGTGACCGAACGGCGCGAGGCGCAGTCACGCATCCAGTATCTCGCCACGCACGACGAGATGACCGGACTGGCCAACCGGACGTTGTTCAACGAGCTGCTGACGCGTGCCGTCGCCCGCGAGCGGCGGCGTGGCGGCAGCCTCGCCGTCATGTTCATCGATCTCGATCGCTTCAAGATCATCAACGACTCGTTCGGTCACGAGGTCGGCGACCAGCTGCTCAAGGAGATGGCGGCGCGCATCAACTCGCACGTGCGATCGAGCGACGTGCTGGCGCGTTTCGGCGGTGATGAGTTCGTGCTGCTGGCCAACGACATCTCGGATCGTGAGACGGCCGGACTCGTGGCGCGTCATCTTCTCCTCCTGGCGCTCAAGCCGTTCGAGATCGCAGAACAGCAGTGCCGCGTGACCGGCAGCATCGGCATCGCCTTGTACCCGGAAGACGCACATGACGCCAACACGCTGATGAAATACGCCGACATGGCGATGTATCGCGCCAAGGAGGAGGGGAAGAACAACTTCCAGTTCTACTCGCCGGATCTTGGCGCCGTTTCGGAGACGAAGCTGCGGCTCGAGACGGGCCTGCGCGATGCGCTCGCGCGCGACCAGTTCACGCTGCACTATCAGGCGAAAGTCGATCTCAACACCCACGAGATTCGCGGCGTCGAGGCGCTGCTGCGCTGGTCGCATCCGGAGCTCGGTTCCGTCTCGCCGACGCAGTTCATCCCCATCGCGGAGGAATCGGGTCTGATCGTCCCCATCGGGTACTGGGCCCTGCACACCGCGTGCGCGCAGACCGTGGCGTGGCTGGCGCAGGGGCTGCCGCCGATGTCGATGGCGGTGAACCTGTCGCCGCGTCAATTCCTCGATTCGAATCTGGTGGACGCGATCACACGCGTGATCGAGGACACCGGCATGCCGCCGACGCTGCTCGAGCTGGAGATCACGGAGAGCGTGATGCTCCACGACATCGACGCCGCGGTTGCCAAGCTGATGGCGATCCGCGAGCTCGGCGTGCGACTGGCCATCGACGACTTCGGCACCGGCTATTCGTCGCTGTCGCAGTTGAAGCGGTTCCCGATCGACGCGTTGAAGATCGATCGCTCCTTCATCCGCGGCATCCCGACCGACAAGGACGACATGGCGATCACCGAGGCGATCCTCGCGCTCGGCAAGACGCTCGGCGTGACGATCGTCGCCGAAGGCGTCGAAACGGACGCGCAGCAGGCCTTCCTGAAGCGGCACGCCTGCCACGAGATGCAGGGGTTCTACTTCAGCCGCCCGATCCCGCCGGACGAGTTCGCGCAGTTCTACCAGGCGCACGTCGCGAGCCACGCCGTCTGAGGCCCGAGGCCGAAGGGCCAAGGCCTAAGGGAAGAACGCGCGGGAAATCTCAGTGGATACGCGGCGGTTGATCGACACCTCACCGACCGTACCGGACTCACGGGTCTGTACGACCTCCGACTCGAGTACTCTCCTGCGTTCCTGCAGCCGAGCGACGCCGTTCAGACCCCCGGCCGGCTGTTCACTGCGTTGATCGAACAGCTCGGTCTCGCGTTCCGGCCGGAGACGGTCCCACTGCCCGTGCTCGTGATGGACAACGTCGAGAAGCCGTCGCCGGACTGAGCGCGCCCTGTACGTCTCTCTCGAGCAAAGCTTCGTTCTTCATTTTGGCCTTGGGCCTTCGCCCGAGGCCTCGTGACGCCCCGATCGCGCGGAGGGTCCGTGCCTTGCAGCTCGCCGCTGTGGTTATGGGGAGGAAAAAACAGATGAAGTCAGCTAGCCTCATCGGAGGATGCGCTGCGATGCTGATGGCGTTCAGCATCGGCGCGTTCGCGCAAGACCCGTCGCCGCAATCGCCGTCGCCGCAATCGCCGACCGCTGCTCCGCGAACCCCGCCCGCGGCGGCGCAGGGGGCAGCCGCCGAGCAGGTCACCATCACTGGATGCGTGCAGCGCGAAGCCGACTATCGCAAAGCGCACAACCTGGGCCGCGCCGGCGCTGCCGGCACCGGACTCGGAGCCGGCAACGAGTTCGTGCTAATCAACGCGTCGATGGCCGGAGCTGGCCCGAGAGTCGGCGCGCCCACGGGAACGGCCGGATCGACGGCGGCGTTCGAGCTGTCGGGCTCGGCCGAAGGTCAGGCCGGTCAGTTCGTCGGCAAGCGCGTCGAGGTGATGGGCAAGCTGAAGGCTGAGGAGGCCGGTGCGTCGGGTCGTCCGACCGGTGGTCCGACTGCTGGAAAGCCGCCTGAGGGCGTCGACGTCGCCAGCGCCGATCTCAAGCTGCGCGAGATCGACGTGACCTCGGTCAAGGAAGCGTCGGGCAGCTGCCCGGCTGAGTAACCGCCGCTGGCTTCCGCCTCGAGCTCTTCGCGGCGGAAGCCACAGCCGACTCTTACGGCTCGGTTCGCAGTTGAAACACACGATGTAGAAAATTTGCACCCAGCCCGACTGACGGACGAGAGGCAGTTTCGTGGCAAAACTGATCTCCGTTCGTCCTCCGTTCCTCCGTTCCTCTTGTTCAACCGTTACCTCCGAAACCTCCGCGGCCTCCTGCTAGCATCGTGAGCGGGAGCGCCTTCTGTCGTCGCCAACCTGGAGAACAGGTGATTACCTCACGCACCGCTTCAATCCCGAGCTTGGGATCGGACGCGTCACCGCCGTAGATACGCGCACGCTCGTCGTCGAGTTTCCACGCTCGCGCACCAGCCTGTCGCTTGCGCGCAACACCGACGCGCTGGTCCCCATCGAATTGCACGCGGGTCGTCCCGTCCGGTTGGAGGACGGCGCGCACGGCGTTGTCGCCGAACTGTTGTCCGACGGGAGTGTGCGCCTGACGGACGGACGCATCGTTCGCCCTGACGAGTTGTGGCCGCTGCAGGTAAAGCGATCGCTGTTCGAACGTCTGGCGGAGGGCGACGTGGACGCCGGCGGCGACCTCCGCGTGCGGCTCAAGAGCCTCCAGTTCCTGAGTACCCGCCAGGCAGACGGCGTCGCGAGCGAGTACATCCGCCGGGCGACGCGCGCACGGACC
>Ga0207428_10002769_pt1 | contig 17433 bp, 15 predicted proteins | sample RhiMethybrSRZTD1_FD_187600 | JGI IMG/M metagenome (GOLD analysis project Ga0207428, IMG submission 187600) | Populus rhizosphere microbial communities from Tennessee, USA - Rhizosphere MetaG P. TD hybrid SRZTD1 (SPAdes) (version 3) | ecosystem: Host-associated > Plants > Roots > Rhizosphere >...
GATATGCGGTCATCGTCTAGTTTGGTTAGGACACTGGCCTTCCACTCCAAAATAAATTGGAGAAGAAAGCCCGTAACCCGGGACTCTACTTAGCTGGAGCGGGAATTCAAATCCCGGTGACCGCAGTTTTGATAGGAATTCATATACACGTTTGTCTATAAATAAATTTGAGGAATATATGATGAACCATCCATTAGCTCACCAGTCGATTCAATCGTCTTGTTCCGTTCGCCTCGACACTTTAGTTTCAAAGATTAATACTGTTGTCCCTAATGGGAAAAATGCTTTAATTATTTTTGACTTTCAAAAGTACATGCAGACAAAGGGCTCTTCTGAAAATCATCAAGTAAACAATCTGAAAGTTGTGACAGATTTCGCCAAATTCTTGGGCCCTTTGTCCTTCCTAGAGGTAAAAAAGCAAGGCCAGATATTGACATATTTAGACACAAAGGTTAAACCACTAGAACAGGACCCCGAGAAAAAGTGGGTTACAACATGGAATCATTACTTAAATAGAATCAAGCTATTTTTTAGATGGTTTTATAATCATTATTCTCAACGAAAGGATAACGATTTACAGGATAGTGAAGATTGGGTAACTCCCGATTTTTGTAGAATTAAAACTAAAAAAACTAAACGTCTAAGTCCCTATTCGGAGAACGAAATTTGGGAGAGGGATGAAATTCTCACGTTGGTAAAACATGAACCATTTATTCGAAATAAGGCAATATTAACACTAATGTGGGACCTAAATGCTAGGCCGCATGAAATTACACTAATTCATCTAGTTTGTGTTTTATTCTCTGAAACGTCATGACTCCGCGACCATGATAGACGGGTTCGAATCCCACTCCCCGCGCTTATCTTAGGGTTTTATACAAAAATAATAAAAGCAAAGGGGCCAAAAAATTTACTAGAGGAGACTGTTTGCTTGAAAAGAAGACTACTATCCCATTAACGATAGGCAATAGCTATTCTAATTTTGAAAAACTGGATAACCCAAGTATTATCGATAAAATAGATTCAATAACAAATAACTGTTCGAAAAAATACTACAAAAAGACCCGTTGCGCTTTGGCCGGGAAAAATCCAACAAATGCGGTCGCCATATGCAACTATCTAACGGCAGAAGAGACCGAGAATAATATCAAACAATCCACAAAGGAAGGAAAATTAAAAACGCTTGTTTGAATTGTCAAAACTCTCACGTTTCAGTTTAAGGCTTTCTATTTCAGAATGCACTATTAACTTTGAGATTTAAACGATATATGATTTTATATTGAGCTAATTATAGAAGATATAAAATTAGTTCAAATTATGCGTGAGCAATTTGTAACCTATTTAGTAGCTATTATTGTCCATGCAAGTACATATTTTACTTTGTATTATGAAACTACAGGGTAGAATATTATGAACGAAATGAAGTTAAAAGATTTGTTTGTAAGCTCATTAGAATCAGGTCATATCCTAAATAGCAAAGGTGATTCAGTATCATTCGCAAGTGACAAAGACGAAGTAAGAATAAAGAGCGAGGGTTACTTTCGCCAGTTTGACTTGGTGATTGCTATCCTGCATAGAAATGGGAATAACGATTCCAGAGAAGAGGACAGTTATGATAATATTGTCATGCGGACAGGGCAATTAGCAGAGATTGCCAAAAGTGAAAGGTGTAGAATAGATACCATATCATTTTACCCCGTTGAACTCAAGTCAAACTCTGATATTTTGGATGAACGTTTACCAAATCAAATTCTCAATGCAATACTCACATTTGGAAGGTCTGTTCTAGTTCTGGATGAAAAACATGTAAAAAGAAACTCTGTTAACCTTCTTCGAGTTCTTCCTGCAACAGTTATCGGATATACAGGCAGAGGTGACTACTTTAAGGTTCTCTCAATATTTGATAGATTTATAGAAACTGGAATGTTCAATCTACCAAAGAGAAGCTTTGCAAGCATGTTATACGATAATGGCATAGTGGTAGGCGCTGATAAAATTTACCGCCGACTTTCGAACTTGGAACGAATAAATCAAAAAATTGTCTTTAATCAACTCTTCAAATCTAATACAGGATTCCTAAAAGAAGAGATTGAATTTTTGCGAGATTTTTCTGAAATTAACGCCAAAATGTCCTATCGAAGTTCGGTAAGGGCCATGATAAAGGAGAGTAAAAATCTCAAAGTCACAGATTATTTGTCCTTCCCCTAGGCATGAATGGAAACTGTTACCATCACCAAATATATGCAAATAATCGACAATTTGGATTCGCTATCAAAAGACCTGTGGTTTTTTGACAAAGAACCAATTCAATATGATATCTAGAATTCTGAGAACATATATGTTCGAAATTACTATTTATTTAAAGAGCTAAATTTAAGTAGTATATTATTTGTAAAAAGCAAATTTGGTTGGCGCGCGGTCGAAATCAAAGATGGAGCGATTGAAATTGAACATTAGTATTAATCTTAGTTTGTAATTTATTGAAATGAAGTGCCATTTCTAAATTAAAAAAGGGAAGGAAGACTGTATATCAGTCGTTGCAATTATGATTTCTTAGGAACCGTTCTTCTTTTTGACACAGTCACTTTTTGCGTCGTCGTCTGCTGACTGGAGCATACTACACTCCTCATGACCAATGGAGCATAGAGAACCATTCGGGCTAACCTGGGTAGAATAACACCACAAAAAATCCGGTTTTGCCGCATTGACGTTTTTTGCGCCATACGAATCCACTATCGTTAATCCAAGCATTGCAACTGACAATACTATTATCATCCGAATAGTTATGTTCTTATTCATTAACGTTGTTCTGGTAGATATAATAATTAAGGTTTAAGGGAAAATTCTTATATTAAAAAATTCGGAATTTTGATACTGCTAGTTGGTTCCCTCATACTTACTCGTTTTGTAAAATTAACCTTATTTCGATTCATTAGGTTTAGAAGGAATGAGGAGAAAAAGAATCAAAACTCCTCCATTTGGAAAAATCAAACGATAGTATGGTAAAATCGTGATTCTTTTATATTCATAAAACTGGCCTAACCTATAAAGTTAAAGGGACTTTTTTTGGAAACTATTTCTACAAATTACTTCCAGAAATATAACATTAACATGGCGTTACCTATTACCGAAGCAAAGTCGTAGATGATTTAGATTTAAGAGCAGGTGATGATATGATACTTGATGTGAAAGACTCAAGAATAGTAATCAGAAAAAGAATACATGGAATAGAAAAGTTTAAAGCTTAATTACTACTACTAAATGTGGAACCTAACTATAGCACTGATATCGTAACGCATCCCTTCCCGCCCATACCGATATTGGTGCCTTTTCCCCAAACAACAAAGAAAATTTAATTGTATTTACTGCACAGTAAATTGTATTGTCAGTGATTATAGGTTGTTCAGGTTGGAGCTACTCTGATTCGTTTGATAAGGGCGGTTGGGTTAAAGTATTTTATCCCGATGCTCAAACTAAAAAACTTCCGTACTACGCGCAATTTTTTAATACGGCTGAAATTGATGCCACTTTCTACGAAAAATTCTACATGTACATGACCAAGGATACATTCACAGCAATGAGTAGAGCAACTCCAGATGACTTTCAATTCTCTATTAAGGTTCCTGAATCAGTAACGCATGATAATCGACTTGACGTAAATAAGGGCGCAATGGCTCTTTTAAATGAGTTCCTTGAAAAGATATCACCTCTGAAATATGCTAATAAATTGGGAGCGGTACTTATTCAATTGCCACCAAGTTTCACAGTTAAAGAATTTCAGAACACGGAAGAATTTCTTGATAGGCTTCCTAGTGGATATGATTATGCTCTTGAATTTAGACATCCATCATGGAATACCGAAGGGCCATGGGAATTGTTAAAGCACTATAATATAGCAGCAGTGCTGACTGATTCTCCAGAACCAGACAAGCTTCAGTTCCTGTCCGAACCAATAGTAACTGCCAATCATTCCTTTATTAGATGGCATGGAAGACAGGTGAAGCCTAGATACAATTATCTTTATTCAAGAGATGAATTAAGACCTTGGGTAGACAAAGTCAAACGAATATCTTTGGAAACTCCTGTAGTAAGAGGATATTTTAATAACCATTATGGAGCTAGAGCCGTCGTTAACGCAATAGAGTTCAAAGGAATGCTAGGGAATACATTGTCAGAAAGGGAAAACACCATAAAAGAAAATGCGAGAAATTTCTTTTTTGAAACTTCGAGACAGTCAACCTTGGACAAGACACTGAAAACCGATTAGAACTGTAATCCGCCTTCGCCTTTGAGCGACAAGCCGCCTTTGAGCGACAAGCCGAATGGCTCTGTTACTGTATTAGTGACGTCTTCTAATATTTCACAATATCTTCTAACATCATACTCCGTATGTGAATTTGCTAGTTCTAGAGGAATGCTTCTTTTCTTAGAATGCTTTCGATAGTAGTCAGTTATTACATATTTTAAAATCTCCCCGGCTCTTAATAATTTACCTCCTCTACTGAGTTTCATTATAGCATTATTTTCAACAGTGTTTCTATCCTCATACTCATCGTAATTTTTTGAAATTCTTTTTGTAAATGCCAGGTTATCCAGATTTACTCTTCTTTCTTTGAGCGGTTTCAGATGACGTTGAAACATATCCATTATTTTGGGAAACAATGCCTTAACCTCGCTGACAGTGTTAGCTTCTGCTAAAATATTCAGAATTAACTGCTGGTAATCGGAGAAAAAAATCGGAGTGTCATGTCTCCTTGCTTCAATTCCTCGAAGCTTGAGTGACCCGTCCTCAAAGACTCCGAAATACCTGTTCGGGACACCAACAATATCAGTACTTTTTGAGGGAACAAATGCAATCCATTTATAGACTCCTTCCAGAGATATATCAAAGTGTGTCTCTTTTTCTATTACTTGTTTCAGTGCCTCATAATCATCTGTCCTTGCATTTCTTTGCCCATCCTTTTTCTGCACCCAAATAGAGTCAACTATAGCGTGCAAAATTTTAAATCCCTGTTGCTCGGCTGTTCTTATCGTTCGTATCAAAATATCCCTGTCAAATGCACAGACTGCAATGTGGGCATCAATTCTACCAAATTTAGCGTTGTTAAACCCAAGATATCCAAAACTTGTTACCAAAACCCACTTGAGTGCGGTTTGTCTCGCATTATAGATTTCTTTCAATTTAGTGTCACTAGTGGAATTTCTGAGCCGTTTGTAGATTCTTCTTTTGTTGAGAAGAATTTCAAGGGCCGTTGGCACTAGCCCTTTTCTTTTTTCACACCTGTAATAGTTGTCCAGTCCAGGAACATGTAGTTTGGAATCAGGACAGCATTGGCAAAAAACTGTTTCTGCAGATATATTCATTTTCTGCATTATAGTAGGATATAGAGAAACAAAGTCCAGTTCTGCAACGTTTTCATGAACTCCTATCCGAGGTTCAAGAATCATTCCTCCACGGTCAGCAATAAAAAGCTCGTCTAAACTCTTGACATGTTCAGCCAATGTTGGTTTCCAAGGTATCAGAACATTTTTTCTGTCGGCATGGTAGAACTGCAAGCTGCTCATGCATTTTCCAATACTTGCCCTGGACGCTGTATGAAATGGCATTCTGCAAATTCTTGCCAGTTCATACAATCCTGGTAGTCCGGATTCTGCCATAATAAATGAATTATCAGTATCAATGTGTATTCTTCCAGGTAACTTTACTGTCGAAGGTTTAAAAAAAATCTTGCCGTATGAAAAGTATGAAGTACCTTCCTTAGCTGGCTTGACTAATCCAGTACTATTCTTTTCTCTTCCTAATTCTAGTTTTATACTGTTACTATCTGCCCTTGCAATGAGGTACGGAAATGTAAAAGAATCTCCATCATCTGTCAGCACAAAATCCGCATTTGTATTGACCATTTCTTTCATAAGGTCGCAAAAAATGTCGATTTCAGAGCCCTTTTCAATTCGAGTTATCTCACCCGTCAAATATTTTTGAATCTCAATGTTGTCTATCTTGTCTGTGTACCTTGGAATTCTACCTTCAGAAACCTTCGGGAAGACTCTGAGATGGATGTTTTCAAATTGTGGAAGCTCATAATCTGCCGACCATACATCGTCTCTCAGTTCCCAGTGCAGGCCAGATTTACTTGCATTAACATTACAGTAGCATGTCGGAAATATTCCATGTTCATAAAAATATGTCTGAGCTGGAAGAACATCCACATTATAAAGTCTAATTTTTCCGAATCTGAATTTTTTTTCAATTTTTGAAGCAATTTTTGTGGCATTATTAGAGTCTTTTAGTCTTAATTGCAGTACCATTGACTCTTTTGAATCGGTTAGTTTTTCATATTTCGGTACAATTTCAGAACGCAATACATGTCCGGAAATGTCCTCGCTGGCTAAAATTTCTTCAAATAGAGAATTGTCTTCTGTTGCCACATATATTGGATGAGACCATTCATCTTCTAGTTTTATTGTATTCCCATCGTACTGTCTTATCCAAAGGACCATTTTATTATTCTTGGCATATGCATCAAACAGCCAACCTGAGACCATGTGTAGCTCGCTAGTTCCTGTGCTTAAGCTCATCTCCAGTCATGCTGGCTAAAATTTCCATTATTTATTAACCAATTAATAATCTTATGCTGCACAAAGACTAAACTCATAAGCAGAGATTCCGTTGAATAAAATTCTCCCTTTGAATTGATTGAATCTGCATATTGGTAACACTGCTCTAGCATGCGCAAAAAAATTACTCTATCTTCTTCACGCAGGGCATCAGCAAATCCGCTCCATGCTTCAATTTCTTGTGTCAGGATATCTTCGTTTGGAAATAAAGCCAATCTCGTTAACCGTTTTCCTTAAATTTGTCAGTTGTCAGAGTATCTTTACTTCTATCCTTTTTCATTAATTCTGTTAACCGCTTGAAATCATTCAAAACTATTGACATTATAATACACTCCAAAACTATTGGTCTAGCAGCATTTACACAAGCGCTATTGTACAGACGGCAACTTGAAAACATCTCATCGAATTTCTTCCTATCATTCCTGCTGAGTTTAGAACGAAATCTACGCCACCTCAGCTCCTCGGCCATACATGCTAACCTAAAAGACGGAATTGTCCTACCCATACTCGCTCATCATCTTCTTATGACAGTCAACACATCTTCAGCTGTTAGGGACAAACATTTTTTAGTAGTGACATAATCTGCACCTTGTCTTTGCTGTATGAGCATTTTGAATTTATCATTTGTTTTATTTTTGTCAATTTTAACACACTTATTGAAAATTTTAACAATTCTGTTTCCCAAATCAATAACCAAAGGAGGTAATTTGTTGCCCTCGAAAAAAAGGGAGATTATTAACAACACCTTACCTTCACGAGCAATTACTTCAAGGATATCAATAATTTCTGATACCAAGAATTTTACTTCATCAACATCCATCTCTGCTTGCTGAAGGAACATCGCCAGCAAGTCCGGAATTATTACTATATTGATTCTGTAATCATTTATGATTTTTGGAAGCTCGTATTTTAGAAAATGAGCAAGCTGATATACAGTAAATACTCTGGATATCATTATTTTCTTGAGATTCTTTTTGATGTTCAAACCGTGTTGCTTCATAAAGTCTATAAATTGATAGAAATCAGTACAATTTCCAGCATCAAGGACAAAGACTTTTGAACTTCTAAAGCCCCCATATTTCTTTGGCATTAAACAATGAACTGCTATTTTTGTTAACATAAGATTGGTCATTCTTGAATCACCACGGAGACAGATGGCATCGGTGGACAGCAACTCTATAGTTTTGTTTTGAGTTCCACCAACTGTAAATGATATTTGATTAAGGTAGTCATAAGCGGTCTTAAGCTTGAGGCTCTTGAGCTCATTATGTCCAGTTGTCTCTAACTTTTCTCCGATGAGCTTTGACATGGAGCTTAGCTGTAGTGCTTTAAACTCTTTTTAATCGAGGAGCTACTTTTAGAGAGGGAGAGTCCGCTTTTCTTCCATCTGAATTTCAATCGAGCCCCCAACTTATCTTCTTATAAGGTTTAATCTTTACAAATGGGGCTTCCTGTTCCTTCCATGGGTCAATGCGTACCCACTCAAATTTTCTATGGAAGGTTTTGTATAATTTCTGAAATTTTCTGCCCTGCTCGATAAAGTCTACTTTTCCGTGAATAATAATAGCCATATTACCCTTAGAAGAATAAATGTCTACAACCAGCGCAATATTTGGATTTTGTTTAAGGTTTTTGTACTTCCTTGTGTTATAGTCCGTCGCGAAATAAAAATCTCCTTCTTCAAAAATGTACGTGACGGGCGCTATATGTGGAGTATTATTTGGGGAAACAGTTGCAACCCTGCAGCCTTCGTTTTTCAAAAGGAAGTCTATCTCCTCAGCATTGAACTTTATTTTTTTAGCGTTGTTTTTGGGCATTGGCTTTCATTTTGATAAGGAATTACCTCCATACTTAAATTACATCTATTGCCAACATTCTGCAACATCAGGATACGAGCGATGTTACTTATACAGTCTTGGTCAAGCAAATTATAAAAAAGTTGAACCCCGCGGTCTTACTTGCTGCTGTTGCCGCCTAGACCTTCTTTTATTTCTCCAGTTAGATTTGCAAAAACTTCTGCAGCCCCAGCCCCTATTTTTTGAGCGGCGTCTCCGGTCTTATTTAATATCTTGCCCCCGACTTCGCTCGCATTTTTTCCCAACTCAGAAGCCGTTTGGTTCGCCGAAGCACTCATGTTTGCTACTGCTCTTGAGTCCTTCAGCTGTCCTCTCATTTCACCGTCCGGGAAGTCTGTTGTGTGCACATTTACATACGTCGTACCGTTCTTCATTGCGGTAACCAAATCCGTTATGTCTTTTCCTTTCATAGGCCCTTCCAAGTTAGATGCTGTAACGTTCGCTTCGCCTACGGTTCCATTTACTTGTTCAGTCGGCCCTCCCTTAAACAGAGTAAGAGCCACAGGGCCGTTCTTTCCTGCCTCTGCAAGATGGATATGAGCTGCATTAACCTTATCCGTGTCTGTAACATTTACCTCATATTGTATCTTATCGTCTGTTATTTTTACCCAGGCGAATCCGGTTGAAGGAGACTCATTGGGTGGAACTTCCTCTTTTCCAGACAATTTAGCGACAAATTTCTGTTCGGATTCCTGAGCAACAAGTTGCATAGTTAAATGTGATGTACCGAGAGTAAGTATAGTTAGAATTCCAATGGCCATGATTCCAATGGCTATTGATTTTATTTTTATCATTACCAAGTAGTATAACAATATATTTAATAACACTTCGCTAACTCCGAGCAGAAAAGATACGCGACGCCGATAGTATTGAATAGTATGTGATTATAACATTTTTATTTTTTATAGTTCATAAGACGGTACCGACAGTTCTTTATTCATCCGTTGGGTTCAGCCGGCTTCGGAGTTGAACCCATCAGTTCTTTATACCGACCGGAGGAATACCATTCTGCCCGAACATACCGAAATCTCAAGCTTTTATCAACTTTGTTGTCCTTAGTTTAGCTCCAAGATGACGACCAAAAAAAGTATTGATAAAGTTGCTAAGCTACTGGATTTATTGGACAAACATATCAAAGAAGAAAATTGTCGGCATGGTCCAAAAGAATTGCTCAGAGAATATGAAAAATTAATGACTGTTTAAGTGGACTGGGACTTTTTGTATTTACAAATTCCCACCGGTACCCTCAGATGTAAAGGAACTCAATTTGTCTATCAAGAATGCAGTTCAGGCTGATACCGACATTCTGCAGGATTCACTCCTTCTAAGTTCCTAATTATTTTTCTTAGCTCATCCTGCACGAATCGTTCCTGCAATAAAGATACTTCTTTAAACTCTTGTGGTGTTATTTGACTGTTCGGAATAACTGCAAGACTTCCTTCCAACGTCTTTGATGTAGAAGAAAGGCTATTCAAATCAAGCTTGTTGATAATACTCGAGAGATTAATTGCTGAAATATTACCGCTAACGACACTTCCAGAAATATTCGGAAATAAGGTTATGTTATCCCTTGTGGTAACAAATATTTGATTTTTGTCGATAAAGTCATCAATCTCGGTATTTTGTCCAACAAAAGTTATTGGGATACTCGTATTCATATTTTCAATTTTGTTAATCTGAGATACCAGGGAGTTTTTTTTGCTCTGCGAAATAAGAGAATTATATGCCTTGTGTGCGTTTCCTGTAAGCTCATAACACTTCCCATCTATTTGGATATTTTCATGTTTCTCTGGATAAAAATTGAATACAAGTAAAAAACTAATTAGTCCACCGATGATAAGCGCGACTATTATGGGGATTCCAAGTCTTGTGAAGCTTACCAATTCTTAGTGTTGCTCCAATAAACTGTACAAGATTGCAACTTAAAGAGAAAAAGTACAGGGTTTGTAAAATGAATCAGATTGACTTCATAACGTATTTGTAGTAAAACTTTGCATAATATTTTTGCTACTATCAAATTCCAAATTTTAATATTTGGCATCTTAAAACACTTACTATTTAAAAATTACAAGTCTTTGAGGCATCGAGTCTGTCATTCCCGTCACTGAAGCAATTAGAAATTCTAATAGGATTGCTTCCACCAGCATTTCTCTAGTAGAAACCATGTCTTTGTATCAATCGTTTTGAAGCATGATATAACATACAACTGATAATTAGAATATTATCGTATATCAATTATGGTAGTTGTAGTTAAATGTAAAAAATGCGGGCAAGAATTTCCATCGAAATTAGTTCAGACGGTTAATGAGCAAGGACTGAAAAATTTCACATTTGAAAGTAATAATGAAATATGTTTGTCATGTGGTCAGCCATCGAGTTACAATGCTAATGATTATTTTTGGAAACTGTAAAAGACGCGGCCAACCACATGGAACTAATAATTCACATCAGTTTGGTGTGAAATTCCGCATGGTTCCCACCGCGCTTGGACCCATGACAGCTTTATAATCTCATCTTTCTGCCTTTACTAGTGAGTAGGTCAGAGCTCCTGCTGAAAGCGCCAATGAAATAATAAAACCAACTAAAATTATTTCCATTTAGCTTGCTCCATTTAAGTTTCTATCAGTGAATTCACTGTAAACGTCTGGATATCCAGAAATTAGCTCCATGTTTACTTCTAGAACGTTCACATAAGGAGGAGCAAATATCAATACATTACTAACCTTATTTTTTTCTATATTAAATTGAATAGCAGTCTTTAGTGTGCTTTCTGGTAAGCCTGTTGCTTTACTAATACGGGAAACCTGTGCATAAGCATCCTCTGGTGTTATGTGAGGGTCTACAGTAGAGGTTGAATTTGCTGCAGGGCGAACATGGAAGAGTATATCGGACTTGAATTCTTGAGCTATAAGCTTTGAACCTACAATCTTACCATCCATTGTTAACATGCTACCTGTTGATTGAAATGGAAGAGCCACATTACCAATAAGAACCAATAACAAAGGATATGCAATTCCTGTAGCAAATATCATAAGAATTACAACACGAAGAGAAGGATTTAGACTTTGTCTTAAAATAATTTTTACATCCTTTGAAAATATCTTACTAAAAACTGATTTAGAAATGTCTCTCACCATTTTTTGAATCACCTAAAAAATAATGCCAATATCATATCAATTGCTTTTATTCCTGCAAATGGTAGGACTGCTCCTCCAATTCCATAAATTACCATGTTTCTAATGAAGGTTTTTTGTGTCGATTCTGCCTTGAATTTGACTCCTCTCAATGACAACGGAATTAATGCTGGAATTATTATAGCGTTAAATATCAAGGTTGAAAGTATTGCTGTTTCAGGACTATGCAATTGCATCACATTCAGCAATTGCATCTTTGGATTTTCATTCATAAACATGGCAGGCAGTAGTGCAAAGTATTTTGCAGCATCATTAGCGATACTAAATGTAGTAATAGCCCCACGGGTCATTAACAATTGCTTTCCAAGTTTCACAACCTTTAGAATATTTGATGGGTCAGAATCTAGGTCAATCATGTTAGCTGCTTCCTTTGCAGCTGCAGTTCCACTGTTCATAGCTAGTCCCACATCGGCTTTAGCTAAACCTGGGGCGTCGTTTGTTCCATCGCCTACCATTCCTATTATATGACCCTTGGATTGTTCCTCTTCAACTCTTAGAAGTTTGTCAGTGGGTTTTGCATCCGCAATAACCTCGTCAACACTTGCTTCTTTTGCTATTACCTGAGCTGTAAGCTGAGTATCACCTGTAATCATGATAGTGTGTATTCCCGTAGAGCGAATTTCTCCGATGTTTTCACTTATATTTTCTTTAAGGTTATCTTTTAGTGCAACAAGGCCGATTACTTCTTGGTTTATCGAAACAACTAATGGGGTCTCCCCCCTTTTAGAAATCTCTTGTGACTTCCATTTTATTTCGTCTTCATTTACCTGGTTATGTGCCCGCTTCAACATTGCCTCTACCGCTCCTTTTAAAATGGTAATCTCGCTTCCCTTATTTGACAGGTCAAGAAGTATTTTTTCAAAATTCCCATTGAACTCATGTAAAGCTAAAGGTTGGTCGAATGATTCTATTTCTTTCAGTTGCTCTCTCTGTTCCTCTGTAAGCTGTATATCTTTGAAAGGAACGAACTGTATACCGCTGTATCGTGTCTCTGCACTAAATTCTATCGACTTTGATGTCAGGATTCTTTCTACCAAAGGGGGTATGAATTTTTTCTCTTCAGCCAAGTCCACTATTGATTTGCCTTCATGCGAATTATCATGGATTGAAGCAGCAAATGCGGCCTGTCCAACGTCCTCCTCCGTATATTTTTGCAGTGGAATAAAAACTACTGCACTCCGACTACCTTCTGTAATAGTACCAGTTTTGTCCAGTATCAACACATCACAGTCTCCCGCAGATTCTATCCCTTTACCAGATTTTGCTACAATATTGTCTCGTCCAAGACGTGTAATTCCAGCTACTCCGATTGCTGGAAGTAACGCCCCAATAGTTGTCGGAATCAGAGCTACAAGTAAAGCAATGAACGTTGCGATGTCAACCTTGTAACCCAGATAGTATGTCAGATAAAGAAGGGTACCTATTACTATGATAAATATCAATGAGAGACCTGCAAGCAATATAGTCAGAGCAATTTCATTTTGAGTTCGTGGTCGTGTTGCATTCTTAATAAGACCTATCATCTGGTCTAGAAAACTTCTGCCAGCCTCTGCAGTTATTTCCACAAGAAGCGTGTCACTTGCTACTCTTGTTCCACCAATGACATGGTCGCCTTTTTCCTTATACACTGGATTTGATTCCCCAGTCATCATAGACTCATCAATAAATGCTTTACCGACGTTTACAAGTCCGTCTCTAGGAATGATTTCTCCTGAGCTAACTGTTACCTCATCTCCAGGATTTAAGTCTGTAGACACTACATCGATAGTTGTCCCATTTCCATTTACTATCTTGTGAGCAATTACTTCTTTTTCTAAGCCGCGAAGGGAATCTACTCTTGCACGTGCCTGTGCTTCAGAAAGAGATTCAGAAAATGTAGCAAACCAAACAGTTAGAATTAGAATAATAGCTGATTCAGAATAAAATATTTGGTTTTGGCTTACAAATTCAGTAAAGTTGTTTGGAAAGAAGGCGATTACTAAAACCAAAAAGAATCCCATTTCCACTGTGAACATGACAGGATTAAACTTGGCCAAATAAGTTGGATTTAGTTTGGTTACTGAATCCAATAACACTCTAGTATTCAATCCTGCGAAAAACATATTTTGCGATTTATTTTCCTTACCATTCCTTTTACTTATATTCAATATTCTGTTAATTCCTTTTTTCATATTTATCACATCGAAAATGGTCCTATCACCAAGAATGGGAAGAACGCAAGAGCTGTCAACAGGAACGTTACAACGACAACTACTGAAACAAATGTAAGTCCCTTAGTTTTGATTGGTTCAACAGCCTCCTTTCTTTCTTTTAGTGTGAATGAGCCTGCAATAGCTAACATCAATCCAATTGGAACATATCTTGCTAGAAATACAATTATTCCAGTTGACCAGTTCCAAAATGGAGTATCAGCAGATGTTCCAAAATAATCAGAACCGTTATTAGCTGCAGCTGACGTAAACTCATAAAGCGTTTGTGTGTATCCAAGGGGGGTAACTTTGTCTCCAATAATTGCTTGAGCTTCTCCCGTTGTGAAAGCTATTGCAGTTGGAATGAGTATAAGTGCAGGGTGAATTAAGAATATGAACATCGCCATCTTTACATCCCTTGGGCTAATTTTCATGCTCATAAATTCTGGGGTCTTTCCGACCATGAGACCTACCACAAATAACGTCAGAATCACGTAAATTAACATGTAAATCATACCTATTCCTGCACCTCCAGGTATTGCCTGTATAAACATGGAGATTAGAAGGGAAGTTATAGCATTCGGCGTCATTCCAGCGAGCGAGAGATTTATGGCACCTGTATTTGACGATATGGAAATCCAATTAAATAAAGTGCTGCTGAAACTTCCAAATCGAGTTTCAACTAACGTGGAAGCAGGATTAGTATATAATCCATAGGCAAGTAAGCCTCCGAAGCCAATAAGAATCACTACCAGTATCGAAATACCTCTACCTAAGCCTAGTAATTTGGCATATGCTATGGGAAATGATAATGGAATTACTATCATTAGGAACATTTCGTAAATATTGGACAGTCCTGTAGGATTTTCGAATGGGTGAGCAGAATTTGCACCGAAGAAACCACCTCCGTTTTCACCGAGTTCTTTTATTGATTCTAAAGAAGCAACAGGACCCATTGGAATTGTCTGGTTATTACCTTCTATTGTTTTAATTGTCGTAGAAGTATCTAGAGTCTGTGGCACTCCTGTAATCATCAATAGTAACGAAGAAATAAATGCAATCGGCAGTAGCAAAGTAATAATAACTCTTACAAAATCAACATAAAAGTTTCCTAAACCAAAGTTTTTTCTAATAAATGACCGAATAAATGCAAAAGCTGTTACAATGCCGATTGCTGGGGCAATAAACATTGCAAAAGTTAATGCTACCATTTGAGAGACTATTGAAAGTTGATTCTCTCCTATGTAGTGTTGCAAGTCAGTATTAGTAATGAATGATGTCGCTGTATGAAAAGCTAAATCAATTGAAAATCCATCAACGTGTTGTGATGATGGTAGATAATTTTGGAATGACAGAACCAGCATTACGAAAATTATTGAAATAACGCTAGTAGTAAAGAGGGCAAAGAAGTATTGTTTCCAGGTCATCTGTTTATCTGCGTCAATTCCGATTAGTTTGAAGAATCCTCGTTCCACTTTGGCTAGAGGTTTTTCAAGCGGGCGAAGCTCGAAAGAAATCATTCTGGCTAAATAAAGCCCAAATGGCACTGCCATACCAATTGCTCCTAGAATAACGACGGTAAGTTGAATGGTTGTGTCCACGAAGGGTCACTAATTTGTAACATATCCCTAAATAATCCTAGAAAATAAAGATATCGCAAAATGAAATTGTGAAAATTAGCGTATTTTTCTTGATTTATGTGAAAATTTAACGTTGTATTTCTTTAATTCCCTAGTTTGGTTTTTTCCAAGCTAGAAACATGAAATTTCTGCAGAATTATGAGAGATTCTGATTATTCAAAGGTGAAGTATTCTTAATAGAAATATCTAAAAAATTACGCTTGGGTCTGCGATGATGAAAAAACTTTGGGTCTAAAAACAATGTCAAATTTGGTTCAAATCCCACTGGCCCCAAATTTGTGTGAATAACAATTCACGTCCGCTTGTGCCCATTTTAGGAAAGTTAGTTGAACCCGCTTACCAGCAAGGTTTCCCACCCAGTCAAATATGTGGGTTCATATACGTGACTGAATTAAATACCGAACAACCGGAGTTGTGAAAAACATGACTATCAAGTTGACAACAACAATCAGCAAAATTAATTCCATGTCTAATAATGTAAATTCCACATTAATTTCCGAACTTTGTGAAGCCGTTACTATTGGCAGCTTGACGTAATTTGCAAAAGCGGTTACAACTTTGAAAGGTCGTCATATTTGCAAAAGCTGTCATAATTATAAGTAGGCGATTCATCGTAAAAGTCGTCAAATTGCAAAAGTCGTCAAATTACAAAAGTCGTCAAATTGCAAAAGTCGTCATGAGTACACAAACTTTCAGAAATAAATTTCTTAGTATAGTCAATTCATTGCTTGCTATTTAGGATAGGATATGGCGGAAGTCTACAAGCTCAATGGAATGTTTTATGCCGAAGTCTACACTTACAGTTCTATTTGAAAATATGTGGACTCTTGTAATCTTGAATAAAAGACCCTCTTCATCGAGGTCTATTGAAATAGATTTTAAAATGCCATCGTGTATACAAAATAAGCCAATCAATTATTAATTTTAACTTTTTTTTGGGATTGATGAAAAATTATCTGGCCAATTATCTGCAAATCATAATTATCTCATTCCTTCTTTACCCATTCATCACCTTGCTTCTTGTACTTTTGCTTAACCGCAGCCCATGCCGTTTTGTGAGCTACTTCTTCAGCGCTTTGATTTTTACCTCCTCGTCTCTTTGAAGGATTCTGATACTCTTTAACAGCATTGGCGTGTGCTTTTTTGAATATATGTTGAGCGTGTGTTGGCAATGAATCGATTTGCTTTTTTGTTCTGGGTGACAGCGCCGTGTCTGTTTTGGTTTTTCTCCCCCTTGAATTTTTTTTTCTAGGCATGTGTTATTATACTCAAAATCATATTTATCTTGAATTACTTGCCAATCTTCGGTCGTTCCGAGGATTCGAACAAGAATTAACTTGTCATAACAGGTGGCAATCGTTGAAAAACCAATAGGAAATTATTAATTCAGTAGATAATTGTAAGTTCTTGGTTCTTGAGTTTTCCAAAGAACCTTTTTCTAAACTCTTCAGATTATCTAACTCGATTTGTAACTGCTTAAACCTGGTAACTCGACAAGAGCAATTAAAAGTCAAACTTGGAGACTGGTATCAATGGACTGGATTTGGAATATATATCTGCAAAAGTATGCTTTTAACGATGTTATGTAAGTTGAAAGTTCCATTTCTACTCGCTACTAGCATTTTTACTATCGTCTTGCTTCTAATTTTGACAAGTACTCCAAACCAGCAAGCATTTAGTCAGACTCCAGGAGGATTAGTGTCGCCTCCACAACCGCAATTGGAATCGGTCAAGATACTTAATTTAATGCCGTTCCAAAGTGTTGCTTTAAACAAGGAGTTGGTAATATCGGGTGAATCATCGGACACCCCTGCCAAGGATTGTTCCGTGTACGTTTTAGTTAACGGCGTCCAACCATACCAAAGCGCAATTGCAAGTGGCACAGGAGGAGCAACAGATTTTTCTCAGTGGAAATTTGTTTTAACTGAACAGTATA
>Ga0207428_10002770_pt1 | contig 17432 bp, 18 predicted proteins | sample RhiMethybrSRZTD1_FD_187600 | JGI IMG/M metagenome (GOLD analysis project Ga0207428, IMG submission 187600) | Populus rhizosphere microbial communities from Tennessee, USA - Rhizosphere MetaG P. TD hybrid SRZTD1 (SPAdes) (version 3) | ecosystem: Host-associated > Plants > Roots > Rhizosphere >...
CACATGACAACCCCGCAAAGGGTTCGATGCTCGCGCCAAGGTTGCGACCTGTCAATCCTGCCACTTCGCCACCCAGAAGTCCTTCGGCGGACGCCGTTTGCATTTCCTGCAGCGGAACCGTTCCTTCAAGCTGAAAATATGGGTGTGTTGCGTGACGCCGTAGGCGCCGATCAGTTTGAAAGGAGCAATGCTCACTTCCCGGCCGCAGCGGCATCGCAGGTTGATGCACTCGCGTGTCGCGAGGTCGAGGAACGTGGGATCGACGGCGGTTCGCTTGGGCATGCTGCGTCCCGCATCACTTGGACTGATCCGCCCGCGGCCGGAAGACGGACCAGTCCGCCATCGCTTCGCCCCGTCATGCTTAACAGCCGCTTAAGCAGTGTCGTGGCGCCAACAGTCGAATTGTCGCGGCGGCGTCAATGAACCACATCAGAAGGTTCGCGCGCGGGCTCCTGCTTATCGCTGACGAGACCGGCGCCAAGTCCGTTCGCGGCGATCGGAAATTGGCGACAAGCTCTCTTGAATTGTGCCACGGAACTGGTGCACAGTGCCGCTCGGAGCGCTCTCGAACGCCCTTCCAAGCCATTGATTTTTCAGGTGGATTGGTGTGCTGGCGGAGAGAGGGGGATTCGGACGTTACCCCCTGCTGCCATCCATCACTATACGCCTTGCTGCGGTCGGGCGAGGACGAAACCGCATTCGATAGGTCTATGTTAAAGGGCTTCGGCGCGGAGGCGGCAACCTCATTTACGGGGCTGCCGCTTCCTCGTGGGCCTATGAGTTCAAAATCGCAGAAGCACCTCATAACCCTGCCGACCGGCTCGCCAGGCTGACCGATTGAACGCGAGCATCTCGTTACTCTGACGGCACGCAATCAGCAACCCCGTCCGTACAAAAAAAACCTTCCGTGATGGTCTGGTTACCTCCCTCCTCGGTCGACAGGACCTCGAAGCGGTACACCGTGCCCGGCTGGAGAAACTCCGGCGGGATCGTCAGGCTGGTTTCGCTGGCGGGGAGATCGACGTCGACCTCGGGCGTCACCTCGGCGCCTGTGTCTTCTTCTACGATGACGTGGTAGCCGACGATGTTGACCGGTCCAAGTTCCGGCAGAATCGACTCGTTCACTGGCTCCCAGTCTATGATGACAGTGGCCGCGGCGGGGAACTCCGTGCCGTCGGGTGGCGCTGTGACTTCTGGACCAGCGGGGATGAGGTGCGTCAGCGTTGCTTGACTGCTTAGCCTTACCCCCTTGGCTTCACCTTCGAAGGTGTAGTCTCCAGCCGGCCATGCATCGAAGAGATCGTCGAGCGACGCCACCCCTTCTTCGTCCGAAGGCTCACAGCCAAGGGCGTCCACCAGTTCCGTGATTTGCGGCTCCACGGTCTCCAGGAATCCTTCGGTCTGACCGCCGCTGGCCTTCATGCCTGCCTTGGATCGGATATCGTAGATTGTGTGGCCTTTCGGGTCCTTCACCGATCCGCTGGTAATACCTTCGGTGTCGAATCGGATCTGGGGGCCCATGTCGCAAGCCGAGGCATTCGTTTCGAAATGGATAGTCGCCACTTTGAATTCGTCAGTCGCAGCGGGTGCAGCGCGTGCCGCCTGCACGACGGCTCCGAACATCAGGCCAGCCGTCAGCAACACTGCAGGAAGCCATAGAGACGCTTTGTGACGCCGGTCGCACGACTGTCTTTTGTCTGGTTTGGATTGGTGGCTGAACATGATCTGTCTCCTTTTCGCGCTGGAACGCATGTCGTGTGGATGAGACAGCGATAGCTAGGAGCTCGAAACGCGCAGCGCCGGCGCAGTGACTGCTTTGAAAGGACGATGGTTCGCGGGACTCGTCTCCTGAGCCGCTCGGGCGCTCCGGCTGTCTACGAACACGATGCACCCGCCATACCAGTCGCTTCCATCAAAATTTCCAGGGTTTTTTCCGCTTCTCCCGCACCAACTAAGAACGAACGACGTGTAAGCATAAAAACCTCCTCAGACCCAAGGAGGACCGACGCTTCAGACCGAATTGCTGCCCAGGTACACGTGCGCGCCCGCAAGAGCTGCGACAAATATGCTCCATGTTAGTACACGCGCTTACCAGGCACCCCCATTTGTAATGTGTAGATGTAATGCGCCGAGGGGTATTGGACTGAACTAAATCGTTTATTTAGATAGTTCAGGTGGCCTAGGAGGTTCCATACATTCGATCCGTGTAATGTTTGGGGTCTGCTAGACCAACGTCCGTTCTTATCTCAGTTTGACCCAGAGCGGTGGCGGCCAATGCGTTGCGTCACGGTGATTACCTTCGATCGCTCGTGAATCGGTTTTAGGTAGCTGCGCGGCAATGCTACCCTTCGGTCGGCTTGGGTTGCGCGATTGGGGAGGACGAATATGGCCTACGCGACGGAACAAAACTTGACCGACCTGGTGGTCGAGAGGTGGAGCGACACGCCCGATCCACGGCTACGCAATGTTATGGCGGCCCTTGTGAAGCATGTGCATGCCTTCGTTCGCGAGATCGAGCCAACACAAGACGAATTCTTCGCCGCCGTTGATTTCCTCACCCGGACCGGCAAAATGTGCACGGATAAGCGTCAGGAGTTCATTCTCCTTGCCGATGTGCTTGGCGTCGAAATGCTGGTCGATGCCATCAACAACCGGCTGCCGAGCGAAGCGACGCCAACCACGATCGAGGGCCCATTCCATGTGCCGGACGCTCCCGGCCTGGACAATGGTGCAAGCATGGCGCAGGGGGCGCCAGGCATACCCTGCTTCGTGTTGGGAACTGTCCGTAGCACCGATGGGAAACCTATCAACGGTGCCGAGATCGATATCTGGCAGACCGACGGCGAAGGCCTCTATGAAGGGCAGCGCGGCGATGAGATCAGCGGCCCCTGGATGCGGGGGTTCTACCGGTCACAAGTCGATGGCTCATTCATCGTCCGCACCGTCTTACCCATCGGCTACACCATTCCGATGGACGGCCCAGTCGGCGAGTTGGTGAGCCACGCGGGGATCAGCCATATGCGGCCGGCACATATGCATTTTGATCTGTCCGCTCCCGGGCATAAGCATATCGTCACTCACCTATTCCAGGATGGTGACCAGTACCTCGCTACTGACGCGGTGTTCGCCGTGAAGGAGCCGTTAATTGTTCAGTTCCGAAAGCAACCGCCTGGGAAAGCGCCTACGGGCGAAGCGATCGATGCATCCTACTTCGTGATGAACTGCGACTTTGTGCTGCAGCCGAACTAGGCGGAAGCAGCAGAGTGATAGTCCGCAGTGCGGTTCGACGCCTGAACCGTCTCAGCTCTTATTCATAATGTCCGGCATTGGCACTTCCCAGCCGAACTGACGCGACCAGGCGAGGTCCGCTGTTGGAGCAGTAGCGGACGATCGCAGATCTGCCTGGGTCGTCTGACTGTGACCCTGGCTGTGTGAAAACGCTGGAAGCAATCGTCGGGACGCAACAACAGAATCAGATCTGCGACCCTGGCGAATCTTTCATGCGGCGAGCGGCACTCAGTTTGAATCAATCTTGCGTCCGAACGATCCGTAGAAAGGTTTTCACACAGCCAAGACCCATAGCAGACATGCGACCGCTGTCGGCGCAAAACAGTCATTCTGTGGGCACGCAATCTTAGGCAGCCGCCGGGTTCATCGCAGCGCAATCCAGAGCGGGCTCTCCCAGGCTTTCAGCTCCTCGAGGAATACCTGCAGCTTCGCCGGCAGAAATCGGCGTGTCGGATAGACGGCGTGCACGAAGATTTCCGGCGACGACCAGGCAGGGAGAAGCCGGACGAGTTCTCCACTTGCGATCTGCGCATCGCAATAGGTCGATGGCAGCAGGCTGATGCCGTGGCCCCGATAGGTGAACGCGCTCACCGCCTGGAAATCTCTCGCCGCCACGGGCCCGAGACGTGGAGCTTGACGGATTTCTTGCCGCTGACCAGATGCCATTCCACCTCATTGTTACGGCCCTGCAGGATGACGCACTGATGTTGGCGAAGGTCCTCTGGCCGCGATGGGGGAAGCCGACCGCGTAGATATTCCGGCGCAGCGACGACATAGCGCACGCTCTTTCCGATGCGCTGGGCGATCAGGCTCGAATCCTGCAGTTCGCCAAAGCGGATGGTAATGTCGATATTCTCGACGATCAGATCCAGGAACAGGTTGGTGATGAACAGGTCGGCCTGGATGCGCGGATAGCGCTTCAGAAATGAGGACAGGAATGCGTAGAACGTCTCCTGGCCAAGGATGACCGGCGCGGAGATCCGCAGAAGACCCTCCGGCTGTCAATTCGCTTCCAACCGTGACCCCCTTTTCGCGTCCAATCGCGGCTCTGACTCACTTTTGATGCAATTGGAGCGAATGCTTGTGTTGGTTTCACAGAAGGAATCAATATCATGCAGCAGCCTTTCCGATCGTCGGCGCTAGTTCCGCGTGGTCTTATCATGGACGGTGCCACGACTGATGGCGCAGGTATGGTGATCACCGTCCGCGCAGTGAGCCGGGCGAACACCTGTCCGGGGTGCGGGACGAGGTCGGAACGGATCCACAGCCGGTACCGTCGTCACCTGGCCGATTTGCCCATCGCAGGTCGCCCGGTTCGCCTGTTGGTTATGGCGCGGCGGTTCTTCTGCGATGCCGTGCTCTGTGGTCGTCGCATCTTCACTGAGCGTTTTGACGGCGATCTGCTGGCCCCACGGGCACGGCGAACCGCTCGGCTCGATCACATTGTCCATCACCTTGGGCTTGCTCTCGGCGGCCGACCTGCTGCGAGTTTTGCCCGTAGGCTGGCACTGCCAGTAAGCAACGACACGCTACTGCGTGTCGTACGACGGCGCGGCAGCCCATGCTTCGTTCCGCCGACCGTGATCGGCATCGATGACTGGGCATGGCGACGTAACCAGCGCTACGGGACGATCATCTGCGATCTCGAACGGCGCAAAACCATCGCGTTACTGCCGGATCGCGAACCGGCGACTGCACACGCCTGGCTTTCGCACCAGCCGCAGATCGCAATTGTCGCCCGAGATCGGGGCGGCAGCTATGCTCTGGCAGCGGCCAAGGCACTGCCTCAGGCGACCCAGGTCGCCGATCGATGGCACTTGATGGAGAACGCCAGCCGCGCGTTCCTGGATACTGTGCGCAGATCCATGCGGCAGATCCGTGGGGCCATCGGTGCTGCAACGATCAATCCTGACCTGCTGACCGCCGCTGAACGGATCCAATATGAAGGATATCTACGCCGGGAAGAGGCCAATGCCGTCATTCTCGGACTTGCCAATGAGGGGGTCGCCATCAAAGAGATTGTACGCCGCACAGGGCACAGTCGCGGGGTTGTCCGCAAGGTGCTGCGCGGCCTACGCTCGGATGTCTTCCGCGTCCGGCAGAGTTCGCTCGATTTGCACTTTCAATGGCTTGACGAGCGATGGGCGGCCGGGCAACGCAATGCGACAGAGCTATGGCGGTGCCTAAGGAAGCAGGGGTTTCGGGGCTGCCTTCGGGTCGTCTCCGAGTGGGCAACGCGCCGGCGGCAAGGAGAAAAGGCCGACAGCACCCTGAGCCGAGCTCCTTCGGCGCGCACCATTGCACGGCTCATGACCATTGGCCGTGATGGGCTCTCGAAGGCCGAGACTGTCACGGTCGCCGCAATCGAGGGCGGCGTGCCGCTGCTCGTGGAGGCGCGCGAGATCGTCGCCGCGTTCCAGGCCATGGTTCGGAAGAAGTGCTTGGCCGATCTCGAGCCCTGGTTGGATCGGGCGCGATCGAGTCTCGTCGCTTCATTTGCCAACGGCGTCATCAAAGACCAAGCTGCCGTCAGCGCGGCCATCACCTCGCCCTGGTCCAACGGCCAGACGGAAGGCCAGATCACCAAGCTCAAGCTCGTGAAGCGCCAGATGTACGGCCGCGGAAAGCTCGATCTACTCCAGGCCCGCGTTATCGGCCCCGCTTAGCCTGGACATCATCAAATCTGCGTCAGAGCCACTATTGGACGCGAAAACCGCCCCTCAGGGGGTCACTATTGCGCGCGAATTTACAGCTTGGGAAGCCTCACATCGATCTCAAAGACTGTACGCGGCCGCTCCTTATCGAGCGAGAAGCGCAACCGATGGGTCCCAGAATGTGAGAAATTTATCGGAGATATGGGTATGTGCATGAGACCGTCACCACCCTCACCCTTGACACCAACCTTGAGGCGTCCCGAGATTTGTCCCGCTATGTCGTTTTTCGGACCGACAAGCGCGCAAGTAAAGTCAGAATCGATGTTAGCGTGTACCTTAGACTCCATTCGGAAATTGAGACCTTGTAGGGATTCTGGCAGTTCTTTCATCACGATGGTTGAATGATAGACTCCGAGCAGCATCTCTTTGCCCGAATTCTCTATGCGTACCGCGTCGCAGCATAGAACGTGTTTAATATCGATGCTTTTAGAGTTCGACATGTACTGCAGCAACTCCTCCCGCCGTCCCCCGCCGAGGGGAAGGTGTTAATGATCCGAATTGGAGAGACGCTTCCGACATCGAGAGTTAGCTTGGCGCCACTTAAATGGCATTCAATGCCAATATCGCTAAGCCATCGTGGTGCTGTTCCGGCGCCGTACACGGGCCCAAGATCTACTCCGAGCGGATGGCGAACACATAGCCAATGATCAGCATCGGGATCACGAGCACCGGATCGATCGAAGGACGGCCCATCCGCGAGTAAAAGGGCCTCAACTCGGCGTGAACCCAGGAAAGATCCAAAACACCGATCTGGTGTGCCAAGTGATCGTCCGGCACAACCTCATCGAGGCAGAACGAATAGAACAGCCGCCCCTGGTCTTGATAGAGCCGTCCCATCATCGCTCGCCCCCGCTGATCTCTAGCTCAGCTAGAGGGAATCAGCCTTCAACGACCCCGGCAAGCGACTTGTGCAACAGAATCTGCCACTTTCGGACGTTAGGTCCGGACCTGTCGCTCATGCCCCGCCCTAAGCTGGCACCTTTGGAGGATTTCTGTTCTCCTGCTCCGCCGCCTGTGGATGCCGCAGCTCGGCGCGCCACTTGGCCGGCATCTCACCTTGGCACTGCATGTGCCACCGAGACGCACATCGTGCCCGTGCCCACACTTCCGTACAAAGTTGCTCTTCCCGTCCTTCTCTCGGCCCCGCCGTCCATTTCCCTCAAGTCCAATTGCGCGGGGCTTTGGCATCACTTTTCATAGCGGACAATCAAGCGATTGGTTGCTGGGTTTGACGGCTGGCTCAACCGGGAGCCATTCCATGATCGATCTCTTGCTCGCGATCTTTGTTGTGCTCGGCAGCTACCTGTCTGCCCGGCGTTTGATTCTCGCACCACAGAACCGCGCCATAGTCGCGCGGCCCATGAAACACGTGAAGCTGATTGGCGGCCGGGTCTCCGACTTCCATGCCACCCAGGTCGAATCCAGCGGCATCGGCGCGGTCGCCGTCGACGAGATCAATGGCGTCTTGCGGCACCGGTCGACCCTGGGTCAGGAGACTCTGCTCGACCTCGCCCTCATTACCGCTGTCACCCGGAAGATCCGGTACCACGATAGCGGCATGGCTCTCATCGTGCAGTACCGTGTCAGGCGGGACACCGTGCCGGAAGAGATCGTCGTGCCGTTCGAGAGCCGCCAGATCAGGGATTACTGGGCGATGCTTCTCGGCGCGGACGCGGCCGGGAACCAGAGGACCCATCCGCACCCGTTTGTGCCGGCGGCGACGTAGCTACCGACATCGGATCCCGCCGGTCTCCCCGGAAATCAGAAAGAAGGCGTTGCGCGACTGCGAGCGACATCGCTGAAATCAGCGTGCCGGTCGAATCGAGGAACGAGCCGAGCGAGGCCGCCGGATTTACTTCACGAGCTCAAGGAGCCATTTCGTGCGGTAGCGACGCGAAGGAAGAAACAGAAATGTCGGGCAGCTCTGCCACGTCGGCGATGTGAAGGACTGCTCGTCGTCGATCCTCCTCGAGAAAATGCCGGTAATCGATATGCCGGACGGCAAGATAGGGGGATCCATCTCGCCGCCCGGCTTCGGGGCATTGCATGGAGACTCGCAACTCCTATGCATGCAGACCGGACATCACGCGCCATCCCCGGTGTGCCCGGCATCCTGACGTTAGGTTGCTTCAGAGGCCCGCAGAAGTTAGCCCTTGGTCCATTCGCTTCAGGGCTACGCGCGGCGCTCCGCGAAGGACGAGATCGCGCGTTCGATCGCCTCCAGGAGGATAGACCGGTCAAGCGGCTTGCGCAGATACGAGCTCGCGCCGGCCGCAAGGCAGGCTTCCTGGGCACCTACTTCGTCGTGGCCGGTGATCATCACAACCGGCACGCTTGCACCGATCGCGGACAAGTGCTGCTGAACCTGCAGGCCGCTCATGTCAGGCATCTGCACGTCAAGCACCAGGCAATCAGGTATATGCTGACCAAGATCCTTGAGGAATTCGCGCCCGGAGCCATAGGCTTCCGCCTTATGGTGCGCGCAGCGAAGTAAGCGCCGCAAGGCGGTTCGGACAGCTTTGTCGTCATCGATGATGGCGATGCGCGCGCTCACACTCCACCCGCTCTGTTCCTGTTCATACGCCATCACTCTGCCGCCGGATCAGGTTCAGTCAGGAGCCTCCCGGAATTCCTGCCAACGGCCAGGCACTTTGGGATTGCGTCTCATTCATATCCGTTTACTTCTGGTGCGCCGCCGCACAAGACTGGTATCCCTCTGGGGGGAGCGATGTCATCCGCCAAACCATATTCGCGACGGACAGGCATCGCACTGGCATGCTCGCTCGGCGAGCTGATTGTCCTGGAGGCGAGGCACGTCATTGACCTCCCCCTGTGAGCTTCGGCGAAAATCCGGCCGAGTAACCGAAATAGGCAACATCGGCGACGCCCGCGAATCGTTTCATTCGCTTATAAGGACACGTCGAGTATGAGGACACGTCGAGGTTTTTTATGCTTGTCAGGCCAGATAGAACAGATGGACCTTGGCCCAATGCCAATCTTCTGTGTGTGCGATTTTGATCATGTACGAGAACGTACGAAAAGTTTTGCACCAGATAAATTCCTGTGGATATACTGACGATAAGTTATTCACCGCCTGCCTGTCCCGGAACCATGAAGCGATAGCTCGCCCAATAATCCTATCTCGGGAGCGTTTATGGGAGGCTGGATTGCATTCGCGCGAGCGCATGCGGGCGCATGGGCAATCTCCATGCTCATGGTCGCCGCTGTGCCCGGCATAGCCGCAGCGTCCGATGGCGATGCCCGAACGATCCTGATCCTGAGCTCTGAGGACAGCCTGCATCCATTTGGGCGCGTGACGACCGACGCGATCGTCGGAAAGCTGAACAAATCCATTTCCGCGGACCTCACCATCCGGACGGAATTCATGGAGTCGTCGCAGACGCCTGATGGACCGGACGAGGATGCGATCGCGAGCCGGCTTGCAGCAAAGTATTCCGGCGAGAAAGTCGATCTCATCTTCGCAGCAGGCCCGCAGGCCTTGAGTCTCTTCGTTCACAAGAAGGAGATTCTGTTCCCGGGGACGCCTGTCATTTTCTTGGGCATCCGAAACGACAATCCGATGCTGCAGGAGATGGCCGAAAACTGGGGCGCCGTGACCACCGACTACAATGTCGTCAACACCGTCAAGCTTGCCCAGGCTCTTCAACCGGGTCTCAAGCGCCTGGTGCTCGTCACAGGAGCGTCCGCGTTCGACCGGATCTGGTATGGCCGCGCGCACCAGGACCTAGCGGCCAGTGACATCAAGCTTGAGATCGTCGATCTCGCGGCCTTGCCATTGGAAGATGTGCTTCGCGAGCTTGGCAAGCTCGGTCCCGATTCAGCGGTCCTCTACCTTACGATCTGGATCGACGGCGCCGGACGCAAGTACCAGCCGCACCTCCTCGTCGAGCGCGTCGCCAGGGCTTCCGCAACGCCGGTCTACAGCGTCGACCCCACCAGCATTGGACGTGGCGTGGTCGGCGGATACATGACGAAGTTCGAGATCCAGGGCGCGCGCGCGGCCGAGATGGCGCTCGACTTCCTCAAAGAGGATCGGGTCGAGGCCATTCGGGTCGTCTCCCTGCCATCCAAATATCACGTGGACTGGCGGGCCCTCAAACGCTGGAACCTCGATCCCGAGCGGCTTCCGGCCGGCACCATCATCGCTCACGGCGACCCGTCGATCATCGAGCGCTACTGGGGTGCCGTTCTTGCCGGCCTCGCGGTGATCGCCCTGCAGGCAGGCCTCATCATCGCGCTTCTCATCCATCGCAGGAAGCTGCGCCAGACCCATGAGCAACTTCGCCAAATCAACCGTCACGTGGAGATCGCAGCCTCGTCCGCGAAGCTCGGTCTCTGGACTTGGGATCCGGAGACCGGTCTCGTCTGGATGACTCCCTACTGCCGGACGATGCTGGATCTGCGTCCAGACGACAAGCTCGACCTTGACACATTCTTGCACCGACTCGCCGGCAAGAAAGGACAGGAAACCAAGAACGCGATGGTATCAGCCGTCCTTCGGGATACCTCGTTTCAAACGGAATTCCGCCGCTCGGATGGCGGCGGGCACAAGCACTGGCTCTCGGCTGTCGGCCACACCACCAAGGACGGTCCCACCACGCATCTCACCGGGACGCTCGTGGACGTGAGCGATCGTCGACGGGCCGAAATCGATGCTGACGAACAGCGGCGCCAACTGATCCACCTGACGCGGGTTGCCGTCCTTGGCGAATTCTCCACCTCGCTCGCGCACGAGCTTACTCAGCCACTGACGGCCATGCTTGCCAATAGCCAGGCCGCTCAGGCCATGCTCGACGACGAGGCGCCGGACATCGAGGAAATCAAGGAAATCCTAGAAGACGTAGTCGACGACAACAAGCGCGCCGGCGATGTCATCTCCAGGCTGCGCTCGCTCGTGAAGAAGGAAGACATCGCCTTCCAAGACGTCGACCTCAACGAAGTGGTCGATGGAGTCGTCGAGCTCATTCACAGCGACCTGATCGAGCGCCAGATCGAGCTCAGGACCACGCTCGACCGGAACATGCCGATGGTTCGCGGCGACAGTGTCCAGATTCAGCAGGTCCTGCTCAACCTCGTGCGCAACGCCTGCGACGCCATGAGCGCATCGGAAACCCGGCAGCTCACCCTGATGACGGATGGCGCCCTCGAGGATGGCGCCGGAATCCTGGTCGCCGATACCGGCAAGGGCGTCCCGCTTGAGCTGCAGGACAAGGTGTTCGAGCCGTTCATCACCAGCAAGACTCACGGACTTGGCCTGGGCCTTGCTATCAGCCGGACGATCCTCAAGGCGCATGGTGGATCGATCTGGTGCAAACAGAACCTCGGCGGTGGCGCAATTTTCGCTTTCTCGTTACCGGCAGCGGAGCGGAGGATTGCATGGGCGAGCTGAGCGAACTGGTCTACCTGGTCGACGACGAGCCAGCGATCCTCAAGGCGCTGGGGCGACTGCTCAAGGCCAATGGCATCGAAACCAGATCATTCCTGACCGCCCGCGCCTTCCTGGAAGCATACGATCCGCAGCGTCCGGCCTGCCTCATTCTCGATCTCGAGCTGACGGATATGAGCGGCCTCGAGCTGCAGCGCACGTTGAGTGAGCGCGGCTGGACGCATCCGATCGTATTCCTCTCCGGCCATGCGGACGTTACCCGCAGCGTCAGCGCCATGAAGAATGGCGCGGTCGATTTTCTCACCAAGCCGGTGCGCAGAATGACTCTGCTGGCCGCCGTCCGCAACGCCATCAAGCGCAGCCGCACCGATCAGGCAAGCTCGCGGCAGCATGACCAAGTCCTGCAACGCTGTTCACAGCTGACGCGGCGCGAATGCGAGGTTGTGGACGGCATGGCATCCGGTCTGATGAACAAGCAGATCGCGGCTAACCTTGGTATCGTTGAAAAAACCGTGAAGGTTCACCGGGCGAGGGCGATCTCCAAGCTCGGCTGCAGATCGAGTTTCGAGCTCCTGCACTTGGTCAATAGCGCGCCGGGAATTCTCCCTTTGACGCGGACGTTCGATGGCGCTCCCGCCGAGGGTACGCACCCCAGCAAAGAGCCGCCCCCGATGGGCGCCGTTCGGCGGACGACATCGTTGGGCTGAACTAGGTGGAATCGACTTCGGTCCCGCCGGTCACCGAGGATGTAGGGTATGGTGGACCAGCTCCACTTGATCACGCGCGCCGTATTGCAGCCGACAGCCTGATCGATCATTCGCACGCACCACCGAGCAGGCCCGCTTTCAGGCCAACGTCGCGTGGCTCTGCACCGATCCACATCGAAAGCAGAGCGAGAGAAAAGTCAGCCCCCCGGATCGTCGGCCCGCCAGCGCCGTTCACGTCCACCGCCACGCCCCTCGTCGGATCGTTGGTGAAGGACAGATACTGTCCTTTCTTGAATTCGGCGACCTTGCTGGCTTTCAGGGTCTCGATGCGCTGACTGAATGCAGCGAGCTTGTTGCCGGCCGCCTTCCTAAATCCCTCCTCGAGGGCGTCACGCATGTCGGACACGTCGACATCGCGGACGAAGCGAAGCACCAGCTGCCAAGGTCGGTTCGTCGCCAGAATGTGGCCGCCATCCTTCGACTTCTCCGGCAGATAGAGGCTTCCCACGTAAACCTTGGCCTGCAGCATGGTTGCCTTGCGGATCCCCATGCCGTTCAGCACCAGGTCGGAGCCGCCGATCTTCACAGTATCAGGAGCTGTAACGCCGTTGCACTCGGCGCCGAAGGTCGGTGTGGCAAAAGCTGCGTGCACAGCAACGGCTGCGATAGATACCACGAGACGCGAGCGCTTCAACATCACTGATCGCCAGCCGTCCCAAAAGTGACCGTCACGGTAGCGGCGCCGGCTTGTGGACACGTCACCGGCGCCATGCGGCACGTCACTCCACCCGATGAACCACGCGCAGTGCGCGGTGTCCTGCATCCTTCCTGTGACGAGGATAGTTCTGCCGCTCATCTGGCTTTCCGAAGGAGCCGCCCTTCCATCGAACACGCCGTCCCTTCGCCGCGAAGTGGTCACTCGCCGCAGCGAGACAGATGGCAAGCGCGCCGGAAGTCCACAGTTATTGCTCTTCAGCATCGCGCAGTTACAGGGAGGCTGTCGAATGGACTAAGGCCCAATTGCCAATCCCCGTGCTGCATACCACCATGGCGCCAATCCGTGCCGCAGGAGGGAAGAGTCATGTCCATGGCGCATCGTTTGGGCGCGGAATTCTTCGGCACGTTCTGGCTGGTACTCGGCGGCTGCGGCAGCGCGGTCCTGGCGGCGGCCTTTCCTGATCTCGGCATCGGCTTCGCCGGCGTTGCACTCGCTTTCGGGCTTACCGTCGTCACCATGGCCTATGCGGTCGGCCACATTTCCGGCGGACATTTCAATCCGGCGGTGACGCTGGGCCTGTGGGCCGGCGGGCGCTTCCCCGCCTCGGAGATCATCCACTACTGGGTCGCCCAGGTGGCGGGCGGGATCGCGGCCGCCGCCGTGCTCTATGTGATCGCATCGGGCAAGGCGGACTTCTCGCTCGGCGGCGGCTTCGCCGCCAATGGCTATGCCGAGCACTCGCCGGGGCAATTCTCCCTGGTCGCTTGCCTGGTGTGCGAAGTGGTGATGACCTCCTTCTTCTTGCTGGTCATCCTCGGCGCGACCGACAAACGCGCGCCCGCTGGCTTTGCGCCGCTCGCCATCGGCCTCACGCTGACGCTGATCCACCTCATCAGCATTCCGGTCACCAACACCTCGGTCAACCCGGCGCGCAGCACCGGGCCGGCCCTGTTCGTGGGCGGCTGGGCGCTGGCGCAGCTCTGGCTGTTCTGGGTGGCGCCGCTGGCCGGCGCGGTGGTTGGCGGCTTTGCCTACAAGTGGCTGGGCGGCGGAGTAAAAGTCGCAGATATCGTCAAACCACCAGCCGTCGCCGCGGAATGAGCTGATTCGCTCAGCCCAACTCTGTCGCGCGGCGACACGCTACACACGTCACACCCGATCCGACAGTGATAGAGTGTGAGATCAATTCAATGGAAGCCGAGACCGCCATGAAGTTGCTCAACACTGCCGCTTCGTAGGATCGCTCCGCGGTTGCGCATCGTAGGCAGAGATATCCCCTTCGCCACATTGAGTGCGGCAACCACCTTCTTTATATCTTTTTGTAAGCAGGATCGAAGTAAGCCACTCGGCTCGGCCAAGTGGTGGGATCGAATATTTGCCATCAGACTGTCCGAGAAAGGGGTTTGTCACATAGTCGAGCGTGGCCGCGATGAGGGCCGCATTCGCCAGGCTCAGGCCGCGACGCCAGCCGCATCACGCCATGCCGCAAACGCCTCGGCTCGAAAAAGCCGGTGCGTGCGGGCGGTGTGAGGTGACGGCAGACATTGAATGTGTTGTAGGTGGCGGCATGAATCGACAGGAACCGCTGTGCCGAGGCGGCCGATTTGAATCCTTGTCGCTTCCACTCGCGTCGTCGAACCGGAACGTGCGAGCTCTCGGCCCGGTTGTTTTGCCGCTGCCCATAGGTGGGGTATGCCGTCGTGCCGCAGATCACGAAGCGCCGCGCCGTAAGCCGGACACTTGTCCGGGACCCAGGTGGTTGGAGCGATACCCTGCTTCCGGAGGAGCTTGCGCATCAGCTTGCGGGCTGCAACCGCGTCCCGCCTGGCCTGAACCAACACCTCGAGCACCTCACCCTCGGCATCGACGGCGCGCCAGAGATACATCTGCTTGCCGCCGATCCGGACGAACATCTCGTCGAGGTGCCAGCGCCGGTGCGGGACCGGCGGTCGCGCGCGCAGCCGATGTGCAATAACCGGCCCGAACGTCGTCACCCACCGACGGATCGTCTCGTACGACACCTCGACGCCGCGCTCGGCGAGCAGGTCCTCGACGTCCCGGTAGCTCAGGGTGAAGCGCAGATACATCCACACGGCGCGCTGGATCACGTCGGATGGAAAGCGGTAACCGGCATAGTCAGGCGGGGGCATGACTACCGCTACGCCGCTCGCGGGCGCTCCGCAAGGCCGCGAACGTGACAAGCCCTGCGGGTGTGAGGCAAGGGTGAAGCGATGGCAAGTGGCGCGCATGCTCCCGGCGAACACGAAGATTGAAAAGCTCCCGCACTATTTCAAATGCATACGATGCGGCACTCGAGGCAATTGCGAAATGCGCGTTGAGCATGCGCAGCCACGCTAACATCGCGGGGCAACGCTCGAAATTTTCCCGCTGCGCGAGATCGCCCGTGTGGGTGCATGTCGCTTCTCGCATTCCGCCCCTACTGCTGCTGACGTGGAGCCTTCAGATTGCCATTCAGATGACGCTCAAAACCTGACTGCCCATGGGATACACCCTTATAGAAATCCTCTACCAGGGACGCCTGATACATATTCGGTGTCAGAAGGCGATGCAGATGCTGGCGTTGTGCCGCTGCGGGCTGCGGCGGGGAAGCGTGGCCCGACGTGAGTTGATAGATCTCGGTTGCGCGCTGCTACGCGGTTTGCGCCGAGCGGGTGAAAGCACCGATAAACAGCACGTCGGTCTCATGCAGCAGTTCGGTCGTCAGATCCTCGGAACCGGTGTAGCAGACGAAACGGACATCGTGGCGGAGTTCCTCGCACCAGACAGCGATGGCCTGCGGCATGATGCTCGCGAGATTCGCATTCATAATGCGGTTGAAGAGCCGTCGCGTCGGCCCCTTGGTCCCGAGGTCGAGAACGGTAACGCGAAGTTTGCGCACACCTCATCCCTTGAACACAGGTGTCAGAAGATGACTCGCGCGGTTAATGGTCGGATCGGTGAGTCCCAGAGATGGAGACAGGTATTCACTGCTGCAGGCGGCGATTTGGCTCTTCGCAAAATCCACACAGGCGTCACGCGGCGGGAGTTCGCCACATGCATAGCAGATCGACAGCATCTCACGCCTGCTGGCGAGGCTTCGGCGGCAAGGTGCCAATAGCGAACAGAGAGCAGGCGGCCGACGGCATGAGGGGCCGTCGGCGCGCGCCATATACGGGTAGTTGTGAGCAGGGCGGCCGGAGTTGCTCACTTCAGAAGAGGAACTCACACCGTGCGGGCGCGTTGCTGGCGCGACCGTGGGGGATTCGGGTCGCGCACGCCGCTTGGTTTCAGAGAAGAACACGTCCTCCCGAAGGCCGCGGACTGGGGTTGTCCGCCTGGGCCATGAGCTCCAGTGCATGAACTCCTATCAAACATCGGATACGGTCGTCACATTCCGGCGAGCGTTATCTCGACGCGGCGATTCATCGAGCGGCCCTGGGCCGTGCTGTTCGGGGCAATCGGATCAGCCTCACCAAACCCCTGTGACCCGACAAGCTCCGGCTTCACGCCTTGCGAGATCAAATACTGCATCACGGCTTCGGCACGCTTTTCCGACAACACCTGGTTCGATGTAATGCCCTGCTGCTGCAGGCTTGGGCCGATGGAAGCATTGTCGGTATAGCCGTTCACCACGAGCTTTTCCTGCTGCTCCGGCGCCAGAACTTGCGCCATCTTGGCGATGACGTCCTTCCCAGCATCCGAAATCTCCCAATCGCCTGACGGGAACAGCAAGTCGCTGTTGACGGTATACTTGATTGCGCTTTGGAGCCGATTGATGTGCTGCTGGTCAGCCGCAGCTTGCTGTTGAAGCTGCTGGTTCTGGCCCTGAAGCTGCTGGTTTTGGCTCTGAAGCTGCTGGTTTTGGCTCTGAAGCTGCTCATTCTCCGCCACGACGCCGTCGTACTTGCTCTGGGAGACGTCGCTGGCGCAGGCGGACAGGAAAATAGGCGCTATCAATGAAAGCAGCAAAGCGCTGCGCTTTAGACCACATGTCATTTTCCGTACCCCTCTGGTTTGAAATAAGGATGGAACAAGGGCCGTTGCGATCTGCATATTGGCACACGCTTAGGCACACGATGCGCGATGCTAAGAGCACTAACCGCAGGCGTCTATTGGACCAAGGTCCATTTGTGGGTCGCATCGCCTCACTGTGTGGATGCGATGGCTGGCAGCGGGCCTTCGTAAGCCTGCGGCCAAGCTTTCAATTACCCACATTTCTGACCACGTTTGACTCTGGCGGCGGCGGCGGAAACTTGAATCAAAAGAATCTGTTGTGATTCGTTGTTGAGCACCTGATTCGGGGCGAAGGGGTGCTCTATGGGTATCGTGTTGCGTGATCGCGCGGGCGGGCGCGATGGTGGTGCCACGTTTGATGCTCAGACGTGGGTTGATCGCGAGATCGCCGGGTGCGAATTTAGCGACGCGCGGCTTGGCAAGAGATTTCGCATGTTGCTTGAGCGGATCGGGAGCAACATCGGGCAGAGCATTCCGCTCGTTTGCCAGGACTGGGCGAACACCAAGGCGGCGTATCGCTTTCTCTCCAATGACCGAGTCAACGAAGCGGACATTTTGTCTGGCCATTTCCAGTCGACGTGCGA
>Ga0207428_10002771_pt1 | contig 17425 bp, 16 predicted proteins | sample RhiMethybrSRZTD1_FD_187600 | JGI IMG/M metagenome (GOLD analysis project Ga0207428, IMG submission 187600) | Populus rhizosphere microbial communities from Tennessee, USA - Rhizosphere MetaG P. TD hybrid SRZTD1 (SPAdes) (version 3) | ecosystem: Host-associated > Plants > Roots > Rhizosphere >...
GGTGATCGCGGGGCGGGGCGCGATCAACGGTGTGGTTGTGGCGACGCTCGTCGGATGGGCGGCGCGATCCATGATCTTCGGTCTTTCGAGTCCCGGTCTACTGGTGAGCGCGGCAGCGATGGGCATTGTGTTGATCGCTGCCTTCGTCGCGACGCTCTTCCCCGCGTTGACCGCCTCGAGGGCGGAGCCGAATACGCTGTTGCGAACGGACTGACGGGACTCGCACTGATTTGCGCAAGCCGAAGGCTTGCGCGGTCTGAGCCCGAGGCGCGGACACCCCGACATTCGAATGAGCGAAGCGAAATGAGAGTGGCGGGGTGGACGGGACTCGAACCCGCGGCCTCTGCCGTGACAGGGCAGCGTTCTAACCAACTGAACTACCACCCCCCAAAGGGGACTTCCCGATCTCGGATTGCGGATTTCGGATTTGAGAGAGCGTTTGTCACCACGCGCTCGCGAAACCAGCAATCTCCACCGTAACGCTGGTGGGCGGTACAGGACTCGAACCTGTGACAGCCGGCGTGTAAAGCCGGTGCTCTACCAACTGAGCTAACCGCCCGACACCCGGTAAACAATAGATTGTAGTCAGCCCCTCGGCTGGCCGTCAATCTCATTTGGGCAAGGGGATTCTGCAAGACGATCCCGCGCGATCGCGGCACTGCTCAAAGAACGCATGTGTCTGTCGCACGAGCGCCATGCCTTCCTCGCGTGTTCCCCATCCCGGCACTCGTGTACTGGCGCCCGGGATGTGTTGCTTGTAGCGATTGAAGAAGTCAGCGAGCTGCCGCTTGATCGTTTCGGTGAGCTGATACAACGGCCGGCCCTGCGAATCCACGGGAGTGACCACCACCTTCGAATCGAGGATGCGATCGTCTTCCATCACCATCACGCCGACCGGCAGACCGCGAACGCTCCGTCCGCCGTCGATCGGCGGGCCAAGCACGAGGATGTCGAACGGATCGCCGTCATACGACACCGTCTGCGGCACGATGCCGTAGTTGATCGGATAGCCGCCGATCGATTCGGGAATCATCCGATCGATGGCGCGCGCGTTCTTGCCGATGTCGAGCTCCCATTTACGCCGATCGCCCTGGGCAATCTCGATGTAGCCGTTGATCGTCCCGTCGTCATTCCACGGGCGCGTGTCGCGCCAGACGTGAGCCTTGTGCGCCTTCGCCGCGGCGAGACTGGCGCTCAACCTGGTCGTGGCGGCTGCCGGCAACTCCTCGGGTGGCGGTCCGGCAGTCTGGGCTGCCAGGGGCAGCGCAACGATCAGCAACCACGACAGCCTCATCATTCCCTCATACCGTCTCATAGCAACACCGGGGCCAACTCCTCGCGATATCATCATCTGGCACGGACATGACCCTGCGCGACATCATCGGCCACCGGCGACTGACTGCGCTCATCGCGCGCGCGATCGACCGCGACTCGCTGCCGCCGACGCTGCTGTTTGCCGGACCTTCAGGCGTCGGCAAGTGGGCCATGGCCCGGGCCGCGGCGCAGGCGGTGAACTGTGTGGAACGGGTCAAGCCCACCGCCACCGATCTGGCGACCGACGCCTGCGGCAAGTGCCGATCCTGCGATCGCATTGCGCGCGGCGTGCACGTGGACGTGATCGCCATCGAGCCCGATGATCGCGCGTCGATCAAGATCGACGTGATCCGCGACGTGCTCGGCAAAACATCCTTTCGTCCGTTCGAGGGCCGCAAGCGCGCGGTCCTGATCCGCGAGGCCGACACGCTCGAGCCCGCCTCACAGAACGCCCTCCTCAAATCTCTCGAAGAGCCGCCGCCGGGGACGATGTTCATCCTGACGACGGCGGTGCCGGGAGCGTTATTGCCGACGGTGCGTTCGCGCTGCATGCGGCTGCGATTCGGACGCCTGACGTCGGCGGAGATCGCGGCGGCGCTGATTCGCGATCACGACTACAGCGACGTCGATGCGAAACAGACGGCGCCGATCGCCGACGGCAGCATCGGCCAGGCGCTCGCGCTCGTCGACAACGATCTGTCGATGTTCCGCGAGCTGGCGATGGGGCTGCTGCAGCAGACCGCCGGGCGCGCCGACACGCAGTCGCGCGTGCAGGCGGCGAGCGCGCTGCACACCGGCGGATCGAAGAAAGAGCGCACGCGCGAGGACGTGGCGATCGTGCTGCGGCTGATGGCGTCGATGCTGCGCGATCTCGAGGCGATCAACGCCGGCGCCGATCGCGCCGTGCTGGCCAATCCGCTGCTCACCGCCGATCTCGAAGCGCTGGCGCGCGCCTACTCCGGCGAGCGCGCCCGCTCGGCGTTTGGCGCCGTCGATCGCGCGCTGACCGCGCTCGAGCGCAACGCCGGCACCAAGGTCGTCACCGAGTGGCTCGCGGTGCAGATGTAATGGGCCTGCCAAAGATCGGCCTGACCGTCGGAGATCCCGCGGGCATCGGCCCCGAGATCGTCGCCAAGGCGGCCGCCGATCCGGCCGTGCTCGCGGTGTGCAAGCCGGTGGTGTTCTCCACGCCGCCCGAGGTGAGCGTGCGCGCCGGCGAAGTGTCCGCGGCGGCCGGGCGTGCCGCATACGACACCATCGCCCGCGCCGTCGACTTCGCGAAGCGCGGCGACGTGGATGCGATTGCCACCGCGCCGATCAGCAAGCTCGCCTTCGCGAGGGCCGGGCTCAGGTGGAAAGGCCACACCGATCTGCTCGCCGAGCTGTGCGGCACCAAGCGGGTGGCGATGATGTTTCATTCGCGGCCGCTGAAGGTCGTGTTGATCACGGTGCACGTGCCGCTGAAGGACGTGTCGAAGTACCTGACGCCGGCGCTCGTCGATCAAACGATCACGCTCACGGCCGAAGCCATGGCGATGTTCGGCGTGCCGCAGCCGCGCCTGGCGCTGGCGGGACTCAATCCGCATGCCGGCGAGAACGGCGTGCTGGGTGATGAAGACGATCGCGTGCTCGTGCCGGCGGTCCGGCAGGCGCGCGAGAAGGGCATCACGATCGAGGGGCCGATTCCCGGCGACACCGTGTTCGTGCGCGCCTCGCGCGGCGAATACGATTGCGTGATCGCGTGCTATCACGACCAGGGCCTGATCCCGGTCAAGCTGCTCTCGTTCGGTCATGCGGTGAACGTCACGATCGGCCTGCCAATCATCCGCACGTCGGTCGATCACGGCACCGCGTTCGATATTGCCGGCAAGGGCGTTGCGGATCCCGGCAGCATGATCGCCGCGGTCAAGCTCGCCGCGGAAATGGCCGCGGCGCGAGCCCAGGCATGAGCGCGAAGAAGGCCAAGGCGGAGGACGAGAAGGAATCCAGCCAGCCGATCGCCGACAATCGCAAGGCGTTCCACGACTACCACATCCTGGAGACGTTCGAAGCCGGCATCGCGCTGCTGGGTACCGAGGTGAAGGGCATTCGCGAAGGCCAGGCCAACCTGCGCGACAGTTACGCGCGCGTCGACAACGGCGAGGTGTGGCTGTTCAACGTGCACATCAACCCGTACAGCCATCGCGGTTATGTCGATCACGATCCGAAGCGCAAGCGCCGCCTGCTGCTGCACAAGTACGAGATCAGGAAGCTGATCGGCAAGACCGTCGAGAAGGGCCTGACGCTCGTGCCGACGAAAATGTATTTCAAGAACGGCAAGGTAAAGGTCGCGATCGCGCTGGCCCGCGGCAAGGCCGTGCACGACAAGCGCGAGACGCTGCGCCGCCGCGAGGTCGATCGCGAGACGCGCGCCGCCGTCAAGGAGCGCGTCCGGCGATGAAGGCACAGAACACACCAGGGCCACAGAAGGCACGGAAAACACCAGGGCCGCAGAAGGCACAGAAAGCACAGATCGAATGCGGGTTCTAGTCGTCGGAGCGGCCGGTCAGCTGGGCCAGGCGATGGCCACGCGTCTTCGCAGCGAGCACGAGGTCACGGCGTGGACGCGCCGGGACATCGATCTGACGCGCCACCAGGACGTGCGCGAGGCGATCGGCGAGCTCGCGCCGCAGGCGATCGTCAACTGCGCGAGCTTCAACCAGGTCGATGCCGCGGAAGACAATCAGGTCACGGCGCTCGACGTCAACGCGATGGTGGTCGGCACGCTGGCGCGCGCCGCCGCGGCGCTCGATGCGGTGTTGATGCACTACAGCACCGACTTCGTGTTCGCCGGCACGGCCTCGACACCCTACAAGGAAACGGACACGCCCGAGCCGCGCAGCGCCTACGCGCAGTCGAAATTGATCGGCGAATGGCTCGCGTGCGATGCGGCGAAGCATTACGTGCTGCGCGTCGAGAGCCTGTTCGGCGGGCCGAACCGCCGCAGCAGCGTCGATCGCATCGTCGACCTGGTCCGCTCCGGCGAGCCCGCGCCGGTGTTCGTGGATCGGGTCGTGTCGCCGAGCTTCGTGGTCGACGTTGCCGATGCGTCCGCGTTTATCCTTCGCGCCCAGCCGGCGCCGGGCGTCTACCATTGCGTCAATTCGGATCACGCGACGTGGCTGACGGTCGGACAGGAGATCGTGAAGCGGCTCGGCGCGTCCGACGCGACGCTCAAGCCGATTTCGGTGAAGGACGTGAAGTTGCGCGCCGAGCGGCCGCAGTTCGCGGCGCTCAGCAACGCAAAATTAGCGATGGCTGGTTACAAAATGCCGACGTGGCAGGACGCGATCGGCAGATATCTCAGTTTGCTCCGTCCCCAATCATCCCTCGGGCAGGGAGAAAATGGGGGACGGACCCCGGTGACGTGACGTGACGAAGATCGCCGTGGTGTCCAGATCGTTCGCGCGCAATGCCACGCTGCGCGCCGAGCTGTCGGCGAAATATCCCGGAGCCAGCTTCACTGAATCGCCGGAAATCCTCGACGGCGACGATCTGGTGGCGATGCTGCGCGGACACGATTGCGCGATCGTCGGGCTCGAGCGTGTGAACGATGCGATCCTGGCGCAGGTCCCGGAGCTCAAGATCATCAGCAAGTACGGCGTCGGGCTCGATGGCATCGACGTGGACGCGATCGCGCGGCGCGGCATCAAGCTGGGGTGGACCGGCGGCGTCAACAAGCGCTCGGTATCAGAGCTGACGCTGGCGTTCGCGATCGCCCTCGTGCATCGCGTGCCGGAAGCGGGCTTCGCACTGCGCGACGGCCACTGGCTGAAGCTGGTCGGTCATCAACTCTCCGGCCGCACGTTCGGCGTCATCGGCTGCGGATTCGTGGGGCAGGACCTGGTGAAGCTGCTCGCGCCGTTCGACTGCCGCGTGCTGGCGCACGACATCCGCGACTATGCGGAGTTCTACGCCGCGCATCATGTGACGCCGGTCGGGTTGTATCAACTGCTCGCCGAGTCCGACATCGTGTCGCTGCACGTGCCGCTCGATCGCTCGACGAAGGGGATGATCGGCGCGGGGCAGCTGTCGCGCATGCGCGCCGGCACCTTCTTGATCAACGCGGCGCGCGGCGGGCTCGTGGACGAGGAAGCGCTCGCCGAGGCGCTCGAGGGCGGCCACCTGGCCGGTGCGGCCTGCGACGTGTTTCAGATGGAACCGGACGCGAATTCGCGGCTCCTTGCGCTGCCGACATTTCTCGGCACGCCGCATATCGGCGGCAGCACGGCAGAGGCGCAGCTTGCCATGGGCCGCGCCGCCATCGAGGGTCTGGAGACCGCGCGGGTCCCGAGTGCCGAATGGCCCGCCTGACACCGCAGGACAGCGATCCACCGGTTGGCTTCGCATCGGGCGGCGTGCGTCTCAAGACGATTGACGCATTGCGAGGCGCCGCCGCGCTCGGCGTGCTGTTGTTCCACGCGAGCGACGTGCGCGGCGTCAGCGACGGCGAGAGCGTGAGCTACGCCGCTCTCGAATCGGTGCTGAACTGGGGACGCTACGGCGTCTGGTTGTTCTTCGTCATCTCCGGTTTTTGCATCCATCTCAACTGGGCGAAGCGCTCGCAGTCCGGCCCTGCGCCGCCACCGGCATTCGGCCCGTTCTGGCTGCGGCGTTTCCGGCGCCTGTATCCCGCGTACTTCGCGGCGATCGTGTGCTACGTCGCCAGTCTCTATGCCGAAGGAGCGGAGTTCACCGGACGGGTCATTGCCGGCATCGGCCTGCATCTCGTCTTCATGCAGAACTTCGCGCCGTGGGGGATCTACACGGTCAACGAAGTCATGTGGACGCTGGCGATCGAAGAGCAGCTCTATCTGTTGTATTTCGCGTTCCTCGCGATTCGGATCCGGTTTGGCCCGATGGCGGCGATCGTCGCCGCGCTCGCCGCGCGCGTGTTCTGGTTCGGCCTCGCGTTCCTGCTGCACCGTTTCTGGAACGTCGACATTCTCGTGACGCAGGCGGCGCTGCCGCAATGGTTCATCTGGGTGCTGGGCGCGATTGGCGTCGAGGCCTGGCTCGGGCTGGTGCGGCTGCCGGCCTGGACGCGCCAGTGGCGCACCGCGATCACCATTCTCCCGATCGCCGCTCTGGTGTCCTATCTGTATCTCTACGTGCTCGATGCCGGGCCGCTGCGCCACATCGCATGGTTCTTCACCGACATTCTCTGGGGGCTGGGCTTCTTCGTGCTGGTCAACACGTCGGTCACGCTGGAGGGCCGGACCGGCCGCGTCGCGGCATGGCTGGCCGGCGCCGGGTTGTTTTCGTACTCGCTCTACCTGACGCACGAGCTGGTGACCGCGCATGCCTGGAACTTTCTGATTGCGCGCCAGCCCGGAATCGGCGGCATTCCAAGTCTGATTCTCTTGATCGCGCTGGCCGCCGTGAGCCTTGCCTTCGCGCGCATCTTCTTCCATTTCTTCGAGCGGCCGTTCCTCTCGACGACGGCCGTCGAGCGGGCGCCGGGCGCGCCTCGCATACAATACGGACAATGAGAATTCTGATTACCGGCGGCGCGGGGTTCATCGGCTCGCACCTCGCCGAGGCGCTGCTCGAGGGCGGCCACACGGTCTACGCGCTCGACGACCTGTCGACCGGCTCCATCGACAACATCGCGCACCTCAAGGGCCACCCGAATTTCCACTACACCATCGACACGGTGTTCAACGACCCGCTGGTCGCGGAAATGGTGGATCGCGCCGATGTGATCTTTCACCTCGCCGCCGCGGTGGGCGTGAAGCTGATCGTCGAAAGGCCCGTCCACACCATCGAGACCAACGTGCACGGCACCGAGGTCATCCTGCGTCACGCCGCGAAGAAAAAGAAGCTCGTGTTCATCGCCTCGACCTCCGAGGTGTATGGCAAGAGCGCCAAGGTCCCGTTCAACGAGGAGACCGATCTTGTCATGGGCGCGACGACGAGGCACCGCTGGGCGTATGCGTGCAGCAAGGCGCTCGACGAGTTCCTGGCGCTGGCCTACTGGAAAGAGACGCGGCAGCCGGTGATCGTGATGCGGTTCTTCAACACCGTCGGGCCGCGGCAGACGGGCCAGTACGGGATGGTGGTGCCGACGTTCGTCCGGCAGGCGCTCAACAACGAACCGATCACCGTCTTCGGCGACGGCACCCAGCAGCGCAGCTTCACCTACGTCGGCGACGTCGTCGGCGCGCTGTTGAAGCTGATGGTGACGCCGAGCGCGATCGGCGAGGTCTTCAACGTCGGCAACACCGAAGAAGTGACGATTCGCGGGCTGGCCGAGCGCATCAAGGAGCGCACCGGCAGCACGTCGGAGATCGTCACGATCCCCTACGACCAGGCCTATGAGGCGGGCTTCGAGGACATGCCGCGGCGGGTGCCCGATCTCGCCAAGATTCACAAGGCGATTGGCTATGCGCCGAAGGTGAAACTGGACGAGATCATCGATCGGGTCGTGGCCGAAAAGCGCTCTTACGCCGGGGCCGGGCGGAGCATTACCTAGCAGGTTGTCAGGTCGTCAGGCAGGTCAGGCTGAATCCCCACATGTTCACGGTTTGAACACGGCCCGCACGGCCGTGTTTTTGCTCGTTCATTTAGTGAACGAAGTGTATAATGCCTCGTTCAGATCTTGAACGGCGGGGTTGGTCCGGGGAGCGATGTGACTGACCATGCCGGAGGCCTCTAACCCCTAAACAATTGAATAATAAAGAGATGCGGGATCAAGCGATCGCGGAGCTGTTCGCGCTCGACGGCCGGATCGCCATCGTCACCGGCGCACTCGGGCGGCTCGGACGCGAGTATGTGAAGACGCTGGCCGGGGCCGGCGCCGGCGTCGGGGCCATCGATATCGCCGGCGATACGGCGGCATTCGCGCCGCTCACCGCCCAGGGTCATCGCATCCACGTCGAGCTCGCCGATCTGTCGAACAAGGACGCCACCGACCGCGCCATTGACGCCGTCACGCGCGCCCTCGGCGCGCCGTCGATCCTCGTCAACAACGCCGGCATGGGCTCGTCGCCGGCGGCGGCCGGCAACGAGAACGGCCCCTTCGAGGATTACTCCGAGGCGGCGTGGGACACGATGATCGACTCCCACCTCAAGACCACGCTGTTTGCGACGCAGGCGTTCATCCGCCACTTCCGCGCCGCGCAGCTCGCCGGCGGCAGCATCATCAACGTGTCGTCGACCTACGGCGTGGTCTCGCCGGATCAATCCCTCTACGACTACAAGCGCGCCGGCGGCGCCACGTACTTCAAGCCGGTGGGCTACAGCGTGGCGAAGTCGGGCACGCTGAATTTCACGCGCTGGCTCGCCGAGTACGGCGCGCCGCTCGGCATTCGCGCCAACACGCTGGTGCCCGGCGGGGTCCGCGAAGCCGGCCACGCCGCGGAGTTCGTGAAGGAATACGAGAAGCGCACGCCTCTTGGACGCATGGCGACGGATTCCGACTATAACGGCGCGGTGTTGTTCCTCGCGTCGAAAGCATCTTCTTACATGACTGGCGCGACACTCGTTGTCGATGGCGGTTGGACGGCTCGGTGAACCATGGGTGAAAAAGATTTTTCTGATCGGGCGTTAGTCGGCGACGACTCGTTGTCGTTCGTCTCACGCGAGGTGTTTCGCGCGGTGCGCAGCGGGATCGCCGATCCAATCGCGCGCGCGGAAGTGCTGGCGGATCTCTGCCGGATCAACACGCTCTTCATGATCATGCAGGCCGGATCCGGCCACATCGGATCGAGCTTCAGCTCGACCGACATCATCACGTGGCTGTGGACCGAGTACCTGAACGATCCGAACGGCGGCAGCAAGGATGCCGACGTCTACTTCTCGTCGAAGGGTCACGACGCGCCGGCGCTGTATTCGCTGCTGATCGCGATCGAGAAGCTCGACTTCTCGCTGCTCCCGAAGCTGCGCCAGTTGAACGGCCTGCCCGGTCATCCCGATGTCAGCACGCCGTACATCGCGACCAACACCGGCTCGCTCGGGATGGGCATCTCGAAGGCCTATGGCATGGCGCGCGCCAACCGCTATACCGGCCGCAAGGGACGGATTTTCGTGATGACCGGCGATGGTGAATTGCAGGAAGGCCAGATCTGGGAATCGCTGCAGCCGGTCGCCAACGAAAAACTGTCCGACATCATCGTCATCGTCGATCACAACAAGTTCCAGTCGGACACGGCAGTGGCCGCGGTCAGCGATCTCGGGCCGATTGAAGAGAAGTTCCGCAACTTCGGATGGGAAGTGCGGCGCGGCGACGGCCACGACTTCACCGTGCTGCGCGATGCGCTCGCGCACTTCGAGACCGTCACCAACAGGCCGAAGGTGTTCATCGCTGACACGATCAAGGGCAAGGGCGTGTCGTTCATGCACGGCGTCGCCTGCGGCGACCAGACCTATCACTTTCACGCCGGCGCGCCGTCGCTCGAGAATTACGTGAAGGCGACGCGCGAGCTGATCGCGCGCGTGAATGCGAAGCTCGATGCGATCGGCCAGCCGAAAGTGTCGCTCACCTCCGCGCCGCTGCCGGTGCGCATTGCGCCGAAGAAGCCCGAGAAGATCGTCCTCGCTTACGGCGACGAGCTGCTGGCGATGGCGCGCACCCGCAAAGAGATCATCGTGATGGATGCCGATTTGCTGTCGGACTGCGGCATCGAAGCGTTCAAGGCGGAATTGCCGGAGCGCTTCATCGAATGCGGCATCGCCGAGATGCACATGGTCTCCGCGGCGGGCGGCATGGCGCTGCGCGGCATGCTGCCGGTGGTGCATTCGTTCGCGTGCTTCCTGTCGACGCGCGCCAACGAACACATCTACAACAACGCCACCGAGAAGAAACGCATCATCTACACGGCGACGCTCGCCGGCCTCGTGCCCGGCGGTCCCGGACATTCGCACCAGTCGGTGCGCGATATCTCGGCGATCGGCGCGGTGCCGGGTCTCGTCGCGTTCGAGCCGTGCAGCGAGAAGGAAGCGCGCCTGGCGATTCGCTGGGCCGTGGAGCAGAACCCGGCGAGCACCTATCTTCGATTCGTCAACGTCCCACTCGACTTGCCGTACTCGATGCCTGCGGATTACGCGCTGCAGGTCGGCCGCGGCGTCACGTTGCGAAACGGCACCGACGTCGCGATCGTCGGCTACGGCACGATCCTGCTGACCAACGCCTGGAAGGCCGCCGACGAGCTCGCCAAGCAGGGCATCTCCGCCGCCGTCATCGATCTGCCGTGGCTCAATCGCATCGACGATGAGTGGGTGAAGACGCTGGGCGCCTTCGGCCACATCGTCACGCTCGACAATCACTATCTCGAGTACGGGCAGGGCGTGATGATCGGCGCCGCGCTGTCGCGCACCGGAGTCCGGTCGCAGCTCTCGCAGATCGGGCTCAAGGAAATCCCCGCCTGCGGATCGAACGCCGACGTGCTGGCCTATCACGGGCTGGACGCAGCGGGCATCGTGAAGGTCGCGATGAGCCGGACCGCGGTGAAATCCTAGATGTATCCCAGTTACGTTCCGCATTGGATCGCCGACGTCGAGGTCGTGCCGAAGGACGGCACGACGTTCGAAAAGCGCAATCCCGCCACCGACCAGGTGATCGCGCAGGTGGCGCGCGGCGGCGCGGCTGAAGTGGCGCATGCGTTGTCGTCGGCCGCGGGCGCAGCCGACGCGTGGGCGCGCACGCCGGTGCCGAAGCGCGGCGCGATTCTCGGGCGCGCCGCACAACTGCTGCGCGAGCGCGAGCAGGCGTTCGGCGAAGTCGTCCAGGCGGAGACCGGCAAGCCGTGGAAGAACGCCGTCGCCGAGGTCGCCTCGTCGGTGGAACTGGCGATCTTCATGGAAGGCGAGGGCAGCCGCTTGTATGGCAGGACGCTGCCGAGCCCGATTCCGAATCGCACGGTGCAGACGCTGCGCAGCCCGATTGGCATTTGCGCGGCGATCATGCCGTTCAACAGTCCGCTCGCCGGCGTGGCATGGAAGGTCTTTCCGGCGCTGCTCTGCGGCAACGCCGTCGTCGTCAAGTCGCACGAGCTCACGCCGTATACGGCGGTGCTGTTCGGAAAGTTGTTGAAGGATGCGGGACTGCCCGTCGGTGTCTACGGCGCCGTCCAGGGCTTTGGCCCAGACGCCGGCGCGCCGCTCGTGCAGGATCATCGCGTTGGCGTGGTCAGCTTCACCGGCTCGTCGGCGACCGGCAAGCTGATTCAGAAGATGGTCAGCGGCCGCGACGTGCTTGCGAAGGTGTGCCTCGAGCTCGGCGGCAAGAACCCGTTTGTCGTCTGCGACGATGCCGATCTCGATCTCGCCGCGGATCTCGCCGCCGCTTCGGCGTTCATCGATGCGGGCCAGCGTTGTGCATCTGGCAGCCGCATCCTCGTGTTCGACAAGGTCTACGACGCGTTCCGAGCGGCGTTTCTCGCGCGCGTCGCGAAGGTCAAGGTGGGCTCTGGTCCCGACGATGACTGCGGGCCGGTGATCTCGAAGGCGAATCTCGATCGGCTGATCGGGCAAGTGAAGGGCGCCGTCGCTCGAGGCGCGACACTCGTTACCGGCGGCGGGCCCGCGCCGTCAACGGCCGGGTATTACATGCAGCCGACCGTGCTCGAAAATGTCTCGCCCACCGACGAGGTGTCGCAGAACGAGCTGTTCGGTCCCGTGACGTGCCTGTACCGCGTCAGCGGGTTTGAGGATGCCATCCGTCTCGCGAACAGCACGCATTACGGACTGACCGGAGCGATTCACACCACGAGCCTGCATCGCGCGCAGGAATTCATCACCCAGTACCAAGGCGGGCTGGTGTCGGTGAACGGCGCGACCTACGGCTCCGGTCCGCACATGCCGTTCGGCGGCGTGAAGAATTCCGGCAACGGTTTCCGCGAGCCGGGCACGGAAGCGCTCGACGTCTACACCGAACTGAAGACGGTCGTCATCAACCACGTTCCCGCGAAAGTCTAGCGGGCAGGCGGGTCTGAGGACCCGCCTCTACGCCAAACGCCAGTGTCAAAACGAAAAATCTGTTTTCCGATTACCAGCCGCGCCTATTACGGGCGCAGCCAGCTGTTGATCAAGAAGCTGCACGCGCATCCAGGCATCGATCTCAAGCTGATGCTCGGCGGATCGATCCTGCTCGACAAGTACAGCCGCCACATCGCCGACGACATTGCCGCCGGCGGCTTCGAGATCGAGGCGTCGCTCTTCAACGTGATCGAGGGCGGCAACCACGTGGCGATGGCGAAGACGGCGTGCCTCACCGCGCTCGAGTTCACCAACAGCCTCTACACCGCGTCGCCCGACCTGGTGGTGATCTGCGGCGATCGCTTCGAGCAGCTGGCGATCGCGATGTCGGCCGCCTATCTCAACATCACGATCGCGCACATCGAGGGCGGCGACGTGACCGGCAGCATCGACGAGAGCGTGCGCCACGCCATCACCAAGCTGGCGCACATCCATTTCGTCACCAACGCGGACGCGCACCGGCGGGTGCTGGCGATGGGCGAGGATCCGCAGCACGTGTTCAACACCGGCTCGCTCGACGTGGAGCTGGCGGCGCACGTCAGCACGACGATCACCAGCGAGCACATCAACGCCCTCGGCGTCGGCCACGACGTCGACATCGAGCAGCCGTTCCTGATGGTCGTGCAGCACCCGGTGACGACCGAGAAAGACAATCGCGCGCACCTGGAAACGACGCTCAAGGTGGTGGCGTCGTTCGAGCTGCCGACGATCTGGTTCTGGCCGAATCCGGATGCGGGCACCGGCGAAATGTCCGACAGCCTGCGGCACATGCGCGAGAAGCATCCCGAGCTGACCGCGCACATGCGCTTCATCACCAACGTGCCGGCGAACGATTTCGTGGCGCTGCTCGCGCACGCGGACTGCCTGGTCGGCAATTCGTCGGCGGGGATCAAGGAGTGCTCGTACCTGGGCACGCCGGTGGTGAACATCGGCGCGCGGCAGCAGGGCCGTCTCGCCGGCGAGCACGTGATGCACGTCGGCTACGACGCGACCGAGATCGGCGCGGCGATCGCGACGCAGCTCGCGCACGGCCGCTACGAGCCCTCGCACATCTATTTCAAGGACAACGCCAGCGACACCATCGCCAACCTGCTCGCCACCACACCGCTCTACACACAGAAGAGATTCTTCGAATGAGAGTCCTAGGCATCATCACCGCTCGCGGCGGATCGAAGGGCATTCCCGGCAAGAACCTCAAGCTGCTGGGCGGCAAGCCGCTGATTCACTACAGCATCGACGCCGCCAACGACACGCCGCTCGAGCGGCTGATCCTCTCGACCGAGGATCCGAAGATCGCCGAGGTAGCGCGGTCGATGGGCTGCGAGGTGCCCTTCATGCGTCCGGCGGAGCTGGCGCGTGATGAAACGCCGCACTTGCCGGTGATTCAACACGCCGTGCAGTGGCTGATCGATCACCAGGCCTACCGCGCCGAAGCCGTCGTCATCCTGCAGCCGACGTCGCCGCTCCGTTCCTCGGCCGACATTGCCGCGGCGCTGCGCATGTTGGAGCTGTCGGGCGCGGATTCGGTGGTCAGCGTCTCTGAAGTCACGGCACACGCGCACCCGATGCGCATGCTGCGCGTGGACGAGAGCGGCCTCGCGAAGCTGTTCGTGACCGGCGAGCCGGTGCGCAACCGCATCAACCGCCGTCAGGATCTCCCCAAGGCGTTCGTCATGAACGGCGCGGTCTACGCCTTCCGCACCGAGGTGCTGTTCGCGGCGTCGCCAAGCCTCTATGGCGATCGAGTGGTCGCCTACCCGATGCCGATCGAGCGCTCCATCAGTATCGACAACCCTGAAGACTGGGAGGCCGCCGAACATGCGCTGGCCCACCAGCCGCACGACCATCACCACCACCACCATGAGTAACCCTTCGACTCGCGCTCGTTTGCACACAAACGCGCGCTTGCTCAGGGCAAGGGCAAGAAGACCGTGAAAGACGACGCGAAAGAAAACGTGAAAGCCATGGACTTTGAAGCACATCGCGACCTGCGACTGTTGGAGGCCGTGCACGAAGACTCGCGCGTCACGCAGCGCGGCATGGCCAAGAAGCTGGGCATCGCGCTCGGGCTCGCGAATATCTACCTGAAGCGGATGATCCACAAGGGCTACATCAAGTGCGTGAACGTGCAGCCCAATCGCATCTCGTACTTGATCACGCCGCGCGGCATTGCCGAGAAGGCGCGCCTGACCTACGAGTTCATGGATTACTCGCTGCATCTCTACGGCGAGGTCCGCCAGCACCTGCGCGAAGCGATGCAGGACTGCGCCGCCGAAGGCAAGCGCGTCGCCATCTACGGCAGCGGCGAAGCCGCCGAGCTCGCTTATCTCTCGCTCAAGGAATCGGGCATGGAGCCGGTCGCGATCTTCGATCAGGCGGGCGGCCGCGAGTTCCTGGGAATGCCGGTCCGCCCGATCGCCGAGCACGCCTCAGTCGAGTTCGACCTGATGATCGTCGCGACGCTCGATCGCTCGGGCCAGCAGGCCGCCGAGCTGCAGAAGGTCGGCGTGCCGCGAGACAAGCAGTTCCCGCTCCGCAAGGAACCGGAGCCGGCGCCCAAGCGGGCGCGTTCAGCAGCAGTTCGTTCACGCACGACCAACGGCAAGCATTCGTGAGGCGTTTCGATCCATGGCCCTGACCAACAAGCGCATTTTCATCACCGGCGGCGCCGGCTTCATTGGCTCGCACCTCGTCTCACAACTCGTCGACGCCAACGAGGTCGTGGTCTTCGACAACCTGCATCGCAACGCGTTGCAGTTCGCGCACCTCGACAAGCACAAGCATCTGCACTTCATCAAGGGCGACGTGCTCGACTTCGACGGCGTGCGCAAGGCGATGGACGGCTGCACCGTCATCATTCACTGCGCCGCGATCGCCGGCGTCTACACCGTCGATCGCAGCGCGGTGCGGACGATGGAGGTCAACCTCCTCGGCACGCACCAGGTGGTGAAGGCGGCGATCGAGGTCGGCGTCGAGCGCTTCGTGGAGTTCTCGACGAGCGAGGTCTACGGCTCGTTCATCCACAAGGGCAAGGAAGACGACTTCACGCCGATCGGCCCGATCGGTGAAAGCCGGTGGGTGTATGCGGCCAGCAAGCTCGCCTCGGAGCACCTGTCGTACGCGCACTACCGCGAAGACAAGCTGCCGCTGGCGATCGTGCGGCCATTCAACGTCTATGGTCCGCGCCAGGTCGGCGACGGCGCGATCCGCGGCATGACGCTGCAGGCGCTCAAGAACCTGCCGATCACGCTCTACAACGACGGCACGCAAATCCGCTCGTGGTGCTTCGTGACCGACTTCGTCGATGGCGTGCTGCGCTGCTGCGAGAACCCGGCCGCGATCGGCAACGCCTTCAACATCGGCAACCCGCAAGGCACCGCGACGAACTTCGAGCTCGCGAATCTGATCATCCGCCTGACGAACTCGAAGTCTGAGATCGTGTTCAAGCCGCACCCCGGCCCAGAGGTCGAGCTGCGCGTGCCCGCGATCGAGAAGGCGATGACGCTGCTCGGGTATCGGCCGACGGTCTCGCTCGAAAGCGGCGTGTCGCAGGCGATCGGCTGGTACCGCGAAAACTACGACGCCGTTGCCGGAAAGAAGTAGACAGGTGGTCAGGTTGTCAGGTCGTCAGGTCGTCAAATGATCGTCGTCGTCACCGGAGCTTCCGGTTTCATCGGTCACAACGTTCTGCTGCGCGCGCCGCGCGACTGGCACATCTTCGCCACCTATCGCTCGACCACGGGCCTCGATGCCTTCGTGAAGAAGCACGGGCTCACCAACGTCACGCCGGTCCGATGCGATCTGATGAGCGCGAGCGACGTCAACGCCTTGTCGCGGCTGATTGGCAGGAAACCCGACGCGATGCTGTATCTCGCCGCCAACGGCGATCCGGCCGTCTCGTCGAAGCGGCCGCGATGGGATCTCGAGTCGAACACGGTGGCGTTCGTGAACACGCTCGAGCAGTGCCCGGCGGATCATGTCGTCTACCTGTCATCGGGCGCCGTGTATGACGGGTCGACGGGCGAGGTGACGCCGGGCACGCCGGTGTCGCCGAGGCTGCCGTACGCGATTTCGAAGCTTGCCTCGGAGCAGTACCTGCAGTTCTTCTGCGAGCACCGCGGCACCGTGTCGAGCTACGTCAACGTCCGTTTCTTCGGAGCCTATGGACCGTACGAGGCGCCCCGCAAGATCACCACGAAGTGGCTGCAGGCGCTCGCGAAGGGCGAGCGCGAGTTCGTGGTCCGCGGGGACGGCCGCAACCTGATCGACTTCATGTACGTTGACGATGCCGTGGACGGGTTCCTGGCGCTCGTCAAGGCCAAGGGCGCGAAGCTGACCGTTGATTTCGGCTCGGGCGCGCCCGTCAGCATCAACGACATCGTCGCGACGATGGCCTCGGCGATTGGCGTCGAGGTCTCGGTCCGCCACGAAGGCACGGTTCCGGAATACATCGAGTTCCGTTCCACCGACACGACCATGCGCGATCGCTTCGGCATTGCGCCCACCATATCGTTCGCCGACGGCCTGAAGCGGCTGTCGGCTTTTCTCGCCGGCAACTGATGGCGGTCGACCCGAAGAAGATGACGGAGAACGAGCTCCACGAGTACGTCGCGGAGACCGAAGGCCACGAGAACCAGGTGACCGGTGTGGTCGGCTACTTCTACCGGATGTACCGGGCCGAAGTGCTCGAGCGCGTCAAAGGCATGTGCGGCGAAGACGTGCTCGAAATCGGCTGCGGCGAAGGGCTGATGTTCGAGGGCGTCGACATGACGCCAGTGCAGATGGACGTGTCGATGCGGCGGCTCGCGAAAGCCCGTGACAGGAACGCCGCCTTGCTGTGTGCCGACGGCTACCACCTGCCGTTCAGGGATCAATCGTTCAGCGCCGTGCTGCTCGTCGCCGTGCTCGAGCACACGCTGGAGCCGTGGCGGATTCTCGCCGAGGCGCGGCGGGTGCTGAAGCCCGGCGGCAAGGTCGTGATCGTGGTGCCCAACGACGTGACGATGAGCGCGGGCCGTCTCATGCTCGGCAAGTTTCCGATTCGCTATCCGGATCACCTGACGTTCACGACGCCGTCGAAGATGCGCAAGTGGCT
>Ga0207428_10002773_pt1 | contig 17414 bp, 14 predicted proteins | sample RhiMethybrSRZTD1_FD_187600 | JGI IMG/M metagenome (GOLD analysis project Ga0207428, IMG submission 187600) | Populus rhizosphere microbial communities from Tennessee, USA - Rhizosphere MetaG P. TD hybrid SRZTD1 (SPAdes) (version 3) | ecosystem: Host-associated > Plants > Roots > Rhizosphere >...
AGAGGTTTCGGCTCTCATCCGAGGCGTTTCCGGCGGGTTGCATTTCTTGTTTGCCGGGCGGAAGAACCCGGTTGACGCAGTTCATCAGGATGAGGAACTGTTCATCTAGGCCATCCCCTGCCGTGTGCCAGATCGTATCCCCACCGAGTCATTGAGCTCGCAGCGGAGCTTTCCTCTCCGATTGCTCTTCCTGTTTTTTGGCCTCGTTAGCGTTGCCGCTGTCCTCTTTTGCTACGGTTCGGGAATCCTCAACTTGCACTATGATGGAGTAGCGCGGCTGAATATTGCACGCCGCGTGTTGGATCATCCCGTTCCCCACTACAGCCACCTTGGCACGGTTTGGCTGCCCCTGCAGCATCTTCTGTTGCTGCCATTCGTGCAAAACGACTCTCTATGGAGCACAGGCCTTGCGGGCAGCATTGTCTCCGCCCTGGCCTTCTGCGCTGCGTGTTACTGCCTATTTGAGCTCAGCCGTTTACTGCATGGCAGCGAGTGGGCTGGAGTTCTGTCGGCTGCCGCCTTCGTGGTTAATCCGAACATCCTGTATCTACAAGCAACGCCGCTCGGCGAGATGCTCTATCTCGGGCTGTTTCTGGCCGCGTTGCTGGCGCTGGTCAAATTCGCCGAGGAGACTTCGGTTGCGTCTGCCGTGGCCTGCGGAGGTTGCGTCCTGCTGGCATCCCTAACACGATATGACGGCTGGCTTCTTGCCCCATTGGGAGCTGTCTTGGTTCTGACAGCTACCCTTTACGAGCACGGGACAATCCGTCAGTCGGCGCTCGCGATCACGGTCTATTCAGTCATAGCAACATCAGGCATTGCAGGCTGGCTTGTCTACAACCAGGCGACGCTCGGCGATCCCCTAGCGTTTCTGAGAGGAGAATATGCGACGCATCGCAATATCGGCCGCATCGTTGCGGAATCTGGACTGGTGCACTATGCACCGCTGGGAGACCCGCTGACGGCGATGGCGTACTACGTCGAAGCTGTCCGTCTAAGCGCAGGCGACTTGCTGTCGATTGCCGGTGGGCTGGGGTTCTTCACCGTTCTGTGGTGGCGCAGTTGGAAGAGCCCGGCACTCCAGTCGGGAATACTTTGCTTCCTGCTTCCGCCCACTTTCTACATTGTCAACATGGTACGTGGCAGCGGAATCATTTTCGTCCCCAGTCTGCCTCCCTACGGAATTCTGAATGTCCGCTATACGGCCCTCTTTATTCCCGGCCTCTGCCTCTTTTTGCCGGGAATTGTCAACACGTTGGTTTATGTTGCACGGGGGGGTGGAAGACTGGGCTGGCTTTCGGGTGCAACAGGGGCAAAATGGGGAGTCGGCGCGATTCTCGCGGTCCTTTTCTTATCCGGGACGTTGCAGGTTCTGCACGGGGTTCGTGGCGTTGCCTTCGTTCAAGAAGCCTACGTGAATGGATTTGAGAGGAAGCAAACCGACTATCAAGCAGCGGCTTTCTTTCGAGCCCACTATGACGGACAGCGAATCCTCATCGACCTCGGCCAGCACGGAATCATTCCTCAAAAGGCTCGAATTCGGCTGACGAATCTTGTCAACGAAGCTACGGCCTGGGAAAGCGCACTTGCCAACCCGTCACTGTTTGTGGGTTGGATTGTGGAACAGGAAGGAGATGGGGTCTGGAAGTTTCCGGTCAACAGGCAAGACCTCGAAGACCAATTCGAAAAGGTGCTTGAAGTGACCGGTCCTTTCGAAAAACCGCTGAGAATCTATCGAAGGCTGCCGCGCTAAGGCGCGACGATGTTGAACGTGGAATTACCTTCGAGGCGCTTAGCCAGCGGCAGAATGCTGCTGCCACCTTCTGCCGTTTCCAACTCGCCTTCGGCTGAGATCAGATTACTTTCCCTTCAACCCGAAACAATAGACCTGCGAATTACTGTCCACGGCGTACACTTGACCGTTCGCGAGGGCAAGACCACTGAAGTGGACCCAAGTGTCTATGGCATTTCCGCTCTGATAAAGCACCTTGCCAGTTTTGGCGTCGAGAGCGTAGAGCACGGCGCGCTCGGTGTTTTCCTTGCGTTGCAAATCGTTCAGCATGGTTTGCTTGGGTGCAAAGATCAAACCACCTTCGCGGGTTTGGTTCACATTCTCGCCGTTGGACAGGGCGAACACCACTCCATTGGCAATCACCACGGGCTCGGGGACCTTGAAGTCGCCAGAAATCCACGCGGGCTCCAGGATCGGTTTACTTTCGGTGCCACCTACCTTGAAAGCCATGATGCTGCCACTGGGATTCGGCCCGTTCGTCATCGGGAATTTTGGAGCGTGCTTCGAAACCGGCCCCCACATGGGAACGTAGACCCATGAGTCACCTTTGTCATCCTGCCAGGCTGAGAGACCGCCCCAAATTCCGGTTCCTTGAAACGAATCTTCATCGTTGCCGAGGCGCGGCGTAGTAAAGAGCGGAGTATGGTGATCCTTCCCGCCGAGTTCGGCTGCGTCCATCAAGTAGACGACGCCTTCCTTCCCACCACCGGCCAACAATGTGCGGTTGCGGTGCGCAAACAGAACGGGGCTGGTACAGCCAATGTCCCAGTCGTATTTGTTTACGTCCCTCCAGTTCAAGGGGGCGAAATAGTCTTTCAACTCCAGCTCTTTCAATGATGCCGCGATAACACTGCTCCCATATTTTTGGTTGGCCGGATCAAACTCGCCATCGCCTGTCATCCCGTACACGCGTCGATCCGCGCCGATCACCGGCCCTCCGCGGCCCCAAATGCCGGCGTGCCCTTTTTCCGAAACCAGCAATACTCGGACGAGGGGACGAAATGGGTTACGCACATCGATCGAATACAACCCCGATTGGGCGCTGCCGCAACCTTGAGAGATCGAAGTGTAAATAACTCCGTCGACCAGGTTGAGACTCCAGTTCTTGGAGAACGGCGGGACAAACTGTATGGGACCAAAACGGACTTTACCCGTTCCCAAGTCCAGGCCGTAGAGCCGGCCATCGAGGGCGATGGCGTAGATGATTCCTGCTGTCTTATCAATGGTCGGCGTGGCATTGATTCCCTGCGGACAGAGCCACATGTCTTCATTTTTCGGCACTGTCAACGTGTCGAACGTCCGACTCCAAATCACTGTTCCTGTTTCCGCGTCGAGTGCGAAGAGGTGGTTGGAACTTCCCGCGACAAAAGCGAGCATCTTCACGCCCTGCGCCGTGGTGATGTTGCTGGCGACAACCGGCACCGTCAGAGCGGTGAGCGATTTGGGCTCGTTCTTCAGCGGCACTTTCCACTTCAATGACAGTCCGGACACGTTCTGGAGCGAGAGTTGGTTCTCTGCAAAGGCCCACCCGGTACGTTGCGGATCATGCCCAAACGTCAGCCAGTCTGCGGCGAAAACAGAGGGCACTTGAAGAATGAAACCAAGCAGCAGTGCAGGGAAGAGACGGATCATTGGCAATAGTCCTTCACTGTGGGATCTTTCATGGAGGAGTAACGTAGGGCTGCTCACGATCCACTGGAGGCAGTGGCCGCAGCGATCCAGTCGGAGATTTGTGCAAGAATTCCCGAACTCGGCTCAATGACTTCATTCTCGGGCGAGAAACCGGCCCGAGCCAAAACCGCTTGAACGCGAATGCTATACTCCCGTTTTTCAGGCAGGAGCCCGTTGTACGCTTGGATGGCTTTCTCGTTGCCGTGCCGCTCGGCCATGACTTTCAGAATGGACGTGCCGACGTCGATATTTTCTTCCGGGTTTAACAGGTTTCGCTTCTCAAAGTCGAATTCCCGTGCGTGAATTCGTGCATTCACTTGCATTAACCCCAGATCGCCCGATGGAGAAACCGTGAGCGGATTGCCGCTGCTCTCGACAACGACAATCGCAGAAACTACAGCAGGGCTGAGTCCCTTTTCTACAGAGTTCCGCGCAATGGCCGTTGCATATCGCTCCTGCTCGGCTGGGGAACGTTGTGTCTGCTTCAAGACTTGCAGAGCCGATTCATGGGCACGACCCACGCGCAGATTGAGTACCTTCCTTTGAAGCTTCCAGCCAACGAAGAATAGAGCGGAGCTACCTGCTAAGAACAGAATCGAGAATGCCCAGACTTTGAAACGTCCACGGTGGCCTTTTCGGGGCTTGCGAGGAGGGTGTGGGCGAAAGTCGAAAGAACGTTGGGCGGCTGCAGCCCGGCGTCTTTTGTTTTTTGGCATGGAAGTATGGTGTGCGCTGGAGTTTACAGCGCCTGAAAGCGGGTCGAGTAGCCAGACAAGACGATCCGCCAAGCGGTCGTTGCCCTAGGCCAACTGGTCGAAGCCCTGCCAGGTGATCTTGGCACCCAGTTCTTCAACTTTGGGCCAGGCTGCCTGATGTTCCTTCGATTGGGCCCATGCTGCCCGTTGCTTCTCCGTTTTGAAGGAGATATCGATCTCGTATTTGCTATTCGAATCGTAGTGTCGCAGCAGCCGTGTTGACAGGAACCCGTCTTGGACTTTGATCGCAGGCACATAGGCACTATGGTAAAGCTTTTCCAGATCCGGTCCCTTACCAGGCTTTGCCTCAATGTAGATGTGAAGCTGAACCGATTTGCCGGGACTTTCGGCAAATAGATTCGGCTTCAATCCTCGGCTGGCGAGGGTGGCGGCAGCCCCAAAAGCGAAGGATTTCAACCACCTCCGACGGACTGTAGGAACACGGGCAGGAACCGGCTCGTTCTTGGGCATCGACTTCCTCCTGAAGTTCAAAGTTCGGGTGGCCAAAGTATAGCCTATTGCTGAAAATAAAAAAGCCCTTCAAGGAAACTGAAGGGCCTTTGATCCAAATCACCTGGAAAATAGTTTGTCGAATTACGCTGCCAAAGGAGCTGTGAACTCAGCCGTAAGTTTGGGGAATCGTTGAAGAATTTTCTCTTTCAATCCTTTTGGAACATGTTGTGATTCGTTTTCCATGAACTTGTCGCCTTTCTTCACGAAAAGTTTCAAGTTATCTTTGTCCCCGTCGCGTTGCTTCACGACGACCCACTGAGTGTTGGCTCCGGGTTCAATTTCATAGACATCCACTCGGGTTTGGGCAATTGGCAAAGGAATGCTGGTGCGATAGCGGGCACGGCACGGGTCGTCGGAATACACTGCAAAATTCATGTCCTGTCCACCGTAGTAAAACTTGCAGTCTTTCAGTTCCATGATGCCTCCTTGTGAACTGCGCGGTTTTAGCAGGGTTGATTTCAGGTTCTCATTGTCCTTTGGAACTCCACTCTGCACTTTCCCTCTTGTGATGCAAATTCCTGACAAAAGGCTTTCAACACTATTACGAATTCCGCGGGGTTCTGGTTTTATTCCCAACAGAATTTTCTCACAAGCCTACCTGGTCGTTTTTGTTGCCTCTTTGAATAACCTATCGAGCCAGCCGAATGGTTACATTAGGGCTTTGACTGCCAGTAGGAATAAGGTCCGAGTAGTTAGATCGAGGAGATGCTTGAGCCAGAAAGGTTTAGCGGGCTTGTTTGCGTTAACACGTTGAATGGAAAGAGAGGAGGGTCGTTTCGTCGCTTGCGAGGCGGGCTCACGCTTTCGTTCAATTCAAAGGACTTTTATAGTATTTGAAGGAAGGAGATGGTGGCGCTCGTCGCGTCTGGGAGGTCTCCACACTTTCAGGTTGTTCACGAGTCACGCCGAAAGATCTTCGCCCTTGGCGTAAAGGTTACGTTTTCATCCAGGGGGAAAATCGGCCGCAAGCAGCGTGTGTGGCCGAGGCTTTTGAGATTGGCGCTGGTGGAGCCGGGCGCATCCACATTCAGTACAAGGTCTGCTCCTTGCTCAAACATGTGAGGCTGGCAATGGGGCGACTTCACGACGACGGTGTCGAAAGTTGCAGGATCCTGTCCATGCGCGAGAAACAGGGACCGGTCGTAGAGGCTCACGGCTTTGCTGGTTACAACCAGAGTGATGTTTTCCGACTGCAACACTGCAGTGCGTCCACTGTCCCACCGGCTCCCGTGCGATTCATTCCGAAACCGGCCGTCGGATAGCAGGTGAACGCGCGCTTCCATCTCCACGGGTGAGAATCGTCGGCGATCGAGGCTCCCGCCGATCGCAACACGAACTGTACAGCCGACTCCAGAGCGAAAGGCCTCGTCCACAGCCGGAGCATCTACGACTGGGATTAGCGCGGTTCGACGATAGTTTGACTCGAGCAGCCCACGCAGAATGGCATTGCTGTCTCCTGAAGCTCCGGAACTGGTGGCATCGGCTGCGTCGACCAGAACTACCCGTCCCTTGGCTTCAGCGGCTTGCTGCACGCTTTCCCGCAAAGAAGTGAGCGGCTGGTGCAGGTGCTCTCGCATTGCCCAGAACAGGTTGGCGATGCGGATGGCTTCACGCTCAGCCCGTTGCGGATTGTTGTCAGTGACGATGAAGGCGTTCGAACAAAGGTCGGGAACATCCGTGAACGGGTTGCCGATAAACATCCCGCCGGAAACTCCGCCGTCGCCGTTTTCCACTTCGATGGTTTCGCGCACGCACTGGCCGAACCGGCCGGTGGCGGTAATGAGCTCGTTGCCTCGAACCAGCGCCGGAATCGGCACCCGCGCAGTGACTGGCTTCACTTCACCCGCAAGGATACGCAGCAGCAGACGCGCCGCTCGTTCTCCGGTTTGAAAGAAATCGACGTGTGGATAAGTGTGATACACCACAGCGGCATCGGAGTGAATTAGCATCTGATCTGTGAGAATGCCGTGCAAATCGAGAGAGATGACCACCGGCATTTTCTCGCCGACAATCTTGCGCGTCTCCGCCAGCAGGTACCCTTCGACATCAGGCTCGCTGTCAGCTGCCAGCGCTCCGTGCAGACACAGGTAAATGCCATCTACAGCGTCTTTGGCTCTGCGCACTTCCCCCAGAAACTCGTGGGCAATCTGCTTGAAGCTGGCATCCCCGAGTATCCCTCCGGAGGTAATGGCACAGGCACTGTAACCGGGGACAACCTCCACTCCTGGATGCTCGGAAAAAGTGCGCAGGGCACCGCCGACCTCTGTTCCCACATTGCGGTGTCGAGCGACTATTTGATCGCCCCAGCAGATGCTGAAATCGGCGTAGTTCCCCACAACTGGATTGAATGAAGAAACCTCCTGCTTGCATTCGTTGATAAGAATTCTAGGCATGATTGGTTTGAAGCCGGCCGGATGTGGCTGAGCCAAGGAACGAACTAAGCGGCGGCAACCGCGCCTGACGATTCAGCCAAATCAAATTGTCAGCATTCACTGAAAACTTCGTGCATCGGGGGCTGCTTTGAAACCTTCAACGCGCGCCAACGAGAACATGTACTTCTTGGGCACCTGAGATCTGGTTGCGTGGTCTGATGTCACCGACCAGGCCTTCGGCAGTCAATCCCGTGATCTCTGCACTCACGACGCGATTGGCCTCGACCCGGCCTTTGCATATCTCGACTTTTAGATAGTTTGTGCTCAGCGCTTGGGCGTGTTCACCAGGATCATGATCGAGGGTAATGACCGATAGCTCCTTTCCTACAATCGAGCTTCGGAATTCAAGGTTCTTGCGAGCGGAAATATCCCGTAGTTCCTTTCCTCGCTGCTGTGCGATTCTGCCGTGAACTTCAGGCTTGAGGTTGGCTGAGGCAGTGCCGGGCCGGTGCGAATAGGGGAACACATGAAGGTACGTCATTGGTGCTGCATCCAACAATTGGACCGTATTGGCATGATCTTCGTCAGTCTCAGTAGGGAACCCCACCATCACATCGGCTCCGATGGCCGCGTCAGGAACGCGACGACGCATTCTTGCGACGAGGTCGGCGTAGTACTCTGCCAGATAGGGCCGGCGCATCAGACGCAGAATGCGGTCTGAGCCGCTCTGCAGCGGCACGTGAAAATGCTTCGCCATTTTGGGAGACTCAGCCACCAGGTCGATCAGCTTGTCTGTATACTCCAAAGGCTCAATGGAACTCAGTCGCAAACGTTCCAGTCTCTCTTCTTTCAGGAGTTGTTGAGCGAGTTGTGAGAGTGTTTCCTTCTGGCTACTGTCTCTACCATAACCGCCCAAATGGATTCCGGTAAGAGTGATCTCGCGAAACCCCTGGTCCAGCAACAGCCGTGCCTGACGAATCACTTCCGCTGAGGGAAGGCTCCTGGAATCGCCCCGCACCGAAGGAATGATGCAATAAGAACAGCGGTAACTGCAGCCGTCCTGCACCTTCAGCACTGGGCGCGTCCGGCCACCTCCGGAAGCGTCAGCGATGACGCGGAGTTGCCGGGACTCAAAGATGCTGCTGCAGAAAACGTCTGCACCTTCAACAGCAGCGCGCTTATCACTGAGAATCGGAAATGGCGAGTCGGCCAAGTAATTCTTGGCCACGAGTGGGGCTAACTGCTCCTTGTGTGAGTTTCCGATGACACAAGTGACACCCTCGATGCGGGCAATCTCTTCAGGTGCGCGCTGCGCATAGCAGCCCGTCACAACAATCCTCGCCTCCGGGTTTTCCCGATGCACGCGCCGGATCATTTGGCGCGCCTCAACATCTGCAGTATTGGTTACTGTGCAGGTGTTAATGACGACAACATCCGATCGCTGCCACCCCTCTGACTTTCGAAGATGAAAGTGTTGCAGGGCCTGCTCGATCGCTGCGCCATCTGCCTGGGTAGCCCTGCAACCAAAATTGATAATGTTGAAGGTCTTTTCCATCGAATTCTCAGGGCTCTAGCGGGCTCCCACTGAGGATTTCAAATCATCGTGACACGTCTACGAGCTGGTCTGGTACAGCTATAAGTCGCGAGCATCAGCCACCTTGCCTGGCAGCGCACCCTACTTCGAAACACTGCTTCCCGCCGCGTCTGAAAGGATCTTCTGCGCCAGCAAATTCTTCACGATGGTTTGGTTTCTGACCGCTTCGAGGTAGGCCGTCTTCAGTAGTGTCTCTTTGCGATTGAAAATCGCCTGGCGAGTATCTGCTTGAACCTTGGGGTCGGTCAACTCATGTTGGCCTCCCGCTTCCTTTTCGATGAGCTTCACCAAATGGTAGCCATACTTCGTGGGAATCGGACTTGAGAAGGTCTCGCCTACCTTGAGGCTTTGGACGGCCTGGCGGAATCGAGGATCGATGGCGTCCAGTTGCTGCAAGTTCAACAGCCGTAGATCGCCTCCCGACTGGGCAGACGAACTGTCCTCAGAGTAGTCTCTGGCAACAATGGAGAAATCCTCACCGCTTAGAATTCGCTTCAGCAAGCCGATCACCTTTTGACGGGCTGCTTCGTCTGTCTTGGCATCGTCATTGCGGGCGTTAGTGATTTGCGAATCGGGAAATGGCGTCACGAGGAGATGGAGCACATGCCAGCTTTCGGGAAGGTTGTAGTTGGCTTTGTTCCTGGCAAAGAAGTCTTTGATCTCACCCTCCGAGACTGAGATCTTCGAGGTGATTTCCTTGTTGTAGAGCTTTTCGATGGTTGCGCTCTTTCGAATCTCTTTCTTGATGTCCTCGGCAGTGACGCCCTGATCCTTGAGGAACTGCTGAAATTTTTCTTCCGTGTAGTCCTTCTTGAACTCGGTGAACTTGACGTTCACCTCATCATCGTTCGCAACGAGCTTGTCAACGCCTGCGCGCTGCATCAGCATTTCGTCGTTGATCATCTGGCTCAAAATGTTAAGCCGCAGCGTGGACGCTTCTTCCGGGGAAGGTGTCTGCCCACCCTGCTTCAAGCGGTTCTGATAAACCTTTTCAACCTCAGCGTTTTTGATTTCAGTCTGGTTGACGATCGCTGCTGTATCTGGACCGGTCTTGGGCCCCGACTGGCAAGAGGAGAAAACCAACGTCAGAAGTCCTGCAAGAGCCACGGCCACCGGATTTCGCACGCATGTTCTCCTTGGGCTGCGATCAAAACGGCTAAGTCTAGCATTGAGGAAAAGCGCGCACAACGGGCATTTGTGGCTGAGTTTGGCCTCCCCAGGCGGAATCAATCGAGGGCGACTTAGGCCTTGACACCTCCCAGGTCACATTGTTCAATGAGCACGCTTTCGTCGATCCACTACCTTTACATCCGTCATCCGAAGTTTAGAATCTGCATGGCGCTCAAGCCTCCTGAAGCTCCGCAGCATAACCTGCCTGCCCCAAGTACCTCTGACCAGGACGCCCGCGAACTCGGAAGACTCGGTTATGCTCAGGAACTGTTCCGCACGATGGGGGGGTTCTCCAACTTTGCCATTTCCTTTTCCATCATCTCAATCCTCACTGGAGCGGTGACGCTGTTCGGCTATGGATTCGAGATGGGTGGACCGCTCCAAATGTCGCTGGGATGGCCGTTGGTAAGCATTTTTTCCATGCTGGTGGCGATGAGCATGGCCGAGCTGGCCTCGGCATTTCCAACTTCAGGTGCTACGTATCACTGGTCAGCGGCTTTGGGCGGTAGCGCGTGGGGGTGGTCGAATGCATGCATTAACCTTGCGGCATTGATCACAGCCGTTGCGGCGATCGACTATGGTTGTGCCCAGTTTCTGGCACCGTTGTTAGGCATTGACGGCACTACCACCAACCTGCTTTGGCTTTATGCTCTGATTCTTTTGTCACACGCACTGCTGAATCACTTCGGAATCCGTTGGGTGGCATTTCTCAACGATGCTAGTGTTGCCATCCACATCGCGGGAGTCATTGTCATCGTAGGAGCGCTTGTGTTCTTTGCCCCACACCAGCCCGCAAGCTTCCTTCTTAGTCCGATCAACAGCAATGGCCGAAGTTACGCATGGGGGTTCGTTCTAGGCTTGTTGCAAGCACAATGGACATTTACTGGATTCGATGCCTCGGCGCACATGGCCGAAGAAACCCATGATCCGAGGCGTCGCGTGCCGTGGGGTATCGTGATGTCGGTGGCGGTTTCGGCTATCGTTGGTTATCTGCTGCTCCTGGCACTGGTCCTGGCAGTGCAGGACGTGGGGGCTGTGCTCCATGCTACCGATATGGCAGGGCAGCCCATGCCGGCTGTTATCGCGATTCTTTCCCAAGCATTGGGGGAGCGAGCGGGTGTTGCCGTGTCTGCAGTCGCCATGCTGGCGATGTGGTTTTGCGGTCTCTCGTGTATCACCTCCTGCTCCCGCACGATCTACGCGTTTGCCCGCGACAACGGATTGCCTGGTTCCGGACTTTGGAAAAGGGTGAGCCCGGTCCACGGCACGCCTGATGCCGCAATCTGGGTGACCGTCGTGCTGGCTTTTCTGGCGCTGGCCTATTCCAAAGCATACTCGGTAGTCACGTCGATTTCGGTGGTGACCTTTTATATTGCATATCTCATGCCGGTCTACTTGGCCCTCCGCCGGCCAGGATGGCAGAAGGATGCAGTCTGGAATTTGGGCCGTTGGAGCAAACTGGTGGCGTTGCTCAGCTTGGCTTGGGGTGCTTTCATTTTTGTGATCATGATCTTGCCGCCTAATGAGATGGCAGCAAAGTCGCTTGCAGCACTGGCCGTCCTTCTGCTGGTCTTGTATTTCGCGCGAGCCCGCAGCCAGTACGGTGGGCCCGAGTGGGCTCGAAGCTACTTGGAGAAGATCGGTTGAAGATAGAGGATGGAAGATAGAGGATCGCGTTACCTTAACCTTCAATCCTCCATCCTCAATCTTCGATCTGCTATCGTCGCTCTTCAGCCTCCTTTATGGACTTCGATATGTCCCTCAATTTCAAAGAAGAATTCGATAAGCATGGCATTCGGCATGTGAAGCTTGGCGCGACCGACCTCGACGGCGTGTTGCGAGGCAAGTATATTGCTCTGGAAAAGTTTCACTCGGCCCTCGACAACAGCTTGGCGTTCTGCGACGTGATCTTTGGTTGGGATTCCGCCGACGTGCTCTACGATCACGTGGACTTCACTGGTTGGCACACCGGATATCCCGACATGGTGGCTCGCATTGATCCCGCAACCTTCCGCGTTGTACCCTGGGAACCGGGAACGGCATTGTTCCTCATGGATCTATTCGACCAGCAGGAGGATGGGACGAACAAGCCCTGCTTGCTCTCGCCTCGGCAAATTCTGCAGGCTGTAGTAGCAAAAGCCCGTTCCATGGGCTTCCAGCCTGTCTGCTCAATCGAATACGAATTTTTCATCTTCCGCGAAACCCCTGATTCACTGCGCGAGAAGCGCTTCGCGAGTTTACAGCCTCTGTCGCCAGGGATGTTTGGCTACAGTGTCTTGCGAGCTTCTCAAAACGCAGACCTGGTGCACGCGATTCTTGACCAGTTGCGAGACTTCAAGGTGGATTTGGAGGGCTTTCACACCGAGACCGGCCCGGGAGTTTACGAAGCGGCCATTCGGTATGCCGATGCTCTCGAAGCGGCCGATCGCTCTATCCTCTTCAAGACCGGTGTGAAGGAGATTTGTTCACGCCACGGCGCGGTCCCCACGTTCATGGCGAAATGGAACCGCGAGTTGCCAGGTTCCAGCGGCCACCTGCATGAAAGCCTTTGGGACCTCGAAAGGAAGAAGAACCAGTTCTTCGATGGTGGGCAGCATGATCGCATGTCTGCGACCGCCCGACACTACCTCGGCGGACAGTTGGCGCTGATGTCAGACTGGCTGGCGCTTATTGCTCCCACCATCAATTCCTACAAGCGGATGGTGCCCGGGCTATGGTCGCCGACAAAAGTGTCCTGGGGTGTGGACAATCGGACGGCCGCGATTCGTTGGATTCCTGCATCGGGCAGTGCCAGCCGCCTCGAGTACCGATTGGCTGCCGCGGACTCGAATCCCTATCTCGCTTTGGCCGCTTCGATCGCGAGCGGCTTATGGGGCATTGAACATCGGCTCGAACCTCCGGAACCGATCGTAGGAAATGCCTATACGAAGGATCTGCCTGTTCTGCCGGACAATCTCTTGGAGGCTTCACGACGACTTCGCGCAAGTGCCGAGGCACGGCAGGTTTTCGGTGACGCCTTTGTCGATCACTACGCGACCACGCGCGACTGGGAGTGCCAGCAGTTCTCGCGTGCCGTGACGGATTGGGAGCTGCAGAGGTACTTCGAAATCATCTGAATGAGGTAAGGTTGGTTGGAGGACATCGGTAACAGGCTTCCCATCATTCCCGCGACAGCGGAAATCCAGAATTTCCAGCGCAGCCGGATTCCCGCTTTCGCGGAAATGACGAAGGGGAGGATGGATATTTGGACTGCCTGAGCTTGGTCCACTGCTGGCCTCCGAAACGCTACGAGCTTCTGCTCTACCTGATTCGAAGAGATTGTTGATCCAGAGAGAAACTGCCTATGAGTTCATTCTCGTTGAACGTAACCACCTTCTACTACCCTACAAAGATCATTTTCGGCCCGGGCGCCATTGAGCGTTTGCCACTCGAGATAGAGGCTTTCAGGATGTTGCGGCCGTTGGTTGTCACCGATGGTGGTCTTGCAAAAAGCCCGGTGTTCGACCGTGTCCTCGGAATCATCGGGAAGCGATCTGGGGATGCAGTTGTCTTCGATCAGGTTTTGCCGAATCCTACAGAAAGGAATGTGCTCGAGGGTGTGGCACGCTATCAGGAAGCGAAATGCGATGGCGTCATTGGCGTTGGCGGGGGCTCGCCCTTGGATGCCGCGAAAGCGATCACCCTGAAAGCGACGCACCCGCTGCCTTTGGCCGACTATGACGACCTCAAGGATGGATCTGACCGCATCAGTTCCAACGTTCCACCGTTTCTAACAGTCCCAACAACATCAGGAACCGGCAGCGACGTGTCCCGCAGCAGCGTCATCACGCTGACCGCCACAAACCGCAAGACAGTCATCTTTAGTCCGTTTCTAATGCCAAAGGTTTCAGTGTCCGATCCGGAACTGACCCTTGGCATGCCGGTGCACATCACTGCCGGCACTGGCATGGATGCCTTCACCCACAATCTTGAAGCCTATCTTGCGAAGGGCTATCACCCGCTCAGCGACGCGATTGCACTGGGTGGCGTGAAGCTGGTTTGGCAATATTTACCGCGGGCCGTGGCTGATGGGAACGATCTTGAAGCCCGCACTCAGGTGATGGCCGCGGCCATCATGGGAGCCACTGCTTTCCAGAAAGGCTTGGGCGCCGTTCATTCCTTGGCACATCCCCTGTCGACGATTGCTGGAATGCATCACGGAACGTCCAACGCGGTGCTCCTCCCGCCGGTGATGCGCTTTAATGCCACTGTCGTAGCTGACCGGCTCAAGGATCTGGCGATGGCAATGAGCGCGAAGCCGACTGTGGATGCTGCGATTCAAAGGGTCCTGGAACTAAACCGGCTGTGCCGCATCGGTACCTTGCGCGACTATCGGGTTACCGAGGACATGATTGTGCCCATGGCGGCCAAGGCGATGGAAGACGGATGCCGTCTCTGTAACCCCCGAGATGTGAGCGAGCAGGATATGATTCAACTATACAAGGAAGCGATGTAGGACAGGATTGACAAGATTGACAAGGCGAATTGCGTCCTTCCGAACGAGCCCGGAAAATCGTTAACGTGGACTGATGTTTGGGCAGTCTAAGCTTGATGCTGCCGGTGGACAGCCCGCAGTTGTGAATGCTCGCGTCAAGGCTTGGTGCCCAGATTGATGGCAATGGCACCGCCCAGGAAGTTCACAAACCGGCAGTCTGCAAAACCTGCAGCTTCCATCATTCCACGGACGCCAAGCTGACCTGGATAGTGCTTGATCGATTCGGCGATATAACCATAGACGTCCGGGTCCCGATGCAGCAGCCAGCCCAACGCAGATCCTGTCGTGCTCAGATATCCAAGATAAGCCCGGCGATAAAGCCGGCCCTCCGGCTTTCCGAAATCCAGCGACAGGAAAAGTCCGCTAGGTTTCAGCAAGCGAAGAACTTCATGCAGCAACCCTGGAATCTCAGGAACATTGCGCACGCCATACCCGACGGTAATCCGATGGAAAGAGGCATCAGGAAAGTTCAGTCGGCAGATATCACCGGTTTCAAAGTGGACCCGTGAATCGTGCAAAGCCTTGTGGCGTGCCCGCTCGACCATTTCGGGCGTGATGTCCACGCCCGTGGCCTTGCCGCGGCTGTCGAGCTGTTTTGTTAGCAAAAAGGTAATGTCACCCGTCCCGCACGCCAAATCGAGCACTTGGTGGTGCGGCTGCACGTCGGCCATTGCCACGAGCTTTCGCTTCCAGCGTTTGTCCTGGCCGTAGGACAGCAAGGTGGTTACCAGATCGTACCGCGGCGCGATGGTCGCAAACATCTGGTTGACGTAGATCTGCTTCTTCGCCGGTGACGCGATATGCTCCTGCATGTCGAGCTTCTTAAGCGGACTCACGCTGATTTTCTGAGCTGGATGTCTATTTCTTGAACAGCGCATCGAAGGCTTCTCGAGCTGTCTTCGGCACGGCTGCACGGGCAACGGCTGGGGCTGGGGACGAGGTTTCCCGCTCGATACTTTTCTTCGCGGAAAAGTAGGTGCACTCATTGCGGGCGTTTTTCGGCTGGACGCGCTCAGGGATCGGCTGCGTGCATTCGAACCGTGCTGCCGAATCGAAGAAACCACACTGCTTGCAAGCATGAAGATCAGCATTGCATTTCGGGCACTGCGTTTCCAGGGTGATCTCCAGAGCAATCGAAGCACCGCACATAGAGCAACGTGTAGTCTCGTGGAAACCAGGCATTTGCCTGGGACGGAACTCCTTCGCACCTTTCGGGCGGGGTTCTTGTTTCGGCTTCTCCGGCCGCTCACGTCCACTATCCATGTAACCACGCTGCTTGTACTTGCGATCCATAACTTCTCCTTGGGGGCAGGATTTTCTGATAACTTGAATTTGCGGAAGCTGAGCGCAGGCGCAAAAGAGTTAACGACACTCCAAAACTGACATCAACGATTCGAAACTGCTTTAGGAGACACGGCGTACTCAGGGTGTGAAGAATCTCAAGAAGTGACTGTTTCGCTTACGTGCCGGCTTCGAGAATCCGGACCGTGCGCGCTCGCAAGCAAGTTACCTGCGGGATCATTCAGAGTGTTTCACGCCGGTGCGCAGAAAGTGCTGAACAAACAGTGATTGGAATCTATGCCCAGACCATTATATCGACGAATGCCACTTTGGGAATTAGAAAATGTGACTGACTCCTGGGACAACCCTGGGATGGAGTCAGCCAGACGATGGAGGGCGACTCTCAGCAGGGCAACTGCTGATGACAGCAACCGGCACGGTCGCTCGGGTGTGCTGGCTATGCTGGTCCTGATCACCGCGATTTTCGTGGAAGTCGCAGGGTCGGCAACATCATTTCAGGCTCAGGAGGCGGCAACGACCCTTGGCACGCAACTCCAGCAATTGATCGATCAGCCTAAATGGGAATCGGCGTTGTGGGGAGTCCACATCGTGTCCTTGAAAGATGGCAAGGTGCTGTTTTCGTCAAACGCACGCAAGCGCTTCCTGCCCGCGTCCAATATGAAGTTGCTGATCGGCGCTGCAGCCTTGGACGCGTTCGGTGCCGACTTCCGGTTTGAAACACCCGTGTACGGCGAAGGAACCATCAACGCGCAAGGCAGGCTGCTGGGCAACCTGGTTATCGCCGGTCGTGGCGATCCGAATCTCGAGGGCAGAATTTACGACTCACAGCACGAAGAACTCATGCAACAAGACATCCCAGGCTTCATGGCGCAGATCGCCGGGCAGTTGGCCGACCGAGGCCTTAAGTCGATTGTGGGAGACGTGGTCTCTGATGAGACGCTGTTTTTGCACGAGCCCCATGACCCGAGTTGGGCACTGGAAAACGTGCTTTGGAGCTACAGTGCTCCTGTCAGCTCTCTGGCCGCTGCAGAGAACTGGTTCCAACTTGAGGTTCTCCCCGGGGAGACTGAAGGAAGCGCTGCTTTCTTGCGCCCTGTGCCTGTTGACTCGGGCCTCGTGTTGGTGAACCAGGTCAAAACCACGAGCCATGGGAGGGAAGCCTGGATGGGCGTTGATCTCAACCCCGAGGGAAGCCACGTTACCTTGAGAGGAGAAATTCCTTTGCGACATGCCGGTTTGAAATACAACCTGGCCGTGCGCGATGCCGGGGTCTTTGCGGGTCGGTTGTTCAAGCTTGCACTAGCACAGAGAGGCATTGCCGTAACGGGAGAGGTCAAAACCCGCCAACTGTCGGCGCTCGAAATTCTGGAACAGGGGAAGTCCTCGCTCGATGCAGCCAAGCACTTGCAGAGCGCCTATCGAGAAGAGCAGAAGCTTGCGAGCGTCAGAACGCAGCCGCTGTCGGAGTCGCTGAAAGTCATGATGAAGACCAGCAATAATCTTTATGCTGAGATGATGCTAAGGAATCTGGGTGCTCAGACGACCGGCTTGGGTTCTGTCGCTACCGGAGTCTCGGCACTTGAAGGGTTTCTGGAAAAGACCGGAAATTCCAAGAATAGTGTGTCCCTCAACGACGGATCAGGTCTTTCTCGAAAGAATCTGATTACGCCCGAGTCGGTAGTGCGTGTGCTCCAGTACATGGATCAACACT
>Ga0207428_10002774_pt1 | contig 17397 bp, 10 predicted proteins | sample RhiMethybrSRZTD1_FD_187600 | JGI IMG/M metagenome (GOLD analysis project Ga0207428, IMG submission 187600) | Populus rhizosphere microbial communities from Tennessee, USA - Rhizosphere MetaG P. TD hybrid SRZTD1 (SPAdes) (version 3) | ecosystem: Host-associated > Plants > Roots > Rhizosphere >...
CCGGTCGCGCGCGTCCGCGCGCGAGACGCGGCACCGCGAGGCGCTCGAGCGGCTCGAGCGGCGGCTCGATCTGTCGCTCGGTGACGTCCGAGCACCATCGCTCCCGCCGTTCGGGGCCGCTCCGGCGGGACCGGAAGGCGCGGCCCCCCTCGTCGCCGACCGCCTACCCGGCCGCGCGGCGCTCCTCGAGGCGGTCGGCGCGGAGATCGAGCGGGCACGGGCCGGGTCGACGAGGCTCACGATCGTGCTGGTGCGCGTCGCGGAGTCGTCGCTGGTCGACTCGCTCGTCGAGGCGGTGCGTGAGGTGACCGGGCGACGCGCCTACGCCGTCGGGCCAACCGCTGCTGCGTTCACGCTGCCGGGCCAGGGGCGCGCCAACGGCCTCGGGGCGGTGGCGCGAGTCGGGTCACGCACGACGTCGGTGGGGCACGCAGCGGAGTGGCGGCCCGAGGAGACGCCGGCCGAGCTCGTGGCGCGGCTCCTCGCGGAGTCGCGGCCGGACGGATAGCCGACGGCTCGGGCCCGCGCGCGCGGGCCCGAGCCGTCGGCGTCAGCCGTCTACGCCTCGTCGTCCGGGACGCCGGCGTCCGGCAGCTCGGGGAGCTCCGGCAGGTCGGCGTCGTAGTCGAGCCCGAGCGCGGACAGGTCGAGACCGTCGCCGTCGCCGATCTCCTCGAGAGCGGCGAGCAGCTCGGCCTCGGTGCCCCCGCCGAACATCGCGGACGGCAGCGGCTCGGTCGGCTCGATGTCTATGCCCCGGTACTTCTTGAGACCGGTGGCCGCCGGGATCAGCTTCCCGATGATCACGTTCTCCTTCAACCCGAGCAACCGGTCGACCTTGCCCTCGATCGCGGCGTCCGTGAGCACCTTCGTCGTCTCCTGGAAGGAGGCGGCCGAGAGGAACGACTCGGTCGCGAGCGAGGCCTTCGTGATCCCGAGGATCAGCGGCTCGAAGGTCGCCTGCTCGCCCTTCGCGGCCTTCGCCGCGTCGTTGGCCCGCTCCAGGACGACCTTGTCGACGAGCTGGCCGGGCAGGAGCTCCGTGTCGCCGGGAGTCTCGACGCGCACCTTCTTCATCATCTGGCGGACGATGAGCTCGATGTGCTTGTCGTGGATGTCGACGCCCTGTGACTTGTAGACCTTCTGCACCTCGCCCACGAGGTACTGCTCGGTCGGGGTCGAGCCGCGCGCCGCGCGCGTGTGCAGGTCGAGCAGCTCGGTCGGGTTGAGCGACCCCTCGTTGAGCGGGTCGCCCTGCGCGATCGTGTCACCGGCCCTGACCAGCATGCGGGTGCGGCGCGGGAACGCGTACTCCTTGACGGGCAGCGGCTCGCCGTCCGCGTCGAGCTCGGAGGGCGTGACGGTGACGACCGTCGTTCCCCGCTCCTGCTCCTCGATCGAGATCTTGCCGCCGAACTCGGCGAGCGTCGCGGCGCCCTTCGGGTTCCGCGCCTCGAAGATCTCGACGACACGCGGCAGGCCGTGCGTGATGTCCGCGCCCGCGACACCGCCCGTGTGGAACGTGCGCATCGTGAGCTGGGTGCCCGGCTCGCCGATCGACTGCGCGGCGATGATCCCGACCGCGTCCCCGATCTCACACATGTCGCCGGTGGCGAGGAACGTCCCGTAGCAGGCCCGGCAGACCCCGACCTCGCTGCGGCACTTGAGCACCGAGCGCACCGGGAGCATGGCCTCCTCCGCGTGCTCCTCGAGCTGGTCGGCGACCTCCTGGAGCCGCGGCTTCGTCAGGAGCTCGCCCTTCTCGGCGAGCACCGTCTTGCCCGGCTTGCCGTCGCGGAGCGGCTTGTGGACGTCCGCGGCGACGACGCGGCCGGCGGCGTTGAGGTTCGCCTGGCCGTCGAGGATCACCGGCAGCTCGACGTGATCGTCGGTACCGCAGTCGTCCTCGCGGATGATCACGTCCTGCGAGACGTCCACGAGCCGGCGGGTCAGATAGCCCGAGTCCGCCGTGCGCAGCGCCGTGTCGGCCAGCCCCTTCCGGGCGCCGTGCGTCGAGATGAAGTACTCGAGCACGGAGAGGCCCTCCATGAAGTTCGCCTTGATCGGGCGCTCGATGATCTCACCCTTCGGGTTGGCCATCAGTCCGCGCATCCCCGCGAGCTGGCGGATCTGGTTGAACGAGCCGCGGGCCCCGGAGTTGGCCATCATGAAGATGGAGTTCGTCTGGCGCAGGTTGGCCTTCATCGCGTCGGCGACCTTGTCCGTCGCCTCCGTCCAGACGGCGACGACCCGCTCCTTGCGCTCCTCCTCGGTCATCAGGCCGCGCTCGTACTCGAGCTCGACCTTCGCGACCTGCTCCTCGTACCCGGCGAGGATCTCTTCCTTCGTCGGCGGGATCACGATGTCGTTCTTCGAGACCGTGATGCCGGCACGGGTCGCGTAGCGGAACGCGAGGGACTTGATCGTGTCGAGGACGGTCGCCACGACGTAGGCGCCGTACCGGCCGACGAGGCGATCGATCGTCGCGTCGAGCTCGCGCTTCGTGAGCGCGCGGTCGACGACGAGCGGCTCCCGCTCGCCGTCCTTGACGGCGTCGACGAGCGACCGGTCGATCTCGCTCTCGAAGATCACGCGGCCCGGCGTGGTGAGCCGGACCTCGTCGCCCGAGCGGAACTCGATCGGCGCCTGGAGCGAGACGTGCTCCTTCTCCAGCTCGAGCGCCAGCTGGACCTCATCCTCGGAGCCGAAGCGGGGCGGCCGGTAGCCGAGCGCCTTCTCGAGCTCCTCGACGGTCGTGGCAATCAGGTCGTGCTCGCAGTACGTCAGGAAGTACGCCCCGAGCACCATGTCCTGCGTCGGCGTCGCGAGCGGCCGTCCGTGCGCCGGCGAGAGGATGTTGTTCGACGACAGCATGAGGATCCGCGCCTCCGCCTGGGCCTCGGCCGAGAGCGGGAGGTGGACCGCCATCTGGTCGCCGTCGAAGTCGGCGTTGAACGCGTGGCAGACGAGTGGGTGCACCTGGATCGCCTTGCCCTCGACGAGCACCGGCTCGAACGCCTGGATCCCGAGGCGGTGCAGTGTCGGCGCCCGGTTCAGCAGCACCGGGTGCTCCGCGATGACCTCCTCGAGCACGTCCCAGACCTCCGGGACCATCGACTCGACGTACTTCTTCGCGGCCTTGATGTTCTGAACGGCCTTCCGCTCGACGAGCCGGCTCATGATGAACGGCTTGAAGAGCTCGAGCGCCATCAGCTTCGGCAGGCCGCACTGGTGCAGCTTCAGGTTCGGCCCGGCGACGATCACCGAGCGGCCCGAGTAGTCGACGCGCTTGCCGAGCAGGTTCTGGCGGAACCGGCCCTGCTTGCCCTTGAGCATGTCGGAGAGCGACTTGAGCGGGCGGTTGCCCGGCCCGGTCACGGCGCGGCCGCGGCGGCCGTTGTCGAACAGCGCGTCGACGGCCTCCTGCAGCATCCGCTTCTCGTTGTTGACGATGATCTCGGGCGCGCCGAGGTCGAGCAGCCGCTTCAAGCGGTTGTTCCGGTTGATCACGCGCCGGTAGAGGTCGTTGAGGTCGCTCGTCGCGAAGCGGCCGCCGTCCAGCTGCACCATGGGGCGGAGCTCCGGCGGGATCACCGGGACCGCCTCGAGCACCATCCACTCGGGCTTGTTCTCCGACGTGATGAACGCCTGGACGACCTTGAGGCGCTTGATCGCGCGCTGCTGCTTCTGGCCCTTCGAGGTCTTGATGACGTCGCGGAGCGTGACCGACTCCTGCTGGAGGTCGAGGTCGCGGAGCAGCTCGCGGATCGCCTCGGCGCCCATGCCGCCCCGGAAGTACACGCCGAAGCCGTATGGCGACCCGAAGCGGTCCTTCAGCTCGCGGAAGATCTGCTCGTCGTTGACGACCTGCTTCACGTCGAGCTCCCGGAACAGCTTCCAGGTCTCCTCGAGCCGGCGGACGCCCTCGACGGCCGCGTCGCGCGCGTCGGCGCGGCGGCTCTCGATGTCCGCGACCATCTCCTTGACCTTGCCCGCCCACTGCTGGACGACCTCGAGGTCCTCCTTGCGGGCGCCCTCGACGAGGCACTGGTCGTAGGCGAGCTCGCGCACCTGATCGGCGGTGGCGTCGCCCTCGGCGTGCTCGAGCACGTCCCGGAGCAGGCCGTTGCCGGTCTCGCGGGCCCGGTCGAGGTTCTTCATGTCGACGGACGAGGCGAGCTCCGCATCCTCGGCGGCGAGCTCCTCGCCACCGAGCAGCTGGTCGAGCAGCTTGTGGAGGTGCTTTGTGATCGCGCCCTTCTTCGAGCCCGAGGAGCGCTCGAGCTCGGTGCGGAGCGGCTCGAGCGCCTCACGGAGCTCGACCGCCGCGGTCGCGACGGACTCGATCTCGCGCGGGGCGAGCCGGCGATCCTCGCGGGTCGCCGCCTGGCGGACGAGCTCGCGCAGCCGCTTCGGGTCCTCGCTCGTGATCGCCTTCGCGAGGCCGGGCAGGATCCCGCCGGCCATCGAGCGCGCCTCCTCGAGCGTGGGCAGCGCCTGGTCCTCGGCCCAGTTCGACAGCCCGCGGGCCCAGAACTCGTCGTCCTCGTCGAAGCCCTTGTCCTTCCCCTGGGCGAGGAACGCGCGGCGGCGCGCGAGGCGCTCGTCGAGCGCCGCGAGCTGCTCGTCGCGGTCGACGTTGATCTGCTCGGACTCGCCGCGGACCTTGTCCTCGAGGTCGACGAGGTCGGCCGCGCGCTTCTCGCGGTCGACGCCGGTGACGATCGACGCGGCGAAGTAGAGGACCTTCTCGAGCTCGCGCGGGGCGATGTCGAGGAGGTAGCCGATGCGGCTCGGGACGCCCTTGAAGAACCAGATGTGCGAGACGGGAGCGGCGAGGTCGATGTGGCCCATCCGCTCGCGGCGCACCTTCTGGCGCGTCACCTCGACGCCGCAGCGCTCGCAGATGATCCCCTTGTAGCGGACGCGCTTGTACTTGCCGCAATAGCACTCCCAGTCCTTCGTGGGACCGAAGATGCGCTCGCAGAACAGGCCGTCGCGCTCCGGCTTCAGGGTGCGGTAGTTGATGGTCTCGGGCTTGGTGACCTCGCCCATCGACCAGTCACGGATCTGCTTCGGCGAAGCGAGACCGATCCGGATCGCGTCGAAGTCGTTGATGTCGATCTGCGCCAAGGCGTTTCTCCTTCGGAGAAGCACCTCTCGGGTGCTCCTCCAGTCGTCCTCTCATTCCTGATCTTCAGAGGCACTTCGCGGAGCGAAGTGCCCGATACCTCTATTCCTCGCTCTCACCGTCCACGGGCGCGAGCTCCTCGTCGGAGGGCTCCTCCTCGAGCGCCTCGTCCGAGGCGACCGCGAGGTCGCCGCCCTCCTCGGGGGCGCCCTCCTCGACCTCCTGCGCGCTCCGCACGTCGGCGGCCGCCTGGCGGACGCTCGCGGGAGAGAGGTCGATGCCGAGCTCCTCCGCCGCGCGGAGCAGCTCGTCGTCCTCCTCGCGCACCTCCACCTCGCGGCCCTCGTCAGAGAGGACGTGGACGTCGAGGGAGAGCGACTGCATCTCCTTGAGGAGCACCTTGAAGGACTCGGGGATGGAGGGCTCGGCGATGTTCTCGCCCTTCACGATCGCCTCGTATGCCTTCACGCGGCCGATCGTGTCGTCGGACTTGATCGTGAGCATCTCCTGGAGCGTGTACGCGGCGCCGTACGCCTCGAGCGCCCACACCTCCATCTCGCCGAAGCGCTGACCGCCGAACTGCGCCTTGCCGCCCAGCGGCTGCTGGGTGACGAGCGAGTACGGGCCGGTCGAGCGCGCGTGGATCTTGTCGTCGACGAGGTGGAGCAGCTTCAGGATGTACATGTAGCCGACGGTCACCTTCTGCTCGAAGGGCTGCCCCGACTTCCCGTCGAAGAGCTGCACCTTGCCCGAGCAGCGGCGGCCCTCGGCGCGTGACGCGTCGACGTTCATCGCGATCGTGTCGCTCTGCGACGCCCACGTGACGAGGGCGTCGTCGACGTCCGCCTCGGTGGCGCCGTCGAACACCGGCGTCGCCACCGCGCGCGGGTCGGGCGCGTTGATCGGGGCGCGCGGGTTGACCGGCTCCCCCTCCTCGAACACGCCGTGCGCGGCGGCCCAGCCGAGATGCGTCTCGAGGATCTGGCCGATGTTCATCCGGCTCGGCACGCCGAGCGGGTTGAGCACGACGTCGACCCCGCGGCCATCCTCGAGGAAGGGCATGTCCTCCTCGGGCACGATCTTCGCGATGACGCCCTTGTTGCCGTGTCGGCCGGCGAGCTTGTCGCCCTCGGCGATCTTGCGCTTCTTCGCGACGAAGACACGGACGAGCTCGTTGACGCCCGGCGACAGGTCGTCGCCCGCGTCGCGCGAGAACGTCTTGACGCCGATCACCTTGCCGCCCTCGCCGTGCGGGACCTTCAGCGAGGTGTCGCGGACTTCACGCGCCTTCTCCTTGAAGATCGCGCGGATCAGCTTCTCCTCGGCGGTCAGCTCGGTCTCGCCCTTCGGGGTGACCTTGCCGACGAGGAGGTCGCCGGAGCCGACCTCGGCCCCGATCCGCACGACGCCGCGCTCGTCGAGGTTCGCGAGCGACTCCTCCGAGCGGTTCGGGATGTCGCGCGTGATCTCCTCGTCGCCGAGCTTCGTCGAGCGTGCGTCGATCTCGTACTCGTGGATGTGGATCGAGCTGAGCACGTCGTCCTTGACGAGGCGCTCGGAGAGCACGATCGCGTCCTCGAAGTTGTAACCCTCGAACGGCATGAACGCGACGAGCAGGTTCGCGCCGAGCGCGAGCTCGCCGCGGTCGGTGGCCGAGCCGTCGGCGAGCACCTCGCCCTTCTGCACCTTGTCCCCGAGGGAGACGACGGGCTTCTGGTGGATGAGCGTGCCCTGGTTCGAGCGCATGAACTTCGTCAGCGGGTACTCGTCCCGCGTGCCCTTGCCCTCGACCACGATCTTCTCGGCGTCGACGTCGATCACCGTGCCGGGGTTCCGGGCGAGCGCGACGTCGCCGGTGTCGACCGCGGCGCGGTACTCGAGACCGGTGCCGACGAGCGGCGCCTGCGGAATCATCAGCGGCACCGCCTGCTTCTGCATGTTCGCGCCCATCAACGCGCGGTTCGCGTCGTTGTGCTCGAGAAACGGGATCAGGGCGGTCGCGACCGAGACGATCTGCGCCGGCGAGACGTCCATGTAGTCGACGGCGTCGGCCCGTGAGATCACGGCCTCGCCCGCCTCAGAGCGGCAGAGCACCTGGTCGTTCAGGAACTTGCCCGTCTTCGGGTCGATCGGCTCGGACGCCTGGGCGATCGTGAACAGCGCCTCGCGCGAGGCGTCCAGGTAGACGATCTCGTCCGTCACCTTCCCGCCCTTGACGACGCGGTACGGCGTCTGGATGAAGCCGAACTCCGACACGGTCGCGTACGACGCGAGCGCGCCCATGAGGCCGATGTTCGGGCCCTCCGGAGTCTCGATCGGGCACATGCGGCCGTAGTGGGTCGGATGGACGTCGCGCACCTCGATCGGCGCGCGCTCGCGGGTCAGACCGCCCGCGCCGAGCGCCGAGAGGCGGCGCCGGTGGGTGAGGCCGGACAGCGAGTTCGTCTGGTCCATGAACTGCGAGAGCTGCGAGGAGCCGAAGAACTCCTTCAGCGCCGCCACGACCGGGCGGATGTTGATGATCGTCTGCGGGGTGATCGTGTCGACGTCCTCCGTCGTCATCCGCTCCCGCACGACGCGCTCCATGCGGTAGAGACCGACCCGGAACGCCTCCTGGATCAGCTCGCCGGTCGTCCGGAGCCGGCGGTTGCCGAAGTGCTCGTACTCGTCGAGCTCGCCGCGGACGGGCTCGCGCGGCAGCGCGGCTGCGTCGGCGGCGAAGTCCTTCGAGTCCTCGGGCAGCTGCAGCTTGCCGGGGAGATCGACGAGCCTGCGGACGAGCGCGAGGATGTCCTCGGTCGTCAGCACCCGCGTGTCCTCCGGGACCTCGACGCCGAGCCGCTGGTTCAACTTGTAGCGGCCGACCTTCGTCAGGTCGTAGCGCTTCGGATCGAAGAACAGCGAGCGGAGCAGGTTCCGCGCGTTGTCGAGCGTCGGCGGCTCACCGGGACGCTGCTTCTTGAAGACCTCGACGAGCGCCTCCTCCTCGCGGGTGGAGGGATCCTTGTCGAGCGTGTTCTGGATGTACGGCTTGGCTGAGTCGTCGAACAGCGCGAGGATCGCCTCGTTCGAGGTCGTGTCGAGTGGGAACCCGGTCGTGGGGTCCTCGGCGGGCAGCGCGCGCAGGAGCGTCGTGATCGGCAGCTTCCGCTTCCGGTCGATCCGCGCGTAGACGATGCCCTTCTTGTCGATCTCGAGCTCGAGCCACGAGCCGCGAGACGGCATCAGGTTCGCCGTGAAGACCTGCTTCGTCGGGTCCTTCGGCTCCATCAGGTACGCGCCGGGCGAGCGCACGAGCTGCGTGACGATCACGCGCTCGGTGCCGTTGATGATGAACGTCCCGTGCTCGGTCATCATCGGGAAGTCGCCCATGAACACCCGCTGCTCGCGGATCTCGCCCGTCTCCGTGTTCACGAAGCGGACGGTCATCGAGAGGGGCGCCTGGTAGGTCAGGTCCTTCTCGCGGCACTCGGAGATCGAGTGCTGCGGCGGGCCGAACTCGTAGTCGCCGAACTCCACGGCGAGCGTGCCCGTGTAGTCCGTGATCGGCGAGATGTCGTCGATCGTCTCTCGCAGGCCCTCCTCCAGGAACCACCGGAACGAGGCCTTCTGGATGTCGATGAGGTTGGGGAGGTCGAGGACGTGCTTCAGGCGTGAAAACGTCTTGCGCGCGCGCGGCGCGACGGCGGTGCTGCTCAAGAACAGCCTCCCTTACGTACGGCGGTCGGTGATGAGGACGGGCAGGTCGAAGCCAGAGCTCGGGGCGGAACAGGGAAGAATAGCGGACACGCATGCTCCACCGCAACCCTCGCCGGGGCGGTGGAGCTGTCCGCCACAAAGTGTAGCGGAAGGGGCAAGTGCCCGGCTCCCGGGCTCTTGCCTGGTTTCTTCCTCTTATCTCTGAGCCGCGCGCCGCGGCCGGAGGCCGGCTTTGCCGGCCGGGAGGCCAACGGCGCACGATCGATGCGCGAGCCGGAAGGAGGGGGCTCGTGGGGGAACCAAGGGTTCCCCCACGCTACTTCAGCTCGACGCTCCCGCCTGCCTCTTCGAGCTCGGCCTTGAGCTTCTCGGCCTCGTCCTTGGCGATGGCCTCCTTGACGGTGCCGGGGGCGCCGTCGACGAGGTCCTTCGCCTCCTTGAGACCGAGGCCGGTCGCCGCGCGGACGACCTTGATCACCTGGATCTTCTTGTCGCCGGCGGCCGTGAGCACGACGTCGAAGGAGTCCTTCTCCTCCGCTGCCGGGGCGCCGTCGCCGCCTCCCGCGGGCGCCGCCGCGGCGACCGCAACGGGAGCAGCAGCGGTGACGCCCCACTCCTCCTCGATCGCCTTCTTCAGCTCGACGAGCTCGAGCACCGTCATCTTGCCGAGCGTGTCGAGCACCTTCGCAGTATCAGTAGCCATCCCTACTCCTCTTCCGTCTCTGCTGTTTCGGCGGACTCCGTCGCTGCGGGCTCCGCTGGTTCCTCTGTCTCCGCCTCGGGCGCATCCGCAGCCTCGGCGACCGGCTCCGCGGGCGTCTCCGCCTCCGGCTCGGCCGGCGTCTCCACCTCAGCGGTCGTCTCCACCTCGGCCGGCGTCTCACCCTCCGCGGACGCGCCGCCGAGCTGTTCGATCCGGGCGTCGATGAGCCCGACGAGATCGCGCACGGGCGCGGCGAGCAGCGCCACGAGCTGGGTGAGCGGCGCCACGACGACGCCGACCAGCTGGCTTTTCACGACCTCGGGCGCCGGGAGCTTCGCGAGCTCCTCGACGTCGTCACCGGTCAGGGAGCGACCCGAGAGGATCCCGCCGCGCAGCGTGAGCACCTTCGTGTCCTTCGCCGTGTCGGCGAGGGCCTTGGCGACCGCCACCGGATCACCGTCCGTCTGGACGAACGCGATCGCGGTCGGCCCCTCGAGCAGCGCGAGCAGCGATTCCGTCCCGGCCTCCTCGGCAGCGCGGCGCGTCAGCGTGTTCTTCACGACCTGCAGCCGTCCCCCGCTGCCGCGCACCTTCGCGCGCAGCTCGACGAGGTCGGCGTTGGTCAGACCGCGGTAGTCGGCCACGATCAGCGACTCGGTCGAGCGGAGCTGCTCGACGAGCGCTGCGACGACCTCTTCCTTCTCCGTTCTCTGCATGTGCCGTATTCCTCCGGAAACGACTAGGCCCGCCTCGTGAGGCGGGCCCGAGCCGCGGGACGTGCCCGCGTGTCTCCGGCTCACCTCGACCGGACTTCCGCCTCTCGGCTGCCGGTGGTCTTCGGTGGCTCTAGTCGAATGTGAGCGCTAGACGGTAGCAGCCGCCTCCTGCGGGGTGGACTCGGCGGCCTCCGCCGCCACATCGCGTGTGCGCGTCGGGTCGACGTGGAGCCCCGGCCCCATCGTCGTCGTCAGCGTGATCCCCTTGATGTAGCGGCCCTTCGCGGCGGCCGGCTTCGCGCGGGCGATCTCCTCGACGACCGCCGCGTAGTTCTCCAGCAGCTGGCGCTCGCCGAAGCTCTTCTTGCCGATCGGGAGGTGGACGTTTGCCCCGCGGTCGGTGCGGTACTCGAGCTTGCCGGCCTTCGCGTCGGAGACTGCCTTCGCGATGTCGAACGTCACCGTCCCCGTCTTGGGGTTCGGCATCAGGCCGCGCGGCCCGAGCACGCGGCCGAGCTTGCCGACGTTGCCCATCTGGTCGGGCGTGGCGATCGCGACGTCGAAGTCGAGGAACCCGCCCTCGATCTTCGCCGCGAGATCGGCGGAGCCGACGACGTCCGCCCCTGCCTCCTCGGCCTCGCGGGCCTTGTCGCCCTCGGCGAACACCGCGACGCGCATCGAGCGGCCGGTGCCGTGGGGCAGCATGATCGTTCCGCGTAGCTGCTCGTCCGCATGACGGACGTTCAGCCCGAGTCGGAAATGCACCTCGACCGTCTCGTCGAACTTCGCGTCGGGAAGGCTCTTGAGCAGTTGGATCGCCTCCGCGGGCGGGTAGGCCTTCTCGCGGTCGATCGCCTGCCGCCCCTCGCGGTACCGCTTCCCGTGCGCGCTCACGACTCCACCTCGACGCCCATGCTTCTCGCCGTGCCGGCGATCACGAGCATCGCCGCCTCGACGTCGTTCGCGTTGAGGTCGGGCATCTTCGTCTCCGCGATCGAGCGGAGCTGCGCCTGGGTGAGGCGGCCGACCTTGTTCCGGTTCGGCTCGGCCGAGCCCGACTGGAGGTTGAGAGCCTCCTTGATCAGGACCGCGGCGGGCGGGGTCTTCGTGATGAACGTGAACGAGCGGTCCTCGAAGACCGTGATCTCGACCGGGATGATCCGGCCGTTCTCGTGCGCGGTTTGTGCGTTGAAGGCCTTCGTGAACTCGACGATGTTGACGCCGTGCTGGCCCAGGGCAGGGCCGACCGGCGGCGCAGGGTTCGCCTGCCCACCGGGGATCTGGAGCTTGATGAGTGTGAGGACTTTCTTCGCCATCGGAGTCCGTGCGGGGCGTCAGGCCCCTCCTCCTATCTCTTCGTGGGTACGGGCTAGTCGAGCTTCTTCACCTGGTCGAACGCGAGCTCGACCGGCACCTGGCGCTCGAAGATGTCGACCAGCACCTTGAGCTTCTGGGCGTCCGCGTTGACGTCGACGATCTCGCCGTCGAAGTCCGAGAGCGGCCCGGACGTGACCTTGACCGACTCGCCGAGCGAGAACTCGACCTGCGCCCGCGGCGCGGCCGCGCCACCCGGGCCCCCACCCGCGTGGAGGATCCGGTCGACCTCCGCCTGAGAGAGCGGCGAGGGCTTCGCGCCGGCGCCGACGAATGCGGTGACGCCCGGCGTCCCCTTGACGACCGTCCAGGCGTCGTCGTTCAGGTCCATGTTGACCAGGACGTAGCCGGGCAGCACGCGCTTCTCGATCTGCACCTTCTGCCCGTCCTTCGTCTCGATCACCTGCTCGGTCGGGACGACGACACGGCGGAACCGCGGCTGCTGGTTCATCGAGACGATCCGGTGCTCGAGATTGGCCTTCACCTTGTTCTCGTGCCCGGAGTAGGTGTTGATCACGTACCAGTGGAACATTCGCTCTCTCTCCTGATCACTGCCCCAGCAGCACGTCACGGACGAACGGACGGAGGATCTGGTCGGCGCCCCAGAGGAACGCGCCGACGATCACGCACGCGACGATCACGACGATCGTGCCCTGGATCACCTGCGCGCGGTTCGGCCAGTCGACCTTCTTGAGCTCGGCGACCGACTCGCGGATGAAGCCGCCCCGCCGCGGATGCTCGACGACGACCGCCGGGTCCGCCGCCGGCACGGGCCTCGGCGTCGACCGCGCGGGCGTCTCTTCGCCGGCCGCACGGCGCGCGTCGCGCCGCTGTCGTCTCGTCTCGCGCGCCACGGGTCCTTACCGGCTACCGCGTCTCGCGATGGAGCGTGTGGCTGCCGCACCAGCGGCAGTACTTCCGCAGCTCGACGCGGTCAGGGGTGTTTCGCTTCGACTTCTGCGACTGATAGTTCCGCCGCTTGCAGTCGGTGCAGGCGAGCGTGATCGCGACTCGGACTCCGGTGGCCATGTTCTCTCGTTCTGGTCGGGACGGAAAGGGACGGCGAAAGGTAGCGGCGGTAGGACTCGAACCTACGACACGCGGATTATGATTCCGCTGCTCTAACCAACTGAGCTACGCCGCCGAGCCGAGCCGCAGTGTAGCAAGGTGTTTTGCGCCGACACCGCAAGAGACCTGGAGAAACCCGGCTCGGCCGTCATAATCCCATGGGTGGGCGACGCCGCCGCCCCAGCCGCCGACACCACGTCGGAACTGATCGGACGCCAGAATGAGCTCGACTACGTCGAGCGGTTCGTCGGGGACGTCCGGACGGGCACGCACGGGCTCGTCGTCTTCGGAGAGCCCGGGATCGGCAAGACCGCCTTCTGGCGACATGCGATCGCACGCTGTCGCGAGGCCGGCTGCCAGCTCCTGATCACGCGCCCGTCGGAGGAGGAGATGCCGCTCTCCGGGTGCGGGCTCGTCGACCTCCTCGAGGAGTCGGCCGTCGATCTCGACCGGCTCCGAGCCGAGGAGGACCCGCTCGAGTGCGGGCGGACCGTGCTCGAGGCGCTCCGGCGGCTCGCCGCGAGCGGGCCGACGGTCGTCGCGATCGACGACCTCCAGTGGCTCGACTCGGTCTCGGCACGGGCGCTGCGCTATGCGCTCCGCCGGGCGGATCGCGAGCCCCTGGGAGTCCTCGGCACAGCGCGGTCGGCACAGCCGGACCCACTCGGGATCCGGGAGACGCTGCCACCCGGCCGCAGCGAAACGGTCGAGCTCGGCCCGCTGAGCCTCGGTGCGCTCCGGCGCCTCCTGTCGGGCACCGTCGCGGCGATCTCGCGACCGGCCCTGGCACAGATCCACTCGCTCTCCGGTGGGAATCCCCTCTACGCACTCGAGCTGGCACGAGCCATGCCCGATGGGCGCCGCTCGACCGACATCGCCCTGCCGGGCTCGCTGAGGACAGCGCTCGAGCATCGCCTGGATGCGCTGCCTGCCCGCCTCGAGCCCGTCCTCGAGGCCGTCTCCGCGCTCGGCGCGACATCCGTGCAGTCGCTCCGCAACCTGCTGCCCGAGTCGGACGTCGACGCGATCCTCGAGGCCGCGATCGCCGAGCAGGTTCTCGCGCTCGACGAGGACCTGTCCGTCCGCTTCGCACACCCGCTGCTCGGCTCGGTGGTGTACACGAGCCTGAGCCCGCTGGCTCGACGCTCGCTCCACGCCCGGCTCGCGGCGCAGGCGACGGAACCGGACGTCCGCGCCCGCCATCTCGCCCTCTCGACCGACGATCCGGACGAGAGCATCGCCTCGCTGCTCGAGCGCGCCGCGACCCGCGCCGCCGGGCGGGGAGCCAACGATCTCGCGTCGGAGTTCGCCGGGCACGGCCGGCGCCTCACGCCCGTCGCCGACGAAGCGAGCGTGCGGCGTCGCGCCCTGGCGGAGATCGAGTACCTCGCGGCCGCGGGCGAGGTCCGACAGGCGCTCTCCCGTGCCGACCGCCTCGTGCGCTCGCTCGCTCCCGGGCCGGAGCGCGTCGAGGCCCTCGTGCAACGTGCCGAGCTCGAGGACGACGATCGTGACACCGCGGAGGCGCTCCTCCTCGGCGCGCTCGACGAGGCCGGGACCGACGAGCGCCTGCGTGGCCGCGTCTTCCACCGGCTCGCGCAGCTCCGCCGGCTGCGGGCAGGAGACCTCCCCGGAGCGATCGACGCCGCGCGGAGCTCGCTCGCGCTCGCCGAGGATTGCGGCGACCCGACCCTCGAGCTGCATGCCGCGGCCTACCTCGGGCACCTCGAAGCGCTCGGCGGGAAGCCGCGCCCCGACCTGATGGACCGGGCGGTCCGGCTCGAGGCCGAGCTCGGTGTCCAGCCACTCTCGATCCGCCCCCGCTCGCTGCTCGCGATGCACCGACTCTGGGCGGGCGACCTGCCCGCCGCCCGTGCACTGCTCGACGCCGTCCAGGCAGAGGCCGCCCGCGCCGGCAACGAGATGAAGCAGCCGCAGCACTTCTACATCTCCGCGCTCGTCGAGAATGCGAGCGGCAACCTCGAGCTGGCGCACACCCTCGCCGCGCGCGGTCTCGAGGCGGCGCTCGATGCCGAGAACACGTACGCGGAGCGAGAGCTTCTCTACCCGCTCGCGAGAGCCGAGGCGTGGCTCGGCCGCGAGCAGGAGGCTCGCGCGACGGCGCAGCGCCTGTGCGAGGAGGCGTCGACCCACGGTGTCAAGCCGCTGCTCGTCCGCGCCGCGAGCGTCCTCGGCCTCCTCGCCCTCTCCCTCGACGACCTGGAATCCGCGTGCGACGAGCTCGCTCGCGCAGCCGACCTCCTCGAGCGGATGGGCTTCGCCAATCCCGGAGCGTTCCGGGTGCTGCCGGACGCGATCGAGGCGCTCGCGCGCTCGGAGGAGCTGTCGGCCGCCGAGGCGTTGCACGAGCGGCTCGAGAGCGAGGCCGCCGCCGCCGGGCCCTGGTCCCACGCCGCCGTGGAGCGCGCGCGCGGCGCCCTGCTGCTCGCTCGCGGCGACGCGGAGCGAGCTGCAGACGTCCTCGACGGAGCGGCGGCGTGTTTCCAGTCGCTCGAGCACGGCCCCGACACGGCCAGGGCGCTGCTCCTTCGCGCCCAGGCGCTCCTGCGGGCCGGTCGCCGGTCTCTCGCGGCCGAGGTGGCCGCTGCCGCACACGCGCGCTTCTCGGCGATGGGCGCCACATTGTGGGAAGCGCGTGCGCTCGAGCTGCTGGAGCGCCTCCAGCCCGGGCGCGCCGCCGGCCGGCTGACGGCCGCCGAGACACGAGTTGCGGCTCTTGTCGCGAAGGGAATGAAGAACCGCGAGATCGGGCAGGCGCTCTTCATGAGCGTCGCGACGGTCGAGGCGCACCTCACGCGCATCTACCGCAAGCTCGACATCCGCTCGCGGACCGAGCTGGCTCGCCTCGTCGCCGACAGCGCCCTCGTGCTCGACGAGCAGCCATAGGGTCTTCGAGCGCGACCCGTAGGGGTTTCCCGCTAGCGCTCGCAGCGTCCTCGGTCCTAGTCTCGAGGGCATGAGGGACGCTGCAGCCGCTACGAGTCCGCCGCTCGGCGACGGGGTGCTCGTCCGGACCGAGCGGCAGCGGCTGATCGAGAGGATCCGCACCTCGGTGATCGGCGACGACGTCCTCATCGAGGGGCCGTTCGGCAGCCGGCGCATGGTCTACGTGGACTCGACGGCGTCGGGGCGCGCCCTGTCCTTCATCGAGAGCTTCATCCGCGATCGGGTGCTGCCGCTCTACGGGAACACGCACACCGAGGCCTCGGCGACGGGACAGCAGACGACGCGCCTCCGCGAGGAGGCCCGCAGCCTGATCCATGCGGCGGTCGGCGGCTCGGACGAGGATGTCGTGCTGTTCTGCGGCTCGGGCTCGACGGGCTCGATCGACAAGCTCGCCCGCATCGTCGGGCTCGGCACGGACGGTGCGCATCGGCGCTTCGCGCCGCTCGACCCCGACGAGCGCCCGGTCGTGCTCGTCGGCCCGTACGAGCACCACTCGAACGAGCTCCCCTGGCGCGAGTCGCTCGCGGACGTGACGACGATCCGCGCCGACGGGGACGGACGCATCGATCTTGCTCATCTCGAGGAGGAGCTCGAGCGATACGCGCAGCGGCCCCTCGTGATCGGCTCGTTCTCGGCCGCGTCGAACGTGACCGGGATCGTCTCCGACGTCGACGCCGTGTCGATCGCGCTGCACCGTCGGGGCGCGCTCGCATGGTGGGACTACGCTGCCGCCGGTCCGCACCTGCCAATCGACATGAACCCGGCGCCGTCCATCCCGGAGGGGCACCTTGCGTACAAGGACGCGGTGTTCCTGTCGCCGCACAAGCTCGCCGGCGGCCCGGGCACTCCGGGCGTGCTCGTAGCGAAACGCGCGCAGCTCGAGCGGCCGACGCCGTCGGTTCCGGGGGGAGGCACGATCCTGTTCGTCAGCCCGTCGGGACACCGGTACCACCCGGACCCGACGATCAGGGAGGAGGGCGGTACGCCCGCGATCGTCGAGTCGATCCGCGCCGGGCTCGTGTTCGCGCTGAAGGAGGCCGTGGGGGCGGACGAGATCCGGCGTCGCGAACAGAGCCTCGTCACTCGCGCGTTGCTGTCCTGGGGCGCGGACCCGCGCATCGAGATCCTCGGCGACCCCACGAGCGAGCGGCTCCCGATCGTCTCGTTCGGGCTGCGGCACCCCCGCGGCATCCTGCACTCGAGCTTCGTCGTGAGCGTCCTCAGCGACCTGTTCGGGATCCAGGCGCGCAGCGGGTGCTTCTGCGCGGGCCCGTACGTCCACCGGATCTATCCGATCGACGAGGCGTGGTCGAGCGCGATGGACGAGGAGACGGCGCGCGGCCACGTCGGCGCGAAGCTCTCGCTCGTGCGCGTCTCCTTCGACTACTTCATGAGCGAGGCGGCGTTCCTGTACGTCGTCGACGCCGTCCATCTCCTCGCAGTCGAGTGCTGGCGCCTGCTGCCGCTGTATCGCTTCGACCCGGCCAGCGGGGTCTGGAGCCACCGGAACGGCCGGTCGGCCGCCTCCCTGACGCTGCGAGACCTCTCGTTCCGCGCAGGCGCGCTCCTTCCCGGGGCGACGAGGACGGCCCCCGAGAGCGTGCTTGCGGACCAGCTCGAGGAGGCGCGCCGCATCCTGCGCGAGCTCGAGACCGCCGGGCCCGCGCCGCCGGACGACCCGCCGCTCGACCCGAGCTTAGAGCGGGCGCGCTGGTTCCCGCTTCCCGGGGAGCCACGCG
>Ga0207428_10002777_pt1 | contig 17389 bp, 12 predicted proteins | sample RhiMethybrSRZTD1_FD_187600 | JGI IMG/M metagenome (GOLD analysis project Ga0207428, IMG submission 187600) | Populus rhizosphere microbial communities from Tennessee, USA - Rhizosphere MetaG P. TD hybrid SRZTD1 (SPAdes) (version 3) | ecosystem: Host-associated > Plants > Roots > Rhizosphere >...
TTGGCTCCACTCCACGGACCGAGACACGTTCCGTGAGTCGATCAATCGGCACATCGGCTGAAAACTGCACTAAACAGTTAACCAGCACCCCGGGATCTCCCATTCGGTGCTCGTCGATGGTGTCGGTCAGCCGGCACCCCCGACGACTTGTTGACGCTAAGGACCTATGAGTCAGCGCGCCCTGCCGTCCATCCTCGTTGTTGAAGACGATCTCGACCTCCGACAGACCATCGTCGCCAGCCTCGAAGCGAACGGATTCGCGGCCGCCCAGGCCAGCGACGCGGCCGATGCCCTCGAGCGTCTCCGCTCGTTCGCGTACGACGGTCTCGTCGTCGACCTGCGCTTGCCGGATGCGGACGGTATGACCGTGCTCGACGAGGCATTGGATCGCTACCCGCTGATTCGTGCGGTCGTCATGACCGGTTTCGGCAACGTGGCGGAGGCTGTGACCGCGATCAAACGAGGGGCAGTCGATTTCCTCATCAAGCCGTTCCAATTGTCGCAGCTGGCGCGCGTGCTGCAGACCGCGCTCGAGCAACAGCGGCTGCGCGAGGAGAACGCGGAGCTCAAGGCGCAGCTCAAAGGCAAGTTCCGATTCGAGAACATCATCGGCCGGCACAGCACGATGCAGGCGCTGTTCACCACGCTCGAACTGGTGTCGCCGATGAACAGCACCGTGCTGATTCACGGTGAGACCGGCACGGGCAAGGAGCTGATCGCGCGGACGATCCATCACAACAGCCCGCGCGCCAACGAGCGCTTCGTGGCGTTCAACGCCGCCGCCATTCCCGAGACGCTGGCCGAGGCCGAGCTGTTCGGACACGTGAAGGGCGCATTCACCGGCGCGATCGCCTCGCGCGCCGGCCGGTTCGAGCTGGCGCACCGCGGCACCCTCTTCATCGACGAAGTGTCGTCGATGTCGCTGCCGCTGCAGGCGAAGCTGCTGCGCGCGCTTCAGGAGCGCGAGATCGAGCGTGTTGGCGAGTCACGTCCGATGCGGCTCGACATCCGCGTCGTCGCCGCCACGAACATGGACCTTCGCAAGATGGTCAAGGAAGGCACGTTCCGCGAGGACCTGTTCTACCGGTTGAACGTCATTCCGGTGACGCTGCCCGCGCTCCGCCAACGGCGCGAGGACATTCCGCTGCTGGCGCAGCACTTCGTACGGAAGTCGTGCACCGAGAACAACATTCCAGTGAAGACCGTGAGCCAGGAGGCGCTGCGCGCGCTGATGGCGTACGACTGGCCGGGCAACATCCGGCAGTTCGAGAACGCCGTCGAGCACGCGGTCGCGATGGCGTCGGCGAAACCGGAGATCCCGCCGGAGTCACTGCCCGACGACGTCCGTGAGCGCGCCGGATCGATGCTCGTGCCGACGGTGGCGATTCCCGATGAGGGGCTCAACTTCACGTCGCTCGTCTCGCAGCTCGAGCGCGAGCTGATCCTGCGCTGCCTCGAGAAGACCGGCGGCAACAAGCGGCAGGCCGCGCGTCTGCTCAACTTGAGCCGTACGACGTTCATCGACAAGCTGCATCGCTTGAATCTGGAACGGGGCGCAGCCTAGTCGTAGAGGCGGGTCTTTCAGACCCGCCGTTCATTGCGCCGCCGGAACTCGCAACATGAACGCCGCCCCAGGCGAGCGGGCTTCGTAGGCGAGCGTGCCTCCATGCATCTGCGCGATCTCGCGGGCCACGGCGAGCCCGATGCCTGACGACTCGCCTCTCGGCCTGGTCGTCACGAACGGGTCGAACATCGTCTCCACGATCTCGCGGGCCACACCAGGTCCGTTGTCCGACACACAGACCTGCACCCAGCCGTCCTGACGCTCGACGTCGACGACGATCGCTCCGCCGGGGCGCTCCGCCAGCGCCTGCTCCGCATTGACGATGAGATTGAGCAGCGCCTGGTGCAGCAGCAGCGCGCTCCCGTCCACGTGCAGCTGTGCATCGGTGGGCATCCGCGGGGTGATCGTGAGCCGGGCTCGGCTGACGGCGTAGGCGCGTAGGGCGATGGCGCGCGTGACGAGATCTCGCATGTTGACCATGCCCCGGGCGTCAGGGCGTTGACGCGAGAACGCCATGACCTCCGCCAGGGCTACGGCCGCGCGCGCCTGCTGCGCATGAATGCGCTGCAGCCCCTTGGCCACCGGCTCCGGCCACTCCGAATCCTGCAACAGCTCCGCCGTCCCGCCGATCACCTGGAGGGCGTTGTTGACCTCGTGCGCCACGCCCGCGAGCAGACGGGCAACCGTGGCCGACCGGTTCAAGGTGATGAGGTCGTCGGGCCGGAACGCGCCGGCGTCATCGGCCGCCATCGCGGCTAAACCTTGCCAGCCCACGGCCGATTAGGAGCCTGGACGAGCATGCGTTTTCTGGTTGTGGACGATTCGAGCACGATGCGCCGCATCATCATCAACACGCTGCACGAGCTCGGGCATCAGGATTGCCAAGAGGCGGAGAACGGCACGGAAGGCCTGCAACGGCTCGATGCCGGCCCGGTGGACGTGATCATCACCGACTGGAACATGCCCGAGATGAGCGGCATCGAATTCATCAAGGCCGTGCGGTCGCTCGCGCCGGTCAAGCACATTCCACTGCTGATGGTGACGACCAACGCCGCGAAGGACGACATCGTAGAGGCGCTCGAGGCAGGGGTCAACAGCTACGTCGTCAAGCCGTTCACGCCCGACACGATCAAAGCGAAGATCGAGGCCGTGCTGTCGCGGTAGGCATCCGATGTCAACACCACTGAACACACACGAGAGCTGGACGAGTTGGATCGAATCGGGTCACGGGGCCGAGTCGAGCGATACCGCCATGCCGATGCTGCCGGCGATCGCGGGCGACGTGATGGGCCTGGCGATGGACCCGAGGTCAGCATCGCGCGGATCGCGCGCGTGATCGCGAAGGATCATCATGTGCGGCCTGCTGCACGACATCGGGAAGCTCCTGCTGCTGAAGCTGTCACGCGACTTCATCAAGCACGGCGTCCCGACGCCGTCGGCCGAGATGGGCGCGCTGCTGATGCGGCACTGGAAGCTGCCGGAAGCGCTCGTGGAGCCGGTGCAGTTCCACCACGATCCCGATTCCGCGCCGACACACACGCGCGAGGCAACGATCACCTACGTCGCCAATCGCCTGAGCCATCGCTACGGGTTCGGGTGCCCGACGGACGACGCCAACCTGCTCGAGGACGAGATCGCCGTCCGCGCCGGGCTGACCGAATCGATGCTGGGCGACCTGGATCGACGGGCACCCGGGCTCTTTCAAGTAGCACGGCAGATCGTCGCGTAGGGACGCCAGGCCTGGAAGTCCCGGCCTACTCTGTCACTTAGCGCTTACTGGCAGTGTAGGCCGGGCCTTGTTCTATAGGCCCGGCGTGCTCAGATAAACTGTCTCTATGCAGCTTCGGACGGCACGCCTCTGCCTCGATTGCGAGGAAGTGCACGACGCGCAGCAGTGTCCCATCTGCGCGTCGGAGACATTCGCGTTCATTACCCGGTGGGTCCCCGTGCCTGAACGGCGCTCGCGCCCGCGGCCGGTCGAGCAGCCGAGCGAGACCGCCACGGCGTATCGCGAGATGCTGGAGCCCGGGGATGGCACGCCATGGCGAGCCATCCGGCGCGGCGCGGTCGGCCTTGCCCTCGTCGGCGTCGCCGGCTGGCTGTGGCGGCGCAACAACGAGACGCAGGACACCCGACCACAGACTCGGACGACAGGCGACACGCGCGGCCGCACGCCGTAAGCGCGCCGAATGCCCCTCATCTCGCGGCGCATCAACGCAGAGCGCATCGTCCTGTTCGGGTGGGGCCGCGCCATCCTGATGCAACTGGCGCATCCACTCGTGGCCGCCGGCGTTCACGAACACAGCGGGTTTCGGGCGACGCCGTGGGCCGCGGTCACGCGCCTGTATCACACGGTGCACGCGATGCTGGCGCTGACATTCGGCACGCCGGCGGAGTACGCACGCGCGATGGACGGCATCCGCGCGATTCATCGGCGGGTGAACGGCGTTCTCCTCGACGATACAGGTCGATTTCCTGCCGGAACGCCGTACACCGCCGAAGACCCCGATCTCGTGCTGTGGGTCCATCTCACGCTGATGGAGTCGCTGCCGCTCGCCTACGAACTGCTGGTCGGAACGCTCACGCCCGCGGAGCGTGATGACTATTGCGCCGAGGCGGCATCCGCGCCAATCGAGCTCGGCGCCCGTCCGGCGGAGGTGCCGCATTCGTGGGACGACGCACAGCGGTGCATCGCGCGCGTGCGCGCCTCCGGCGCGATCGCCGTCGGCCGGGACGCACGCCGGTTGTGCCGCAGCGTGCTGCATCCCTCAGTCGGCTGGTTGCTGGGGCCGACGGCATGGATCAACCGCACGGTGACAGTCGGTCTGTTGCCAGCCGACTTGCGGGAGCAATACCACTTGGAGTGGACCGCGCGTCATCAGCGCGCGTTCAACGTCATCGTTCCAATGCTGCGGACAAGTCGCCGCGCGCTGCCCGACGTGATTGCGCTGTGGCCTGAGGCGCGACGGGGCGAAAGGGCTGCTTCGCAGTAGGGCTGCTTCGCAACCAATCATCGATTCTTCGGCGCCTCGGATTCGAGCCGCGACACCTCGCGATCCCATCCAAGCACAATTCGAATACGCGGAGGTAGCGTCTCGCGAGCGCGAACAAGGGCCAGCAGCCGGCCGTCGGCTGCTGCGTCGAACGGCGCTCCGAACGTCCATCCTGATCCGACCGTCAGCTCCGTCAACCTGCTCTCCGGGCCTGTTTCAAAACGTCCGTCTACCTCTCGCCACGATTGCCGCATCAGCTGTCGACCGCGGACGAACACGAGACGCTTGCCATCCGGCAGGAAGGTTGGAAACTCGCCCGTGCTTGGGGACAGCGGGATCGCGCGTGCGTCGCCCGCCAGCGGGCGCACGTAGATCAACGGCCGGCCAGTTGCCGCTGAGTGGTAGATGAGCCAACGGTCATCCGGTGACAGCGAACCGCCGTTCTCCACATGCTGTTCTGTAAGACGTCGCGTACGGGTCGGCTCCCGCACGTCCAGCAGCTTCAATGGATAGGCCCCATCGGGTTCCGAGCCTTGGAAGACGAGGCGACCATCACGTGTCCACGCGACCGGGTCCGTGTCGTCGGGTCCCGCGAGGATGGCGGTTTCGGATCCTGAGCCATTCAGGTCTTTCACGTACACGTCGAAGTCGCCCTTGCGCATGCTGGTGAACGAGAGACGGCCATCGGGCAGCCAGACCGGGTTCCAGTTCATGCCGGCGATCTGAGGCACCTCGTCGGTGCCGTGTTGCAGATCGAACAGGCGAATCAACAACCGCCCCGCTTCCAGACTGGCCGTCGCAGCGCGCCGACCGTCGGGCGACAGCTTGACGCTGACGAAGGGCCGCTCTGCAGTCGGCAGCGGAACAAAGGTGCCGTTCTCGTTGATCCACGTGAGCCGACTGGCCGGCACATAGGATCCCGCGAGGTACGCCAAGGCGCCGCCGGGCGCCGTGACGACCGGCTGCGGCCAGTCGCCGGCCGGGTCGAGTTCCTGCGCATCGGCGAGGATGGGAAATGACTCACCGGTGACCTGCAGTGTCGTGAGGTCGAACGGCACGGCGTGGTAACCACCCGCGCGATAGAACAAGACGTGGCCGGATCGAATCCAGGACGCCCTCGCCCCGGCAAACAACACACGATAGCGACCGTTCGCCGGATCGAGCAGCGCGACGCGCGCGTCGTTCAATCCGGTGCCGGCTCTGACGACGGTGAACAGAATGTGTCCGTCGGGCAGCACTGACGGCCACCAGTGCCCGATTTCCTGCTGCGCCGGATCGGGAGTCGTGAGCACCGTCGAGGCGCCGCCATCGGCGGACACGATCGAGAGACCCGAAAGCCAGGTGCGTGAAAACACGATCCGACCGTCACCGGTCCATGTGGCGCCGGGGCCGCCCCGCACATCGCAGATCGCGAGCGGATCGCCGCCGCTCGTCGAGACCTTATAGATCTTTGAGTCGCGAAAGAAGCCGATCCATCCGCCATCGGGCGACGTGAAAGGCCACCGGGCGCCCTCAGTGCCGGCCAGAAGACGTGACTCCGCCTCGTCCAGCCGGCGCATGAACAGTCGCGACTCGCCTTCGACCCGGCCCTCGTACACGACGAATCGGCCATCGCTCGCCAGCGCCACGTTCGAGACGCTGGTGACGCCGATCGATGGTTCGAAGTCGAATCGAACAACCGGCGTGGGCGGCACCGCGTCGCGCGAGCGCGCGTCCATCGTCAGCCACGCGGCGGCGCCGCTGGCGATGATGGCCACCGCCGCTGCCGGCAGGAGCCATCGCGTCCACGTCGAGTGCGTGCGTTCTCGCACGCTCGTCTGCGCGCGCGGAGTATCGGGACCTCTTCTCGAGAGCTCGATCTGGACGCGCTCGAAATCCGCAACGACCTCCTGTGTCGATTGGTAGCGCTCGAGCGGATCTTTTCGCAGGCAGGTCGCCACGATGTGATCGAGCTGCGGCACGCTCTCGGGGCGCTTGTGCGACAACGGCTCGATCTCCGCCTCCACGATGCGCGCGATTGTGGCGGTGAGCGTTGACGCGACAAACGGATTCACTCCGGCGGCCAGCTCGTAGACGAGCACGCCGAGCGCAAACAGATCCGTTCTGAAGTCGGCCGGCCGTCCCTGGACCTGCTCCGGCGACAGATACGCAGGCGTGCCGACGATGATGCCGGTCTGCGTCAGCTGCGACTGCACGGAGCTCTCGGCGCGCGCCAGGCCGAAATCGAGGACCTTGACGACGCCGCTCGGGGTCCTGATCACGTTCTCGGGCTTGATGTCGCGGTGAATGACTCCTTGTGTGTGAGCGGCGGCCAACGCCCTCGCCAGCTGCGTTCCGATGTCGACGACCTGTTCGATCGGGAGCGGTCCGGACTTGAGCAGCGCCCGGAGCGCCTCACCAGGGACGAATTCGCACACCAGGTACAACGCGTCGTCGATCTCTTCGAGTGCGTAGACGGTAGCGATGCCGGGATGGGAGAGTCCAGCGGCGGCGTGCGCCTCGAGCCGCAGCCGTTCGCGCGCGGCGAGCTCGTTGCCGAGTCCCGGGCTCAGTGCCTTGAGCGCGACTCGCCGCGACAGACGCGTGTCGTCGGCGAGATACACCACGCCCATCCCGCCGCGGCCGATCTCTCGCCTGATGATGTAGTGACCGACGACGCGGCCCTCGACGCCCTGGCCGGGAGCGTCGGCGCGGGTGGCGGCCGCGGCGATGACGTTCCCCTCGAGGAAATCCGTTGAGTGTGCGGCGAGCAGCGAGTCCACTCGGGCGCGCAACCCGGGCTTGCCGGCACACGCGCCATCGAGATAGTCAGGCCGCTCTTCGGGATCGCGCTGCAGCGCGGCCGCGTAGATTTGCTGAAGCAGCCTCGAGTCTTCCCGTGCGGTGGACATCGGCCTGGAGCCCTATGCTAGTCCACCCGGCTTCGCGGCCGACTCGACAACGGACTACCCGCGATATTCGCCTTCCCATCTCGCAATGACGACGGTCGCGAGGCAGTTGCCGAGTACGTTGAGCGACGTGCGCAACATGTCGAGCACGGCGTCAATGCCGAGGATCACGAGCACCGGTTCGACCGGCAGGTTGAACTGCGAGACGGTGCCGAGGAGGATGACGAGCGCGCTGCGTGGAACGCCGGCAACGCCCTTGCTCGAGAGCATCAGCGTCAACAGCATCACCAGCTGCTGACCGATCGTCATCTCGATGCCTGCCGCCTGCGCGACGAAGATCGACGCGAGCGAGAGATACAGCGTGCTGCCGTCGAGATTGAAGCTGTAGCCGGTGGGCATGACGAAGGCGACGATCTGACGCGGCACGCCGATGCGTTCCATCGCCTGCATCGCGCGTGGCAGCGCGGCCTCGGAGCTCGTGGTGGCAAAGGCAATCGAGACCGGTTCAGCGACGGCTTCGGCGAAGCGCCGTATGGGCACCTTCGCGATGAGCGCGACCGGCACCAGGACGAGTGCCACGAACGCGAACACGGCCAGATAGAACGTCACCACCAGCTGGAACAGATTGGCAAGCACACCGATGCCGAGCCGGCCGACGGTGTAGGCGATCGCGGCACCGACGCCGAACGGCGCGAACAGCATGACGATGCGCGTGAAGCGGAACATCGTTTCGGCCAGGCTGTCGGCGAAGGCCAGGAGCGGCTTGCGCTTCTCGTCGGGAATCAATGCGAGCGCAATCCCGAAGATGACGCTGAAGACGACGACCTGCAGCATCTGCGCGTCGACCACCGCCTTGGCGAAGTTGTCCGGAAAGATCTCGAGCACCAGGTCCTGCCACGTCCGCGTGGTCGGCGGCGGCACCAGCGCCGGGTCGGCGGGCGCCGCGAGTGACACGCCGACGCCGGCGCGACTGACAGTGATCGCCACCCACCCGATGACGAGCGCGAGCGTCGTGACCACCTCGAAGTAGATCAACGCTTTCACGCCCATGCGTCCGACCTGTCTGAGATTCGAGTGCCCGGCGATGCCGACGACGAGCGTGGCGAAGATGAGCGGCGCCACGATCGTGCGGATCAGACGCAGGAAGATCTGGCTCAGGACACGCAGGGACACGGCCGCTTCGGGAAAGTCGTGCCCAACCTCCGCGCCGACCACCATCGAGATGAGGATCCAGATCGTGAGCGACTTGCGGCGCGCGGCCCACACCACCAGCGCCGCGATGGCGAGCCACCGCAACAGGAGCATCGAGTGCGCATGTTATACTCTGATTTTCCTGCTGCTTACGAGAATCCTGCCCGACATGCGGAAGTGGCGGAATTGGCAGACGCGCTAGCCTCAGGAGCTAGTGGCCGCAAGGCCATCGGGGTTCGAGTCCCCGCTTCCGCACCATTCGACTCGCCTCGCAGCTCGCCTTCGGCGAGCCGCCAGGCTCGCTTATGGCGAGCCATCCCATCATGTCGAATGTCCTGAGCAAGCGGTTCGCCGGCCGAAGGCTGGCGGAGCGCGAGTCGAAGGACCAACAGCTTACGGATGATTTTCTGCACACGCGAAGTCTGTCCCGCCGAAGCGGCGAAGCCGCGGAGCCAGACCTCACGCTCGCCCTTCGGGCGAGCTCCGTCCAGGCCACGCTGTCGGCGTGGCCGTTTCTACTAACGGTAACCACTGGTAGCAATAGCCGTGAGGATGGAAGAGATCGTTGCTCTGCGCGTAATCCATCGCGCCGAGTCGCGCGAGCAGCAGCGCCGCGCCGATACAACCGGCGAGCGTCCAGAGCGTCGCGCGATCGGTCAGCGAACGCGATGGAGCCGATATCAGGGCCATCAGCAGCCTCCTCCGAAGGTGGCAATCGTCGCAGAGTTATATCTGCGCCGCTACCACAAAGAAGCGAGGCTGCTCACGAGGCGGACGGGAGAAGGAGTTGACGCAGCGTCGCGCTGCGTCCAACTCCAACTCGAACTGAGGCGTTCTCTTACTTGAGACCGAACTGGAACTGGATATACGTCCCGTCGTGCAGGTAGACACGGTAGACGTAGGTCTTTCCAGCCGCCAGATCCTTCGTGCTGATGTTGAAGATCCACTGTGCGTCGCTGGCGGACCAGCGGAACGCCGTGTCGTTGTTCGTCGATTCGACCGGCGCCTCGTTGACGTCGACCGTCGTTCCGTTGAGCACGCCGTAGAGCACGAAGTTCTTGACCACCGGCGTTGGTCCGATCGACACGCCGTCGGTACCGCAGACGCGGAACTTCGCCGGCACCGTGCTGCCACCCTTCTTCGGGAACACGCTCGAACCCGTGAAGTTGATCGGCTGCAGCATCTGGTGACCCGGTGCGCCATTGCACATCACGGCCTCAGCCGCAAACTGCACGGTGAAGGTCACACTGGTCGTCGAGGCCGCGTTGCCGGCCTTGTCGGTCGCTCCGGCGCACGACGCGGTGATGGTCCCGACTCCGGGCGGCACGGCACCGCTCGTCGATAGTGCGGCTGACGCAAGCACGCCCGACAGCGGGTCCGTCGTGCTGCAGCCAGCCGGCGGCACTGTGCCCAGCGTATAGACCGCGCTGTTGCTGACGCCGGTCACGGCGACCACTGGTGTCGTCTTGTCGATCTTGACGCCGCTGACAGTCGCCGACGCGCTGTTGCCGGCCTTGTCCGCGACCGTGAACACGTGCGATTGATTGTTGCCCTCGCTTGAGAACGTGAACCCACCAGTGGCGAGCGAATCGAGGCCCGAGAGCCCGTCACTCGCGGTATAGCTGCTGAGGACGTCGGTGTTGTTCCACCCGTAGGCGTTTGCCGGCGTGTCGCGCTGCGCGCTGATCGACGGCGCCGTCTTGTCGATGTTCACGTTCGAGATCGTCGCCGACGCGCTGTTGCCAGCCAGGTCGGTGACGGAGAACGTAAACGACTGCCCTGCGAGCTCGGCCGAGAACAGGTGGCTGCCCGTCGCCGGTGAGGCCGCGTCAAGGCCGGCCAGTGCGTCGCTGGCGTTGTAGGTCGCCGTCACATTGCTGTTGTTCCAGCCGTTGGCGTTCGCCGCCGGCGTGCGATTCGCGTTGATCGACGGCGCGGTCCGGTCGATCTTGACGCCGCTGACGATTGCCGACGCGCTGTTGCCGGCCAGGTCGAAGACCGTGAAGGTGTGGCTCAGGCTCGCGCCCTCACCGGTGAACGTGAACCCACCCGTGGCGGGCGAATCGAGGCCTGACAGCCCGTCGCTCGCCGAATAGCTGCTGAGGACGTCGCCGTTGTTCCACCCGTTCGCGTTCGGCGCCGTGTCGCGTTGCGCGCTGATCGACGGCGCCGTCTTGTCGATGTTCACGTTCGAGATCGCGAACGAGGCGGTGTTACCGGCCTGGTCGGTGACGGTGAAGGTAAACGACTGCCCCGCGAGCTCGGCCGAGAACAGGTGGCTGCCCGTTGCCGGTGAGGCCGCGTCAAGGCCCGACAGCCCATCGCTGGCGTTGTAGGTTGCGGTCACGTCGCTGTTGTTCCAGCCGTTCCCGTTCGCCGCGGGCGTCCGGCTGCCCGAGATCGCCGGCGCCGTCTTGTCGATCTTGACGCCGCTGACCGTCGCCGACGCGCTGTTGCCCGCCAGGTCGACGACCGTAAAGGTGTGGCTCAGGTTATTGCCCTCGACGGTGAAGGTAAACGTGCCCGTCGCAGGCGACTCGAGGCCCGAGAGCGCGTCGCTGGCGTTGTAGCTGGACGACACGTCGGTGTTGTTCCAGCCGTTCGCGTTCGGCGCCGTGTCGCGTTGCGCGCTGATCGACGGCACCGTCTTGTCGATGTTCACGTTCGAGATCGTCGCCGACGCGCTGTTGCCAGCCTGGTCGGTGACGGTAAAGGTGAAGAACTGCCCTGCCCCTTCGTTCGAGAAGACGTGGCTGCCCGTCGCCGGTGACGTGGCGTCGAGCCCCGACAACCCGTCGCTGGCGTTGTAGCTGGCGGTCACGTCGGTGTTGTTCCACCCATTCGGGTTCGCCAGTGGCGCTCGGTTGCCTGAGATGAGCGGCGCGGTCTTGTCGATCATGACCCCGCTGACCGTCGCCGACGCGCTGTTGCCGGCCAGGTCGACGACCGTGAAGGTGTGGCTCAGGTTATTGCCCTCGACGGTGAAGGTAAACGTGCCCGTCGCTGGCGATTCGAGGCCCGAGAGCGCGTCGCTGGCGTTGTAGCTGGACGACACGTCGGTGTTGTTCCACCCGTTTGCGTTTGCCGGCGTGTCGCGTTGGGCGCTGATCGCCGGTGCCGTCTTGTCGATCCTGACGTCCGAGATCGTGAACGAGGCGCTGTTCCCGGCCTGGTCGGTGACGGTGAAGGTGAACGACTGTCCCGCCCCTTCGGCCGAGAACAGGTGGCTGCCCGTCGCCGGTGACGCGGCGTCGAGCCCCGACAGCGCGTCGCTAGCGTTGTAGTTGGCGGTGACGTCGGTGTTGTTCCACCCGTTCGCGTTCGCCAGAGGCGTTCGGCTGCCCGAGATCGCCGGCGCTGTCTTGTCGATCTTGACCCCGCTGACCGTCGCCGACGCGCTGTTGCCGGCCTTATCGACAACGTTGAAGGTGTGGCTCAGCCCATTGCCTTCGGTATTGAACACGTGGCTGCCGGTTGCGGGGGCATCGAGACCCGACAGCGCGTCGCTGGCCGTGTAGTTGGCCGTGACATCGGTGTTGTTCCAGCCGTTGGCATTCGCGCCCGGCGTGCGATTGGCGTTGATCGTCGGCGCCGTCTTGTCGATGCTGACGTTCGACACCGAGAACGAGGCGCTGTTGCCGGCCTGGTCGGTGACCGTGAACGTGAACGACTGCCCCTCGCCTTCGATGGTGAAGTTATGGCTGCCCGTCGCCGGCGAGGTCGCGTCGAGGCCCGACAGCGCGTCGCTGGCGTTGTAGTTGGCGGTCACGTCGGTGTTGTTCCACCCGTTCGCGTTCGCCAGTGGCGTCCGGCTGCCCGTGATCGTCGGCGCGGTCTTGTCGATCTTGACGTCGCTGATCGTCGCCGACGCGCTGTTGCCCGCCTTGTCGGTGACGGTGAAGGTGTGGCTCAGCCCGGTGCCTTCAGTGTTGAACACGTGGCTGCCGGTTGCGGGGGCATCGAGACCCGACAGCGCGTCGCTGGCCGTGTAATTGGCCGTCACGTCGGTGTTGTTCCAGCCGTTGGCATTCGCGGCCGGCGTGCGATTGGCGCTGATCGTCGGCGCCGTTTTGTCGATGTTGATGCCTGTGACCGACGCACTCGCGGTGTTGCCCGCCTTGTCGGCGCAGGAACCGTTGACCGACTGATTCGCGCCTTCTGTGCTGACCGTTGTCGGGGCTGGCGGGTAGCCTGTGGCCAACCCGGACGCCGCGTCGGTGCACGAGAACGAGACGGTCACATCGGTGTTGTTCCAGCCGTTGGCGTTCGCGGCCGGGGCGCGGAGCCCGGAGATCTCCGGCGCAACGCGGTCGATGTTGACGTCGCTGATCGTCGCCGACGCGCTGTTGCCCGCCTTGTCGGTGACGGTGAACGTGTGGCTCTGATTCGCACCGTCGGTGTTGAAGACGTGGCTGCCGGTCGCCGCGGAATCGAGACCCGACAGGGCGTCGCTCGCCGTGTAGTTGGCTGTCACGTCGGTGTTGTTCCAGCCGTCTGCGTTCGGTGCCGGCGTGCGCGTGGCGTTGATCGTCGGCGCCGTCTTGTCGATGTTGATGTTGCTGACCGTCGCTGACGCCGAAAGGCCCGCGTTGTCGACGCACGTGCCCGTCCTCGATTGACCCGAGCCCTCGGTGCTGACCACCGAGTTTCCGGTCGGGTTGCCCGGCGCCACGCCTGAGGTGGCGTCCGTGCAGGTGAAGCTCACCGTCACGTCGGCGTTGTTCCATCCGAACCCATTCGCCGCCGGCGTGCGGCTGCCGCTGATGGACGGCGCTGTGGTGTCGTACTTCACGACAAACACCGCGTTCGGGCTCGCGTTGCCCGCAACGTCGGTGCAGAATCCGGAGACCTGAACGGCCGCGCCCTCGGGACCGCTGAAGGAAACGCTCGTGCACGACGCGATTCCGCTGAGTCCGTCGACACCGCTGAAGTTGATGTTGACCGGCGACGTGAACCAGCCGTTGTGATCGGCCGGACGCGCGGCCGCGCCGACGACGTTGATCGGTGCGGTCTTGTCGATCTTGACGGTGACCGGCGTCGACGGGCTGGTGTTGCCTGCGTTGTCGAAGCAGCTGCCGCTGGTGCTCGTGCCGGCTGTCTCCGTCGTGAACGTTGTGCTAGACGTGCAGACCGCGATGCCACTCGGACCGTTGTCACCGTTATCCGTGTAGCTGACCGTCACGTCGGTGTTGTTCCAGCCGCTCGCGTTCGCTGCCGGTGACTTCGCCGCCGTCGGCGCATTCGGTGCGCTCGCGTCGCGCTTGATGGTCACCGAGTTCGACGCGGTGCCGCCTGCGCTCGTCGCCGAGCAGGAGAAGGTTTGACCCGCGGTGTCGGTCGTCACGGTTGAAGACGTGCACGCTGGTGAAGTAACCGTGGACTCGTTATCGGTCACGGTCCACGCGACCGTCACGTTGCTCTTGTACCAGCCGTTGTTGCCGAGCGTACCGGTTACGACGGGAGTGATGACCGGCGGAGTAGTATCCGTCACCAACGTCACGGTGACGGAGCTCGAATCCTCCGGCTGCCAGGAGTTCGGATTGTTACCGACGGCCGGCACGTTGGAGAGGTTCTGGTTGTCGTGCCGAGCGCGGTAGAAGTAGGGCCCTCCGGTCGCCGGCGCGGCAAACGTTCCCGACGCCGCGCCCGATGTCGTGTTCACGGTCGCCCGCGTAACGAGGCCCTGGTTGAAGTTGGCGCTAGTGGCCTGTTGAATTGCTACCGTATACCCGTTCTGAACCGGACCACCGTTCGTATAACCCTCCGACGCGCAGGATTGGTTCGCATTGTTGCCGTCCTCGCACAGCGCAGTCACGCTCCAGCTCAATGTCCCGCCGGGCGTCACGCTCCCCGGTGTAATGCTGAAGGTGATCGTGCTCGACAGGTTGCCGTCGGTGAACGTCGTTTGTGCCTTCGACTTCGAGTCGCTAGCCGTCAGATAGAACCGCACGTTGAGGTCGTGCTGCTCGGGCGCCCATTGATCGGTGTAGATGTTGCCCTGACCGTCTGCCGTGAGCATCAGCTCGTAGTCGTCGTGGACGGCGGGATCTTCCTGGAATACGAGTTTTACCTGCTCGCCAGGCTGCCATCCGGTGCCGGTGATGACGGCGTGTTGTCCCGGCGCGTAGTCGTCCTTGTCGGTCTTGATCGTCGCGAACCGGTACTGCTCGAAGTCGTTTGTTCCACCACCAGCGGCAAACGCGTATCCCTCGATCGGCGTCGGTCCGGCGATCACGTTCGAGCGCGGCACGCCCAGCGGCGCGGTCGACGCGAACTGGCCATCGCCGTACGAGAACGGATCGGGGAACTCCGCCGGCAGCAATAGATCGACCGCCTGCCGCGGTGCGCCGTTCGAGGTGCCACCGACGACTATCACGCTGCCGTTGTTCGGCAGCATGACCGCGGAATGCCCGCGGGCCGGATCGGTCAACAGCGTCGACAGCGTCGAAAACGAGTCGGCCAGCGGAGTGAAGACCTCAGCCGATTTGAGATCGGTCGTGCCGTCGGTTGTTCCACCGATCACCACCACCCGCCCGTCCAGGAGTGTCGTCGCCGACGCGAATGCACGCGCCGTGGCCAGTTGCGCCATCACTGGCGTGATCGCGTTCGTGTCGGGATCGAAGACGAGGGCGCTGCGCAGCGTGAGACCATCCAGCGTCCGGCCGCCGACAATGAACACGCGACCATCGTTGAGCCTTGCGGCGCTATGACCCGTTCGGGGCTCGGGTAACGTCGTGACCAGGGTCGACGTTCCTGAGACCGGATCGAATACTTCGACGTCGGCAGAGACCAGGCTGCCGTTGAGACCACCGGTGACGAGGATGCGACCATCCTTCTGCAGCGTTGCGGTGTGTCCCGTCCTCGGCGACAGCAGCGCGCCCGCGGTCGTCAGCACGTTCGTCGCTGAATCGAAGATCGCCACGACGTCGGTCGGCGTGCCATCGCTCGTGGCGCCACCGACGATGAGCGTGCGTCCGTCGGCCAACGCAACGGATGGACCGTCGCCGTACGGGTTCTGAAAAAGACCCGCACTCGACCATGTCGAAACGTCTTGGGGCGCCTGTGCCACCAGCAATGCAGATCCAGCGGCGGCAAGAATGGTCAGAACGGTGAGCGAACCGATACGCCTGGTCAACATGAACGTGCCTTCCGGCCCCTTCAGATCGAGAGACTCTCGACACGAGGCCTACGAGGCGAACGGCAAGCTCGGTGCCGTAGCTCAGCGGTGTGGATCGGCGTTTTCGAAAGTGCGCTCGGTTTCAGCGGGTGTCACATGACGCGAGAGACGGGGCATGCAGCAGCGCGCACACGCCACTTGGACGATGGGCTAAGCCAGTCTGGGTAGAGACAGACAATCGTCTGCGAAGCGTGAGGGGTTTCCTCTTGTAGTTTGTCTTTCTCCGCGCACACGATGACGCGCCATGCTTGTTGCCTCACGTCGTCTCCCGATCGCCTGCGTTCTCGCCGCCGTCCTCGCCGTCCCGGAGCCGTGTCATGCCTGGGGCCAGCAGGGTCATCGCATCGTCGCGCGAATCGCGACGAAGAACCTGCGGCAGACCACGCGCGACAAGCTGCGCGCCATTCTCGGCGTCTCGGATGGAGGCCTCGAGAACGCGATGGCCAGCGCCGCGATCTGGCCGGACGTGATCGATCGCGTCGCCACTGGCTCCGACAGATGGCACTACATCAACGTGCCGATCTCGGCGCCGTTCTCGGTCGCAGGCAATTGCGGTGAAGGCGACTGCGTCATCGCGCAGATCGAGAACATGCAGAATCGCCTTCGCAACAATCTGACGGGGTTCACACTCCTGGCTCCGCCACGGCCGGCGCGGCCGATGACCTCGCAGGAACTGGCATTCCTCATTCACATGGTCGGCGATCTGCATCAACCGCTCCACGCCGCGGTCAACGGCGATCGCGGTGGCGGCTGCGTCGAGCTGACCCAGGCGCTGACGCATCCGGGCACGACGATCCCGGACACGACCGACGTGCACATCGCCTGGGACATTGATACTGTGCTCGCCGCGATGAAGGCGCGCACGAACAACGAACGCGCCATGGCGGACGCACTGTTCCAGCGCTTCAAGCAGGGGGCAGCGGTCGCGCAGGGCACTCCCCTCGACTGGGCGCGCGAATCTCACGACCTCGCCAGGAGCCTCATCTATCAGAGACTCAAGATCGCGAATCACTCCGCTCCGGTCGGGGCGTGCGCTCCCAACATCAATCCGGTCTCGATATCGAGCGCCTATCTGCAGGACCAAATACCCGTCGTCGAACGACGCCTGATGGAAGCGGGCGTACGACTGTCCAACGTGCTCAACGAGATCTGCGGGGGCATGGGGTGTCGGGTGGTGCCGTAGTCAGGTCAAAGGGCAAAGGTCAGGGCAAAGGTCAGGGAAAGGTCAGGGCAAAGGTCTAGGTCGAGGTCGAGGTTTAGGTTCGGGTATCGGGTGTAGGGCGTAGGTCGGTGGCGAAGCTGCGACCGAGGCACCTGTGCTTGCAATTAATGCGTACTTCCCCCCGCGGCGGGTTGCGTACCGTTGAACGATCAGTCTGCTCGCCACTATAAGCGCCTGGTTTTCAGTGGGTCTTCCTGCGGGCATCCGGCGTGCAACGGTCGTCGTCCATGAAACGAGACGACGAGAACGGAATCGACGAACGTTCATTCCGTTTCTACCGTGATGTTCTGACATTCGTGGATCCGATTGAGCGCGGGCCGAAGACGGATGAACTCGTCAAACAACTGGTCGATT
>Ga0207428_10002782_pt1 | contig 17368 bp, 11 predicted proteins | sample RhiMethybrSRZTD1_FD_187600 | JGI IMG/M metagenome (GOLD analysis project Ga0207428, IMG submission 187600) | Populus rhizosphere microbial communities from Tennessee, USA - Rhizosphere MetaG P. TD hybrid SRZTD1 (SPAdes) (version 3) | ecosystem: Host-associated > Plants > Roots > Rhizosphere >...
GCTCTTTGCCGCGAGATAGCCACCCAGGCCCATGGCAATCGACCCGGCGGCGATCTCGGCGAGACCAGCGGTAACGATGATGCCGGTTTGATCGATGGCGCCTGTCAATCCCGCGGCGAGCGCGAAAGGGACCGTCAGACCATCAGCCATTCCGATCACGATGTCGCGCACGACTTCACTCGACGTGAAGTGACGTTCGATGTGGGGAGTCTGTGGCATAGTTTGGACAGGATTAACAGGATTTCTTCAGGATTTACAAGATGAATCCTGCGCATCCTGAAAAAATCCTGTTAATCCTGTCTAAAATTTTCCCATCAACATCAACACCCCAATCACAATAAACGCCATCGCCGCCACTCTCTTCACCCACACCAGCGGCACGTAATCACCAACAACACTCCCAACCAAAACACCCAACGCCGACACCGCAGCCAGTGCGAGACTCGCGCCCAAAAAGACGGCCCACGGCTTCTTCGAATCGGCTGCCATCGTCATCGCCGCGAGCTGCGTCTTGTCACCCATCTCTGCCAGAAAAATGACCCCAAATGTTGTCAGGAAAACACGCAAGTCCATTTAGATTCTCCGCAGTTATTTTAGATCCGTTACCAGGATGGCATCGCGCATCAAAGCGCCGCGCGTGCACGCCAACTGTTTTCCGTCATGAGACCATGCAAACCCGGTAATCAGCATGTCTTTGAATTGCGTCACCTGTTTAGGTGGACCACCATCAAGAGGCGCGCTCCAGATATTCGTCACGTTGTTTGCCGTGGCTGTATAGAAAATCGATTTACTGTCGTTCGACCACCAATGAATCGCACTCAATATAGTTCCGCCAAGAGGCAGCACCAAAGTCTTAACAGGAGCGCCACCCTCAAAAGGGATCACGGCTATGCGGTTTGGGGCAGCTCGCGGATCGGTTGATTCCGGATACGTGAAAGCGATCGATCGCCCATCAGGTGAGACGGCCGAGGTTGTCGCTACGTGGTCCGTAACCTGAACCGCCTGACCACCATCAATCGATACTCTCCAAAGTGTCGGCTTAGCTCCGTCATATGAGGTATAGATAACCCAACGACTATCCGGTGACAAAGCCGGAAAACCTTCAGACAAGCCCGTAGTCAATCGCACTGGATTACTGCCATCGAGATTCATGCGCCAAACGTTTTTCCTGCCGTCTTGCCAATTTACAAACACAATGTAGCGCCCATCGGCAGTAACCACCGGTGAAACATTCGTCGCTCTGTTCGCAGTTAGCTGTTTACGGTTCGCGCCGTCCGGATCAGTGATCCAGATATCAGAGTTCCCACTCTCGTTTGAAATGTAAACGATTCTGCCGTCAGGCGCCCACGAGACATTGCTTCCCGTGAGAGAAAAGAAATTGCTCACATTTCCCGTTGGGAGTCTGACCTCTTTGCTAGCGTCAGCACCAGGTACCACATAGAGGTTAACCAAACCCTGAACCTGGATCGTGGTGAGCTGCCTGCCATCCTGAGTTAATCCCATTGCCCGATATGAATTCAGATCATTGGTAACTCTTCTGACCCGACCGTCGGGGTAGCTGATGTGCCAAATCATCGCATCGACCGGAGTATCGCCAGCGACAACCAATAAACCGCTCATATCCGGCAACCACTGAACACGCGCCGAAAACAGCCACGACCTCGTCGTTAGATCCTTCTCACTTCCATCGTCAACCGAGAAACCCAATACTTTGCTCCGTCCGCCTATCGTGACGACGCTCGCAGCGACGAGCTTTCCATCGGGAGACCACGAAGGCCCGGTAAAGAAGATCGGCGCAAACTGTTCTGGATTCCTTTTGACAACCAGATTCCGTTCACCGCTGCCATCAACGTTCGCGATCACGAGCGCGGTCTCACCGGAATTTGGATAGTTGCCACGCACGAAAACAAATTGTTTGTGATCTGGTGAGAAACTGATCGCTGCATCAATTTTCTCCAAAACCTTAATGGGCGTACCGCCAAGCGTGGGAATCCTGTAGAGCGTGCCCGGATCGAGATCGACTTTCAGTACGTAATAGATTTCAGTTCCATCCGGCGAAAACGTCATTCCAAAATATCCAACTCGCTGTGCGGGCACGATCAACTTGTCGTTCGCGGTGCTCACCTGACGAATCCAGAGACTCTGACTGCTGCGATCGCTCAAGACGTAAACGATGTACTTGCCATCAGGCGAGATGGTGGCATCGATCGCATTTCCGGAGTTCGTCAAACGAGAAAGTCCGATGTCCCAGAACCGCGCGACCGGCTCTGTTTTGTGCAGCCATTTGTAAGCGCCGAAGCTACCTGCCGCGACGATGAACAGCAGTGATATTAGTGTGAGAACGGCGCCGAGTTTGTGTCGCTTGATCTCGATGCTAATCGAATCACCGATGTTGCTGATCGCGCTTCGTGACGATGTGTCGCGTGGACCAGATAGTGTCGTCGTTGCATCACCAGCGGCCAGGACTGCCGTTCCGTTACCTTCAGTTGGAATCGAACGATCGAGTTTGTCCTGAAACTCGAGATCCTGTTTCAGTGCCTTCAGATCGAGCCAGAGATCTTTCACTACCTGGTAACGTTCTTCGCGATCCTTTCGCAGCGACTTGTTGACGATGCGTATCAGCTCTGAAGGAACTCCTGGTGCGACACGCGAGAGGGGCACGGGTTCAGTTTTGAGTATCGCTGCCATCGTGTCGCTTGGCGTGTCACCTTCGAACGGCTTGCGTCGCGCCAGCATTTCGTAAATGACAGCGCCCAAACTGAAGATGTCTGAACGGTGATCGACACTAAACCCGCGCGCCTGTTCCGGCGACATGTAACCAGCCGTTCCGATAACGATGCCTGAACCAGTGCGCACTTGAATTGTGGGCGCTTCGGCAGCAACTTCACTGAGTTTTGCGAGTCCGAAGTCGAGCACTTTCACGTAGCCGTCGGGCCGCAGCATGATGTTCTCCGGTTTGATGTCGCGATGAATAATGCCGGCTTTGTGCGCGGCTGAAAGTGCGTCTGCGACCTGCATCGCGATGTTTAGTGTTTCTGCGAGCGAAAGTGCCGAGCGGTTCACACGGCTCCGCAACGTTTCGCCTTCGACAAATTCCGTTGCGATGATGTGCGAGCCTGCGGCCTTCGTGATCTCGTAGATCGTGATGATGTTCGGATGATTGAGCGCCGACGCCGCCCGTGCCTCCTGTTCAAACCGCCGCAGTCGGTCGTCGTCAGTCGTGAACGCGACCGGCAGGAGTTTCAAAGCCACTTTGCGGCCGAGTCGCTTGTCTTCAGCGAGATAAACCTCACCCATACCGCCACGGCTGATAAAGGAGATCACCTCGTAAGATCCGATCATCTGGCCTGAGTTGAGCTGAACGTTTTCGCGCGTCAATAACGACGCCGCCGCTTCGAATGCGGGCTTGTCAATAAAACTGCCGCTTTGTTCGTGCGAAGCAATCAACGACTCAACTTCATTGCGCAATTCTTCGTCGCCCGAACACGCGCGCGAAACAAACGAGCTCCGCTCCTCCGGCCGATGGTTAATCGCCGAATTGAAGATCTCTTTGACTTGTTGCCAGCGTTCCGGGGTCATCCGTTTTAAAATCCGCGTTTATCCGTGGCTAAAATTCCCTCTAATTAAGACGCGCAAGATTCCTTCCAAATCCCTCACTGCAACTGACGCCGCAACCAGGCACGCGCCAATTTCCAATCGCGCTCGACAGTCGCATGCCCGATTCCGAGCACTTCTGCAATTTCTTCGATGGACAGACCGCCGAAAAACTTCATTTCGACGATCCGGCTCTGCTGCGGATCCATACGCGCGAGTTCATCAAGCGCTTCATTTAGGCCAAGTAAATCAACTTCCGGTTCCTGCGCAAGCTTCTCGACGCTCGTTATCGAGAGTCGTTGCTGTTGTGACCCACCGCGCTTCACCGCCTGATGCTGCCGCGCGTGGTCCACCAGGATCCGGCGCATCAACTGCGCGGAGATTCCAAAAAAATGGGCACGATTCTGCCATTTCGCATTTCGCTGATCGACCAGCTTTAGATAGGCCTCATTTACGAGCGCGGTAGGTTGTAGCGTGTGTTCCGCGCGTTCGCGTCGCAGGTAGTTGCTCGCCAGGCGCCGCAGTTCGCTATAGACCAGCGGCATCAGCTTCTCGAGCGCGACCTGATCACCCTTTTCCCAGTCAATCAGGAGCTGCGTTATGCCTTCAGGCGCCTGCATATGTGCGGTTCTCGCACGAGAGTTTACAACAAATGTTTCGGACCAGTGAGGGGATCCGCTCGAAACCTCCGCGTGAATAAATGTAGGGGAAAAGAGCTAATGAAATTTTGGAGGTTTACCATGAGACGATTCTTCAGCATCACCTTTGCGATTCTTATTCTTGCAACCGCATTCACCGTCAGCGCCGAGGCTCAAAGCAGCGGTTCGCAACGTGTGATTGCCAATATTCCGTTCGAATTTTCCGCGAGTAATAAGCGCCTGCCGGCAGGGGAATATGCGATTACCGTCCTCAATTCGAGTTCAGACCGGAAGGCGTTGCAGATCCGAAGCATGAACGGTCGATTCAGTGCGCTGGTACTAACTAATACTGTGATCGGTAACGTTGCCGATAACTCCAAACTCGTGTTCGAGCGTTACGACGATCGATATTTCTTTTCGCAGGCACATATAGCGGGCGACTCGACTTCTCTCGCCGCGCTACGGTCACACAAAGAGCAGAAGCACTTGATGGCCACAGCTAAAAAGAAGAGCCTCGTCATCATCGTCGCCGGCTGAACTCGGCCCGCAGAAGTTGGGGAACTCCTTGCAGGCTGAAAGCAAGCCACGGATGAAACTGATCAGTGTAAATCCGATTTGCACAGATCCGGCATTATCCGTGGCTTGTGAGTTCTGATATCCTTCCGGCCTGTAACCCTATCCCCGATGACCCTTCGCACCGAAGCAATCGCCGGTATCACCACCTTCTTCACGATGTCGTACATCGTCGTGGTGAATCCTACGATTCTTTCGACACCGGGCACGGGCATGGCTTTCAGCGGCGTCTTGACCGCCACCGTGCTGATCTGTTTTGTCATGACGCTCCTGATGGGCGTCTACGCGAAACTTCCGTTCGCCGTGGCGCCCGGAATGGGCATCAACGCCTTCTTCACTTTCACTATCATCCTCACGCAGAAAGTCTGGTGGCAGACGGCGCTCGGCATCATCTTCTGGGCCGGCGTCCTGTTCCTGATCATCTCGGTTACTCCAATCCGCGAAACGATCGCGAAAGCGATTCCTTCGGAGTTGAGAATCGCGACCGCAACCGGCATCGGCGTCTTCATAACCTTCATTGGTTTGAAGAACGCCGGTTTTATCACTTCGGATCCGGTCACATTCGTGAAACTGGGTACGCTCGGCGTTCAGACGATTCTTGCAATAGTCGGACTCGTAGTGACTGTCCTGCTGTTGATTCGTCGTAGTGCACTGGCCTACCTGGCGGGAATGTTCGTCGTGACCCTGATCGCGTTGGCATCAGGACAAATCAAGGCGCCGGCGAGTCTCTTGAGTCCGCCGGACTTTCACACGGTGTTTTTGAAATTGGACATCCTCGGCGCATTGAAGCTATCGCTGCTGCCTGCAATTGTCGGCATTCTCTTCACCGATCTCTTCGATTCGATTTCGACCTTCATCGGCGTCGCTCATGCTGCGAACCTCCTCGACGAAAATGGAAACCCACGTAACCTGCGACAGGGATTAATAGTCGACTCGTTGGCCACCTTTGGAGCTGGACTCGCCGGCACCTCGTCGGGGACCGCCTACATCGAGAGCATTGCCGGAATCGACAGTGGCGGGCGTACCGGGATGACTTCCGTATTCACGGCGCTTTGCTTTCTGCCGTGTTTCTTTCTGGCGCCGCTTGCGGGGATGGTTCCAGTCTATGCGACTGCGCCGGTTTTGATTCTCGTGGGGGCGTCGATGTTTAAGAGCGTCAGCCACATCGATTTTCGGAAAATTGAGGAGGGTCTGCCCGCTTTTTTGACTATAATCCTCATCCCCCTGACCTTCTCGATTACCCAGGGAATACTCTGGGGCTTCATTTCGCACGTTGGCCTTTATCTCGTTGTTGGCCGTCGCAAAGATATTCATCCGGTAATGTTCGTGCTCGCGCTGGTCGCGGTAGGATTGCTCCTGTTGGAGCATTCGGATTTGACATGGGGTTTTTATGAGAAATAAGAAATTTGGCTTCACCTTAGCCTTCGCGATGATTTCGGTCGCATCGGCGTTTGCACAGTCGCCGTCGCCCACTCCCACTGACAATCGCGGCCTTGGCATTCAATCCGGCGGACAAGCAACGAATACTTCGGGTAATCAGGGTTCCAGAGAAGCGAAACCGGAATTGGTTCTTCAGACTGGTTACGGCACTTTCTACGGCGCGATGCGCATGATCTTCAGTCCCGATGGCCGGCTGCTCGCCACCGGCACTTTTCGCAGCAACACGATCAAGCTCTGGGAAACGGGAACGGCTCGCAAGCTCCGCGATCTTTCGAGCAGTGGACAAGGTGTAGTGGCGTTCGCTCCGACTTTCGCATTCAGTCGCGACAGCCGTCTCATCGCCGCTTCGGGTGGCGATGGCTCAGTAACTGTGTGGGACGTCAACAGCGGACGTGAACTGCAGAAACTCGGCGGCAGTTCACAAGGTTCGGTAATGGCGCCGCTCGGCGTTTACTTCATCGCCTTCACTCCGGATAACCGCGTCGTAACCATCAGTGACGCCGTACACGTTTGGGATCTCTCTACCGGACGCGAACTCAGTAAGTTTGCCGCAGAGATGGGCGGCGTGTCCGGTTTCAACGGCTCGGATGGCGGACTCACACTCACGCCTGATGGGACTCAATTGCTTCTCGTGACCGCAGGCTTTGATCCTGAAGTCAGATTTATCGATCTCGCCAGCGGTCGTGAGGCGCGGCGGATAAAGTTGTCCGGCGATCAGATCGACAGTCTCCAACTCGCATTCAACACCGACGGACATCTGCTCGCTGCCGGCATTCACGACAAACGTCTCAAGTTCTGGGACGTAACTGCCAAGAAGGATCGTGAACTTGGACCAACAACGAAAGAGTTTTCTCCGTTGGAATTCAGTCGCGATGGTCGACTGCTCGCACTCTCTGACAATTACACGGTCAAGATCTGGGACACGGCTACTCTTCGTGAGCTGTCGTCGTTGACAGTTCCAACCAGCATCAACTTTCCCGAAGGTGATGCTCTAGTCAGCTTCAGCGAAGACGGCAAACGACTCGCAACAGGAGGCATTGGCACAGACACGATCGTTTGGGAAACAGAAAACGGCAAACGACTTTCAACCATGAACGGCCGTACAAACATGGCCTACAACGTCGCCTTCAGTGCCGACGGGATGGAACTCATTTCCGGTGGTCGTACACGTTGGGATCTGCGCACTGGTCGCGGTCTTCGAATCGTTCCTGACACGGGCGAGAAGACTTACGGATTTGTAAGTCCTGACGGCAGGGTCGTCGCCGCCATGAAACTGAATTCGAACGTGCTCACGATTGTGGAGAGCCCGAGTGGCCGTCTGTTGCACACGCTGACGCCCTCAGGTGAGGCTGGACAGGTCCTACGAAGTCGATTTAATGCAGACGGTTCGAAGCTGGCTGTTCTCTACGGAATAGTTGAAAGTCAGCAGCCGGCGCCAGGAATGTCATTATCGCGTGGCAGTCAGGTGAAGATCTGGGACGTTAAAAACGGCAGCGAATTGCGCTCCATCACCCCGCCCGAAGTTCCGATGCAGGCAGAGTTCACCGCTGATGGAAGTTCGATCGCGATCATCAGCGGGATGGGCGGGATCTCGCTTTGGGATGTGCAGTCGGGCAACAAGCTTCGCGATCTGACATCGTCACCGATGGCATCGTTCACACCACCAGTATTTAACCCAGGACAGATCAAGCGCGGGCAGATGCCGACCATGCCAAACATGGACGAGATCGGCAAAATGATCACGAACACGATGGGATCAATGTCTGCCGGGACAATGGGCCAGTCAGTTACATCGCTCGCGTTCACAAACGACGGACGCACGCTCGCAACTGGAGGAGTTGAATCGAAGAGCAACTTTGATCTGTCGGCAATGATGAATTCAGCGATGGCGCAAGGTCGAAAAAAAGGCTCGAAAACCCCTGATCCAGCCGACATGATCAAGGATTTCAAAGTGGAAGCTATCGGTCGAGTGCAACTCTGGGACGTCGCCAGCGGGCGCGAGATCGCTGCGATCAAAGGTCACGGACGAGGCGTCAGTAAAGTCACTTTTAGTCGTGATGGGAAGTTGCTTGCGTCTGGCGGCACCGATAGCACGATCAAACTCTGGGACGTGTCGACACAAAAAGAATTGCGCACGTTGACTGGTCACACGGCTCCTATCGAGTCAATGGATTTCAGTCCCGACGGTCGCTTGCTGGCTTCGGCGGGTGACGACGGCAGCACGTTTATCTGGGATACAAAAACCGGTGAGCATCTGTTGACGTTGATTTCGCTCGACGATGGCGGCGAATGGATGGTCGTCACGCCACAGGGTCTATTCGATGGCACCCCCGTTTCCTGGAATCAGATCCTCTGGCGTTACAACCAGGAAACATTCAACGTTGCCCCTATTGAGTGGTTCTTCAATGAGTTTTACTATCCCGGCTTGCTTGCTGACATCTTCAACGGAAAGCGGCCGAAGGTCGCGCAGGATGTGTCGAAGAAAGATCGCCGCCAGCCGGTCGTAAAGTTGTCGGTTGTGGGCCAGGCGCCCGATTCTGCCGTTGCGACGCGGACTGTCAAAGTAAAGATCGATGTTTCTGATGCGCCCGCCGACAAGGACAATCCGAAGGGTACAGGCGCGCAGGATGTTCGACTCTTCCGGAACGGATCTCTCGTGAAGGTTTGGCACGGAGACGTGCTGAAAGGTCAGGCTGCGGTCTCGCTCGAGGAAGAGATCACTGTGACCGCTGGTCCAAATCGTCTGGTCGCATACGGATTCAATCGCGACAACGTTAAGAGCAAGGATGCGCCACTCGTATTTACCGGCGCTGACACTCTCAAACGCAAAGGCACTGCTTACATTATTGCCGTTGGCGTCAATGAGTATGCGAATTCGCAGTACAACTTGAAGTACGCGACTGCTGACGCGCGCAGCTTTGCGGAGGAGATGCGTCGCCGTCAGACGCAGGTTGGCGGCTTTGAACGCGTTGAAGTGATCCAGTTGCTCGATCAGGACGCCACGAAGGCGAACATTCTTGCAGCGATCAGGCGGCTGTCGGGTGTCGCTGCCGGACCACCGAGTCTAAAAGCGAGTCCGCTCGATGCACTGAAACGCGCCGAACCGGAAGATACAGTTGTGATTTACTTCGCCGGGCACGGTACCGCGCAGACGCAGCGGTTTTATCTGATACCGCACGATCTCGGTTACACGGGCGAACGCACGAAACTCACCGAGCAGGGATTGAATACGATGCTGGCGCATAGCATTTCTGACGTCGAGTTGGAGGATGCGGTCGAAGGACTGGACGCCGGTCACTTGTTACTGATCATCGATGCGTGCAATTCCGGCCAGGCGCTCGAAGCGGAAGAGAAACGGCGTGGTCCAATGAACTCGAAAGGCCTGGCCCAACTGGCGTACGAGAAGGGTATGTATATCCTGACCGCCGCACAGAGTTTTCAGGCAGCCCTCGAAGCAGCGCAACTCGGGCATGGTTACCTGACCTACGCGCTAGTTGAAGAGGGATTGAAGACGCCCCTTGCTGACAGCTCACCAAAGGACGGCGTGGTGATCGCGCGTGAGTGGCTGAACTTCGCTACCGAACGCGTCCCGCAAATGCAGGAAGAGAAGATGAGTCAGGGACGCGGGCTCGGATTGGAAGAGATAACTTTCAGTGAAGGGGAGAAGCGCCAGGTGCAACGGCCGCGTGTTTTCTATCGCAGAGAACTCGAGGCGAGCCCGTTGGTGATAACAAAGCCGTAGACAGCATTATCAGGATGTTTACAAGATTTACAAGATATATCCTGTTCATCCTGAATAATCTTGTAAATCCTGTCTAATAAGCCGTAAAGCATGGACCATCCCATCGGCAAACCAGTTCCGCGTAAAGAAGGCCGCAAGAAAGTCACCGGCCAGGCGCTTTACGTTGACGATCTATCGTTTCCTGACATGCTTCACGGCGTGACCGTGCGCAGCCCCGCCGCTCGCGGCAAGATCACTAACATATCCTTCGGCGGCGATATTCCATGGGACGAGTTCATCGTCGTCACGGCCAAAGATGTCCCCGGCGCAAACTACGTCGCACTAATTCTCAACGATCAACCCTATCTCGCGGACGGGTTCGTCAATCATCCGGAAGAGCCCGTGGTGCTCCTTGCTCATCACGATAAATATCTTCTCGAAGAAGCCCGCCGAAACGTGACGATAGAAATTGAAGAACAACCCGCGATCTTCTCGCTCGCCGATTCACTCACGAAGACGCAGATCATCTGGGGCGAAGACAACGTCTTCAAGAAGTTTCTGGTTGATAAAGGCAACGTCGACGATGCCTGGGCTAACGCCGATTTAATCGTTGAAGGTAAATACGAAACGGGCGCGCAGGAACAACTCTATATCGAGAACAACGGCGCGATCGCGATCGCAAACGCGACTCAAGGCGTGACGGTCTGGGGCTCGATGCAGTGTCCTTACTACGTTCATAAAGCGCTCGTGAAATTGTTTGGCCTGCCCGAAGAAAAGATCCGCATCATTCAGACCGAAACAGGCGGAGGCTTTGGCGGTAAGGAAGAATACCCGTCGCTGATTGCCGGACACGCAGCACTGCTCGCGTGGAAGTCAGGCAAACCCGTCAAAATGATCTACGACCGCGCAGAAGATATGGTGGCGACCACGAAACGCCATCCGTCGCGCACGCATCACAAGACCGCCGTCACTCGAGACGGAAAACTTCTCGCAATGGAGATCGACTTCGTCATCGACGGCGGCGCTTACTGCACCCTCTCGCCAGTCGTACTTTCGCGTGGGACGATCCATGCGGCTGGTCCATACGTTTGCCCCAACGTGCGGATTCATAGCAAGGCGGTTGCTACCAACGTTCCACCGCACGGTGCGTTTCGAGGCTTTGGCGCGCCGCAAAGCATCTTCGCGCTCGAGCGACACATGGACAAAGTTGCGCAAGCGGTTGGTTTGACGCCGGAAGAGTTTCGTCGTCGCAACTTCATCCACGAAGGTGAAACAACTGCGACGAGCCAGATGATCCGCGAGCGCGTCGACATGGATCGTTTCCTCACGCGGGCGTTGAAACTGAGTGACTACCACGCGAAACGCGAACGTTTCGCTCGCGAGAACAACGCAAGTAATGGCCGCTTCTCTAAAAAGCGCGGTATCGGCTTCGCATCGTTTATGCACGGCGCGGGGTTTACGGGTTCTGGTGAAGTTTACCTTCAATCGGTCGTGTCGGCTGAAGCAACCGCTGAAGGGAAGGTACGTATACTTGCTGCCAGCACCGAAATCGGGCAGGGCACCAACACGATCTTTTCACAGATTGCATCCGAAACTCTCGGGCTCGATTTCGACTCGATCGAGATCGTGCAGCCTGATACAGGTCTGGTTCCAAACAGTGGCCCAACTGTCGCCTCACGGACTTCAATGGTCGTTGGAAAACTCGTGGAGTCTGCCGTCACGGGTCTGAAGCAAACACTCGCAGGCAGCGGTTTTCTAGCGGACAAGTATTCCGCAACGGAATTCAAAAAGGCATGTGCTGATTACATCGCTAAGTTTGGTTCGTTGAAAACTTCGTCGACGTACCAACCACCACCTAACGTTCACTGGGACGATGAAAAGTATCAGGGCGACGCGTACGGTGCGTATGCATGGGCCATTTATGTTGCTGAAGTTTCGTTCGACGAATTGACTTATGAAGCGCGCGTCGAGGATTTTGTGGCACTTCAGGAGGTGGGGCGCGTGTTAAATCCAGTCCTGGCTGCGGGGCAGATCGAAGGCGGCGTGGCGCAAGCGATCGGGTTCACGTTATTTGAAAACGTGGTGTGGAAGGAAGGGCGGATGGCAAACAATCAAATGACCAACTACATCATCCCGACGCCCGCCGATATTCCACCAATACGTGTTTACTTTGAGGAGAACCCGTACGCCTATGGTCCCGGTGGCGCCAAGGGCATCGGCGAACTGCCCATGGACGGTGCCGCTCCCGCGATCCTAAATGCGATCGAGAACGCCACCGGCATAAGTTTCACCCGGATACCTTTGATGCCGGAGCAATTAATGGACAGGATGTGCAAGATGTAACAGGATTCTCAGGATTATTCTTGTAAATCCTGAAGATCTTGTTAATCCTGTCACCGACTTTCTTATGCAAATCAACTTCAAAGTAAACGGCGAGGAGCGGAGCGTTGAGGGATTTCCGATGGCGCGTTTGCTTGATGTACTGCGTGAACAGCTCCACCTGACCGGAACGAAGGAGGGATGCGGGGAGGGTGAATGTGGCGCATGCACCGTCGTTATCAATGGTCAAATCGTGAATAGTTGTCTCGTGCCGCTGGCCCAGGCAAACGGCACTGAGATCACAACCATTGAGGGCGTAGCCGCTAACGGAGAACTGCATGCCGTTCAGCAGGCGTTCATCGATCATGGCGGCGCACAATGCGGTATCTGCACGCCGGGAATGGTCCTGGCTGCAGTCGATCTGCTTAAAAGAAATCCTGAACCAACGGAGAACGATATTCGCAACGGCCTGGCCGGTAACCTTTGTCGCTGTACCGGCTACATGAAGATCTTCGAATCAGTAGTGCGGGCTTATCAGAAGTGAGAGCCTTCGTTCCAAATTACGAGTTACGGATGCCTGGGTCGCTCGCCGACGCTCTGGCGTTGCTCAATACCCAACCGGGTGTTTGGAAACCTTTTGCCGGCGGCACAGACTTGATGGTTCTGCTTGAGGCCGGCAAGCTGGAACATCGCAATTACGTCAACATCTGGGGCTTGAACGAACTGCGTGGAATTGATGTAACTGATACCCACGTCATTCTCGGTTCCCTCACAACTTACACGGAAGTGCAGGCACATCCGGTTTTGCAAAGTGAGTTTCCGATGTTGTGCCAAGCTGCGAGTGAAACGGGCGGTCTCGCCATTCAAAATCGCGGCACACTCGGCGGCAATATCGTTAACGCTTCACCCGCAGCAGATTCTCCTCCGGCGCTGCTCGTCTACGACGCCGAGATTGAGTTGATTTCAATTGCCGGTTCACGCTGGCTCCCGTATGTCGGATTTCACACCAGCTACAAGCAGATGACGATTGCCCCGGACGAATTGCTGGCTCGGATTCGCCTCCCTCGCAACACCGTCGGCGCCTCTCATTACTACCGCAAAGTCGGCACGCGCAAAGCCCAGGCGATTTCGAAAGTCTGTTTTTCCGGGCTCGCACGTATTGACCAGGGGCACATTGAATATGTAAGAATCGCTGTCGGAAGTGTTGCGCCAATTATCGTCCGCTGCGTAGAAACAGAAAATACGTTGCGAGGACGCTCATGCGGCGCTGAAACTACTCGTGCAGCCTGCGCCAGCCTGTTGCGAGAAATCTCCCCAATCGACGATATTCGCTCGACGGCGAAGTATCGTTTACAGGTCGCCCAAAACTTGCTCACTGATTTTCTATCAACTTTAGAACCTTAGGCTCTCGTTTTACCGTTCGATGTCACACTCACCACGCACAGCTTTTTGGCGTTGGCCAACTCTATTGGTCCTCATTGCATTGAGCGCAACCGGCCTGAGAGCGCAAATCCCCGACGGTTACGAGGGATTCATGAGTGGAATCCGAGTGAACGCGGTGAAAGGCGCAGCAATTTTTCAACGCGGTGAAGGCAAGTTTGCCTTGGAGCCGGGTCTTAGGTTGGAAGAAGGTGATTTCGTCCACACCGATGAGGGTTACGCCGAGCTGCTGCTACAGCCGGGCAATGTTTTGCGTCTTGGCAGCAATAGTGAGTTTCAGATATTCAGTGATGAACACGACAAGACACGAATCAGACTCAATCGCGGTGTGATTAATATAGAGATCCTGGCGCGAGGTGGTTCATCGAGTTTCTTCTATTCCTTTGATCAGGCCAACGAGCTGATTCGCGTAATGACTCCGAATGCTGAAGTGTTCATTACTCGTCCGGGTATCTACCGCATCAACGCCTCAATAGGAGATCGAACAGAATTAGTCGCGCGAAATGGCGAGGCGCTGATTAACGGTCGCCGCGTCAAAGAGAAACGAAGTGGCGTCGCCGCAAATGGAAACGTCGAGATACACGAATTCGATTCCCGGAGCGAAGACGGCTTCGACGTGTGGGCTCGCGAACGCGCGGATACACTCGTCAAAGCAAACAAGTCGCTGAAGCGCGATGCCTGGACCAAAAAAGCACGCGCGGGCGTCAATCCGGTGACGGTGGAAGCACCGGAAGACGAATCGAATGGAAACAGCGGGCGCGTTATTTCGGCTAATCCCGGAACTGTAAACTTCGTGGAAGCTGGTGTGGAGTTTAGTCACGCAGGAGAGTGGAAGCCGCTGACTGAGAAGTCACAACTCGTAAGTGGTGATGCGGTGCGAACCGGCCAGAGTAGTTTTGCCGAGCTCGTGCTGTTTCCGGACATGCACGTGCGCCTCGATGGCGCATCCGAAATGTTGTTTGGCAACCTTTCAAACGACGCGATTTCACTCAAATTATTGCGAGGCTCCGCGATTCTCGACATAGCGCGGTTTGATCGAAAGCTGGTTGGACAGATCACGATAAGCGGTCCCTCCACATCCGCGGTTTTGGACGATCAGGGAAACTACCGCATTGACGTGCGCTCAGACGGCGAAGCGATCACAGTCCGCGAAGGCAAAGTGATCTTCAAAGAACGAACGGTGGGCGCATGTAAAAGGATCGGTAGCGACGCAGTCGGTGACTGCGAAAAAAGGCGATACGACAATTTTGATTTCTGGAGCGAGCATCGCGGCGAAGGTCAGATGTACAATGGACGCGTTACCATCGCGATGGTCAATCAACTGACCAGGGTGCGTCGCAATCGATTTAGAAATACCGGGTTCTGGTTTCAACAACCGGGACAAATGTCTTACACCTTCGTCCCTTTTACGTCGCTGGTTTTTAAGTCTCCGTATGGAGGTAGCTATTCCACTGCGCTTTCACCCCGGCCGGCGTTCAATCGAATCTTCCTCGGCGCAGGACCTACGTTTCAGATGGGAACAAAGGGTTCGTCGCCATAACCGTGCTCGCACTGTTCAATTCAAGTTCGTACATTCCCAGATTGCAGGAAAACAAAAATGACCCCTGAGATCCCCTTCAAACGACAAGCAGTAGAACCCGTTCAATGTATCAAGAACGGGTGGGAACTTGTTAAAGACCAATACTGGTTATTCGTCGGCATGACTTTTATCGCTGTCCTTATCGGAGGAGCCGTGCCACTGGGAATTCTGCTGGGACCAATGATGTGTGGTCTGTACTTGACGTTCTTTAAGAAGCGACGCGGTGAGCCGTTTGAATTCGGAACGTTGTTCAAAGGCTTCGACTTCTTTGGCCCGAGCCTCGTCGCAACGTTGCTGCACATCGTTCCTATTTTTGCGATCGTGATTCCGGCTTACTTTATTTTCTACATCACCATGGTCGTATCGATGGTCGCCACACAGGGGAGTAATGACCCAAACCCGGCCGCGGCTTTCGGCATAATGGGCGCTTTTATTCTCTTTTGGCTGGTCGTGCTGGTCGTCGTGATCTTCATCTCGATCGGATTTACGTTTAGCTATCCGCTCATCGTCGATCGAAAACTGCAGGGCATGGATGCCGTTAAGCTTAGTTTTAGAGGAGCAATGGCAAATTTCTGGCGCTTGCTCGGATTGTCGATACTCACTACGTTGTTGAGCATTTGCGGGGTAATACTCTGCTACGTCGGCGTGTTTCTGGTCTTCCCGATCGCATACGCTGCGATCGCGTCGGCATACGAACAGGTCTACGGTCTCGCCGGGCCAGGTGACATCGACCCGAATCTGCCGCCTCCACCGCCAGTGTTCGAGTAGGTTGAGATGGCCGCTCCTGATCTAATCATCCGCGGTCAACGGGTGGTATTGCCCGATGCAATCGCTCCTCGCTCGATTCACATTCGCGAGGAGCGAATTGTTTTTGTGGGCGACTATACGGAGGTGGTTGCAGGTTGTGAGGTGATCGAGGCCGCGGATGAGTCAGTGGTAATGCCGGGGCTTGTCGATACGCATGTTCATATCAATGCTCCTGGTCGAACCGAGTGGGAAGGTTTTCGCAGCGCGACACAAGCGGCTGCCGCGGGTGGTGTCACGACACTCGTCGACATGCCGCTGAATTCGATTCCTCCAACGACAACACTTGCCAACTTCCAGACCAAGCTGGAAACCGCCCGAAACGATTGTTTTGTTGACGTTGGATTCTGGGGAGGCGTTGTTCCGGGCAACACACCGGAGCTGGCAAAGATGTTTGCAGCAGGTGTGGTTGGGTTCAAGTGTTTTCTGGTTCCTTCCGGTGTCGATGAGTTTCAACATGTAACTGAAGCGGACCTGCGCGAAGCGATGCCCGAGCTTACACGACTCGGCGCGATGTTGATCGTTCACGCGGAACTGCCGGGACCGATTAGGACCGACAGCCCTGATGGCGACTATCGTAGTTTTCTTAACTCGCGTCCACGCGCTGCGGAGAATACGGCGATCGAATTGATGATTCGTTTGAGTCGTGAATTCGATACACGGGTCCATATTGTCCATCTTTCGTCAGCGGAGGCATTGCCACAGTTGCGAGCTGCGCAGCAAGCGGGAGTGAAGATCACCGCTGAGACGTGTCCACACTATCTACACTTTACTGCGGAGACGGTTCCCGAGGGCGCCACTGAGTTCAAGTGTTGTCCGCCAATTCGCGAAGAGACGAATCGTGAGGAGCTTTGGGATGGGCTCCGAGATGGAACGATCGATTTCGTTGTTTCAGATCACTCGCCGTGCCCGGGAGAGATGAAACTTCGTGAGAGTGGCGACTTCATGAAAGCGTGGGGTGGAATCGCATCACTTCAACTCCGCTTACCAATTGTTTGGACCGAAGCACGGCGTCGCGGGTTCTCGTTGGAAGACATGGCACGCTGGCTTTGTGCGAATCCGGCGCGGCAAGTTTCCTTCGCGCCACCAAAAGGCTCGATCTCTGTCGGCAGCGACGCCGACCTCGTCATCTGGAATCCTGTCCAGCAATTCAAAGTCGCCGGCGGCTCCCTCCACCATCGCCACAAAATCACACCGTATGACGGTGAAGTGCTGAATGGCGTCGTTCAAAAAACCTTCCTCCGCGGCCAGAAGATCTAT
>Ga0207428_10002788_pt1 | contig 17353 bp, 9 predicted proteins | sample RhiMethybrSRZTD1_FD_187600 | JGI IMG/M metagenome (GOLD analysis project Ga0207428, IMG submission 187600) | Populus rhizosphere microbial communities from Tennessee, USA - Rhizosphere MetaG P. TD hybrid SRZTD1 (SPAdes) (version 3) | ecosystem: Host-associated > Plants > Roots > Rhizosphere >...
GCAATGTCAAATGAACAATCAACGATGAACAATGAACAATGAAATTACTTCGAAATTTCAGCCTAATCGCTTATGCGGCCACCAACTGCCGGGCGATCACCAGCCGTTGCACTTCGCTCGTCCCTTCGCCGATCGTGCAGAGCTTGGAATCGCGCCAGTATTTTTCTGGCGGGTAATCTTTCGTATATCCGTACCCGCCGTGAATCTGAATCGCCTCTTCAGCGACTCTGACCGCGATCTCCGAGGCGTAGAGCTTGGCCATCGCTGATTCCCTTGTCGTCTGGCGCTTGTTGTCTTTCATCCATGCCGCGCGCAGGGTGAGCAATCGCGCGGCGTCGATCTGCGTGGCCATGTCGGCGAGTTTGAACTGGATTCCCTGAAAGTCGAAGATCGCCTGGCCGAACTGTTTGCGCTCCTGCGAATATTTCAAGGCCGATTCGTATGCGCCTTGCGCTATGCCGAGCGCCAGCGCGGCGATCGAGATGCGACCGCCGTCCAAAACTTGCATGGCGTTGACGAAGCCGCGCCCGGTCTCGCCAATCAGATTCTCTTCTGGAATCCAGCAATCCTCGAAGATGATCGAGGCGGTCTCAGAAGCGCGCATGCCGAGCTTGTTCTCCTTCTTGCCGGCGATGAAACCTTTGGTCCCTTTCTCGACGACGAAGGCGCTGATGCCACGCGAGCGCATCTCGCGGTTAGTGATCGCGATCACGACGCAGACGTCTGCGGAAATCCCGTGCGTAATGAAATTCTTCGACCCATTGATCACCCAACCTCCGTCGCGGCGCACGGCGATCGTTTTCATTCCCGACGCGTCGGAGCCGGAACTGGGTTCGGTCAACCCCCACGCTCCCAAACGTTCGCCTCTGGCCAGAGGCGTGACGTATTTTTTGCGCTGCGCTTCACTGCCGTACTGAAAAATGTGATTCGTGCAGAGCGAGTTGTGCGCGGCGACAGATAAGCCGATCGACCCGTCGACGCGCGCGATCTCTTCGATGACCGTGGCGTATTCCACATACCCCATCCCCGCGCCGCCATACTCTTCGGGAAAGAGCACGCCCATCAACCCGAGCTCGCCCATCTTTGTGAAAATCTCGCGCGGTAGACGCTGAGCCTCGTCCCACTCCATCACATGCGGCTTGATCTCCGCTTCGGTGAATTCACGAACTGAACGTTTGACCTGCTGCTGCTCCTCGGTCAAATCAAATCCCATCGGCATCCGAATGTTTCCTCCCTCAATTGATAAAAACCGATTATGAGTTGATAAAGGCTGAATATAGCGGCAAACGATGGAAAAGAGAATATGTAGCTGAGAGAAAAAGGGACAGGCGGAAGGGTGAGATGGTTCCGCCTGTCCCCTCGTCGCTGGGGGGCTAACTGGTTTCGATCAGAAGATGAACTTCAGCGCAAGCTGCACCTGCCGCGATGACCCTGAGTCGCCTGTCGCGAAGCGCGTATTCTTGATCGCACCGAAATCCGCGGATCCAGGCAGCGCAATCGCGTTGACTTGCCCCGGTTGAACCGGTTGGCCGAAGTTAGCATGGTTGAAGAGGTCGAAGAACTCCGCCCGGAACTGGACTCGCAGACTCTCCGTGATCTTCGTGTTTTTGATGACTGAAAAATCCACGTTGCTGAAGCCAGGCCCGATCACCACGTTTCGTCCCAGGCTGCCGAAGTGAAACACATTTGCTCCGTTGACGACCGCAATCGGTATGGCAAGGACCGAACCTGCCGGACATGCAGCGGGGTTGCGCGGATCACAGACCGTGTTACTGAACCACGGGTTGACCTTGCCAATTTGATCAATCGGGCCAATTAAATCCGGTCTGAGCGTCGCCAAGCCAGTCAGAGAGTTAGCGTTGGCGCCTGCGGGACTACCGGAGAGAATATTCACCGGGTTGCCACTCTGCGCCTGGACGATCGTCGAAACCTGCCAGCCCGCGACGAGGCGGTTGCCTTTGAAGGGCAGTTCGTAAATTGTATTGATGACGAACCGATGACGCGCGTCGAAGTCCGAAAGGCCGCGGTCACCGCGCACATTGTAGCTGTCCTGCACGGTGATGCCCTGGTTGGTGCGCGAATTGTAGTCAATAGACTTCGAGAAAGTGTAGGAGGCGTTGAACTGCAGCCCCTGTGCGAACCGCTTGTTGGCCGTTACCCACAAAGCGTTGTAGCTGGAATTGCCGCCACTCTCTCTCTGGGTGATATTAGCAAGGTTTGTGTTCGGCAGTATCGCGCTGCTCGCCGACAGCCTCGGGAAAGGCCGCGCGCCGTTCGGCAGAATCTGGTTGATGTTGCGCGTAATTTGCAGGTGCGTCCCCTTCGATCCGAAGTAGCCGATAGACATGTCCAAGCCCTGCCGGATTTCGCGCTGAATATTAAGATTCCACGACTGAACGTAGGCGTTATCGAAGTCCTGGGCAATCGAGGTGGGTGAGAGCGTGTTGCTCGCCGCAACTCTGGCCAGCGCCTGGCCCAAATTGACGGTCGGGACGCTCGCGGGCAAGGCTACCGGCGTGGCGAACGGCGGATTCCCGGCGGTCGGACTCACCAGGCCCGAGATCGGTTGTTCGACCAGGATCGCATAGGCTGCGCGCACCGAGGTTTTGCCGTCTTTGAACGGATCCCAGGCAAAGCCCAGGCGTGGCTGGAAGTTCTTGTTGTTCTGATTGTAAATCTCGTCAATGCCGGAGCCGACCTGGACCAGTGAACTGGTCGCCGGATCAAAGATCGCAAAGCGATCGTATCGCTCGCTCGGCGTCATGTTCCAGTCGTAGCGCAGGCCAAGTTCGAGTGTGAAGTTTGGCCGAAGCTTGAAGCTATCTTGAGCGAAGAAACCGAGCGCTCCTGTGGCCACGCTGTTCGAAGTATCCCCAAGCGTCACGGTGAAGAGATTCGCCGTTCCTGCAAGAAATGCATTCAAGTTGGCAAATCCGAATTGGCCGATGCTGGTGCCAAAGTTATTGTTGTAGAACCGTCGGAACTCGCCGCCGAATTTGAGCGAGTGGCGGCCAAGCAAATAACTGAGCGAGTCTGAGAAAACCATCGCCGTATCTCCGCGCCCTTGCGGAAAGCCGTTCGGCCCGCCGAAGTTCAGCGAGGCATTGGTGACATTGATCTGCGGCAAGCCGATGGCTTGATTGATCCCATTGTTAATTCCGAAGTCCACCGGGTTAAGTTGAGCGTTCGGCGTGAAACTGATGCGAATGCGATTGAATCCGAGGCGCGCTTCGTTGACCAGGTTCGCGCCGAAAGTGTGCGTTTCGTTGAGCGTTAATATCTGGCGGCGCGACTGGCGCGTGTCGCCGAAGCCGGGGAGCGTGTTCCCCTGCAAGACCGGCTCGCCGCGTTTGTCGCGTTGGACGGCGTAATAGCCGTGCAGTCGGTCATTGACGCCCAAAGTATGGCTCACGTCTCCGGTCCACTGGTCGAGATCCACGGGCGCCGTGGCCGAACCGGTAAAACCGTTTGTACCGATGTTCGGCGACGGGATCAGAGTTAGCAGCTTCTTTATCGCCGGATCGGTGACCGCCGCGCGTTGCGCGTCGGTCGGCACGGTGGCGACAGGAAGCGTGATCCCCTGCCGTTGGCGCAGTCCTTCGTAGCTGAAAAAGAAAAATGTCTTTTCCTTGATGATCGGCCCACCGAGCGCGGCGCCGAACTGATTGCGCTTGAAGGGCGGCTTATCCAGGGCGCCGTCCTTGTTGTTATCAGCCAGGTCGAAGAAGTTGCGCGCGTCGAGCGCGTTGTTGCGCAGAAATTCGAACACCTCGCCGTGAAATTGATTGGCGCCGGAGCGCGTGGCGATATTGACAATGGCCCCGGAGTTGCGCCCGTACTCGGCGCTATAAGTCGAATTATCGACTTTGAACTCCTGCACGGTGTTGATCGAGGGCTGGAATGTGATCTGGTTCTGAGACATATCGTTTAGGTTAACGCCGTTGATCATGAAGTTAACCGTGTCTTCGCGCGCCCCGGCCGTATTGAACGCGAACGAGCCTTGCCCGCGCAGCGGGGCGGTCAGAAAGCCGTTCTGCGGCGGAGTGACCGAGCCGGGGATCAGCAGTCCGAGATCGACGAAATGGCGGCCATTGAGCGGAATCTCCTGGACGGTCTTCTGGTTGATCACCTGACCGACGGTGATCGTCGACGTCTCGACAGTCTGCGTATCGGTGGTCACTTCCACTCTCTGTGTCACGTCGCCGATCTTGAGCTGGAAGTTCTGGACGACGATCCGGCTGACTTCTAGCGTCATATCGCTGACGGTCTGCGAGCTGAAGCCCTGCGCCTGCGCTTCAACCCGGTATACGCCCGGCGGCAGCGCTGCGGCCTGATAATTGCCGTCGCTGTCGGTCTGGACGATGCGCTCGGCCCCGGTAGCCTGGTTGCGCACGGTAACTTTCGCGCCTGATACGATGGCGCCGGAAGGGTCTGTGACAGTGCCCTGGAGTGTGGCGGTTGATTGAGCGAATGCGCTTGATGAAAGCGCCGCGAGCATTAGGCTTGTGAGGAATATGCGTCTCATGCCCATACTTGCCTTCCTTTCGGTTGAAAGAAGCCTGCGGATGGCTTCAAAGTGTTTTCCGTGCAGTTGATTTTTGTCAGGAGACTTAGTGTTATATCAAATGCAAGTGGCAGACAAATGCAAGTGGCAGGCCAGAAGGGCAACTCACGGAAAATACTGAGTTTACTTTGGCATGAGCGCACGCCTTGAACTCGCCGGATTCAGCTTTCTGCATTTCTCCAAAATTTCGTATTCGACAGGCAATCCGTAGCCGGTGTCCGCAGGGTTTCTATAACTCTATTCCCAATCCGGTTCGGGTCGTCTTGCGCCTCACACCCCCCCTGTTATGACCTTTATCACATCGAGCCTGTGAGCAGTCTCGTACCCGCTCGGCGAGAACTCGGCTAAATTCTCCGCGTGACGACGTGGAAGAGATGGATTGGAGAAAGGGAAGACAATGACGTTGCCCTAAACCTCGGCCTAGGCCTCCCCCACCCAAGCGCCAGCGCTTGTGTCCGCATAGCGGCGCAGGCGCTGGCGTTAGGGAAAAAACAATCCTTCCTCGAATTTGAGCAATAAGAGATAAGGAGAAACCCCATGAGAAACGATTCCATCCATCACACTGTCGCTACAGACGGCAGTCGCATAGAGAATTTTTTAGGAATGCGAGGCGTAAAACAGAGCGATTAAACAAATCGCCCCACACCGTACACGCATTTGCAAACCGCTATTAGTGACCTTCGGCTAGCGCAAACACAGTGAAAAGAAAAATGCAGAATGCGGAATGACAGCCATTCCGCATTCTGCATTTCGCGTTCAGCGCTCATTGTATGTCACGGCTTAGCTGTGACCTTTGTAACATTCCGCTTGTAATCTTTTTGATAATCACTCGTCGTGAAATCCGCTATCTTGCTCGCGTGATGACGGCTCAGCCTCCAGCAAAGCGCAGGGGGCGGCAGCGGCTGCGCGCTTGAGAACAGTTGGAGTGATCGGGCGCGCTTCGTCAATGCCGCCTCCTGCGCCTTAGGGTTCGCCACCCAGTATGGGCGTCTGAAACCTCAGCCACAAAGGGATGACATTTCCTCGGCCTGATCAAAGGAGCTAAAAAGGACGCCATGAGAAAAAAGATTTTGAAACTGGACAAGCTCAGTTCTGAACTGAAAAGACGATTCAGCATTGAGCCTCCCGCGGTTCAAAACGGGCCGATAAATTCGCTTTTTAGCTTTGATAGCCTTCGCAACCTGACCAGGCAATATGTCGGCAAAGTAGAGGACGCCAATCGGCTCTGTGGACTGTTGAGGGCGGCGGAAGAAGCGGCGGCGCGCGGCGATTTTGCGGCCAAAGCCAAATTTCTCAGCTCCTATATTTATGAGGTATCCGCGCAGCCTGATCAGCAAGATTCGTCAAGAAAGCGGATAATCAGAGCGACTCTTACATTGATGAGGTATCCGCGCAGAGGCGTCAGTCTCTGACCCGCAAAAACTTGAAACCCTCAGTGCGCTTGCGCGTATAGTGTAAAAAGTCACCGTCGCTGAAGGCGACACGCTGTGACCTTTGTAACACCAACCTTGTGACCTTTGTAATACCCGCTCGATGTGAACTCGGCTATTTTAGGGGCATAACGACAACGCAGAATTCAGTACGGTAGAGGGAGTGGTAGCGGCTGGGCGTTTGAGCAGAGGGAGCGATCGGTATCGCTTGGTCGCTATCTCTCCCTGTGCTGTACTTTTCGGCATCCTGCAAACGCGTAATAATTGCTCAAACACAATAAAAATGCGGAATGCGGAACAAAAGCCACTCCGCATTCCGCATCTTTTATTTCACAAGCCGCAATCACTACTGCCTATCCTTGAACTTGTCGTACAGCCTGGTGTGCCTGCTTGAAAGGTCAACCGGCTTGCCGTTGATGAACATTTGCTTGACGCTGGTCTTGAACTCCAGCGGGTCGCCGTCGGTTACGATCAGGTTAGCCATTTTGCCCACCTCGATGCTTCCCAACAACTTATCCACGCCGAAAATCTGAGCCGGATAGATCGTCACGGCCTTCAACGCCTCGTCCTTCGGCAGTCCGAAGGCGGCTGACGTTCCCGCCTGATAGGGCAGGTTACGCGCGTAGGCGGCGTCGTCGGTTTGAAACGCGAATTTGACGCCGGCTTTATGAAGTTTGGCCGCGTGCGAGTAGTTGAGGTCGTAATCGTCGTCCTCGTTGTTGGGCAGATCGGTCACGGGGCCGATGATCACAGGAATGTTCTTCTCCTTGAGCGTCGATGCCACCTTCCATGCGTCTGCTGCGCCGCTGATGATCAATTTAAGTTTGTATTTGTCGGCGATCTCGATCGCTCCTTTGATCTCGCGCTCGGCGTTGGCGACCATCAATACCGGCAGCTCGCCTTTGACGACCGGGATCAACGCCTCGAGAACGTGATCTACGGGGCGCGGGGGCAGGCCTTTGTCGGCCGCGCGGGCCTCTTTGGCTTTGGCGTAGGCTTGCGCGTCTTCGAGCTTCTGGCGCAGCGCGTTGAGTTGGCGATCACGCAATTGCGCTATGTTATTAGCGCCTTCGGCTTGAGCGAACGCGGCCCCTCGGCCCCTCGGCGCGCGGGGATACTCCATCGCCATCGCTGCGGGCGTCTTGACCGTCATCTCCTGCCAGGTCCATCCGTCGAGATTGATCAACGCCGACTGGCCCGAAACCAGCCGCCCGCCGGGCCGCGTAATCGCGGTGGTGACGCCGTTGGCGCGCGAGACGGGGATCAATTCGCTGTGCGGCTGCACCGCGACGATGGCCCGCATGTGCGGGTTGAAATCGCCGAGCTCTGTAGTGTCGCGCGTCTCCTGGATCGAGCCGATCTCGGTCAGGCCGAGCGACGTGCCGCAGTCGATCAGCCCCGGATAGACCGACAGCCCGGTCGCGTCAATCACCTTGGCGTTGCTCGGCGCGGTGACCCTCGCGCCGACCTCGGCGATCTTGCCATCGCGAATCAACACTGAGCCGCGCTCGATTGTCGCCCCGGTAACGGTGACGATCTTCGCGTTGCGAATGACGAAGACGTTCGCCGTCTGTTGCGCGCTGACAACCGAATTGTGAAAGAGGTTTTTGATGATTGGCCTGCCGAACGCTATCCAGCCAATGATGAGGATGGCCGCAATAACCGCCTTGACAACGAAACGAAAGGTTCTATTTCTGTTCATTGAATTCACTCTGGTTTATTGTTTGATCTTCGGCTGATCGTCCCCCGGCCCGCTGACGGTCGGCGTAATCGGCGGCATGGGTTGGCGCTGTTCCTGCGGCGCCGTTCGCCTCTCCTTCTCGATCAATTCCTTCTTCTCCTTGGCGATCGTCTCGCGGCGCTTCAGGTCTTCTTTGCGGTCGAAGTAGACCTCGCCTTCGATCAGCGTCATCTCGACGCGCGCGTAGATGCTGAAAGGGTGGGCGTTGAAGATCGCCAGGTCGCCGTCCTTGCCGACGTCGATGCTGCCGATGCGGTGATCCATCTTGATCTGCTTGGCCGGGTTGAGCGTGATGAAGCGCAGCGCCTCTTCGTCGGTCAGGCCGCCGTATTTGATGGTCTTCGCGGCCTCCTGGTAAAGGCGGCGCGCCAGGTCGGCGCTGTCCGAGTTGACCGAAGTGATGACGCCCTTGTGATGCATGATCGCGGCGTTGCCTGGGATGGCGTCGTAGGCCTCGATCTTGTACGCCCACCAGTCGGAGAATGTCGAGCCGCCCGCGCCGTGCGCGGCGATTTCCTTGGCGACCTTATACCCTTCGAGCACGTGCTGGAACGCCAGCACCTTCCAGCCGAATTCGTCTGCCACATTCATCAGCATCAGGATTTCGTCGGCGCGATAACAGTGTGAATGAACCAGGAGCTTGCCGCGCAGGATGTCGGCGATGGCCTCGAGTTTGAGGTCGCGGCGCGGCGGCGCGGGGTCTCCGCCGCGTTCCTTGGCCGCCGCGTATTCGTCCCACTCGCGCATGTACTCGCGGGCCTGCTGGAAGGCCTCGCGGATCGTGAATTCGACGCCCATTCGAGTGGCGGGGAAGCGCAACGGGCGATTGCCCTGGCCGAATGGATTGCTCTGGTTACCAGCGCGTTTGGGGTTTTCGCCCAGCGCGAATTTGATGGTGCGCGGCATGTCGGGGACGATCATCTCCTCGGCGGGCTTGCCCCATTTCAGTTTGAGGATCACGTTCTGGCCGCCTATGGAGTTGGCGCTGCCGTGCAGTGAGTGGATCGTCGTAGTGCCGCCCGCGATCTGGCGATAGATGTTGATGTCCGTATTGTCTACGACGTCCTTCATCCGCACCATCGCCGAAACCGAAACGGAGCCTTCATTGACCGAGTCCAATGCGCTGTGCGAATGCGCGTCGATAATTCCGGGCGTGACATACATCCCGGTGGCGTCAATGACCCTGGCGTTCGCCCCCGCCCGGACTTCGGTGTTCTTGCCGACGGCGGCGATTTTGCCGTCGCGGATCAGGATCGAGCCGCCTTCGATCACGCCGTGCGAGGCGGTCATGATCGTCGCGTTCTTGATCAGGACTTCGCCCTTGTTTTGCGCCTGCGCCACGGATGCGAGCGCGGCGATGAGCGCCGTCAATAGAATTGTAGAGTGCCTTTTCATCGTAAATTCCTCCGGAAGTAGACAGGATTTACAAGATTGTTCAGGATTCGGCTCAATTCACAAAATCCTGAAAAATCCTGTGAATCCTGTCTACTTTCATCATCTTGGTGTGCGCGTACCGCTGAAATTCGAGTCGTTTCCCATCGCGTTGATCGAACCGCGAATCGAATTGCCGTCAATCGAGCCTTTCCCGGTGACGGGGATTTCCTGATCCTGAATCTTCGCGGTGAAGGCGAAGCTCAACTCATTGCCGCTGAGCGATCCGCTGAGCGGGAAGGTCCCGAACAGCGAAGAGACCTCTCCGGTGATCGTCGCGCCTTCCTGCTTGAGGGTGAAGGTTAATTGAATCGGCCCCTGCGGCGACTCCGAGGTGATCGACCAACTGCCAGCCGCCGACGCCTCGGGGCTTGCGGCGCCGGGGCGCCCGCCTCGCCCGCCGAAGCGTCCTCCAGGCCCGGCTTGCGCGGGCGGGGGCGATTTGACTTCGTACGGCTTGCCGTCAACGAAGACGTGTTTGACCAGCGTCCGGCGGTCGAACAGGTCCCCGCTCGTGACGACGATGTTGGCGATCTTGCCCTTCTCGATGCTCCCCAACTGTTCGGCCACGCCGAAGATTTCCGCCGGGTAGATGGTCATAGCTTTTATCGCCTCGTCCTTAGGCAATCCGGCCTCGATGGCTTTAGCGGCGTTTGCGATGTAGTCGGACGGCCTGCCGAGATAGCCCGATTGGAACGCGAAGCGCACGCCGGCCTTGCTCAACGCGGCGGCGGACGTCGGCGCGGCGGCGCGGTCACGCAAGACTCGCAGAGACTCCGACTCGGGGTCTTCCAGGTTGGCCGGGCGCTGCGGGTAATTGAGACTCAACAGCACAGTGACGTTCTTCTGTTTGAGGAGGTCGGCGACCTGATAACTTTGCAGTCCGCCCGCGATTATGAATTTCAGGCCGAACTCCTCGCCGAGGCCGATAGCGCGCTTGATTTCGCGCTCGCTATTGGCGGCGAACGCGACGGGCAGCGCGCCCGCGATCACCGGTTGCAACGCGGCGAGCGACTTGTCGGTCTCAGGCCGGCGCGCCCCGCGCTTGTTACGGTTGTAATGCTCCCAGGCCGCCTTGTAATGCTGCGCGTCGAGCATCGACTGGCGCAGGAACGCGAAGACGCCCATCAGCGAAGATGGATAGCCGCCTCCGAAGCCACGCCCGCTGCCGAACGAGACGTTGAGCGAGGCGGGATTTTTGATGATCAGCTTTTCAGGCTCAGAGTCGCCCAGGTTGATGAGCGCGCTCTGGCCCTGATAGATGCCTTCGCGCGGCGCCACGAGCGCGGTCGTGATGCCCGAGCTGCGCTGCTGGTCGAAGGTTTCGGCCGTGACCTTGAGCTGATCCGAGGCCATCAATTCTGGGCTTTGACCGCTGGGAGTGGGCGTCGATTGAGCGCCGGCGGCGGCGCCCAGAGCGGGGTTCGCCGGAACCGGCGGGGCAGGCGGCCCGCCGCCTCGACCCCCTTGCGCGGGAGCCGGCGCGGGCGCGCCAAGACCTATGTTGGTGTAGGCGTCAATCAGACCCGGATAGACTGTCATTCCCGTGGCGTCGATCACGCGGGCGTCGCCCGGGATCGGAATGTCGGCGCCGACAGCCTCGATTAGGCCGTTGCGGATGATGACCGTGCCTTTTTGAATCGTCGCGCCGGTCACGGTAACGACCGTGCCGCCCTTGATCGCGTATGCGTCGCCTTCGAAGGCCGCAGCCCTCCGGGTCAGCGGCGCAAAGGCCGTCCAAACCGTGAGGACCGAGAGCGCCAGCGCGAAGGCGAGCCTGAAAGAGGAATAGCGCTTCATTATTGAAGTGGCTCCTGTCTTATTGTCTCTGTTTTTGCGAAAGGATTGATTCGCGGCGAGCGCAAACCCAAAGAGCGAGACCTGCGAAGTCATTGCTCGCCGCCGAAGCTCGTCAATAAAGACTGGCGGAAATGTCCGTCAGTTACAAACTTTTATAGCAAACTTTCATGACAGTACTGCGCGCGTAAGCAAGCGACTGACTGACGAGACAGCCGCTTGCTTACGCGCGCGATACTATACCAGTCTTGCAGATTTGGTCTAATTGATGGCGCGGATTATTAGAGCAGGTAATCTAGCGCAATTGATGGCGCGAGGCAATAACAATCCAGGTCAATCACTCTTCCAACGCCTATCTCTTCGACAAAAGCGGCGTCGTGGCTGACGACGATCAAAGCGCCGCCGAAGCCCCGCAGCGCGGAGGCCAGCTCTTCGACGCTCGGCAGGTCGAGGCTACGCATAAGAACTCCGGCTCTCATGGTCTTTCATCGGGACCGCTGAGAACCGGATAAAAATCTCCTTTAGCTATCAATGAGAGTTGTGTGAGAGGCGTCCAGTTTGCCTGACGCCAATGTGGCGAAAATATAAGGCGAACGTTCTTATGTCAACCGTCACCGTCGGTCAGAATGGAGTTCGTGTACCGTCACAATCGAGATGATGGTAGGGATGCCGTTATCGACTTTGACCTTAAGCAGGGCCTGAAAATATCGCGGGGAAGGGCGCTTCAATAAGAGCAACCGCTGGTTTAGGCGCCTCAGGTGATCCTCGCTTGTCAGATACTCCGCGGCCGCCTCGGTTCCTTCGCTGTGGGTTCCTGCCAGGACCATTATCGTGTTCTTTTCAGAAATATTGGGCTTGACGGTGATGAGGCCATAATCTTCGATCAGCTTGCCGGTCTCCCCATCGAATTTGGCGTCGTATTCCGGCTCCTCCCCGGGAAGCGGATTGTAGTTTACGATGGTAGCGCTGGCGCCGCTGCCGAAGTCTTCCTTGATGAGGTTTTTCCCCGACCATTCGTTGACCCACGCGCTTCCCAGGAGAATCACATTATGATTCTTCATGTCTTCAGCGCTTACTGTGCGGCTCTGCTTCAGCATGGCGTCTTTGCCAAGCCCTTTAAAAAGCGTGGTGAGCCGATACAGCCCGACAGCTTCACCGACGCCTGTATATTCGTCATAAGACAGCACCACTCGTGAGAGCGGATTATGCTTTAGGACAAACCGTTCTCGCCCTAGCGTTTCTTCCAAAGCCGCGGTCTCCGCAGGGGTGAGATTTATGGATATATTGGATAAAGACTTATGGTCAGCCGGGTTCCAAAAACGGTAGACCGGAGGATTGCTTAACACGAGCAGCGTCGGACTCTCATCCTCCAGGAACGGCTCCCAGACCGGCTCGTATACGGCCGCAAATTCCTTTTGCTGAGCGCCTTCTTTGATTTGCCGCCGTAATTGCCGGTTGGATAGAGCCAAAATAACAACAGCAATTATCAAAAAGACCAACGCCAGGCCCAACAACATGATCCGGGTCTTTCCGGCAATGACGCCAACACGGCCGATGTGGCCGGACAAAGGAGGCGTGGATGCCGCGGCCTTTGTCGGTTCGGTAGTTTCCGGCGCCTGCTTGAGTCTGGTGAAAATGGGAATGTAACTTCCGGCCGGAATCTCCAGAAGAATCTCGTCATTTTTCCCTTCGCTTTTGTAGTAACGCTCGAGCTTCTTCCTTACCTCGTGCGCTCCTACGCGAACGATCGAGTCGAGAGCAGGATCATAGGTCTCGTTACGGTCGAAGACCTCGTACCCTATCGAATATTCGCTCAGTTCACTGGCCCGCCCATCCAGGTAAGCCTCGCAGATCAGTTGCAGGAATTTTTGCTTCTTCGGCGCATTAGAAAATTGCCTGCTGCAGAGAATTCGATCCAGCAACTGTCTTACTTCCTCGGCGGTTGGAGGCGCTGAGCCAGTCCCATCTGCCCCATCTAACATATTCGCCACCCAGGATTGATTAGAGATCAGGCGCGGAACCGGTCCGTTAAGCCATGTACTTAACGTCCCCATATCTGTTACGTAACTGTGATGTCGTTGACTGCCGCTGGTTCCGTATAGTTATGTTCGCCAACAAACCGGACATATTCGTCGCATTATAGTGATGTTCATCAACGGCCGCTACTCAGGAGGCTGCTAGTCAGGGGGCCGCCGCTCAGGAGGAATGATGTTTCAGAAGCTAAGCTATAGATCAGTTTGCAATTGTGTGTGTGGTAGGGGGAGATCTGAGTGTTTGCCCCGGATTGGGATTACACCTGACCACCGGGGCAGACACGCAGATCTGCCCCTACATAGATTTGCACCCCCCCCTAGTATCACTCGATTTATTTTTGCGCTTTTCATATCGTTCACGGTTCTCGGCGTGGTGAATGCGCAGACTGTGGGGGTTGGCGCAGGCAGTTATACCACGTCGGTACCGCCGGGGTTCGCCGGCCCTCAAAGTACGATTTACGAGACTCATGGCGGTCCGATTCCGACTCATAAATTTTGGACTTCCAAGTATTGGAATCCACACGGATTCGCCCCCGGCCCAATATACATGTTTCCGGAGCCGCTCTCGATTCAGGTGACTGCAAACGGTTTAGTCGCCGGATACTTCCCGAGGGTCAACAATAACGGCTTATGGTTTAATAAGCCTTTCCAGCCTGATTTGACAGTGGGGGTAGATGGTTTGAACGCCGGCGCGGTCAATGTGAGCCGGTACAGTGATTGGACAGTCGATTTCAATTTCGGGCCAATCACGACTCGCGTCGGTCGCGGAATGCCGTTCGTTTACGTAACCACGAATGGCAGCAACCCGACTGTGACCTTTAATGGCCAGCCAACCATCTTCGCGAACAACGGCAATATTCTCGGCGTCAGCATCGCCGGCAACAATTATGGCTTGTTTGGTCCTAGCGGCAGCACATGGAGCGGGATCGGGACTACGAAATTGACCTGCAATCTGGCGGGCGGGGCCACTTATTTCTCATTAGCGCTTCTGCCAAGCCAATCGGCTCTCAGCGCTTTTGCCAGCCGCGCTTTCTCGTTTCCTGTAGACACTCGTGTCAGTTGGAACTACAACCAGAGCAATAGCCAGGTGTCCACTACCTATACCGTTGTTACTCAATCAATGGATGGAGCCAGCACGGGCTTTCTAATGGCGCTTTACCCTCATCAGTATGCTTCCTTGCCGGGATCGGTCAATACCAGCTTTACGTATGCAAGCCCGCGTGGCGAGATGCGAGTCTGGAGCGGCAATTCATTCACGACCACGGACACTTTCAATGGCGTCATGCCGTATTTGCCACGGACGCAAAATTACAACTCCGCGACGCTGCAGGGGCTGCTTAATAGCGTCGTCAACGAGGGAAATCACTACCCTGCCGGCGACACGTATTTCGGGGGCAAGAAGGTGGCTCGAATCGCCCAACTACTTCCTATCGCTCAACAGCAAGACCCGAACGCTTTCAACAACCTCTTGAACAGCCTCAAGGGCCAGTTGCAGTTCTGGTTTACCGCCGCCGGCAAGAATTCCAGCCTCTTCTATTACGACAATAATTGGGGAAGCCTGATTGGGTACCCGGGAAGTTTCGGCAGCGATACCGGCTTGACCGATCATCACTTCCATTACGGCTACTGGATTCATGCCGCGGCGATGGTGGGCTTGTACGATCGCAACTGGATTGCGCAAAACAACTGGGGCGGCATGGTCGATTTGCTGCGCCGGGATATCGCCAGTATCAATCGCACAGATACTATGTTCCCATTCCTGCGCAACTTCGATGTCTACGCGGGCCATTCATGGGCGTCGGCGCAGGCGCCGTTCGGAGACGGCGGCAATGAGGAGTCGACCTCAGAAGCGATCAACGCATGGGCCGGCATGATTCTCCTGGGGGCTGTGACCGGCAACACGCAATTGCGCGACGCCGGGATCTGGCTCTATACGCAGGAGACCAACGCGGCCTTCTATTACTGGTTTAACGCCGGGCCGGTGAACACATTCCCGGCAGGTTTTTCGCGAACCATGATCGCGAATCTGTTTGACGCCAAGTCCGATTGGTCGACGTGGTTTGGCGCGCAGCCTGAATTCGTTCATGGGATAGAATTCCTGCCTTTCACCGGGGCTTCGCTGTATCTCGGGCGTGATCCCGCGTACTGCCAAAGGAACTTCAACGAAGTGTTGAGCCTGAATGGAGGGACGCTTAACCTCTGGCAAGACCTGATGGAGATGTATGAGGCGCTCTTTGACCCGACTGACGCCATCAACCGTTGGAACAGTACGACCGAAACCAATGACGGTGATTCGCGCGCGCGCCAGTATGCCTGGCTTCAGACTTTAGCGGCCCTGGGACGCGTTCACACGGCAGTGACGGCCAACTGGCCGTTCTATGCGGTGTTTAGAAATCCCAGCACTAATGCCGTTACCCACGTTGCGTTTAATCCAACCGGAAGCGCGGTCACAGTGAACTTCTCCGATGGCGCTTCATTGAGTGTTCCCGCCGGGGCATTGGCATCGGATACCAATCAGCCTCCGCCTACGCCTCCGCAGGCGCCGGCTAATCTGACCGCCAGCGCGACATCGGCCTCGACGATCAATCTGAGCTGGACGGCGTCGGCGACAGCGGGAGTGACTTATAGCGTTTTCCGTAGCACTACCAGCGGGTTCACGCCATCAGCCGCCAACCAAATAGCAAGCGGGATCAATGGAACCGCTTTCACCAGTGGAGGACTGGCTGCATCCACAACTTACTTCTACCGAGTCACGGCAGTTAACGCTGCCGGCTCATCCCAACCGTCAAACCAGGCCAGCGCCACGACGCCAACTGGCGGCGGCGGCTTGCCCAGCCCCTGGCTGAACTCCGACATCGGCGCGGTGGGGGCAGCCGGATCGGCCAGCCATTCATCCGGCGTATTCACAGTGAGAGGCTCAGGCGCCGACATCTGGGAGACCGCCGACGGCTTCCAATTCGTCTACCAGCCTTTGAACGGGAATGGTCAGATTGTGGCTCGTGTTACAGCCGTGCAGAATACGAACCCCTGGGCCAAGGCGGGGGTCATGATTCGCGAGACGCTTGCGGCCGGCTCCAAGCACGCCTTGATGGCGCTGACGCCCGGCAATGGCCTCGCTTTCCAGCGGCGAGTCGCGACGGGCGCCGCCAGTACACACACTGCGGGCGCCGCGTCGGGGGTTCCGGTTTGGGTCCGGCTCGCGCGCAACGGCAATACGATCACGGCTTCCAGTTCCACTAACGGCGCGACATGGACGCAGGTCGGGTCGGATACCGTAAGCATGGGCGCTCAGGTCTTCGTCGGTCTGGCGGTAACAAGCCACGCGGCAGGCGTCATCAATACCTCTACCTTCGACAATGTCCAGGTCAGCGGCGGCAGTGGCGCATTCTCGAATACGCTGTATGTCATGGACGGCGCCGCTTCGGGGACGCCCGGTCTACTTTCCATCACACCCGGCGCCGCAGCATCAACCGATTCCGTTCCCGGGGCCGGCGGGGTCAACCACGACGGAACGCCTACGAACCCACTCGTCTACACACTCTCAGGTCTTACCGCGACATTCGACTCAACGCGAAGTACACAGTTCACTCTCTACGTGGACGCCGGCGCTCATGTGGGCGACGCGGCCCAGTTGCGTGTCAGCTACGACTTCACCGGAGATGGCGTCTTCGATCGCGTCGAGACTTATACTTACTTCCCGACGAACGATGTCACCGGTTGGGAAGCTTATACGCAAGCTCTGGGGTTAAACTCCGCGAGCGGCGCCTTCGCCAACTTGAGCAACGGGAGAGTGCGGATCGAGGTCTGGGCCGCCCTGGGGACGCAGGCGATTCAATTGCGGACCAGCGCAAGCGCCGCAAATGGGCAGCAGTCCCTGATTGTCATTCCATTTAACTAGGTCAATTTGCGATTGCGTGTACAGGAAGGATCGCTGGATCAGTACCGCGAGCGGTAGCGAGCGCGACTCAATCTGCGTCACGCTCGCTACCGCTCGCGGTATTGATCCGTACACGCGTTTGATGTTTGCGGCAAAGAATGCGGCAATAGAACACGGATGACGCGGACGGGCGCTGATCATGGCGGATAAATCCCAAAAAGATCAGCGCCAATCCGCCCTGTCAGCGTCATCCGCGTTCTATTTACCCGAACGCTTATCTGAAATCAGCTCTAGGGTTCACGTTTCGCACATTAACGATAAATTGAGCGCACACGAGTGCGGGCGAGCTGCAAAGGGTTTCTTATGTTTCTCAGACGGCTAATCTCTTCGTTTACCCTGGGGCTGTGGCTTCTCTTTACGGGCTATGCGCAGCAAGCCGGACCGGATGGCGCAGCCAGTCGGGAGAAGCAAGCAGAGCAG
>Ga0207428_10002790_pt1 | contig 17343 bp, 15 predicted proteins | sample RhiMethybrSRZTD1_FD_187600 | JGI IMG/M metagenome (GOLD analysis project Ga0207428, IMG submission 187600) | Populus rhizosphere microbial communities from Tennessee, USA - Rhizosphere MetaG P. TD hybrid SRZTD1 (SPAdes) (version 3) | ecosystem: Host-associated > Plants > Roots > Rhizosphere >...
GAATGCGGGGGTCGACGGCGCCATGCTTGTTGATCCACACCGTGCCGGCCTGGATCCGTGCGGCCACCTTCCGGGCTTCGGCGATGTCGGGGGACCAGACGGAGGCGCCGAGTCCGACGTCGAGCGCGTTGGCCTTGGCCACGGCCTCGTCCACGGTGCTGTAGCGGATGATCGGCAGGGCGGGGCCGAACTGCTCCTCGGCTACGAGGGGGTTGTCGTTGTCGATGTCGGCCACGAGGGTGGCGGGGTAGAAGTGCCCGGGCTGGTCGGCGTCGGGGTTGCCGCCGAGCAGGATCCGGGCGCCGGATTCCCGGGCCGCTTCCACGAGTCCGGCCACGACGTCGTACTGCGCCCGGTTCTGCAGCGGGCCCAGGACGTTGTTCTCGTCGAGTCCCACGCCCATCGGCATGGCCTTCGCCACGGCGGTGAGCTCTTCGCACACGGCGTCGTAGATGTCGTCGTGCACGTACAGGCGCTTCAGGGCCGCGCAGGTCTGGCCGGTGTTGATGAAAGCACCCCAGAAGAGGCCTTCGGCAATCGCTTTGGGGTCGGCGTCGGGAAGGACGATGCCGGCGTCGTTGCCGCCCAGTTCCAGGGTGAGCCGCTTGACGGTGTCCGCGGAGGACTTGATGATCGCCCGGCCCGCGGCGGTGGAGCCGGTGAACATGATCTTTCCGACGGCGGGGTGTTCCGCCAGGCGGGCACCCACCTCGCGGTCCCCGGAGACGACGGTCAGGACGCCGTCGGGGAGTTCCTCGTTCAGGACCTTGGCCAGGGCAAGGACGGACAGCGGGGTGTATTCAGAGGGCTTGACCACCACGGTGTTGCCCATCCGGAGGGCGGGGGCGATCTGCCAGACGGTGATCATCATCGGCCAGTTCCACGGGCCGATGGCCCCGACGACGCCGATGGGCTTGTAGTGCAGTTCGGCGTACGTTTCGCCGTCGTCCACCACGATTTCCGGGTCCAGCGGCGTGGTGGCGGTGGCGCGGAGCCAGGCGGCGCAGGCGCCGACTTCAAAGCGTGCGTTGGGTCCGTTCAGCGGCTTGCCCTGCTCGCGGGAGAGCAGCCGGGCGAGTTCTTCGGCGGAGCGTTCGACGGCGTCCGCCGCCTTGAGCAGCGCGGCGCTGCGGGCGTCGTGGCCCAGGGAAGCCCAGCCCGGCTGGGCTGCCTCGGCGGCAGTGATGGCCCGCTCGAGATCCTCAACGGTGTGGACCGGGGCTTCGCCGACCGGGGTTCCCGTGGCGGGGTCAAGGATGGTCCGGGTTTCGCCCGTGTCCGGGGTGATCGAGGCCAGGAGGGCGTCGTAAGTTTCCATGGGGTACTCCACTTCGAGTAGGCGATGCGCACCGGCCGACGTGGCCTGAGGCTATGTCTCGAGTCTGCCCGGCTGCCCTCGGGGCGTCTTGTGTATCCGCGAACGCCTCTTGACCCCAGGCGAAGAGATGCGTCCGGGACGGCGCCTAAGCCTGGCCGCCGGCGCCGGTCCGAAGCAGCAGTACCTCGTGGACTTCCTCAAGCGACGCTGCGATGAGGGCCCGGTCCACTCCCGCGAGGTACTGGAGAACCAGGCCGTCAAGGGCGGCAAACAGCGTCCGTGCCACCACTTGCACGTTATGGGTCAGCCCGGAGGAGCTCAGGCCTTCGGCCAGTGCACTGACGTAGTTCTCGTAAAGGGCGGATACCGCTTCCGCGAGCTCAGGCCGCCGGCGCGCCTCCAGGATCATCTCGTATTGGAAGACCTGCAGTTCCGGTTCGGCCAGCAGCAACTCCAGGAGGGATTCCGTAAAGGAATGGCCCAAGGCGGCGGCCTCGCGGAGCCTGGATGCACTGATGGACTGCTCGGCGGCCCAGTCCAGGGCCGCTGCGATCAGGGCATCGCGGGAGCCGAAGTGGTGGGCCACTAGCGTATTGTTCACGCCCGCGGCTTCGGCGACCGAGCGGTAAGTGAGGCCGCGCAGGCCCTTTGCCGCCACCACGCCGACGGCCGCGCGGAGCAACGCCTCCTTGCCCGTCCCGTATTTCGACGGCGGGGCGGGAGAAGCGGTTGTCTTCATAAGCCGAGTCTAGCCAGTGCTCCAGGCGATCCCGCAGAGGCTATTGACTTAAAACTAAGCACTTGCTTAGATTTCTCCATGGTGACGCGGCTCACTTGCCGGACGTACCGCACCCCCACCCCATCTGAAACCCGAAAATGCCCGGCCTCGGTGCCGCAGCCCTCAACACCTGGAGTCAACGTGTCAGAAACCACTGCCTTCACCACTTCATCCGCGCTCGATCCGAACAAGAATGAACCCTTCGAACTCGGCAACGTGCAGTGGGTGCGCCGCTTCGGGGAAGGCGGCCGCCCCGCGCTCGCCTGCGGGTACTGGCACGTCGCGCCCGCGGAGGCACCCGATCCTTTTGACCTGGTGATCCATGCAGATGAGACGATTTCCATCGTCGAGGGACACCTGCGGATCGAAGTGGAGGGCGGGGACACCTACGATCTCACTGCCGGCGGTGCCGCGTCCTTCAACAAGGGCGCCCGCACCAGATGGGCGGTCCTTGCGCCCACAGTCGAATTCTTTGTGTACTCCTAGGCGGCTGCGATGGAATACGAACTCTACGACGTCGTCGTGGTGGGGGCCGGCTTTGCCGGGCTCACCGCTGCCCGCGAACTCAGCAGGCGTGGCCTCGCTGTCCACATCGTGGAGGCGCGGGACCGGATCGGCGGGCGGACCTGGCTGGATCACCGCCTGGGACGGGACCTCGAAATCGGCGGTACCTGGGTGCACTGGACCCAGCCCCATGTCTGGGCCGAGCTGACGCGGTACGGCCTGGACACCGTGCCGAGCCCCGAGCCGGAACGTGCGTTCTGGTGGGCCGGCGGGTGCCGGCACGAGGGCGGGCCGGACGAGTTGCTGGGGCTCATCGGCCAGACAAACGAGGAGTTCGTCCAGGACTCCCGCAAGTATTTCCCTGAGCCCTTCAAGCCCTTGGCCCGCGACGATTTCAAGGCAATCGATCACGTGTCCGTCCAGGAGAGGATCCGTGAACAATTCCCCGCCGGCGCACGGCGGGACATCCTCGAATCCTTCTGGGCACTGAACTTCAACGGGCCCTTGGAGAATGCGGCCCTGACCCAGGCGCTTCGCTGGGTCGCACTGACCAACGGCGACTGGGCGGTGAACTTCGAAGCCTGCGCCACCTACAAAATAGTTGGCGGCACAGCCGCCCTGGCAGCAGCCATCCTGGCGGACTCGGGAGCCAGCATCGGGTACGGCTTCACCGTGGACGCCATCTCGGATGACGCAGGATTCGTGGACATCCGTAGTGCGGACGGCCGAACGGTCCGAGCCCGGACGGCGATTGTCACGGTTCCGCTCCATGCCCTGAACGCGGTGGCGTTCGAACCGCCGCTCCCGGCGGCCAAGGCCGAAGGCGCCAGCCTGGGCCAGGTCGCCAAAGGCGCCAAGGTCTGGTTCAGGCTACGCGGCGAACATCCGCCGTTCGTAGCGCTGGGGGGCGCCGATTGGCCCCTTAATTTCTTCCAGGTGGAATACACGCTCGACGGCGACACGATCGCCGTGGGGTTCGGCCCCGATGCTTCAAAGATCGATGTGGAGGATCCGGCAGCCGTCCAGGCGCAGCTCGCACGCCTGGTGCCCGGAGCCGAAGTGCTTGCGGTGGCCGGCCACAACTGGGTCGATGATCCGTTGTCCGGTGAAACCTGGCCCATGCACCGCACGGGGTTCCTGTCGACCTACCTCCCCGCCATGCAGGCGGCGCACGGCCGGGTCCTGTTTGCCGGCTCCGATATCGCCAACGGCTGGGGCGGATTCATTGACGGCGCAATTGAGAGCGGCATGGGGGCCGCCTCCGACGCAGCCTTTGCGCTCAGGAACAACAACTGATCGCTGCGCGACAAGCCGCATCCCGAGGCGACTGCCATGCTGGATTTCACGGTGCAGCTTTGCCGGTGCAGCTTTGCCCGGGCCCGGCACCCCTCCCAAGCTCTTTCCCCAGCACTCATGACCGTTAAGAAGGATCCAATGAGTATTTCGAATCCCGAATCCCGGACCGCAGAACCCGGTTCCCGCCAGGAACACTCCACCGCACTGCGCGCAGGCAGCATCGGAGTCCTGGGCATCCTGTTCTTTGTCCTCTCCGCGCAGGCCCCGCTGACCGGAATCGTCGGAGCAGCACCCCTGGCGGCCGCGCTCGGCAACGGTGCCGGCGCCCCGGGCGCCTACCTCGTCGTCGGCATCGTCATTGTGATCTTCGCCGTCGGCTTTGTGGCCATGAGCCGGAAGGTGCAGACCAACGGAGCCTTTTACGCCTATGTCACGGCAGCGTTCGGGCGGAAGGTCGGCGCCGGGGCGGCGTGGCTTGCCCTGCTGGCCTACAGCACCGTGCAGGCGGCAATGTACGGGCTGTACGGCGCCGCGTTCTCCGGCCTGCTGGCATCCGCCGGGGTCACGGTTCCCTGGTGGCTGCTCGCGCTGGCCACCATGGCCGGCGTTCAGGTCCTGGGATCCAAGAACATCGAGCTGGGTGCCCGCGTCCTTGCGGTCCTGGTGGGCCTGGAAGTGGCCATTCTCCTGATGTTCGGGTTCTCCGTGCTGTTCAAGGGCGGCGGTCCGGAAGGCCTGAACCTCGCGGCCTCGTTTTCCCCCGAAGCCATTGCGGGCGGCGCGCCCGGCGTGGCCATCATGTTCGCGGTGGCCTCCATGTTCGGCTTCGAATCCACGGCCATCTACTCGGCCGAGGCCAAGGACCCGCACCGGACTGTTGCGCGGGCCACCTATCTCTCCGTGGGCATCATCGCCGTCTTCTTCTCCTTCATCACCTGGATGCTGGTCAGCTTCTACGGTCCGTCCCGCGTCGTTGACGCAGCAGGGGCGGCACTCGAATCCGGCGACGCGACGTCGTTCGTGATCGGCCCCATCGTTGAGATGTTCGGACCGTGGGCAGGAGTCACCGCCGGCATCCTGCTGGTGACGTCCCTGCTGGCCGGCATCATTGCCTTCCACAACGGCATCAACCGCTACCTTCATTCGCTGGCGCTGCGCGGCTCCATGCCCGCCGTCATAGCCCGGACCAACAAGCACTGTGCGCCCGCCACCGCAGCGTGGATCCAGACAATCGTCGCCGTCCTGTTGGTGTCGCCGTTTGCCCTGCTGGCCATGGATCCGGTGCTCACTCTCTTCTCCTGGTTCAGCGGGCTCGCTGTTGCGGCACTCCTGGTGCTGTACATGCTGTCCTCCCTCGCCGTCGTCGGCTATTTCCGCCGGGAACGCGTGACGGGACAGCAATGGCAGACCTTCATCGCCCCGGTGCTCGCCGCCGTGCTGCTCGCGGGCGTGCTCTACCTGGTGGTCAGCAACTTCACCTCCCTCATCGGCGGAAGCGCCGAAACGGCCACGGGGCTGCTGGCGGCCGTCCCCGTGATTTTCCTGGCCGGAGTGCTGGTGGAGGTCCGGGTGGAGCAGCGGGCCCGGATCCTAGAGCCTGAGTTCGCCGGGTAACGGGCTCTCGACGCCGACGGCGGCGCGGGCGGCGGTTCGGTGCCGCCCGCGCCAGGCCAGGCCGCCGGCGAGCAGCAACAGCGCCAGCAGGGATGCGGCGGCCCCCGCGGCCAGCCCCGGCTCGCCGGGCCACCGACCGGTCAGTCCCAGGAAGGCCGGCACCGTGGCAGAGGCCTGGCTGGCGAGGACGAGGGACCAGCCAAGCAGCGGCGTCAGACGCGCGAAGCCCAACGCCAGCTGCAGGAAGAACAACATCCACAGATAGGCCCAGCAGAGCCACAGGACTGCCAGGAGCGGATCCGCCGCGGACCAGGCGGCAGCGAGCAGGACTCCGCACGCGCCCACCAGTCCGCAGAACCAGCCGAGGCCCCTGGACCCGAGCGCCAGCAGGTAATCCAGCCCCGCATAGACATAGGTCAGCCCGAACAGGAACATCCCGGCCGCGCCGGGAAGCAGTTGCTGGCCGCCGCCGTCAACGCCCGGAGGGACCGCAGCCAAATAGGTGACGCCCAGGGCCAGCTGGATGCTGCCTATGACCAGGCTGAATACGGCCGCGTCCCGGCGGGGGAGTGTGCCCAGCAGCGCCAGTCCGTTGATCAGCAGCGCGGCTCCCGAGAGAAGGAGGCAGATGTGAGTCACGGGTGAGCTCCCTTAGCTAGCGCCATCGCAGACCGTAATTTCATTTCATGAAATGTTAGTATCACAATACGGAATATTAAGTGCTGTCTGCGAACTGCCCACGGGGGCGTCGGTCGCAATCCGTTGGATGGAGGCCAGGCGCACCGTGCTGCAGGCGTTGCGGACAGGCGGCTGCCCCCTCGGCGGGGAGCAAGACGAGGAGATTTGCATGGACGCGCGGCTTGAAGCCATCCGGGACACGGTCCTGGCCAGGAACCCGGGCGAAGCCGAGTTCCACCAGGCCGTTACCGAAGTGTTCGAAAGCCTGGGTCCGGTGCACGACCGCCACCCCGAATTCCTTGAAGGCGCGGTGCTGGAGCGGCTCTGCGAGCCGGAACGGCAGATCATCTTCCGGGTGCCGTGGATGGACGATGCCGGCCGGGTACAGATCAACCGCGGCTTCCGCGTGGAGTTCAACTCCGCTCTGGGGCCGTACAAGGGCGGCCTGCGTTTCCATCCCTCCGTGTACCTGGGGATCGTGAAGTTCCTCGGCTTCGAGCAGATCTTCAAGAATGCCCTCACCGGCATGCCGATCGGCGGTGGCAAGGGCGGTTCCGACTTTGACCCGCGCGGCCGCTCGGACGCAGAGATCATGCGCTTCTGCCAGTCGTTCATGACCGAGCTGTACCGCCACATCGGCGAACACACCGACGTTCCGGCCGGGGACATCGGCGTGGGCGGGCGTGAAATAGGCTATCTCTTCGGTCAGTACAAGCGCATCACCAACCGCTACGAATCCGGCGTCCTGACCGGCAAGGGCATCTCCTGGGGCGGCTCGCTGGTGCGGCCCGAAGCCACCGGCTTCGGCACCGTGATCTTCACCGAGGAGATGCTGAAGACCCGGGGCTCATCCTTCGACGGGCAGCGCGTGGTGGTCTCCGGGTCCGGCAACGTGGCCATCAACGCCATCGCGAAGGCCCAGGCGCTCGGCGCCACCGTGGTGGCCTGTTCCGATTCCTCCGGCTACATCGTGGACGAGGCGGGAATCGACGTCGGCCTGCTCCGCCAGATCAAGGAAGTGGAACGCGGGCGGCTCAAGGACTACGCCGCGCGCCGCTCCGCCGTCGATTACGTCGACGGCGGCTCGGTGTGGGACGTCGACGCCACGGTGGCATTGCCGTGCGCCACGCAGAACGAGCTCGACGGCGATGCCGCAGCCCGGCTTGTCCGCAACGGGCTGCTCGCCATCGGCGAGGGCGCCAACATGCCCTCAACCCGGGAGGCGGTGTCCGTGTTCCAGGACGCCGGCGTGCTGTTCGGTCCGGGTAAGGCCGCCAACGCCGGCGGCGTGGCCACCTCGGCACTTGAAATGCAGCAGAACGCCAGCCGGGATTCCTGGAGCTTTGAGCACACGGAACAGCGGCTGACCGAGATCATGGTGGGAATCCATGACCGCTGCGCGGCGACCGCGGACGAGTACGGCGCCCCGGGAAACTACGTGGCGGGCGCGAACATCGCCGGGTTCGTCAAGGTGGCCGACGCGATGCTCGCCCAGGGGCTCATCTAGGCCTGATCCGGAACGGATGCAGGACGGGCCGGCGGGCGGCGTCAGGCGCCGCGCCGCCAGTCGGTGGGGGACTCGCCGAAGGCGTCGCGGAAGGTTCGGCTGAAATGGGCCGCGTCCAGGAATCCCCAGCGGGCCGCGACGGCGCCCACCGAGGTGCCCGCGTGCAGCGGGTCCCGCAGGTCGCGGCGGATATGCTCCAGCCGCCTGCTCCTGATCCAGCTGGCAACGGTCGAGCCTGTTTCATGGAACACGTTGTGCAGATGCCGGGTGGAGATGAAGTGCGCAGCCGCGATGCTGGCCGGCGAAAGGTCCGGGTCCGCCAGGTTGGCCTCGATGTACTCGCGGATCGAGGTGGCCAGCACCACCTGGGGCTTCATCCTGTCCGGCGCCATGGCCAGTTCCGAGTGCAGCATGGTTGACACGAGATCCAGCGCGTTGGTGGCCAGCCGCGAACCGCTGGGGCCGCTGAGGGCCTCCAGGTTCCGGGCGAGCTGGGCAATAAACGGACCCACAATGCCCGTGAGGCCGTGGCCGCCGGCCAGGCGGACCGCGGAAAGCTGCCCCACGCAGTCCGGCGGCAATGACAGCGCGTCGTGCGGGAACATGAGCACCATCATCCGGGCCTGCTCTTCGAAGGCGAGAGTGTACGGCCGGTTGGTGTCGTAGATGGCCAGGTCGCCGGGGCGGAGTACGGCCTCGCGGTTGTCCTGGATGAGGAGGCCGGTGCCCTCGAGCTGGAGATTGAGCTTGAAGTAGCGCTGGTCCGACTGCGCCAGGAGGGCCGGGGTGCGGTGGACGCTGTGTCCGGACGCCGAGACCTCCACAACGCACATGCGGTCGAGGACCCTGGACCGCATCCGGCCTCGGAAGGAGTCGGGGCGGTCCGTCTCCGCGGCGAGCGGCACAAAGGACTGGGCTACCAGCTGCCTCCAGTGGTCAAAGGAGGCGGCCACGCTGGAGGTGAGGTCCTGGCCCCCGGGACGGGCAGTAATTGCAGACATGGATGTTCCTGACGACGGCTGGCCATCTGAAGTGGGCCCCCAATACTGTGTCCTGGAACACAGTCATTTCAGGTTAGCGCCGAAGTTCCGCAGTGTCATCTTTTTTCAACACATGTCGAAAATAGATTTCGCGCCCGGCTTGGTTATCACTTGTTCTTTCCCCGGGCTGCCACGGCCCACCGGTCCACGAGCTCGCCGCGGCTGGTGACTGCGACGTCGTCGACCAGGTTTATCGCGAGGCACACGTGGTTGGGGATGACGCGCAGCTGCTGCCCGATGGCCGGCGCGGTGCCGCGCTCGGGCCACTCGACGGTGGCGTGGTGCTCCGAGAGTGCGGTGATCCGGGCATCGGGCTGGTCGATCAGCCGTCCGAAGCCGCTTGCCCACGCCGGCCGATCGCTGCCGAGAATCTTGCTGCCGGCGTCGATGATGAACCGCGCGGGACCGTCCGCCGGGGTCTCATGGTGGCTGACCACCGTGGCCGCCACCGTGAGTGCGATGTCCTCGACGGCGCACCGACCCAGCTCCAGCTGCTGGGCGTCACCAAAGACATACACGCCCGGACGCACCTCGGTGGCAACCGAATTCTCAGTCAGCATTGCCGTCGGGGTGGAACCGCCGCTTCGGCGCGTGATGTCGAACCCCGCCGCGGCAAGGCCTTCGGACGCCTGTTGCAGGGCTTGCTGCTCCTGCCGGGCTGCTTCGATCGGCATGCCGGGGGCATAGCTGTGGCCTGGGAAGGTGAAGACTCCAGCGACCGTCAGCCCAGCCCGCGCCGCTGCTTCGGCGACCGGCACCACTGCCTCCGGACTGACGCCGCTCCGGTGGTGGCCGCTATCGACCTCCACGAGGACGCTCACGCTTCCCGCCGCCTTCCCCAGTCCGGTTCCCAGCATGGCCGCACCTGCCGCGGAATCCACGCCGACGGCGATTTGTGCAGTTTCCGCCAAACGCCGAAGCCGGGCGGCTTTTTGCGGAGAAACCCAGAGCGGATAGGCGATGAACAGGTCATTGACACCCGCAGCTGCGAACACTTCCGCTTCGCCGATGGTTGCCACGGTAAGGCCCGAGGCTCCCGCGGCGATCTGGCGGGCGGCGATCTCGGGTATCTTGTGCGTTTTGGCATGGGGGCGCAGGCTTAGGCCCTTGGCCCGGACGGCCGATGCCATGCGGTCGATGTTCCGCTCGAGTATGTCCCGGTCAACCAGGATTTCCGGCGTATCGATTTCCGTTGGGATGGTCACAGCCGGCGTCTCCTGGTTGGTCATCCCGGGTCGTCGCGGTCCGGGGGAGGGGTATTCAGGTCTCAAGGTTAGCGGGTCAGCAGGGCCAGGAAGCCCTCCAGCTGCTCACTCAGTCCGAGGTCCGCCTGGCCTTCGGGCGCCAGTGCCGCAGATATCTGGGCGCCGAGGAGCATGTTCAGCAAATGGCCGGCGAGGGCGGCGTCGTCGACGCCGGTTGTGACGTCGCCGCTTTCCCTCGCCTCCGCGAGGTGGCCCAGCAACGCTGCCTCCCACTGCTCCATGGATTCCCGGTGGATGGCGGCCTTTTCGGGGTCGTTGACGGCCTTCTGCCAAAAGGGGATGACGATCCGTGCTTCGTTGATCCGCTCCTCGTCCAGCGGCAGCACCTCCACGCAGAACGCGCGCAGGGCGGCGATTCCTGACCTGCCGGCGGTGACCGCCTCGATCCGCTCGTTGGTCCTGTTGAAGACGTGGCTGAACGCAAAAGTCAGGAGGGTGTCCTTGGTGGGGAAGTAAGGCTTGAGCGCGCCGTTGGCGAAGCCGGCCTCCAGTGCGATCTCCCGCATGGTGGCGCCTTCAATGCCCATCCTGGCGATGATCCGCCAGGTTGCATCCACCAGTTCAAGCCGGCGCTCGTCATGGTCAACAATCTTTGGCACGCTGGCGCTCCCCCGGAACTTTTTTGTGTCGGACCCTTGTGATCCATCTTACGGACAGTTTATTCTCTACAAGTATAGAAAATAAACATCTGACCTGCCAAGGTCCCGGACCAAAGGCCGCCATGACGCCCTCAATCACAGACGTAGTGACCCCGTACCGCCTGGCCACGAGCGCCGAAATCACCGAGGTCCAAAGGATCCTCCGCGCCGGGGGCCTGATGGGCCCGGAGAAGCGGATCGCATACCTGGGCCTGCTGGACCCGGCCCGGGACGCTGCGGCGGATGCCGAGGACCGCCGTTTCCGGGTCTTCCTCCATGACGTGACCGGGGCCCGGCCCGTGGACGCCACGGTTTCCGCGTCGCACGGCACGGTGATTTCCGCCGTCGAACTCGACACTTCCGTGACGGGTGAACTCCCCGTACTCGAGGAGGAATTCGAAGTCGTCGAGGAACTGCTTGCCTCCGACGACCGGTGGCTCAGCGCGCTCGCGGCACGTGAACTGGACGTCAGCAAGGTCCGCGTTGCCCCGCTGTCCGCCGGCGTCTTCGAATACCCGGAGGAGAGGGGGCGCAGGATCCTCAGGGGCCTCGCGTTCGTCCAGGAATTCCCCGGGGACAGCGCCTGGGCCCATCCGGTCGACGGGCTCGTGGCCTACGTCGACGTCGTCAGCAAGACGGTGACCCAGGTGCTGGACACCGGCGTCTTGCCGGTTCCCGCGGAACACGGCAACTACACCGATCCGGAACTCACGGGCCCGCTCCGCACCACCCAGAAGCCCATCAGCATCACCCAGCCCGAAGGGCCCAGCTTCACGGTCACCGGCGGCAACCACGTGGAATGGGAAAAGTGGAGCCTGGACGTCGGCTTCGATGTCCGCGAGGGCGTGGTGCTGCACAACATCGCCTTCCAGGACGGCGAGCGGAAGCGCCCCGTCATCAACCGGGCATCGATCGCCGAAATGGTGGTCCCGTACGGCGACCCCTCACCCGTCAGGTCCTGGCAGAACTACTTCGACACGGGCGAATACCTCGTGGGCCAGTACGCCAACTCGCTCGAACTCGGCTGCGACTGCCTCGGCGACATCACCTACCTCAGCCCGGTGATCAGCGACGCCTTCGGCAACCCCCGGGAAATCCGCAACGGCATCTGCATGCACGAAGAGGACTGGGGGATCCTGGCCAAGCACAGCGACCTCTGGTCGGGCGTCACCTACACGCGCCGGAACCGCCGCCTGGTCATCTCCTTCTTCACCACCATCGGCAACTACGACTACGGCTTCTACTGGTACCTGTACCTCGACGGCACCATCGAGTTCGAAGCCAAGGCCACCGGCGTGGTCTTCACCAGCGCCTACCCCGAGGGCGGCTCGGACAACATCTCGCAGCTGGCTCCCGGACTCGGGGCGCCCTTCCACCAGCACCTCTTCAGCGCCCGCCTGGACATGGCGATAGACGGGTTCACCAACCGGGTCGAGGAAGAGGACGTTGTCCGGCAGCCGATGGGGGAGGGCAATGAGCGGGGCAACGCCTTCTCGCGGCGGCGCACCCTGCTGGCCCGCGAATCGGAAGGCGTCCGAGAGGCCGACGCGCGCAACGGCCGCAGCTGGATCATCTCCAATCCGGACTCGCGCAACCGGCTTGGCGAGCCCGTGGGCTACAAGCTTCACTCCCAGGGCCAGCCCACCCTGCTGGCCGATCCGGACTCGTCCATAGCGCAGCGGGCCGCGTTCGCCACGAAGGACCTCTGGGTCACACGTTTCGCGGAACATGAGCGCTACCCCACGGGGGACTTCGTGAACCAGCACGCCGGGGGAGCGGGCCTGCCGGCCTACGTCGCCCAGGACCGGGACATCGACGGGCAGGACATTGTTGTCTGGCACACCTTCGGCCTCACCCACTTCCCGCGGACCGAGGACTGGCCCATCATGCCGGTGGACACCGTCGGCTTCAAGCTGCGCCCCGAGGGATTCTTTGACCGCAGTCCCGTGCTGGATGTGCCCGCCGGTTCGCAGCCGGCGGGCGGCGGACATTGCCACGGCTAGGCTGACGCCGTGACAGCCCTTCATCCCCGCATTGTTGCCGCTGCGACGGCCGCATCCTGCCTGGTGCACCTCTGGCTCGTCGCGGGCAGCCACCACGGGCTGTGGCTGAACTTGCTGATGCTGGCCATGGTGGGAGTCTGCCTGCCCTGCGCCGTCCACATCTGGCGCGATGGAACGCCCGGTTCCCTGCGGCAGGTGATGGCATGCGGGCTGGCCATGGCCGTGCTGCACGCCGCCCTGCTCCTGGGCGGTGCCGCTGCCGGGAGCCGGGCGGCCGGCCACAGCCACGCGGCGGCCGCCCTGCCGGCAGCGGGGGCGGCCGCAACCGGGGCCGAAGGATTGCTGGCCATCGTCGCCCTGGAAATTACGACGGCGATGCTCGCCGCCACGCTGCTGGCCCGGCTCCGGCGCCCGTCATCGCGGTGATCCGGTGAGTGTGACTCTGATGCGTCAGCGGACCGGGTTGCCCAGCTCGCGCAGCGGCGTTTTGTGGGTTTCCCGAGCCCACAGTGCGCCGGCGACGGCCAGCAGGGAGGATGCTGCCACGATCCAGGCGGCCGGGCCCCAGTTCGCCTTTTCCGCGCCGACGAGGGCGGTGCCGAGCAGCGGCGTGAAGCCGGCGCAGAGGATGCCGATCTGCAGGCCAATTGCCATGCCGGAGTAGCGGACTTTGACGTTGAACAGCTCGGAGAACCAGGCCGGATAGATGGCGTTGGACATCGCGTAGGTGCCGGCGGTGATCAGGGTGCTGGCGAGGAAGATCATGGGGATGTTGCCGGTGGAGATGACCGAGAAGTAGACGAAGATCATGGCGCCGGATCCGAGGACGCCGGCGATGAAGACAGGGCGCCGGCCGAACTTGTCCGACAGCGCGGCCATGAGGGGCTGGGTGGCGATGGCGAGGATGTTGCCGAGGATGCTGACCCAGAGCATGGTGGAGGCGGGGACGCCGACGGAGACGGCGTAGGCCAGGCCGAAGGACTGCATGAAGGTGTTGGTGACGGTTTCGAAGGACATCAGGGCCACCTGGAAGAACTGCGCCGGGTGGGTCTTGAACATCTTGGCGAACGGCAGCTTCACGAGTTCGCCGTGGTCGTGCTTTTCCTCGAAGACTTCGGGTTCCTCGAGCGAGCGGCGGACCATGTAGGCCACGAAGAGCACGATGACGGAGAGCCAGAACGGGATGCGCCAGCCCCAGGCGAGCCGGTCGGCTTCGTTCATGGCGGCCACCGGCAGGAAGGCCAGGGAGGCCAGCACGATGCCGAAGGAAATGCCGCTCATCGCGAAGCTGGCGAAGAAGCCGCGCCTGCCGATGGGGGCTTCCTCCGTGGTCAGGGCCGAGGCCCCCGCCGTTTCCGCGCCCGCCGAGAGGCCCTGCATGAGGCGGAGCAGCACCAGCAGGGCGGGTGCCCAGTAGCCGGCGGTGTTGAAGTCCGGCAGCGCGCCGATCAGGAACGTGGCGGCACCCATGAGGACGAGGGTGAGGACCAGGGTTGCCTTGCGGCCGATCTTGTCGCCCAGGTGGCCGAAGAAGACTGCGCCGAATGGGCGGGCCACGTAGGCCACGCCGAAGGTGGCGAAGGAGGCGAGCAGCGCGACGGTGGCGTCACCGGAGGGGAAGAAGATCTTCGAAAAGATCAGCGACGCCGCGGTGGCGTAGATAAAGAAGTCGTAATACTCGAGGGCGCCGCCGAGGAATGCCGCCAGCGCGGCCTTCTTGGCCCGCTTGAGCTTTCGCTGCGCCTCGGCGGTCTCGGCCGTGGTTGCAAGATTGGTCATTCTGATGGTCCTTCCACACTGAAAGACAGGTGCTCCGGTGCTTGGATGCGATGTGATTTGTGCGCATTACGAACAGGTGTGCGATATGCGACTAGGGAAAGCGTACCGCAGAGTGAGACGCCTCACAACGCCTTCGGAGAAGGCCATGCCCTCCCGGCGCGGATTCCGGCGTGGTTTATCCGGATATGATCGGAATAAGCCAGGCAAAGCGCCTGCGGGGCGCCGACAGTGAGCTTCAGGGAGAGGCAAAGTAATCCATGACGGAGCAACCCGCGTACTTCGTGAAATCCGTGGAGAAGACCTTCGACGTACTGCGGGCTTTCGCCCCGGACGAGCCCCGGCTGACCGTCTCGAGAGTCGCCGCGAAGTCGGACATGACCAGGGCCTCCGCCCGGAGGTTCCTGCTGACGCTGACGGACCTGGGCTACCTTCGCGCCGACGGCCCGTATTTCGAACTGACGCCCAGGTCGCTGGACATCGGACAGTCGTTCCTGGCAAACCTCGCGCTCCCGAGGATCGCGGAGCGCCACCTCAAATCGCTGGCCGCGGAGCTCAATGAGACAACGTCGCTGTGCATCCTCGACGGTACCGACGTGGTCTACGTTGCCTGCCTCCCGTCACCCAGGCTCCTGAGCGTCTCCATCAGCGTGGGCACCAGGTTTCCCGCCTGGGCCACGTCCATGGGCCGCGTGCTGCTGGGCGCATTGTCCGACGCCGAACTGAAGACATACTTCGATTCCGTGCAGCTGCAGCGGTTCACTGAGCGCTCTATCGGAAGCCTCGAGCAGCTGCAGGCAGAAGTGGAACAGGCGCGGGCCAAGGGATGGTCCATGGTTTCGCAGGAACTGGAGGAAGGCCTCCGCGGCGTCGCCGTTCCGGTCTGGCGCGGCAACGACGTGGTTGCCGCAGTCAACGTCTCCCTCCAGACCCACCGGGCGCCCGCGGAGGCCATCGAAAAAACAGTGGTGCCGCTGCTGCAGGACGCCGCGAGGCAGATAGGCCACGATTACGGCGGCCGCACCACCGAACCACTCAACACTGCCGCCCGGGGATGAAATGATCACACGAACTGACGTCGATGAAGCGGCCGCAAGGATTGCCGGGCTGGTGCGCCGCACGCCGGTGATGGCGGCGGACCAGGGGAGCTTTCCCGGGGACGTGTGGCTGAAGTGCGAGTTCATGCAGCACACAGGGACGTTCAAGGCCCGGGGTGCGTTCAACCGGGTGCTTGCCTGCCGTGAACGCGGCGAACTGAAGGAGGATGTCGGAATCGTGGTGGCCTCCGGCGGCAACGCCGGCCTCGCCAACGCCTATGCCGCTGCGCAGGCCGGAGTGCCTGCCGCCGTCTTCGTCCCGGAGACCGCCCCCGCCATGAAGGTGAAGAAGCTCAAGGAATCCGGGGCTTCCGTCATCCAGCGCGGCGCCGAATACGCCGTCGCCTACGATGCCGCCATCGCATATGCGGCCGAAACCGGGGCGGTGTACTGCCACGCTTACGACCAGCCGGAGATCGCCGCGGGCGCAGGTACGGTTGGTTCGGAACTCCTGGAACAGCTGGGCGCTGTGGACACCGTGCTGGTCGCTGTGGGCGGCGGGGGCCTGATGGCAGGGATCGCGGCCGCCGTCGAAGGCCTGGCCACTGTGGTGGGCGTGGAGCCCGCCACCGCCCCCACACTCCATGCTGCCCTCGAGGCGGGAGCCCCGGTGGACGTGGCCGTCGCCGGGGTCGCGGCGGATTCCCTGGGGGCGCGGCGGATCGGACAGATCGGCTTTGAAGTGGCGGTCAGGACAGGTGTGAAGAGCGTGCTGGTGTCCGACGACGAGATCGTCGCCGCGCGCTCGCTGCTGTGGGCCGACTACCGGATGGTGGTGGAGCACGGTGCCGCGGCCGCGTATGCCGCGCTGACCTCGGGGGCGTACGTTCCGGCGGAGGGCGAACGCGTTGCCGTTATCCTGTGCGGCGCCAACACGGACCCCTCCACCCTCTGACTGCCCCGGCCCGCCAGGGCGGCCCAAGATCCGCTTTGGCTCCAGATCTGGCCCCGCTGGAACCTGAGCAGGCCTGGCGATGACCGGGATAATGCCGGAACCTGTGCCTGACACCGTGGGTGCAGTGATGCGAGCTGATGCTCAATGTGATCCCCCCGAGAATCGTGTGGCCAGTCCTGCTTCCTTGCAGCCTGTGATTCTTTCCTTCCCGCGGGTGCTGGGTTCCCGCCGGGATGGTTATGCCTCAAGGGTGAACCGGCACCATCAGGAACTCCGGTAGGTTGGCGCAATTTTGGCTCAAGTTCCGGGCTTAGGGTGCCAGCCGGCGGAACTCGGAACCGAAGTGCAGCAGCGGGTCCTGGGCCTCGGACGGTGAAGCGTCGCTGCCCATCGCCAGGACCTCTCCGACAACGAGCAGGTGGGTGGCGGCCGGGTGAACGGATACCGTTCGCAGCTCAAAGTAGGCGAGGGACCCGTCGATGATGGCGGCTCCCGTGGCCGGCCCGCGCCGGTACGGCACCTGCGAGAGCATCCCGTGCAGCGGGATCCCGGGGCTGGCCAGCCAGTTTGCGGTGCCCTGGTGTTTGGCGGGCAGCAGGCTCAGCGCCCAGGTGCCTGCTTCTGCGACAGCCTCGCCGATTCGCGATTCCGCATAGAGGCTGACCAGCAGGGTCGGCGGATCGTAGGAAACTGAGAGGAACGCGCTGACGGTCGCGGCATAATCCCGGTTGCGCAGCACCGTGGAAACCACGCCCACTCCGGCGGCGATGTCGCTGCTGAGCCTGCGGTACAGATCGATGTCAGCGCCCGACGGCGGCCCCTCGCCGAGGCGGTGCGCGTCCAGTTTCCCGGGTGTCTCCATGCAGCCCATCGTGTCACGCGCCGGCCACTACGACTGTGATGTAACTAACGCAATGGTGACCCTGCATGTGTA
>Ga0207428_10002792_pt1 | contig 17341 bp, 15 predicted proteins | sample RhiMethybrSRZTD1_FD_187600 | JGI IMG/M metagenome (GOLD analysis project Ga0207428, IMG submission 187600) | Populus rhizosphere microbial communities from Tennessee, USA - Rhizosphere MetaG P. TD hybrid SRZTD1 (SPAdes) (version 3) | ecosystem: Host-associated > Plants > Roots > Rhizosphere >...
GGCGACCGCTATTCTACATCAGGCCTTGGAGCCGTCCGAACCCTTGTTGAAGGCCTGGAGCAAGGGGCCGAATAGATCCAACGGCAGCGGGAAGAAGGTCGTCGTGGACCGCTCGGAGGCGATCTCGCGCATGGTTTGCAGATACCGGAGCTGGACGGCGATCGGATGCCTGGTCAACACCTCGGCGGCCTCGGACAGCTTCGCTGCCGCCTGGAACTCGCCGTCGGCGTTGATGACCTTGGCCCGGCGCTCGCGCTCGGCCTCGGCCTGCTTGGCCATGGCGCGCTGCATGTCCTGGGGCAGGTCAATTTGCTTCACCTCGACGGTCGCCACCTTGATGCCCCACGGCTCGGTGTGCTCGTCGATGATGCGCTGGAGCTGCTGGTTGATCTTGTCGCGCGCCGACAGAAGATCGTCGAGCTCCACCTGGCCGAGCACGCTGCGCAGGGTCGTCTGGGCGATCTGCGAGGTCGCGTAGAGATAGTCTTGCACCGCGATGACCGCCCTCTGCGGATCGACGACGCGGAAATAGATCACCGCGCTCACCTTGATCGACACGTTGTCCCGGGTGATCACGTCCTGCGGGGCCACGTCGAGGGCGACCGTCTGCATGCTCACCTTCACCATCTTGTCGATGAGCGGGACCAGCAGGACGAGCCCGGGACCGTTCCCCTGCCCGCCCGGGTTCAGGATGGCCCGGGTGCTGCGACCCAGACGAAAGATCACCGCGCGCTCGTACTCGCGAAGAATGCGTGCGAAGGAGCCGATGAAGCGCGACCAGAACGACGACGATGAGCAGCAGCGCGTCTACTGTGATCATGCGACTCCTCCCTTGGCCTCGGCCTGGGCCGCCTTCGCGACCTTCAAGGTGAGCCCGTCCACCGCGATGATCCGCACCTGCGCCCCGGGCTCGAGGGGCTCGCCCTCGGCGACCGCGCGCCAGATCTCGCCCGAGACCATCACCTGGCCTTCGGGCCCCAGACGCTCGCGCACGGTGGCGGTCCGTCCCACGAGCCCTTCGGCGCCCGTCGTCGGCGGCCGGCCGAGCGCCCGCACACCCGCCGTGACCACGAAGAGAAAGAGCCCGGCCGTCGCCGCCACCGTCGGGCCGATGACCCACCAGCTCACGCGGAAGCCGACCTCGGGAGCATCGAAGAGCATGAGCGAGCCGAGCGACATCGACACGATGCCGCCGATCGCCAGGATGCCGTGGCTCACGATCTTGATCTCGGCGATCAGCAGCACGATGCCGAACAGGATCAGGAGCAGCCCCGCGTAGTTGATCGGCAGGCTCTGGAAGGCGAAGAACGCCAGGATGAGCGAGATGCCGCCGATGACACCGGGCAGGATCACGCCCGGGTTCGAGAGCTCGAAGAAGAGGCCGAGCATGCCGAGCATCATCAGCACGTAGGCCACGTTCGGGTCGGTGATGATGTTCAGGAACCGGTCGCGGAAGCCGATCTCGATCGGCCGCACCGGGGCGCCCTTCGTCGCCAGCGTCACCGTGCCCTTCGGCAGCTTGATCGTCCGCCCATCGATCTTCTCGAGGAGATCGGGAACGGAGTCGGCGATGAGGTCGATGACCTTCAGCTTGAGCGCGTCGCGCTCGGTGATCGCGACCGCGTCGCGCACGGCCTTCTCCGCCCAGTCCGCGTTGCGGCCCCGCTCGGTCGCGACGGTGCGGATGAACGCGGCCGCGTCGTTCTCGACCTTCTTCATCATGGTCTTGTCGGCATTGCCGCCCATGGCGACGGGCGAGGCGGCGCCGATGTTGGTGGCCGGCGCCATCGCGGCGACGTGCGCCGCCATGGTGATGAAGACGCCGGCCGAGGCCGCGCGCGCGCCGGTGGGCGCGACGTAGACGATCACCGGCACCTCGGCGTTCATCATGCGCTGGACGATCGCGCGCATCGAGCGCTCGAGGCCGCCAGGCGTGTCGAGCTGGATGATCAGCGCCTGCGCCTTCTCGGCCTGGGCGCGATCGATCGCGAGGCCGACCAGGCGCAGGGTGACCGGGCTGATCACGCCCTCGATCTCGATCGTTGCGACCGGCGCCGGCGCGGCCGACGACACCGCGGGCGCGACCAGCACCATGGAAAGCGCGGCGAGCAGCGCGACGACGAGCGCGACGCGGGCAGGAGTCGCAGACGATCCGACGCCGGCGCGCGCCGGGACCGGCTCGAAACCCTGACGATCCGGCTTCATTTCTGAAGCGCCAGCACGCTCACGAGCTCGAACAGCAGATTGGCGCCGAGCAGCGCGGTGATCTGCCCGGGGCCGTCGTACGGCGGCGAGACCTCGACGATGTCGGCGCCCACCAGCTGCTGCCCGGCGAGCGCGCGCACCAGCACGAGCGCCTCGTACGACGTGAGCCCGCCGACCTCCGGCGTGCCGGTGCCGGGCGCGAACGCCGGGTCGACCGCGTCGATGTCGAACGAGCAGTAGACCGGCCCGCCGCGCAGGCGCGCGAATCGCTCGGCGACCCACGCGGTCCCCTGCTCCTTCACGGCCTCGATCCGGGCCACCTCGATCCCGTGCTGGTCGTGGAAGTCGAAGTCCTCGGAGCCGTAGAGCGGCCCGCGGATCCCGACCTGGATCATCCGCTTGGGATCGATCAGCCCTTCCTCGACCGCGCGGCGAAACGGCGTCCCGTGGAAGTACTTCGAGCCGAAGTACTCGTCCCACGTGTCGGGGTGCGCGTCGAAGTGCACCAGGCCCACGCGCCCGTGACGCCGGGCCACCGCACGCAGGATGCCGAGCGTGACGGAGTGATCGCCGCCGACACAGACCGGCATCGCCCCTTCCGCGATGACCTGGCTCACCCGCGCGTCGATCGCCGCCAGGGTGCGCTCGATCGAGATCGGTACCGTGTCGACGTCGCCGCAATCCGCGATACGAAGCTTCTCGAACGGGTGCACCTTCAGCACCGGGTTCCAGGGACGGATCAGCGAGGATTGCTCGCGCACGGCGCGCGGACCGAAGCGGGCGCCGGTCCGGTACGAAGTCCCGCCGTCGTAGGGAATGCCCAGCAGCGCTACGTCCAGCCCCTTGGCCGAATCGGCCGCCGACAGCAGCATGAACGTCGCGATCTGCCCGAAGCGCGGCGAGACGAAGGGATTTCGGGGTACCGACGTGGCCACCGGGAACCTCCTGAACTTATAGTCGCACCTCGGGCCCCGGGAACCTAACCCTCCCCGGGCCGACGTCGCGGCTAGTCTAGATCTAGAGTGCCGAGCGGAGCCCGGCCACGGTCGTCAGCAACCGCGAAACCTCGTCGGGCGAGTTGAACACCGAGAACGTCGCGCGCGTGGTGCCGACCACGCCGAGCCGGCGCATCAGCGGCATCGCGCAGTGGTGGCCGGCCCGGACGGCGATGCCTTCGGCGTCCAGGAGCGCCGCGACGTCGTGCGGGTGCAGTCCCTCGACGGCAAACGAGACGACGGCGCCCCGGTCGACTCCGACCTTCGGACCGTAGACGGTCACCCCGGGAATGCGCGACAGGCCTTCCATGGTCTGGCGGGTCAGCGCGCGCTCGTGCTCGGCGACGCGATCCATGCCGAGCTTCTCCAGATACTCGATCGCCGCCGTGAGCCCCACGGCTTCGGCGATCGGCGGGGTGCCGGGCTCGAACCGCCAGGGCAGGTCGTTCCACTGGGCGTGGTCGATCCACACTTCCTTGATCATCTCGCTGCCGCCGCGGCCGGGCTCGAGCCGATTGAGCACCGCGCGCCGGCCGTACATCACGCCGATCCCGGTCGGCCCGAGCATCTTGTGGGCCGAGAGGACGTAAAAGTCGCAGCCCAGCGCGGACATGTCGAGCCTCATGTGAGGCGCCGCCTGAGCACCGTCGACCACCGTGAGCGCGTTGACGGCCCGTGCCTTGCCGATGATCTCCTTCGCCGGCGTGATCGTGCCGAGCACGTTCGAGACGTGAGCGAAGGCCACCACGCGCGTGCGCGTCGTCAGGAGGCGATCGAGCGCGGCAAGGTCGAGCGTGCCGTCGTCTCGGACCGGCACGGCCTTGAGCACCGCGCCCCGGTCCTTCGCGACGAGCTGCCAGGGGATCAAGTTCGAGTGGTGCTCGAGCTCGGTCACCACGATCTCGTCGCCCTTGCCGAGCGTCCGGCCGATGGTCTCGGCGATCAGCCCGAGGCCGTCCGTCGTGCCCCGCGTGAAGACGACTTCCTCGCGGCTCGGCGCGCCGATGAACCGCTGGACCGCGTCGCGCGCCACCTCGTAAAGCTCGGTCGCCTCTTCGCCCAGGGTGTGGATCGAGCGATGCACGTTGGCGTGGCTGCGCTCGTAGTAGCGGTTCATGGCCTCGAGGACCGCGCGCGGCTTCTGGCTGGAGGCGCCCGAGTCCAAGTAGATGAGCGGATGGCCGTTGACGACCCGCTCGAGGATCGGGAAATCGCCGCGCGTCAGCTCGTCGAGCCTCATGACTTCGCCTTGCCGTCGAGCGCCTGCGCCAGCACCGAGAGCGGCAAGGTCGCGCAGCGCATCCGCGTGGGCCTGATCTCCGCCTGGAGCACGGCCAGCACGTCGCTCACCTCGAGCGCCGCCGCTTCGGTGCGCGTGCGGCCCGAGACCAGATCGGCGACCACGTCGGCCGACGCCGTGCAGATCGCGCACGAGTCGCCGACGAAGCGCGCCTCGGAAATCCGCCCCTCGGGCGCGATCGCCAGCATCATGCGCACGCGATCGCCGCAGAGCGGGTTGACGTCTTCGGCCACGGCGTTCGCGCCGGGCAGATCGCCGCGGTGGCGCGGATGCCGCCAGCGATCGCGGATGACGTCGCTGTAGAGGCTGTTCGCCGCGGGTGTGGCGCCGCTCACTCGAGCTCTCCGCGGGCGACGTTGGTCCGGTACGGCGGGAAGCGGTAGGCCATGTCGCGCGAGAGCAGGCCGCCGTGGCCCATCTCGGCCAGCGATCGGTTGTCGACGCGCTCGCCGGCCAGGATCTGCGGCAGCGCCAGGTCGAACGTCGTCGCCTGTGAGAACATGCCGCAGGTCGGCATGCCGAGCACGGGCTTGCCGTCCCAGAGGGCGAGCCAGAGCAAGCTCCCGGGATGCGCCGGTGCGCCGTGGCGCTCCATGCGGGCGCCCAGCAAGGTGAGACCGCCGAAGACCGGATCGAGCGGATCGAGCGCGCTCGCGCCCGCGACGATCAGCATCTCGGCGCCCTCGCCCCGCAGCGCCGTCAGCGCGTCGGCGACGATCGTCGGCGAGCCGCCGGCGTAGACGATCGGCAGCAGACGTCCGCCGAACCATTCGATCTTCTGCTTGAGCGCGGTCTCGAAGCGGGCGCGCTGCTTGCCGTCGAGGCGCTCCTGGGCGACCACGCCGATCGTCGTCGGCTTGAAGGCGCTCACGGCGAGGAGCCCGTGGGCGTCGCGCGCGATCTTCTCGACGGCGTTGAGTGTGTCGGCCGGGATGACCAGCGGCGTGACCTTGCACTTGGCGACCGTCTCGCCGGGCTCGACGGGCTGCGAGTCGAACAGCGTGAAGATCGAGATGCCCTCGAGCGCGTTCGCGTCGGCCAGCGCCTGACGCCGAATCTTCAAGAGGCCCCGGCGCGTCGCGACGAGCGTCCACTGCCCGCCGCTGTAGCCCTTCACCTCGACGCCGTCGCCGACGACGGCGGCGGCCAGTCGCTTGCCGGCCTCTTCCTCGTGCAGGTCGCCCGGATCGAGCGCGAGAACGTGGATCTCGTCCCACGGCGTCTCCAGCAGGACCTTCGCCGTCGCCGCGGTCAGCTTCGCTCCCTTTTCGACCGCGATTTTGCCAGCGGCGTCGCGGACGTCGTGGCAGAGGATCTTGCCCGCCAGGCTTTCGAGCGTCGCCGGCTCGCGCCGCTGCGCGATCGCCTTCATGACCGAGCGCTGGGCTCCGTGCGCGTGGGCCCAGCGACCGGCACACTGTCGCGCCGCGGCTTCGTACTGAGCGGCTGGCCCGTGCCGCCGCCGCGCACGGCCTGGATCTCGGCCATCACCGCCAGCGCGATCTCCGGCGCCGAGCGGGCGCCGATGTCGAGGCCGATCGGCACGTGGATGCGCTTGAGCGCCTCCTCTCTCAGCCCCTCTTCGACCAGGAGCTTCAGGATGGCGGCGCCCCGCCGCATCGAGCCGAGCATGCCGATGTAGCCGACGTCGGTCGCGAGCGCCTTTTGTAAGACCGGCACGTCGTACTTGTAGTCGTGCGCCATCAGCACGAGCGCGGTCGACGGCGCCAGCGGATACTGGCCGACCAGCTCGGAGGGGATGCCGATCTTCAATTCGTCGACGTTCGGGAAGCGCTCGCGGGTCGCGAAGCGCGGCCGGCCGTCGATCACGACCGTCCGGTAGCCGAGCACGCGGGCCAGCTCCGTCATCGGCATCGAGACGTGGCTGGCGCCCACGACCAGCAAGAGCGCGGACGGCGCGAACACTTCAACGAAGGCGCGCGTGTTCTCGGCGAAGAGCGTCCGCGAGGTGCCGACCGTCATCGCGTCGCGCGCGGCCTCGCCGAACCGCTCGTCGAGCGTCGCGTCGCCGAGGCTCCCCTGCGTCGTGCCGTCGTCCAGCAGCAGCATCTTGGCGCCCACCGGCCCGTCGAGCCGCGTGACGATTGCGGCCCGCCCGCCCTTGTCGTTGTGAGCGCGCACGCGCTCGAGCAGATCGGAGGACAGCGGCTCGACGAACACCTCGATCGTGCCGCCGCACGTGAGGCCGATCTCCCACGCTTCCTCGTCGCCCAGGTTGAGCTCGAGGAGCCGCGGGCGATTCGTGTTGAGCACGTCCTCGGTCTGTTCGATCACCTGCGCGTCGACGCAGCCGCCGATGGTGACGGAGCCGAGCACGGATCCGCCCTCGCCGACCAGCATCTTCGCGCCTTCTTTGCGCGGCGTAGTGCCGCGCGTGTTGACCAGGGTCGCGACCGCGACCTTGCCCGGAGACCGCCGAAGTTCGTCAATTTGATCGAAAAGTTCCGCCATGGGGCTAATGATACGCCGAGCGGCGCCGGTAAGCACTCCCGTCGCCGGCCATTATGCTCAGAGGTGCAGCTTGCCGGCCAGGTCGCGTAGCGAGGCGAGGTTGTGGCCCGGGGCGAAGTCGTCGATCAGCGGCATCGCTGCCGCCATCCCACGGGTCAGCGGCTCATAGGACGGGTTGCCGAGCAGCGGGTTGAGCCAGATCACGCGCGCCGCGCGGCGCTTGATCCTGAGCAGCTCGGCCGCCAGTACGTCGGGCTCGCCGGTGTCCCACCCGTCCGAGAGGACGATCACGATCGTCCGCCGGTCGACCAGATGCGGCCACTCGCGGTTGAACTGCGCGAACGACTCGCCGATGCGCGTGCCGCCCGACCAGTCGCGTACGTCGGTGAGCCGCCGGAGCACCTGACGGTACGAGCGCCCGCGCAGGAGCTCGGTGATCCGCGTGAGCCGCGTCGAGAAGATGAACGTCTCGACCCGGCCGAACACGTTCTGCAGCGCGAACAGGAACTGCAGCAGGAAGCGGCTGTAGAGGTCCATCGAGCCTGAGACGTCGCAGAGCAGGACGAGACGAACCTTCTTTCGCTTCCGCTCGCGAAAGCGAAGCTCGATCAGATCGCCGCGCGTGAGATTCGCCCGTAAGGTGCGGCGCAGGTCGACCCGGCCCCGGCGCTTCTTCGGCCGCCGGCGGCGGCTCATCCGATGGGCGAGGCGGCGAGCGATCTTGACCGTCAGCTTGAGCAGCTCGTCCAGCTGGTCGGCGCTGAACGTCGAGAAGTCCTGGTTGACGAGCCCTTCGGCCTCGGAGGCCAGCGGCACGCTGAGCGGATCGCCTGCTTCCTCGGCCTCGTCCTCACCCCACGACTCGAGCGCCAGCGCTTCCTTCTTCTGCGCCTGCTTGGCCAGCGCGGCGCCGCCGGGATCCTCGAGGGAGGGCGCCGGGATGAAGCCGGACTGATCGTCGTCACGGTCCGGCAGCACACGCCAGAACGCTTCGAAGCAGCGGTCGAACGGCGGGACTTCCTCCGGGCGCGTGACGAAGAGCGCGCGCAGCCCGAGATAGAGCTCCTGACGATCGGTGATGTCGAGATGATCGAGGGCGCGGACGGCATCGGTGACCTCGACCAGCGTCACCGGAAGGCCGGAGCGGCGGAGCAAGGCCGCGAAGCGCGCGACCGCCGCCGAGAGATCGCGCGGCACGCGCTCAGCTCGGCGCGGGCAGGAACGAGCCGAGCCCCGTCTTGGCCATCTCGGCGCGGAAGCGCTTCATGTCGTCGACGTCCTTCAGGACGCAGCCGAGCGTCTCGCCCACGAGCGCCTCATCGATGTGGTCGGCATGCAGCGAGGCCAGCGCCTGCGCCCAGTCGAGCGTCTCGGCCACGCCCGGCACCTTCGCCAGCCGCACCTGACGCAGCGACTCCATGAACTTCGCGATCTCGCGCGCGAGCCGCGTGTTGATGCCCGGCACCTTGCGCGAGATGATCCGGATCTCCTTGTCGGACGACGGATAGTCGATCCAGAGATAGAGGCAGCGGCGCCGGAGCGCGTCCGACAGCTCGCGCACGCGGTTCGACGTCAAGATGACGTGCGGCGGATGCGTCGCCTTGATCGTCCCGATCTCCGGGATCGTCACCTGCCAGTCGGAGAAGACTTCGAGCATGAATGCCTCGAATTCTTCGTCACAGTTGTGCGTCACGATCTGGTTGGCGACGAAGTACGGCTCGCCGTCGAGGACGAAGTCGTACACGGTCTGTGCGGTCGACACCTTCTCGACCGAGGTCACTTCCTCGAGGACGACACCGCGGTCGAGCAGATCCTTGATGGCTTCCGTCCCGAACGCTTCCGCGATCCTCCCGAGGGCCGACGCGTTGGGGCGAATGCGCCCGGAGAGGATGTCGTAAATCGCCTGATGCCCCGGGACCTGGCCGACAACGCGCTGCGTGCAGATCTGGCGTAGCGCCGCCATGACCGGCGCGGCCGGCAGGCTCCCGGAGCGGGAGTACGCCGGCGCTCTGAGACACGCGGCCCGCGCGCGCTTCGCCGGGGCGTCGAAGCCGACGGCGTCCATGAACGCGGGCACGTCGGCGACGGCGAGGCTGAAGTACGGTCCCTTGCCGTAGGTCGCCTGGCCGCTCTTGATCTTAGTGATGCGACCATCGATGCCCAGGGATCCGAGTATCTGTTGGATTCCAGCGAGTAAATACGGCGAGGCCGACGTCACGCACACTTGATGGTCGCCGACCCAGCCCTCGCCGTCGAAGTAGCCCCGGACGAAGGCGGCGCGCTTCTCTCGCGGCAGCGCGAACACGAATTCCGGGAGTGTTCTTTCGCGGCTTCGGACAAAAGCGGGACCGAGTACCCGGTGCAGGAAACGACCCAGCGGCAGCGAATGATGCGTCAGCTCGGAATTCCGATGCGGTCCGGGAACGATTCGCGGGCGCACGCCGAACGCCTTCTCGAACTTCTCGGAGTAGAGCTCCAGATTGAGACGGTCCTTGTCGGCGATACAGAGCCGATCGCTCGTGAAGCAGCCGTCGGCGACGATGTATCCGAGTAGCTCGTAGAAGGCCACGCACTGATCGACTCGGAGTCCATCAGCATGCTCGACGTCGTCGAACTCGGCCGCAAGGCCAAGCTCCGCGGTCAGCCCGCGGACCACGCCGGCACGCAGCGAGCCGCGGAACGATCGAGGCTGCAGTACGTTCCGAAGATGCGTTTTGGAGACCCCTACCCGTTTCGCCAGTTCCTCATAGGTCAGTCCGGAACGCAGATACCCCGCCCGAAGGAGCGCCTTGCCCGCCGCGGTGATCTTGACGATGTTGTCGTCGAACTCGAAGATCGGCTCCTGCTCGTAGTCCGACTGCTGCGTCTTCGCGAGCGGCAGACGATCCGAGGGTCGCAGGTCGGCAGCGCGAACGATCTCGAATCCTTCATCGTTGAACCGGACGAATTTGTGCTCCGGGGTTACCTCGATGAAGCGGCCGCCGACGATGACTCTGACGACGTCCGCAGTGTGTCGCGGAATGACCTTTCGGACCCGAGAGCGCGAGAGACGAAACTGCTTGGCAGAAAAGCTGACCAGCTCGTCCCCGACCCGCACATCTTGCGCGCGCGTGATGCCGGTCGCCGTCATCACGAGCGTCTTGGCGGCCACACAACGATCGACTTCGTCGACCAGCAGCACCGGCGCCTGCGAGTTCTGCGTGATCGCCTGCAGCAGCGGGCGCCGGAGCAAGAACGCCTCCGAGAAGATCTCGTGCTCCTTGTCGGCCATCGCGCGGTTGTTGTGGCCGGCTTCCTCGAGCTTGATGTGCAGGAGCTGCTTCTGATAGTTCCACTCGTAGAGCGCGGTCGACGCGTCGAGGCCCTCGTAGCACTGCAGGCGGATCAGATTCGTGCCGAGCATCCGCGACATCACCTTCGCGACCTCGGTCTTGCCGACACCGGCCGGCCCTTCGATCAAGAGCGGTTTGCGCAGGCGCATCGCGAGGTGCACCGACGTCGCGACCGGCGCGTCGGTGACGTATTCCGCCGCTTCCATCAGCTCCTGGATTTTTCGGATCTCGTCACGCATGGCTAGCTATTGTACATGAAGCTTCGCGTAGTCTTCCGGCGTGTCCACGTCGGGCGGCATCGCCAGATCGAACGCGACCAGCTCGACGCGCTCGGGATTCTCTTTCACGACGGCGCGAGCGCCCGCGTCGCCCTTGAGCCCACGCAGCTCGCCGAACACGTCCGACGAAAAGACGACCGGCGTGCCCTGCACGCCTCGATAGACCGGCGCCGCGACCGCCTTGCCCGAGCGCTTGAAGGCCTCGAGCAGGGTGGGCACGACGGTCTTCGGCATCCGCGGCTGATCGCCGAGCGCGATCAGCACGGATGTGGTCCACGGCTTGAGCGCAGCCACACCGGCGGCGATCGACGTGCCCTGGCCGTCTTGTGGGCGCGGGTTCACGACGAAGCGGACCGTGAGATCGGCGAGCGCCTGTCGAATCACGGTGTCGTCCGGGCCGGTGACGATCACGACGTCCTCGGCGTGGCCGAGCACGTGCTCGACGGACCAGCGCACCATCGGCTTCCCCTGCAGCTGCAGCAGGAGCTTCTGGCGTCCCATCCGCCGCGCGAGGCCCGCGGCCAGCACGACCGCCGCGATCATGCGGCCTCCCAGAACGTCTCGAGCTCACGGGCCACGTCCGCGGCCCGCTCGAGCTGCCACCAGTGCGAGCATCCGGGAAACTCGACGAAGCGCGCGCGCGTCCGCCCGGCAAGACGGCTTCCAAACACAGGCGCGGCGTACGGATCCTTCTGCCCCCACAGGAGAAGCCCCGGCGCCTGAACGCGCCGCAGATCGTCGACCCACTCGAGACCGACGGTGACGGCCGAGCGGTAGAGCGCCAGGATGCTGCGCTTCATCGTCGCATCCGCGTGCTGCGCCGTGACCGTCGCGTCGGCCGGCGGGACTCCCGCGGCCACCAGGCCCGAGGCGAGCGCCTCGGGCGTGAGCTTCTCCATCATTTGCTCGCCCACGCTCGGCGTCTGCCAGATCTTCGCCGCCTTGTGCCACTCGTATTCGGGGTCGAGCGGTGCGGCGCCGGCCGCCCACGTGCGAACCAGTAACGGCTCGAGCGAGACCGCACGCACGGTGAGCAGACCGCCCCAGTCGTGGCCCACGAGATCGATCGGCCCAGGAATACGGCGGAGCTCTTCGAGGAGCCAGCCGCTATACGCCTCTTTGGTGCAGTCGAAGCCCTGAGGAATCGCGGCGCCGAACCCGGGCAGGGAAAGCGTGACGACGTCGTTGCGTCGAAGCCGTTCGATGAGAGCCCGCCAGACGCGGTGCGTGTCGGGCACCCCGTGCACGAGGACGACTGGCATCAGCGTCCTCGTGCCCGAGGCAGCTCGTCTGGCTCCGTGGTCGTCAGCGCCGGGAGACTATCCGCCGGCGCGCTTGACGGCTTCGGTCAGCGCGCGCTTGGCGAACACGCGGCAGAGGTGCGACTTGTACTCGACAGACCCCTGCAGGTCCGCCTGCACATCGACACCTTCGGCGGCCTTCTGCGCGGCCGCCTCGATCGCGGCGGCATCCAGTCTCTTGCCCGTGCAGCCGGCCTCGACACCCTTGGCGCGCACGGCCTTGGTGCCGGCGCCGGTAACCCCGATCGACGCCTTCGAGCAGGCGCCGTTGCCGTCGAGCGTCACGGCGGCGGCGACGCCGACGACGGCGAAGCGCGAAGCCGGATGCGGGAACTTCATGTACGCGGCGCCGGTCTTCGCGGCCAGGACGGGCACGCGCACCTCGACGAGGATCTCGTCCTCACCGACCGCGGTGGCCATCAGGCCCTTGAACCAGTCGTCGACCTTGACGGTGCGGCGGCCCTTGGCGCCTTCGCACACCATCTCGGCGCCGAGCGCGATGATCGCCGCCGGATAGTCCGCGGCGGGATCGGCGTGGGCGACGGAGCCGCCGATCGTTCCCTTGTTGCGCACGGCCGGATCGCCGATGAGCGCGGCGACCTCGGAGAGCACCGGCAGCTTCGACTTCACGAGCTGGGACGACTCGACTTCCCAGTGCGTGGTCATCGCGCCGATTGCCAGCACGTTGCCGTCCTGCTTGATCCCGGTGAGCCCGGAGACCTTGCGCAGGTCGATCAGGTGCTTGGGCTGCGCCAGCCGCAGCTTCATCATCGGGATCAGGCTGTGTCCTCCGGCCAGAAGCTTGGCGTCGTCCTTGTGCTTGCCGAGAAGGTCGAGCGCCTCTTTGATGCTGCCCGGTGAGTGATACTCGAACGCGGCTGGGTACATATCGCTCTCCTGATTACCGGGCGCTCTTGGCGCCCTGAATGATCTTCCACACCCGCTCGGCGCTCAGCGGCATCTCCTCGATGTGATCCACGCCGAGCGGTGCGAGGGCGTCCACCACGGCGTTCATGACCGCCGGCGGTGACGCGATCGTGCCGGTTTCCCCCGCGCCCTTGATGCCCATGGGATTGACCGGTGTGGGCGTCACGGTCCGGTCGGTCTCGTACATCGGCAGCATGTCCGCCTTCGGCAGCGCGTAGTCCATCATCGTTCCCGTCAGCAGCTGGCCCGACTGGCCGTCGTACACGGCGCCCTCGCAGAGGGCCTGGCCGACGCCCTGCGCGATGCCGCCGTGCACCATGCCGTCGACGATCATCGGGTTGATGACGTTGCCGACGTCGTCCACGGCCAGGTAGCGGAGGATGCGCACTTTGCCGGTCTCCCGCTCGACCTCGACGACGCACGCGTGGGCACCGAAGGGGAAGCAGAAGTTCGACGGATCGTAGAAGGACGTCTCCTCGAGCCCGGGCTCGAGCCCCTCAGGATACTTGTGCGGCACGTACGCGGTGAGCGACACCGCGCCGAACGGCACCGCCTTGCTCGGCGCGCCCTTCACCTGGAACTGGCCGCCCGTGAAGTCGATGTCGCTGGGCGAGGCTTCGAGCAGGTGCGCCGCGATCTTCTTGCCCTTCTCGATGACCTTGTTGAGCGACATCAGGATCGCGGTGCCGCCGACCGACGCGGAACGGCTGCCGTAGGTACCCATGCCGAACGGGATCGACCCGGTGTCGCCGTGGACGATCTCGACCTGCTCGATCGGGATGCCGAGCTTGTCGGCCACGATCTGCGCGAACGTCGTCTCGTGCCCCTGCCCATGCGAGTGCGAGCCGGTGTAGACCGTGACGCCCCCGGTCGGATGCACGCGCACCTTGCCCGACTCGTAGAGCCCGGCGCCGGCGCCGAGCGCGCCGACCAGCTTCGAGGGCGCGATCGAGCACGCCTCGATGTAGGCCGAGAAGCCGATGCCGAGGAGCCGTCCCTGCTTGCGCGCGGCCTCCTGCTCGGCGCGGAACTTCTTGTAATCGAGCATCTGGAGCATCCGGTCCCAGGCCGCCCCGTAGTCGCCGCTGTCGTAGACCACCGCGACCTGCGTCTGGAACGCCCCGGAGAACTTCGGGATGAAGTTCTTCTTCCTGAGCTCGCCCACGTCCATCTTGGCCGCGCGGGCGCCCGCCTCGACGATGCGCTCGAGGACGTAGCAGGCTTCCGGCCGGCCGGCCCCGCGATACGCGTCGACCGCGGTCGTGTTCGAGAAGACGCCAGTGACCTCGCAGTGGATCGCCGGGATCGCGTAGACGCCGTTCAGCAGGGTGCCGTAGAGGAAGGTCGGCACCGCCGGCGCGAACGTCGAGAGATAGGCACCGAGGTTGGCCGTCGTCTTCACGCGCAGACCGAGCATCTTGCCGTCATTGGAGAGCGCCAGCTCGGCGTCGGTCACGTGGTCGCGGCCGTGAGCGTCCGTCAGGTACGCCTCGCTACGGCTCGACGTCCACCGCACCGGCCGCTTCAGCTTGCGCGAGGCCCAGGAGCAGACGACTTCCTCGTTGTAGAGGAAGATCTTCGAGCCGAAGCCGCCGCCCACGTCCGGCGCGATCACCCGGACCTTGTGCTCCGGAATGCCGAGGACGAACGCGCACATCAAGAGGCGATGCACGTGCGGGTTCTGCGAGGTCACCCAGAGTGTCAGCTCGCCGGTCGCGTCGTCGTAGCGGGCCACGCACGCGCGCGGCTCCATCGCGTTGGCGACCAGGCGCTGGTTGACGATGCGCTTCTTCACCTTGACCGGCGCGCTGTTGAAGGCGGCGTCGGTCGCCGCGCGATCGCCGATCTCCCACTTGAAGGCGACGTTGCCCGGCGCGCCGTCGTGAAGCTTGGGCGCTCCGGCGCCGGCCGCCTTCTCGGTGATCGTGACGGACGGCAGCGGCTCCCAGTCGACCTGCACCTTCTCGGCCGCGTCGACCGCGGCTTCGTGGCTGTCGGCGATCACGATCGCGACGGGATCGCCGACGTGGCGGGCCGCGTCCGACGTGAGCGGCATGTGGGGCACAATCGCCAGGTCCTGCATGACGCCCGGGATGTTCTTCTCCTTGCGGAGGTCCCAGCCGCAGGGCAGCGAGTTGACGCCGGCCATGTCCTTGCCGGTGTAGATCGCGACGACACCCGGATGGCGCGCGGCGGCGGCGGTGTCGATCTTGCGGATCTTCGCGTGCGCGTGCGGGCTGCGCACGAACGCCGCGTACGTCATCCCCGGCAGCTTCAGGTCGTCGACGTACTGGCCGCGCCCGGTGATGAAGCGCGGGTCCTCGCGACGCTTGATCGATTTACCGAAGAGCCGGTCGGAGGCGACGGTGGCCATGACGTCTCCTTACTTCTTGGCGGGCATGTGCTCGGCCGCCCACTCGATCGCCTTCACGATGTTGTGATAGCCCGTGCACCGGCAGAGATTGCCTTCCAGCTGGTGCCGGATCAGCTCCTCCGACGGCTTCGGGTAGCGCTCGAGCATCTGGTACGCCGACAGGATCATCCCGGGGGTGCAGAAGCCGCACTGCAGTCCGTGCTTCTCCCAGAAGCCTTGCTGGATCGGATGCAGCTCGCCGTCCTTCGCCAGACCTTCGATGGTCGTGATATTCGCGCCGTCCGCCTGCACCGCGAACACTGTGCAGCACTTGACCGCTTGACCGTTCATCAGAATCGTGCACGCGCCGCACTGGCTCGTGTCGCAGCCGACGTGCGTTCCGGTGAGCCCTACGACCTCGCGGATGTAGTGGACCAGGAGCAGGCGCGGCTCGACTTCATGACTGTAGCTCTGGCCGTTGATCGTCATCTTGACTGGCAGTTTCACGACTCATCCTCCGGGATTCGGCGGTTTGAGAGCGGGCACTGCGTGCCCCGATCTGGCGCGACAGAGGGTAAGACTTCGCTTCCGGTATGTCAACCGGGACGGGCGTTTGGGGGCGCCTACAAACTAAACAGGTGCCGGCCGTCGGCGCGAGCCTGGTCGAGGACCTCGCGCACCGGCAAAGACTTCTCGCGAGCGATGCGCGCCACGTCGGCGAACTCCGGCGTGACCGTGACGATGCGGCCGGCCATCCGGGAGACCTTGAACGGGATGGTGCCGTAGGCCGTCGCGACCTGGACGATCTCGCGGTCGAGCCGCGCGCGCCGCCACTCCGACCAGCGGACACCAATGGTCGTCGATTCTTCGAACAACGCCCGCGACAGGTTGGCGACCTGCTCGGGCGCGCAGAGCGCGGTCAGCACGACCCCCGGCCGGCCGCGCTTCATGATCACCGGCTGCAGGAATACGTCCAGCGCGCCGGCCTCGAACACGCGCTCGATCAGCGTTTCGTAGAGCTGGGGCGACATGTCGTCGATGGTCGTCTCGACCTGCAGGACCGTCTCGTCCCCCGCGGGGCCGTCGACCGTGCGGCCGAGGAAACAGCGAAGCACGTTCGGGGTGCCGGGCAGCTCCATCGTGCCCGCGCCGTAGCCGACCGCCTCGACCGTGAGCGCCGGCATCTTGCCGGCCGACGCGGCGAGCGTCGTCAGGATCGCGGCGCCGGTCGGCGTCACGAGCTCCGCCTTCACGCCCGTATCGACCACCGGGAAGCCGCGCAAGAGCTCCGCCGTGCCCGGCGCCGGAACCGGAATCCGCCCGTGCGGCCCGCCGACGGTGCCGCCGCCGATCGGAAGCGCCGAGACGTGGACCGCCTGCGCGCCCGCGATATCCAGCGCGATGACGCCGCCGGTGACGTCGACGATCGCGTCGACGGCGCCGACGTCGTGGAAGTGCACCGACTCGCGGTCGCTGCCGTGGGCGCGCGCCTCGGCGTCGGCGAGCCGCGTGAAGATTCGCGCCGCGCGCTCCTTCACCGAGGGGTCGAGCGCGCTGCGCTCGAGGATGTCGAGGATGTCGCGGAGCGAGCGGTGATGGCGATGAGCGGTCGCGTCGATCTCGACGTCGACCTTGGTGGCCCGGAACGCGCCCTTCATCACCGGGCGCGCGACGAGGGTCCATCCGGGCAGCGCGAGCTTCGCGAGCTCGGCCCGGAGCCGCTCGAGCGGCACGCCGGCATCCAGCAGCGAGGCCATGATCATGTCCCCCGCCGCGCCGCTGGGACAATCGAAGTACGCGACCTTCACGGCGTCACCGCACTTTGGCGATGAGATGGTTGATCTGGCTGGCCTGGTGCGCGGCGCCGTAGCCGTTGTCGATATTGACGACCGAGACGCCCGAGGCGCACGAATTCAGCATCGCGAGCAAGGCGGCGATGCCGCCGAACGACGCGCCGTAGCCGATGCTGGTGGGCACTGCGATGACGGGCCGGTCGACCAGTCCGCCGACCACGCTGGGTAGCGCGCCCTCCATCCCGGCGACGACGACGAGCACGTTGGCCTCGGCGAGCAGATGGTAGTGCGCGAGGAGCCGGTGGAGCCCCGCGACGCCGCAGTCGTAGACGCGCTCGACGTGGTTGCCGAGCGCCTCGGCCACGAGTGCTGCTTCCTCCGCGAC
>Ga0207428_10002793_pt1 | contig 17339 bp, 12 predicted proteins | sample RhiMethybrSRZTD1_FD_187600 | JGI IMG/M metagenome (GOLD analysis project Ga0207428, IMG submission 187600) | Populus rhizosphere microbial communities from Tennessee, USA - Rhizosphere MetaG P. TD hybrid SRZTD1 (SPAdes) (version 3) | ecosystem: Host-associated > Plants > Roots > Rhizosphere >...
TCCCAAGATTCCTGAGCGCTAGAGTCCCTGTGTTAGCTCCAAATCCTGGTCCAGGCGAAGTCGCGGGCAAATCTTGAACTTCTGAAGTTCTCCATGATAGGCCGAGACAGCCTCTCTCGGCTTGATATCCCCGTCTGCAACCCTGCGGAGATATTCAATGAACGTAAGCTGATGCTCTGCCCGGTTGATCTTTCGTCCAAATAGGGCCGCTCGGGCGCCGTATTTTCGGGCTTCTGACAACAGATGAAAGGCATCGTGCGTTGTTCCCGCTGCACCCCCAAGGACACCGGGCACTAGGTGCGGATCATAAGCCGCCAGTTCTTCCATGCACCTCGGCCCGTGATACGCGATCTTCAGAAACAAAGGACGTCCGGACCTCGGAACCGCTGCGAGCAAGCGGACGATTTGGTCGTTGATGAAATCCCCGATGCGATCCGGCTCGATCGCACTAGGCACGTTTGGGTCAAAAACCTCCAGGAAGTGACGGAAACCCTTCTGCTCGGCTTCAATTCGGAAATTCCGATACGCTTCGAGCGTCCGGAGATCAGCCTCCGGATGATTGTTCAGCGTCACAGAATAGAGCCCCAAGTTGCAGCCGCGCTTGTGGTCCTCTTCACTGCAGGTTACACGGCCGCACTGCAACTCCTCTATCGTGGCGGATCGGAACGGTGCCGAAAGGGCCTTTGGATAACAGCCTCCGCGTGCCAGATGAATGTCGGTGGTATCGTTGGCACGGACGGCCACGGTTACCGGTGAGCGCTCGAACAGGCGCTCTTCCATTCCCAGAAGATCGTGGCTGCTGGCCGACATCAAAAGGATATCGACCAGTTCCTGCCTGGCGACTTCGCGCATCAGTTCCCGATATTCTGCCAGGCTCCGCGGAAGATCCCGTTCGCCATCCCAAGTCGACCCCGGTGCCAACAAGCCCATCCCCATGTCGGCATCCTTTGCGTCGGCGAGAATAAAATCCCGTGCGCCGTGCGGATCGGCGTGAATTCGTGCAAGCTTTTCATCAAGCGACTTCAGCGTCATGATCGGTGGGGCGCACGCCCGGGTTGCTTCACAATACTCTTTCAGGTCCCGATTCCATTTGATTCGAAAGTAGATAACATTTGATGGAGGGCTATCCAAGCTAAGCAGGTACGCCGGATGCCTGACTACTTATGGATTCTGGCTAATACAGGCAATAGAGGACAAACGAAAGCCTGACCTCTCACTCAGCTGCGGGCTGCCAATCCACAATCGGTGTGGTCCCATCGTCGCAAGCCCAGACGGTGGCTCGCATTCGGGGATGGAGTTTGTTTCTTCGAATCTCAATCAGTTTCCAATCGGAGGACTCAAAGGCCTTCCCTCTCAGAAGAAACCATTCTGCAGCAGATTCCTTGCCGAGGTGTTTCAGGGTAAAGGTTTCAGTCGTGTCCTCATCGGTCCGTATCCTCAGAAAAGTCTCGTTGTTGTTGCGCTTGAACGTCAAAACCGCCCCCGAAAACGACGTCAAATGATCGCGAGAACACCGGATCTTTTCAGGCGGCCTGAGCCGCTGCAAAGGCACAGCAAGGGCAGCGACTGTCGAATGAACCAACAATACGCCCCACAAGAGCCTCAAGAATCCTGATGACATGGCAGCCCTCGTCGCTCATTCACACGGCGAACATTGCAAGCCTCACTCTCTGCTACTCTTTCGTTGTGGCGCGTGGCGCCACGATCTCCGGACTCCTTCCTGGCTGACTCAAACTCTTGATCGCTGATCTGTCGATACTGGTGCATGCGCGACAGAATGAGATCGAAACGATACTCCACCCGGCGGCTGGGGCGTGACGGATTCATTCGGCGTGGATTGGGAATCACCGCCGCCAGGAGCACCGCTTCGCGAACGCTCAAATCTTTGGATGGTTTGTCAAAATAGGCGTGAGAGGCTGCTTCGGCACCATAGATGCCGTCACCCCACTCGATGACGTTAAGATAAATCTCTAAGATACGGCGCTTGCCGAGCTCTTCTTCGAGCCGACGCGCGATGAGAAACTCACGGAGCTTCCTTAATGGGTTCTTGGAGGTTGAAAGATAAAGGTTCTTTGCCAGCTGCTGTGTAATCGTGCTGCCACCGCGCACGAAGCCCTTCTTTTCCCAGTTGCGCGCGAACGATTCTTTGATCTGGTCCAGGTCATAGCCTTCATGCTGATAGAAGGCATCGTCCTCGCCGATGAGAACTGCGCTCCTGAGCCTGGGCGAGATCGCCGCATACCCAACCCAGAGTTGAGAACGCCGTGGCTTCTTGCCGGCTGCCTTGGCTTCCTGCTCTCGCTGGCTCATTAGTGCCGTGATCTGAGGGTTTTCCTTCTTCAACGAAGAGACGTCCGGCAGAGTCACGTACTCGTATACGACGAAACAAACCAGCAAGACACCAGAAGCCAGCAGAAACCTTTTCATTGGAAAGCGACGTCGTTGGCGGGAGATACGGGAACGCCAATGGCCTTACTGGCCTGGACTGGCGGCGCGCTCTTTTACCAGCCCTTTTCGCCCGATGTCACGGCGGAAATGCATGTTGTGGAATCGGATTCGTTCTACCGTGGCATAGGCCAAATCCATGGCGCCCGGCAGAGTGGCTGCTTTGGCTGTAACACCCAGCACTCTTCCGCCGGCCGTCACGAGACGGCCATTGCGCAGCTCCGTCCCGGCATGGAAGACCTTGACACCCGGTTTCTCAATGCCATTGAGGCCTGAAATTTCGCAGCCTCGCTCGTACTCTCCCGGGTATCCGCCCGAGGCCAGCACGACACACACGCTGCGTTGCGAATCCCATTTCAAGCGCACCTGGTCGAGGCGCTGTTCCAGCAACGCATCGCAAATATCGAGAAGATCGCTTTCCAGACGAAGCAAAACGGGCTGTGTTTCAGGGTCTCCCATCCTTGCGTTGTACTCCAGAACACGAATGCCATCCCGCGTCATCATCAACCCAAAATAAAGAATGCCGCGATATGGCATGCCTTCAGCCGCCATGCCTGCCAGCGTAGGCAGGACGATGCGCTCCATCAGTTCATGATGCGCCAAGTGAGACAGAATCCAATCTGCCGAGTATGCACCCATGCCGCCTGTATTGGGCCCCTGATCGTTGTCGAAAACTGTCTTGTGATCCTGCGAAGGCACCATCGGCAGCGCATGGGCTCCGTCGGAAAATACCAGAAATGAGACTTCTTCACCGGTGAGAAACTGTTCCAAAAGAATCTTGCTGCCAGCTTCTCCCAGGATCCGTGCTTCGAGAATCTGCCGGATTGCCGTTTCGGCTTCTTCGAGGTTCGGAGCGATGACCACGCCTTTGCCCGCCGCCAACCCATCGGCCTTGATGACCAGCGGGAATCCGAAGCGGCCGCTGCGCGCGGCATGCAGAGCTTCTTCGAGCGAGTCGGTCTCCAGGCAGGCACTGGTGGGAATACCATGTCGTCGCATGAAAGCTTTGGCGAAAGCCTTGCTGCCTTCCAGGCGCGCGGCTGCGGCACTCGGCCCGATGACGCGCAGACCGTGTGCTTCGAAGCGGTCCACAATTCCCAGGGTCAGTGGGAGTTCAGGGCCGATGATCGTCAAGTCGATGGCTTCCCCCTTTGCAAAAGCGGCAAGCTCCTCGATCTGATCAATCCCAATGGGAACGTTGATGGCTTCTTGGGCGGTTCCGCCGTTTCCGGGAGCGCAATAGACCTGCGGCGCTCGTTTGGATCGACGGATGGCCCACACCAAAGCGTGTTCCCGGCCTCCCGAGCCGACGACGAGGACTTTCATGAGGTTGAGCTATCGATGCGTTTGGGACGCAGTAGGATCATGAGTGCAAAAGCTACGACGATCAGGTTCATAAATTGGAACCGTGAACCTCCAAGGAACATACCGAGCAGACCAAACAGGCCAATACCGTCACACAGAACATAAGTGACCAGATGGCCGGAGCGAAAAGAGGCCAGGCACTGCTTGATGTCTGCAGCAACCATTCCAGCAGACAACGGACGGACCATGCGCTTCTTGACAAAGTAAGCCGCCACGATCAGGCTGGTACTAAGAAAATAGAAGATCCTCACCCACTCCGCAGACGATGCTGCGATGTTTGGCACTTTCCCGGAGCCTAGTACCAGACCGATCACAAGGTAGCCCGCCAAAGAGGCAAGCATGGCGAAGTAAAGCACCTGAACGACTCGAAATTGTTGATCTAACTCCGCCTTGGTCGCAGCGTCCAACACGCCTGTCTCTCCTAAAATAACCCAGTTGCGCTTCTCAGGCCTTGATCCGATCGACCTGGATTATCGCAGGGTTGGAGCTTGGACGGTCGCCCAGATTTCGAACGCCGCGGTTACTGATGAATGGGAAGCACTTCGTTAAGGGAACCGGAGCGATAGCCTTCAAGGTCGATGGTGACGTACTTGAACCCAAGGGCCTTGAACCGAGCGACGAGAATCGCTGCCATGGTCACGTTAAGGGCTTTCGGCAGCTCTTCAGGTGAGAACTCCAAGCGCACTAGTTCTTCGTGATAACGCACCCGAAAGATACGGAATCCGAAATCCCGGAGGACGGTTTCTCCTCTATCCACAATCGAGAGCTTTTCCGCCGAGATGGAGGTTCCATAGGGAAAGCGCGATGACAAGCAAGGCAGCGCAGGCTTGTCCCAAGTGGGCAGGCCGGCTTTGCGCGACAACTCGCGAATGTTTAACTTCGTCATCTGCGCTTCCAACAATGGGCTGCGAACCTGGTGCTCTTTGGCAGCGCTGCGACCCGGCCGGTAGTCGCCAAGGTCGTCATGATTGGTACCGTCGACGACGGCGTTATAATTTCTGGCGACGGCCAGAGCCTCAAGCTTTGTGAACAGCTCGCTCTTGCAGAAGTAACAGCGATTCGGAGCATTCTCCCGATATGCCGGGTTGTCCAACTCCTCCGATTCGATTTCAAGGTGGTTGAGACCGAACTGCTCCACAAAGCGCGCGGTCTCCTTCTTCTGGAATTCCGGATAGGACGGGCTGATTGCTGTGACACACAAAGCATTCTGACCCAGAACACGATTCGCCATGTACGCAAGGTAGGCACTGTCAACGCCGCCACTGAAGCCCACAACGACGCTTCGCAACTCGCGCAGAATCTGCGTCAGCCGCTCCTCCTTCTGTTCTGCGGTCACTGCTTCCAAGTTTGCGGTTTGTGTCGTCATAGCCAAGTCCTGCTGGTTCTCAAAGCAACCGGAGCACCGATTCTAGCACGTCGATAGCCCGTGCGTACTCGTCAATTTCGATATGTTCTTCAGGTGTATGGTCCAGCGACGAATCTCCCGGGCCATAGGCCAGCATGGGACACGGCCAGTGAGGGGCCACGACATTCATGTCGGCTGTCCCGGTTTTGACTTTGAACTTGGGATCGCCACCGTGCTGCCGAATCGACTGCAAGAACGCTTTCACCAGCGCGTTGGATTTCCCATTGCGCACTGCCAGTTCGCCGCCGGAAAAAGACAGCACAGCGCCGCCCGACGCATCTACAAGGAACTCCTTGAACTCCTCGACAGGGAAGCCAACTGGCAGTCGGAAGCCCAGCTTGAGTCGAGCTGTTTCCATAATACCGTCGTTCTCCGAATTGAATGTGCGGATGGAAGGGTCCAGGGTCTCGAAGACGCCTTTGCCATCGTTGAAAGGGCGGCACCATCCCTGGATGGCATTCCAATAATCCACTGCCTGTTCGCAAACCAGCTTGCCCTGCCCGGCGGAGTGCTTCCACGGAATCTGAAGCCTGTAGTCCAAAAGTAAGCGGCCTTTGTAGCCCATCGTGATTGCGTTCCAGCGGCTCGGCTCCCCAATGATGCAGAAGTCGGGTGGAGCGAAGTCCTTCACTGCCTGCTGCGCGCCGCGGGAAGTGGCAGCTTCTTCTTCGACGGCGCCGATGATTACGATTTTCTTGTTAGAGCTTGCGATGTCGTCCTTCAAGCGGGCGGCGGCCGCAACGAAGCAGGCCATGGGGCCTTTGGCATCGACGGAGCCGCGGCCGTAGAGTTTTCCCTCACGGATCTCTACGGGAATTCTTCCTGGAACGGTATCAATGTGTCCGAGTAGGATGATCGTCTTGGACCCATTGCCAAGAATCCCGATGGCGTTATTAATCTCATCCTGATGCGCATGGAACCCCAGTTCCCGCATCGTCGCCACAAGGAATCCCGAGACTTCGGCCTCCGAATGTGAAGGGCTGTAGATCTCCACCAGACGGTGCAGCAGTGCAACCTCGGTTGTGCGGGGGTTACTCAAAGGGATGTTGGATGATTGTTGGGAGGTGATACGGCTCGCCAAGCAGACAGCTTGGAAATCACTACCGGAGCCACTCAGGCAAAGCCTGGGCTTTTCGGGCTTCCTCTTCCAGATCCTGTTTTGACTTCGAAACGCCTGCTCGTTTCTGCTTGAGGTCGTCGATACGCTTCGCAACCTGAGCTCGGGTGTCCGAGGAACTCGAGTGCAGCTTGCCGCTGCGGGAGACCTTCATGCCGCTGGCAGCATTCAAGTGATCGTATTTGGCCTGCTGCGCCGCAATCTGCGAATCCAAAGTCTCCAACTGATTATTCAGCGGCCGAATCCTCTTTTGCCAATACTCTCGGTCATGGCCTGCCGTGTCGCGATAGCCCTCGATTCCTGCAGAGTTTTTCCCAGCTTTATGCGGACCACCTGTTGCTGGAGGCTGGCTTACGCGCGTTGTGTCTTTGAGGCCCTTAAGGTCCTCATTTGTGTAGACCTTCCTTGCTTTTTGCTTCGAAGTGCTTTGGGCAGGCGGTGCCTCAGGTTTCTCTTCGTGGGCACTGCCGCCAAACAGAAGCATGCCAGACGTCACCAATAGCCTGGCAAAGAGCACCGATAATCGAAGCATGCAGCGCATTTGAAGATGCCTGGAGTCTCGTCTTGAACTCTTCCGTGTCATTCCGCTTTCGTGGGAATGACGGAAACTTCGTTGGAGGTTGGTTCAATTCAAATGAGGGCAAGAGCCCTTATTGCAGCACCGTGGCCGTTTCGGCAGCGACGCGCTTCAAGTCATCGCCTTCAATGACCAACGGAGGCAGATACCGAATCACAGTGGGTCCTGCGCCAAGCACGAGAACGCCACGTTCCATGAGCTGCTGAATGTAGGGTCCAGCTTTTTCCTTGAGTTCAACTCCAACGATCAATCCGAGGCCACGAACTTCGCGAATCTTGGGCGAGCTAATCTTGCGCAACTCCGCCATGAACTCCAGTCCTAGATCCTGTGCGCGCTGGGCCAAGTGAAAATCTTCCATGTAGCGAATCGCAGCATTCGCCGCCGCGCAGGCCAGAGGATTGCCACCAAAAGTCGAGGTGTGTGCCAGCTTGAAAAGTTTAGCTGACACGGCTTCGCTGATTCCGATGGCGCCCATGGGAACGCCGCCGCCCAGCGATTTCGCCAGACAAAGGATGTCTGGCTCAATGCCAAAATGCTCAAGTGCAAACATTTTGCCAGTTCGGCAAAAGCCAGTTTGAACCTCATCCAGTATCAACACCGTGCCTGTCTTGCGGCAGTGTCCTTCAACGCCCTGGAAGTAGTCACGCGATCCAGGCCGCACGCCGCTTTCTCCCTGCACCGGCTCCACGATAAATGCCGCGGTCTTTCCTGTAATTGCTTGACAGGTTTTCTCCAGATTGTCGAAAGGAACGTGCGAGAAACCAGGCACCAGCGGCTCAAACGGCTCTCGGTACTCCTTGTTCCAGGTGGCGCTCAAGGCTCCCATCGATTTCCCATGATAGCCACGCATCGTGGCTACAATCTCCGTCCTACCAGTGGCCAACCGGGCAAACTTGAAGGCGCCTTCAATTGACTCGGCGCCGGAGTTGCAGAAGAAGAACCGGGAAATACGCGGGGGTGTCAGCCGGGCCAGCGCTTCCAAAAGGAGCGCACGTTCATCGTTATAGAACAGCTCGGTGCAGTTAATGAGCTTGTGGGACTGCTCCTGAAGGGCCTTATTGACATAAGGATTCTGATGTCCGATGTTGGCTGCTCCCTGGCCACCGATGCAGTCAATGTACTCTTTCCCGTCCTGACTCCAGAGGCGCGCGCCCTGACCTCGAACGATCACCAGCTTGCGTTTGTGGTAGGTCCCTGCTCCGTGCAGATCCTCAAGCTCCGTAATGGACCTAACAATTGTCTGAGACATTCAAGGTCTCCTCAGTCAAATGCATGGTTTCGCGAGCATCCAACTCGTGCCGTTCTTGTTGTTAATACCGGTTAAGCGACATTAAGTTCCGAATCCTCTTGCGATGCCTTGAGAGCCGTGTGGAAGAATTCCTCAATGCGATCCATGACTTCGCTCTCGGTTTGAGACTCGTAAATCGATTTCCGCAATGCAGCTCCGTAGGGGATGGCATGCGTGAACCAGGAGGCAAACTGCTTCATTTTCCCGATGGCGCCCGGCGTCTCTTCTTCGAACAGGAGCTGGAAGTAGCTCTTGATGAGGTTGTATTTCGCCGCGACGTCGGGCTGTGTGGGTGCCAGCCCATTCTCCAGTTCCTGGATCTGGCGAAATATCCAGGGATTGCTGAGCGCGCCGCGGCCAATCATTACGCCGTCGCAACCGGTCTCCCGCTTCATGCGAAACGCATCCTCTGGTGTGACAATGTCCCCGTTTCCAATCACAGGAATCTTCAAAGCGGCCTTGAGTTCGCCAATCAAGTTCCAATCGGAATGCCCGGAGAATCCTTGCACGCGGGTTCGCGGGTGAAATGCGATTGCGTTGATCCCAATATCCTCCGCCATTTTCCCCACATGCACCGAAACAATTTCGGTTTCACTCCATCCGGCACGAATCTTGATGGTGAAAGGAAGGCTGGTCGCAGCCCGAATCGTCTTAAGGATCTCCTCCAGAAGTTTGGTTTCGCGTAGCAAAGCCGAACCCCCGCAGGCTTTGACAACTTTCTTGGCCGGGCAGCCCAGATTTAAATCGATGGCGTCAAAACCCAGGTCTTCAACCATTCGTGTTGCTTCTGCTAGCCGTGAAGGTTCGGCGCCAAAAAGCTGAGCCGTCACTGGCCTCTCTTCCTCGTGGTAAAACAGCATCCGCTTGCTCTTCACGGAGTTTCGCGTCAATCCCTCAGCACTGGTAAACTCCGTCATCACAAGACCACACCCTCCTAGGCGCTTGATAAGCCTCCTGAATACACTGTCAGTGAGTCCTGCCATCGGAGATAGGAAGGTGGGAGGATCGACGATGAGGTCTCTAATGCAAATCACGGCGGCTGCTCCATCAAAACACCGCGCATTCTATCTTGATCCTGCGTCGATGGAAACTTTAAACCTCTCTCAGCGAATGACGCGATGACCGAGACCGCTCAGAGTTTCAGTTTTCGATGCCGGACTACTCTTTTGTATTATTTCTAGAAATATTTATAATGAAATCATTATATTTAGACGAAAATTAAGAACAAAAGTGGTTTCTTTCGAGGTCCTCCAAGGAGAAAATCTTGAAGCTCGAAGCAGCGAAAATAATCCTTCGCTACGGTTGCCACGGTTTCTTGCTATGCGGTGTAGTCCTCTCTGGTGTTCTGCCAGCACAGCGGCCAGAGCTTCCTATTCTTACTCGAGTTGAGCAAGTTGCTGAGTTGACTCCCCAGCAGGCAAAGCTGGGTTATCCAGTGCACTTCCAGGGAGTTGTCACGGTCTCTGATCGTAGACCCCGGTTGTTCTACGTTCAAGATGACACCGGTGGTATCTACGTCGACCTGCACGGCCAGAAAACTGAGCTGGTTCTCGGGGACCGAGTCGAGATTCTTGGCACCACCAATCACATGGGTCCGGCACCATTTGTTCTTAATGACCGGATCAAATTTCTTGGAAAAGGCGAGCCTCCCAAGGCACTGCCCGCCGCTCCCACTGAGCTGGCTTCTGGAAAACACGAGGGTCGTTTTGTTGAGCTCGAGGGCGCCCTGGCCTCCGTTGATCCAAACTTCAATGGCCATGCCTTGTCCCTTCGGGTCGGCGATCTCACGGCGCGAGTGCTTTTTTTGCGTTCGAGCAGGCTTCCGACGAAGTTGACTGTCGGCACCAAGGTACGGGTCCGGGGCGTTGCTGCAGTGCGGGTCGATGAAACCACACAAGAGAAGAGCGTCCACGTGTACGTTTCCAGGTCTGACGATCTTGAAGTCCTTCATTCGTCGTCGATCCCCGATGGTACGGGATCCGAACTATCTCAGAGCATCAAACCAAGCGCAGGATCCAGCCTTACGCACGCTCACCAAACCGGGCTCCCGCTGCTGACCGAAGCACGCCAGATCTTGAGCCTCAGTAGAAAGGACGCGGCACTGGGCTACCCGATCCGAATCAGGGCCGTCGTGACGTATGCCGATGCAGATTGGAGGGCACTTCTTGTACAGGATTCGACGGCTGGGATCTATGTCGACTCGACGAAGAATCCTACCGTTGTGAAGCGGGGGCAACGGATTGAGGTCGAAGGTCGCAGTGGCCCGGGAGAATTTGCACCACTCATCCACAGTTGGCAGGTGCGGGTCCTTGGCGAAGCGCCCATGCCTGCGGGCCGAAAGGCGTCCATGGAGGAACTTGCCTCCGGACGGCTCGACAGCCAATGGGTAGAGGTTGAGGGAGTAGTTCGTTTTGCAACCGAGGCGGCGGGCTTCCTGGTTCTCGATCTTGCGGTCGAAGGGGGTCGTCTGAAGACAATGATCCTCGAATTCGACGAGAAGAACCCCGACCGTTGGGTCGACACCACAGTGCGAGTCAGGGGTGTTGTTGGAGGGAGATTCAATCGGAAAAATCAGCTCATTGGAGTCCAGCTATGGGTGCCGGGGACATTGGACCTTCAAGTTCTTAAGGAGCCGCCTGCAGACCCGTTTGACCTTCCGGTTCGACCCATCGAAAGCCTGTTCCGTTATTCCGCGGCAGACAAATCCAGCCACCGAGTCAAGGTCCAAGGAGTCGTGACCATGCAGCGGACAGGCAGGACTCTCTATGTTCGAGATGACACCGGCGAACTCCAGATTGACACCTGGCAAAGAACCCCGGTCCAGCCGGGACAGCGGGTCGATGTGATTGGGTTTCCCGGTGTCATCGAATTTAGCCCGGTTCTGCAGGACGCCAACTTTCGGGCGCTGAGCGATGTGGGCACGGCCCCAGCGCCGCTCAGGATCAAGGCAGAGGAGGCGCTCGCTGGCAAATATGAAGCTGCCTTGGTACAAATTGAAGGACGCTTGTTGAACCACAGCCTGGCACAAGGAGAAGAAATCCTGATTCTTCAGGATGAAAAGACCAGCTTCAGCGCACACCTGAATCTGGAGCGTGGCCAGCAATCCTTAGGGGATCTGCCAGTGGGAAGCCGGCTTCGACTGGCCGGAATCTGTGTGGTCCAGAACTCACCCGAGGGGTATCCCCTCAACTTCCGCTTGCTGCTGCATTCGGCGACAGACGTGTCCACTTTGCAACGGCCATCCTGGTGGACCCTCTCACGTGTGCTCGCAGCCGCAGGAGCCCTGGCAGGTCTGATGTTGTCGGCATTGGTCTGGGTGGTCGTTCTCAGGCGCAGGGTCAGACAACAAACCGGCGTAATCCAGCAGCAAGTCACGACTCTGGGAACGGCGAATGAGGTGCTCCACGCGGCGATCGAGAAAGCCAACGAGATGGCCGCAGCCGCTCAGGTCGCTAACCAGGCGAAGAGTGAGTTTCTAGCGACTGTCAGTCACGAAATACGAACGCCGATTAACGGCATCGTTGGCATGACACACCTGGCGCTGGAAACCACACTGACGGCTGAACAACGTGAATACATCGAGACAGTGCAGGGCTCTGCCGACTCACTGCTGAATGTCATCAATGACATTCTGGACTTCTCCAAGATCGAAGCACGCAAACTAGAGTTGACTCCTGCGACGTTCAGTCTGCGGCAATGTCTTGATGAAACGCTCAAATCCCTGGCAGTGCGCGCTCATGAGAAGCAGATCGAGCTGATCAGTTGTGTGGCACCCACGACTCCGGACATGCTGACCGGTGACGCGGGCCGGCTGCGGCAGGTGTTGGTCAACCTGATTGGGAATGCCATAAAGTTTACGGCAGAGGGTCAGGTCGTGCTCAATGTCAGTCTTGCCGCAGACCGCGTAGGCTTGACGAAGAGCCCGGAAGACAGCGCCACTCTCCAGTTTTCCATCCGCGACACGGGTATCGGGATTCCGGCCGCGAAGCAGGATTCTATCTTCGATCCATTCACCCAAGCCGATGGATCGACGACGCGAAAATTTGGTGGTACCGGACTGGGCTTGACCATCTCATCTCAACTCGTGGCGATGATGGGCGGGCGCATCTGGCTTGAGAGTGAGCTAGGAAGAGGAAGCTGTTTTCACTTCACGGTTCGCATGGGTTCGAATCTGCAAGGTTCAATGTCAGAAATTCCGCAGTTACCCGCAGGGCTTGCAGGCATGCGTGTGCTCATCGCCGAGGACAACCCTGAAACTTCTGAAACACTGGCCAGGATGCTGCTCCGCTGGAACCTGGAGCCCACATTGGCCCAAGCCGGAGCGATGGCGTGGGCTTGCATGAAGCAGGCGGAGGACAGCGGCCAAACTTTTTCATTTATCCTACTGGATGAACACCTCAGCGGACTGGAGACTCTGGCGCTCGAAATCCGTGCATTCAAGCCCACTCCACGCATCGTGGTATTGCGGCAGGCCGGCTGGCCCGGCGAAAGCATCGGACGGCCTCTCAGCGACGACTCGATCTCAATCTCAAAACCAGTTCTGGAATCTGACTTGTTAGCTGCCTTCATCCAATTGTCGACGCCTGGGCCGATGCCCCAAGAGTTACTTGGCCCAACGCTAAATTCGTCCCCAGTGCGGCAGCCGTTGCGCCTCTTGCTGGCTGAAGATAACGAAGTCAATCGGAAGTTGGCCCTGGCCATTCTGACAAAGCAGGGACATTCGGTGGTTGTTGCGAGGAATGGCCGCGAAGCCGTTGAAGCCGTCGAGCGTGAAGTGTTCGACGCGGTACTGATGGATGTCCAGATGCCGGAAATGAGCGGACTTGAAGCGGCCCGCGCCATTCGCCAGCTTAAGTCTGCCGGCCAGCTCTCAGTTGGCCGCGAGCCTTACCGGTCACAAGCCCTGCCCATCATTGCGATGACGGCTCACGCGATGACTGGTGACCGGGAGCGTTGCCTCGAAGCGGGCATGAACAGCTATCTTTCAAAACCAATCCAACCCGATCTGCTGCTCAAAACCCTCGAAGAACTGTTTGCTCCCGACCAAGGGGTGGGACTCAGTCAAAACACTTCCATCGTCCCCGGCTTGTCAGAGCGAAGGGCGTTCGACGAAGGACTCAGTGTTTCGGACACCACCGTGTATGACCTATCCTCCACACTCCGACGCACCGGTGGAGATGAATCATTGCTTTTCGATCTTATGGAACTGTTTGTGGAAGACTACCCCAAGCAACTGCAGAGAATCAGGGAGGCCATGGATTGCGGCGATCATCCAGGCATTCAGCGATTTGCCCATGCGCTGAAAGGGACCATCGCTAACTTCTCAGCAGCGCGGGCCGTGAAGGCAGCCGGAAATCTGGAAGAGATTGCAGCAAGGGATCTGGTGGCTGCAGAACTGGCATTTGTGAGGTTGGAAGAAGAACTGTCTCGCTTGAAAGAAGCCTTTCGTCTAGCCGCCAGTGACAGAATGATTGAGGAGGCATGAGGTGGGTCGGCGCCAACCCTCGCTGCTCACCGGGTCTTCGCATCAACTTCGACTCCTAACAATTTGGGCTTTGAGCTAGCCTCGCTCGTCGGCTTCTTTGGAACGGTCCTGGTGATAGCCGGCTTCGTGTCCAGACCCTCTCCCGGCAGCGCGAAGGTGTAGAGCACCTTCCCAGCAGCGAGACCGATGTATTGTTGACCGTCAATCGCATAACTCATGGGCGAAGAGTTGATGTCCGAGCCGGCCTGAAATTTCCAGAGCAACTTTCCAGTACGAGAATCCAAGGCTAGCAGGTTGCCTTCGCGGCTGCTGGCAAACAGCACGCCTCCTCCGGTGGCCAACACCCCGGCAGAGATATTTCCCGAAACGAGTTTGTAGTCCCACTGAATCTTCCCGGTTTCAGGATTGATGGCTTTGATGCCTCCCCACTCCCTCTCCTTGGCGCTGACGACCTTCCCGCCCCAGTAAGACTTTCCGGGTTCGTACTTCTGTTCCTCTTTGAAATAGACATCGCCAGCTTCACGATAGGCAATGTACAGCCAGCCGGTTGCCGGGTCGTACGAAGGTGCCTGCCAGTTCGTGGCGCCACCAAGACTGGGAAAGTGAAGCTGGCCTTCAACACTGGCCTCCGAGTTTGGCAGCAGGATCGGGCGTCCCTTCTCGTCCAGGCCTTTTGCCCACGTCTGCCGCGCAAAGGGGTTGCCAAGGAGAAACTCACCCGTGGTCCGGTCCAGAACGTAAAAGAATGCGTTCCGGTCAGCGTGCAGCAACAGCTTTCGCATCTTCCCTTGAAACATTCGATCTACAAGCACTGGCGTTTCGTTCGAATCCCAGTCGTGCGTGTCGTGCGGTGTAAACTGGAAATGCCATCGGCGCTTGCCGGTGGCTGCTTCCAAGGCCACGATGGAACAGGTAAACAAATTGTCACCCAGCCTCACGTCGCCGTTCATGTCAGGCGCTGGATTGCCAACACCGTAATAGAGCAGGTCGAGCTCCGGGTCGTAGGTTCCCGTCATCCAGATCGCGCCACCGCCGCGCTTCCAGCTGTCGCCCGACCAGGTGTCATTACCGAATTCTCCCGGACCTGGAATCGTGTTGAACCGCCACAAGCGCTTGCCGGTGATGGGATCGAACGCATCAATGAAGCCGCGCGCCCCAAACTCACCCCCGGAAACCCCTGCGATGATCTTGTCTTTCAAAGCGAGGGGCGCCATGCTACCGAAATACCCTTGCTCCGGATCGGCCATCACCGTGTGCCAGAGCAATCGCCCGGTCTTGGCGTCCAGGGCTGACACGCCCGCATCGGCCGTCACAAAGAAAATTCGCTCACCCAGTTTGGCCACACCGCGATTGGAAGTGGCGTTCATGTTGACGTGCGTACTCTTAACCCGATGTTGGTACTGCCAAAGTTCCTTGCCGGTCCGCGCATCCAAGGCATAGACATAGCCAGACGCTCCCGTGGTGTACATCACTCCGTCCTCAACGAGCGGTGTCATCTGTAGCACACCAGCTCCAGAAAACTGCCATGCCCATCGAGCCTGCAGGCCCTTTACGTTGGTGGTATGGATCTGCTTCAGCGCCGAGTAGTGGCGGCCCTGATATTCACCCCAATAAGTGAGCCAGTTCTGTGGCTCCTTCTGCGACTGGTGAAGGCGATCGTAGACAAGGCCCTCGCCAGTAGAGGACTGGGAAGCCACCTTTTCCAAGTGGCGGACCTTCAAGGTCTTGAGGAAAACCAATAAGTTGCGCTGTTCCTCCGGCGAGAGTTGTTTGGCGTAGTCGGCCGGCATAAGCGAATTGTCGTCGTACCGAAACGCCGCCAAGTCTTTCTTAAGGAGCAGATGAAACTGTTCTGCCACATCCATCAATTGGACGGAGAAGCTATCTTCGTTCTTAACTATTCCTCGAATCTCCGCTCCACTCTTCGTCTTCACCACTGCGACATTGGGTCGTCGCCCTTCCTGTTCGTTCGGCCTCACGATCGCCTCGCGGAGAGCTTGAACCGTCCATTGGCCTGCAGTCGACAGGTCCGGCCCAACGCGTCCCCCACGGCCATTGACCTGATGGCAGAGCTGGCAAGCACCTTTGCCGAAGAACACCTGCTCACCAGCAGCTGCGTCGCCTTGAATCGCTTCCTCTTTCCCAGCCGGTGTCAGAGTTCGCAGATAGGTGACTACTTGCCAAAGGTCTTCTGCGCCCATGGCAAAGCCCGGCATCTGAGTTCCCGGAACCCCATCGCGGATGGTTTGGAACAGCTGCCAATCTTCCCCGCCGTGACGGAACTCGCGCGTCGCCAAGGCCGGGCCTCTGCCCCCGCCTCCGTCGCCGCCATGGCAAAGCTGGCAGGAGTTGATATAAATCTTCTTCCCCGCCTCAGCTGACGAAGCACTCCCGGCGAGCGGATTTTTCTCGGCTACAGGCGCGTGCTGTGCCCAGAGCGAACCGGTTAGGAATAGACCCAACAATGTGATCTGAACGCGAGCAGACTTCATGCAGCCTCCGGAAACAATTCCCCCTTAGAAAAGGGGGCGGCGGCGCAGCGACAGCGGTCGCATAGCCGCCAGGGGGTTGTCTTGCAACTACGTACTCATGCCTGCCGAGTAAGCCCAACGCGACAGAGCTGAGACGACAGAAAGCCTGCGCTACACGGTCTGATACCTGCTAACCGCATCTAACAGCTCTTGTGCGGAAACCGCGTGCGTGACTTCCTGCGCGACCGCGAGCGACGCTGCCACGTTTGCAAGGACAGCAGCTTTTTCGAGCGTTGCACCCACCGCGAGCGCGGCGCTCAACGTCGCAAACACGGTATCCCCCGCGCCGGAGACGTTTACCGGGTGTTGGGTGAGCGCGTCCAAACGGCAGAGGGTGCCGCTTCGATCTACTGCGAGCAGCCCCTGTTCAGACATCTTCAAAACCACCGGACTTGAGAATTGCTTGCTCAGAGCTGACGCCAAGTCAGCGGGCTCTTCTGGGACGGAACTCTCCGGTTGCAACTTGCCGAAGAGTTCGCGTGCCTCGGACAAATTCGGTGTAATTAAGCTGAGATTCCTCCAATGAGTTGCATTGCGTGGCTTGAGGTCTGCATAGATGGGTAGTTTGGCTTGTTGAGCTTGGGATTCGATCCATCGGATCAGAGAGGGAGTCACTGTTCCCTTGTCGTAATCGGATACAAGCACTGCGGCAGGTCTTTCCCAGGCCTTTTGAATTGTTTCCGTTAACGACATGGTCTCCTCTTCAGTGAGTGGCTCAGTCTGTTCTTCGTCCAGACGCAAATAGTAATGCTTGCCCGACATTATCCGCGTCTTGTGAGGGATTGGCCGACGGGCGGCCAGGGGATGGAAACCTACTCCTGCTTCCGCAAGAATCCGTCCCAATTGTGCGGACTCGCGATCGTCCCCCAGAGGAGCCACGAGCCGCGTCTGAACACCCAGGCGTGCCAGGTTCGTTGCGACGTTGCCCGCTCCTCCCGCAGTTTGCTTTTCGCTTTGAATTTCAATCAAGGGGACAGGGGCTTCGTTCGCAACGCCCAAGGCACGGCATTCGACATAGCTATCCAGAATCAGATCGCCGATAACGAGTAGCTCGACGCCGGAGAAAGCGCGGATGATTTCGGCGAGCCTGTCTTTGTTGATTTTCAATCCAACCTCTTCCTCAAAC
>Ga0207428_10002796_pt1 | contig 17330 bp, 17 predicted proteins | sample RhiMethybrSRZTD1_FD_187600 | JGI IMG/M metagenome (GOLD analysis project Ga0207428, IMG submission 187600) | Populus rhizosphere microbial communities from Tennessee, USA - Rhizosphere MetaG P. TD hybrid SRZTD1 (SPAdes) (version 3) | ecosystem: Host-associated > Plants > Roots > Rhizosphere >...
GGGCGGGCATCGCGTTTGAATGTGGATATTATGACCAGGCGCACCTGATCAATGATTTCCGCCAGTTTGCACAGCAGACTCCTTCCGTACTCCTCGCTAATCCGAGTGGCCTGACAGAGGCGTTTACCAGAAAGAATCGGATGTCCGATTTTTCCAATATTCGAAACGTCGCCGCATTCTAGAATCATGACTCAAGTGGCACATCGTCTTTGATTGAGATTCTGAGGCGCTGTAGTCAGTACCATCCGCGTGAGCGGACGGGATAATCCTAAAACCAGGCTAGCCTCCTGATCCCATTTGCTTACACAAATGGTACTGACCCGGTTGAAACGAACTGGAACAAATCTGAGGCGAAGACAATTCAATGAACCACAAACATTCCTTTCAAATGCTCGTTGTGACGGCGCTGCTGGTATTGTTTATTCTCATCGGCACTCAAACCGCAGGTGCGAATTCGAACGCCGGCGCCGGTGGGACGATTACCGACCTCGCGTGGATGGCGGGTGACTGGCAGACTGACCCCTCGGGCCGAGCTGTTTCTGAGGAGCACTGGACGCGTCCGGCCGGCGGATCGATGATTGGCGTAAGCCGCACGCTGGTCGGCGACCGCACCGTATCATTCGAGTTTCTTAGAATTGAAGTACGCGGTGAGTCAATCTTTTACGTCGCCAGTCCCAAAGGCCGGTGTCCCGCAACTGATTTCAAGCTCACTCGAGTCTCTGGTCAGGAGGCCGTCTTCGAAAATCCGGAACACGACTTTCCCAAGCGAATCATCTATCGCAAGAATTCTGAAGGCGGATTGACTGCCATCGTCGACGGAGGTGAGGGAACGAAGTCAGAGAAATTCGACTTCAAGGCGATGGCAAAGTAGGTGTAGCGGTAATTCTCATTCACACCGGGATTCAGCCCAGCCCGTGACACCCTCAAAGAGCTGCGTAGCAGCGGTCAGAGTTAAGCCCAAGGCGAGGCTTTGCGAGGGCCACAACATACTTGATGAATCACCCGGTTATCAGTCCGCGGAGCGGACGTCAGCATAAAGCCTGGGGCGTGAGCCCCAGGTCAAGTACCACAATGTTAATTGAACCCGCGAAGCGGGTGATAGCCTTAGCGCTTAACACTCGTCCAAATAATTCGGCTGCCGCCCGCTTCGCGGGCTTGATCGCTTTTTCCTAACGCGATCCTGGGGCTCACGCCCCAGGCTTTACGCTGGGGTCCGCTCCGCGGACTTAACTCTGCCGCTGCGCAGCTGATCTCCGCGGCGACTGCTGCTGTAAAATCCTAAAGGCCGCCCGGAGTAAATCCGAAGCGGCCTCTTATTCTTTCCCATCCGGGATATCCTACTGTTTGGTCTGAGTGCGGTCGGCGGAAACCTTCTTGTTTACGTGCGTCCTGGCGTAATCCGCCACGAACTCTTTGAAGGCCTTATGACCGAAGCGCGTGTAGAAATCGTACTGCTTCATTTCTTTGTAGACCTGGTCATAATCCCAATCATAAAACTGAAAACGGTAGACGGCCCCCATCGCACCGGTGCGATGACGACCGCCGGCACAGTGCACAAAAAACTTACCGGTGGCCGGATCATTGATCGTTTTCAGGAAAGCTTCCGTCGCTTCGGGAGTTGGATACTTCTTGCCAATCATGGGAATGTTTACGTATTTCATTCCCAGGGATTCAACCAGCGGCTGTTCATAACTTTCAGGATCTTCACGCAAATCAATAATCGTTTTGATTCCCAGGGCCGCTAAATCTTTGTAGTCTTTTTTGTCTGGTTGAGCGCCGCGATAGAACCGGTCATCCATCTGGCCAAAGTTCTTTATTTTGACACTGGCATTGTTTGCGGCAGGCGCTGCGGCCTCCTGGGCGTGGGCGATCGGCGCGAACATGAGGAGCGCCACCAAACCCCACAAGCTGCGGAGAGATTTCTTTCCAGTCATCATGGGCCTCGCAATATTCATTTCAGCAGGTAATTAAAGATGCTTTGGGGCATCAACGGCCGGCGCAAATGATAACACTGTGATAGCCGTCGCTCAAGAAAAAGCAAAAAACCGTTTGAAGGACGGGCGGGGAGACCAATTTTTGCGCCCAATTTTGAAACACCTTCTCGCTTTTCTTAAATTCCTGAGCTATAAGAATTACTACAGGAGGATTTGAATGGCGTCTCGCACAATTGTTGTCGGCGATATCCATGGCTGCTATGACGAGCTCATGAAATTGCTGAAAAAAGCTAAATTCAAACAGTCAGATCGCGTAGTTTCGGTGGGAGATCTCGTCAGTAAAGGACCCAAAGTACGTGAAGTACTCGACCTCTTTATGACTGACAAGAGGTTTTCGACCGTCATCGGCAATCATGATCTGATCCTGCGTCGTTACTGGAACGGCGAAAACGTTGAACTCAAAGCAGGTCCCAGAGACACTCATAAGAAACTCAGACGCAAGAAAGATAAGTACCTGCAATTCCTGAACGCGTTGCCATTCATGATCGACCTCGATACACATTTGGTTGTGCACGCCGGGCTGCGGCCGAATGTTGAGCTCCACTCACAGACTACTGGTGATCTGACCCGCATCCGGGTTTTGGGACCCGATCGCGAAAGTGAAGAAGGCATTCCCTGGTACCACGTCTACAACGGCGAGAAGACTGTGATCTTCGGACATTGGCCGGCGGCAGAACCGCGTCGCGGGCCCAAGGCAATCGGCCTAGACACCGGATGCGTCTACGGTTACTGCCTCACTGCCTACATCATTGAAAGTGACGAGTTCGTCAGCGTACCGGCAAAGCGCGCTTACAACGAATCCTGACCCCTCTCTCATTCCGGTAGTGCCCTGATTTCAGTTTTTCTCTGCGTTTGTCTCTGCGGCTTCTGCGTCCCTGCGGTGACTTCATCCAGTTCACCGCCAAGACGCAGAGAGCGCCGAGGTGGCGCAGAGTATTTCAAATTCGGGCACCTCTCTCATTCCGAATATCTATCAGCCCGGAAACGAAAAAGTCTGAGGCTGGCCGCAGGCGGAATACCGGCTTTGCGCGAAGCCATTTCGATCTGCTTGCCGGCGGTGTCTATGCTGGGAAGGTTGGGAAGCAAGAGGCCGCGCCGGGCGCCGCTTTCATCTTCCACGATCACCCCGAAAAGTTTTGGATCGAGGTCGCCTGCGGCGCACGCTTCGGGCGGGGAAAGTACGTCGACGGAATATTTCAAGTCAGGCAATTCGTTTGCGCCCACCGGAGAAAATCTGGGGTCACTGGTGGCCGAGCTGATCGCGTTCAAGATGATTTCTTCGGCCAGAGTCTCTTTCACGGGATCGATCGTCCCGATGCAACCGCGCAGCTCTCCCTCGCGAGTCTTGATCGAAACGAAGCAACCGGCGCGAACCGAAAGCAAATCCGAGACGTCTGTGGGTGTGTCGATTATTTTGCCGGTCGTGGCGAAGGCCTCGACCGCACGGCGAGCGAGGGCCGGGATGTCCGGTGGCGCGACCAGGCCCGCCGGAGCAGATGGCCCGTCGGCGCTGCCAACGAGTTGGGCCACCAGATAACCAACGCCAAACGGCGCCTCGTAACTGATTACTTTGCAATTCTGAATGCCGCCCTGGGCGACGCCAATCGCCACCAGCATTGAGCGATAGCCGCACTCTCCGGCCATGCGGCGCATCTCCTGGTCGATGTCGACGATTCGACTGGTCGAACAATTGCGGATCGCATCCAAAACTTCTTCATCGAAAAGGTGCGCATTGGGATTGTAACCGGCGGGCGCATTCAGTCTCAGGCGATGACTCAAATCTCCGCTGGCGATGAAGGCGACGGGGCGACCGATTTTTTCGATCGACTGACGGATGCATTTTCCAAAGCGGACATGGTCTTCGTTTGAAAGAAAACTGTATCCCAACGCAATGACGCGGCCCTGCCAGCCGTTTCGTTGCAGGAAGTACAACGGCACGGCCGTTCCGTGATCGAGATCATGTCCCCTGGTTCTTAACACTACCAGTTCATTCTCGCCGGCGGCGCGCGTAATCTCGTTAAGCAAATCCTCGTCAAGTTCCGCATGAATTGTCGCCGTGGGTGCGCGGAAGTTTGCAAAGTCGCCGTACAGTTGCGGGCCATCATAGGCAATGAAGGCAGCTGCTTCGAGCGGTGCATGCGGGGAAATAATTACGACCGTCTCTGCTCCGCTGGCGATGACGCGCTCAGTCAGTTCCGCCATGGCATCGATCGAGCTGCGTACTTCGGCGATCGCCTCACGACCCACTTCGGGGACCATGATCGGCGGATGCGGAGCAATTCCGGTAAAGACTAATGAACTCGTGTGGGCCATAAGACAGCCTCGGAGGATTTTGAATTAGCCACAGATTAACGCAGATTGGCGCAGATCAGAAGCAACCAGACGAGGAAAAAATTAGCCGCGGATTTACGCTGATGAACGCGGATAAGATGAGAGAACACAGGCAGACACGAATCGCGGCTCAGGAGCTTTGCCTCAAAAAGTTTGATGGTCTCTGTCTCATTCACACCGGGCTTTAGCCCGGTGAACAAGGGTGCGAGAATCAAAAGAACCGTTTCAACGGTTTCTCTGTGCCGGTTGCGCGGCAAATCCTTCCCACTCAAGTGCCTGGAGCGCAGTGAAAGAAGTAAACCATTAAAAACGGTGCATTAATCATTCTCCTCCGCATAGCACCGGGCTAAAGACCCGGTGTGAATGAGAGGTGCCGTTTCGAACTTTTGAGTCTAAGTTTCGGCTGAGGCTGTGCTGATTATCAGTTGTAATTCCCTGTCTTTTCCGGTTTGTCCCGGTTTGTCTTATCTGCGACTATCCGTGCAAATCCGCGGCCAATACTCCGTTTCTTGCCGACGGCTACACCCGCCAACTATCATGCTGTCTGAAATGGATCGATTCGATGTCCTGATTGTCGGTGCTGGTCCGGCCGGATCGTTTGCGGCTGAACGTCTCGCGCGCGCAGGCGTCAGCGTAGCGCTGTTCGATGGCCGCCCGCCGGGCGAACCGAAGGCCTGCGGCGGCGGCGTGACTTCGAAAGCTTTGAAAGCCTGGCCCCATTTGCTCGAAGCGGTAGGGCGAACAATTGATGAACTCGACATGTACTCGCCTTCGGGCAAGCATCTTCATTTGAAACTCGAAGAACCGTTCGCGGTGTATTCGCGAATTACGTTCGATACTTTCCTGCGCGAACGTGCGCGCAAAGCCGGGGCGAAAGTCTTTGCGGAAAAAGTTTCGGCGCGCGGGTTCAAGCGAATACCGAGCACGGCATCTGCGTCGTCATCACAGGTGTCATTTGATCCCGTCGCTACCGCTCCGGGTTCTGACCCGGATGGTGGTTGGATCGTGCGCACCCAAAGTGGCTCTGAGTTTCACACTAAGTATCTCGTAGGCGCGGATGGCGCGAACAGCGCGATCGCGAAAAAGCTGGCCGGGCCCTTACCGCCCGCCGAGATGGAAGTTGCTTTTGGATATCGCGCGCCGTTGCCAAAGTCTGTTGAGGCTGCAACCGTGGTGGCATTTCTGCCTAAATGGATCGGTTACGCATGGGCCTTCCCGCGCATCGATCATGTATCGTTCGGCATCGCCACCACACAGGATGCTTTTGATCATGAAAAGCTGGATTCGCTGCTGTGGGATTTTATGGTGAGCTATTACCAGGTGTCGCAGGCTGGTAACTCGAGTCCCCGAATGCAGCTCTGGAAAAAAGAGAAGAGTGAAACGCAAATTGAGAATTTGCGCCAGACCGCCGAGCGCTACGCCGCACGCATCCCGGGCCTGGCGCCGCGTACCTGGGACACCCGCAAAGCTTGTGGAGAAGGATGGGCTTTGTTGGGTGATGCCGCCGGCTTTGCGGACCCGGTAACCGGCGAAGGAATCTACTACGCGATTCGTTCGGCTGAACTATTTGCCGAGACGTACCTCGCCGGCGCGCCCGTGGCTTACGAACAAAAGTGGCGCGCGGATTTTGGCGCGGAGCTAAAGCGAGCGTCGCAGATGCGTCGTCGTTTTTACGGAAATTTCTGGGGCGCGCCGTTCACAGATCGGATGATTGGATTCGCCCGCGGCCACCGCGGCATCCGCAAAGTGCTGGGTCAGCTGGTGGCCGGCGATCAGGGCTACACCAATCTGAAAAAGAAACTTGCGCGCAGCGCCTTGAAGCCTTTGTGATTTTTCGTTCGCTTCGCCACGGTCTCGATCCAGGCGCTGTCGAAGACCGATCGCGACCACTCGATTTTGACGTGAACCCAGCTGCGGAGCAGCGGTCAGAGTTAAGCCCAGGCGAGGCTTTGCGAGCCTTGGGTACTGGTTGGTTAGATTGGCAGAGCCGCGAAGCGGCGACAGAGAATCAGTAAACGGGTGGGGGGTTGATTACCGGTAATTTGTGTCGCCCCTTCGGGGCTCGATCACCCTTGGCTGGATTGACCCAAGGCTCGCAAAGCCTCGCCTTGGGCTTAACTCTGGCCGCTGCTCCGCAGCTCTCGTGGCAAAGCCACGAACAAAGCCCCGGGCTTGGGAAGGAGAGAACTGGTTGCTGGAAGTTATTCTGAAAAGCTTTGAGAATCCGGACGAAACCCGCCGTTTTGAAAAAGGGAAGTTCGAGATTGTGCACATCGGCGGAATGACCGTCGGCCGAGCTACCTACGAGCCGGGCTGGAAATGGTCCCGGCATGTGAGCCCGCTTGCCGGCGCGCCTTTGTGCGCTATCGAACACGTGGGACTGGTGATTTCGGGACGCGCAATGGCGGCCATGCAGGATGGGCGCGAAATTGAGTTGAAACCGGGCGAGCTTTTTCATATCCCGCCGGTCCCTCATGACAGTTGGGTGATAGGCGAAGAGCCTTATATTTCGCTACATTTCCTCGGCGCCGACAGTTACACCAAATAAGACTTGAATCTCGGCGTCCGAAAAATGTAATCTGGCTTAGTTGAATTGTGGCTGGTCTCAGTTAACTTGCCCTGGGTTGCTCTAGGACAGACCCCTTCCACTTACGAAGCTCAAAGATTGATCTGATGGGAATTCGCGGAACTCTCAAAACAATGAGTGTCGCTGACGTGCTCCAGTTTCTGGCGGCAGGTCGCAAGACAGGTACGCTCAAAATCGGCCGCGGCAGCATCATCAAACAAATCTACCTCGAGGATGGATTGATTGTCGGTTCGACTTCCAACGATCCTAAGGAATTCCTGGGCCAGGTGCTGCTGCATTACGGCAAGATTGATGAAGCCCAACTGCAAACAGCCATGGACATTCATCGGCAGTCCGGCGGCAAGCTGGGCATGGTTTTGTCCGCCAGAGGATTTGTTTCTGAGGCTGACATCATGGAAGTGCTGCGTACCCGCACGCTGGAAATCATTTACGACCTGTTCATCTGGGAGGAAGCCGACTTTGAATTTTATGATAGCGAACCGTTGCCGCATGATCTGATTCGCATTCAGGTTAATGCGACGTCCGTCATCATGGACGGCATTTATCGGATCGATGAATGGTCACGCTACCGCACAGTTATTCCGTCGGATCGAACCTTCTTTGAATTGAAGTCAGGCTGGACGCATTCGATCCGCGAAAGCAACAAAGAGCTTCGCGAGGTTCTCTACCATGTTGAGAAGCGTCTCACCGCGGCCGAGATTTGCTTCAACCTGCACACCTCTCTGTTTCACACCTACGCAGTGCTCTTTGATCTGATTGAGAAAGGCGCGATCAAAGTCGCTGGTGAAGCTGAACCGCCGGCCAGTGAAGCGACCGCAGATTTGTCCGCACTCCATTTGCCGAAAGCTATTCCCGAGCTGCTCGAGTTAGCCCGAGAGGAATTGAAAGGCAATGACATCGACAATGCGCTGGTCTACATCTATAGCGCGCTCGAACAGGAGCCCAAGAACACCGAAGCCCATCGCATGCGCGAAGAAGCGGAACGCGGCTATCTGGCCCAGGTTTACCAGAACGGATTATCGCCACAATCAGTCCCGTGCCTGCTGGCGAGTCTGGACCAACTAGCAAGTCAATACCTGGGTCCCAAGGAAGGGTTTGTGCTTTCGCGAATTAACGGCGAGCTGGATATCGCCGGAATTCTGTCGGTCTGCCCATTTCGCGAAGCAGACAGTTTGCGCATGATTAAGACTCTGCTTGATCGCGGCATGATCGGAATCATGTAGACAACTAAGTACTCGACTCACTCCGCAAGTTTGTAGACGCCATCCGCTGAGACAATCCAGATGTTTTGCGCCTCGAGGCCAGGACTAATTACATTCTCGCGATCTATCACTCGTTGTCACGAGACGCCGCCGTCAACGATCAAGCGAGTCTTTACTTAATCGGGTTTGGACCGTATCGTGTGCGCTCGATAGGAGCACGCACACAAGATGACCCGTGTCCCCTTAACCAAAAATCAACGCCGCGGTTTTCTGGCCGCCTGGGGTGGATGGGTCCTGGATGGCATGGACTCGTTTATCTATGCGCTGGTAATGGTGCCGGCGTTGCGCGAACTTCTGCCGCGTTCGGGGATTCCCGGCAATCAGGCAAGTATCGGTTACTACGGTGGCTTGCTGTTCGCGCTTTTCCTGGTTGGCTGGGGATGTTCGCTCGTGTGGGGACCGATCGCGGATCGTTTTGGACGCGTGCGCACGCTGATGCTCACGATTCTTTGTTACTCGATCTTCACCTTCGCCGGGGCGTTCGCCGTGAATGTCTGGATGCTGGCGGCTTTCAGATTGTTGGCTGGTGTAGGAATCGGCGGCGAGTGGTCTATGGGCGGCACCTTCATTGCGGAAGAACTGCCTGAGTCGCGGCGAAAGATGGCCGCCGGCCTGATGCACACCGGCTATTACGTCGGAATATTTTTGGCAGCAATCGCGAATTATTTCGTCGGTGCGCGCTATGGCTGGCGCGCGATGTTTTTGATCGGAGGCAGTCCCGCTTTGCTGGTCGGTTTCATCCGCTGGGGCGTTACCGAATCAAAGCGCTGGGAGCATCGCCTTGAAGAAGTGGGCAAGGGCTGGACGATGAAGAGTGCATTCGGCGCGCTGTTTTCGGAAGAGTATCGCCGGCGTACGCTACTCAACTCAATCTATCTTTTCATTTCAATCGTCGGTCTGTGGGCAGGTTCAGTTTATGTTCCGGCATCCGTCGGACAGTTGGCGTTGAGGTCAGGATTCACTGAAGCGGAAGGTGTGAAGTTGGCGTCTTATGCAACGATGGTCCTGGCAACCGGAACCATCGTCGGATGTTTGCTGCTGCCAATCCTCGCCGAGAAGTTTGGCCGCAGGTTAACGCTGGCGATGTACTTTGCTTTGATGGCGTTGTTTATTTCAATTGGGTTTGGCTATGTCTTTTACCTGGAGAGACACGCTCTGCCCTGGTTTATGATTTGTTTGTTCTGGCTGGGCGTCGGCGGCGCAAACTTTGCGATGTACACGCTCTGGTTGCCGGAGCAATATCGCACTGAATGCCGCGCCAGTGCGTTTGCCTTCGCCACCTCAATCGGACGGTTTGGCGGCGCCGGTATAACTTTTCTGGTAGGCGCGGGCGTTGCCTATTATCAAACGATCGGAACACCGGTGGCGCTGACGTCGCTGGCCTTCGTCATCGGATTGTTGCTGCTGCCTTTCGGCAAAGAGACTAAGGGCGAGCCGTTGCCGGCGTAGGTCTCGGCATTTGGAGTGCGGTCACTTGTGACCGCTTTTGGCTTCGGAAAAAGCGCCGACAAATCGGCGCACTCCAAATGCAATCAGGCAGCAGAGCCGCGGCTCCGAACCCGCGCGATTTACTAAACTCAATTCTCCCTTTATTATTTCCCGCATCATGGCAGAACAATTTGACAGAACGGCAGTCGTCGCGCTGCTCAACCAGATTCTGGAAACAGAGTTGGCCGGAGTGGTGCGTTACACGCACTACTCACTGATGGTTTTTGGCCACAGCCGCATTCCCATCGTCAGTTGGTTGCGAGGCGAAGCTAGCACCTGTCTGGAGCACGCCAACGCCGCCGGCGAGCTGGTCACGCATCTGGGTGAGCATCCCAGCTTGAAAATCGGGGCGTTGCTGGAAACGACTAAGCACGGCATTAACGACATCCTGATCGAATCACTGGAGGCGGAAAAGCAAGGCCTCGCACTCTATAAACAGCTGCTCGATCTGGTGCGAGACCGCTCCGTGTTTCTTGAAGAATACGCGCGCAAGATGATCGCCGCTGAAGAAATGCACCTGGGTGAGGTGAACAAGATGCTGCGCAAACCCGGCGAGATCGAGCGTTTCAAGGAGTGAGTTTGGAGTTCCGCCTTCAGGCGGCCGCCGAAAGGCGGAACTCTGAACACAACTCAGTGAATCACCAACCCGATGCCGACCGTGAAGTTGTGCGCGGTCTTGCCGCTGAAGTTTACGGTGAACGGTCCGGCAATACTCGCCGGGTTCCGGTTACCTGCGAACACCGCATTGTAGTCAAACTCAAACACGCGCACGTCGAAGCGTTTGCCGGCGCGCACGTCGATCCCGCCGCCTAGTTTCATCGCAAAACTTGTCTCGCGATCCTCGATGGTGAAATTCGCAAACGGAAACAAATCCAGATCCTGCGATTGCCGGTTGGTGTAACGAGCAAAGCCAACCAGCGCGTGCGCGAACGGCTTGGCGCGTTTCGAGGTGCTGTTGTTCTTGATCTGAATACCTCCCAGAAAATGCCAGAGGCGCTCCTGGTTATCGATTGTTTGAGTTACACCCGGAGGATTGAATCGATCGACATAACTCTGCGATCTGAAATGCCCGGTCACGTTTCCTTTGATCCCGATGTACTTCGTAATGTTGTAAGTCGCGGACGCGTCAAAGCCGTTGAAGTTTCGTCGCGAGCAAAAGAAGTCCTGAAAATTCGGTCCGACCATGTCGCCGGTAGCCGTGCTGCACAGGTTTGTGAATGTCTGTGTGCCGCCCAGACCGTTGAAACTTGCCTGGGTAATTGTTGATTCAACCTGACTGGCTGAGAAGCCTCCATATACTTCTACCTTGTGATAGTCGCTGGTCGGCTGAGCCAGTCCCAAAACAGGGCAGGCAAGAACCAGGAGCGACAAAAGCCAAAACTTTCTCATTTGTGAGTTCCTTTCTGAAGTTGATTGATGAAAAGTGGCACGCGCATCTTGCGCGTGATTTTCACGGGCGGGACGCCCGGGCCACTACGCCACTACCTATGAGCGCAAAAGCTTGCGCGGGTTTAAGTTCCCATGCCTCGAAATCGAATTGAGGCAGAACATGACTTTTCCGTCTTCGGTTTCCGTAAAGTGAATCTCTCCGGCTTCGGCCCAACGAAAAATTGCGCGTTGGGTGGCGCCGGCGATAGCCGCAGCTTCTTCGAGACCGATCAGTTTGACCGGAGCCTCGCACTGGGCACACCAACCGTCGCCGGACGGCTGCGAACGTCGAATTACCAGCAGACGCTCAGTCTCGACGGTGATCCTTGCAGTCCTCTTTTTCATGCCCACTCTTTTTTCGGGGCCATAGTTCGGGAAGCGGCAAGGTCCTTTTATGGTTTGCCGTTCCCGCGACAGTCGAACGAACCGAGGTGCTGATCGTCAGTCAAAACGCAGTCCTGCATTCGCACAAAATCGTCAAAGGCGATGATGGTGTTGACCGCTGATCCGCGGCTGATGAGCTGAACCTTGCCTTGATTGATGAACGAAAAATTGCACGGGTCAGTGGTGACGAACTCATCCTTGAAAGTGCCGGTGCCGCGCCAGGTAATCCCGGTATCGCGGCCGCTAGCAGTTACGTCCTGGCGAATCTCGCACTTTTCGATAAACCTGCCGTCCATTCTCTGCTGGTCATGGCAGGTAACAGTCGTCACGTCGGTGACGTCCATCAATTCATTGGTACATTCATTGGGAAAAACGAATGCCTCACTGAATTGGACTTTGCTGCTGGAATTTCGGGTTTGCGCTCCGGTCGATTTGAAGCCTGAAACGGCGACGGCCAGAAGGGCGACGGCCGCAAAGGCAATGGTGACTCTCCTCATGATTTGCTCCTTCCCGGGGAAATGTTGTCCCCCGCAAAAACTCTGTTTAGAATGCTGCAAACGAACGGGTGGCATAATCCGCGAGGCGCCAGCTAAAAGTCCTCAACCGGAAGCTCAATTGTTTCTCAACCGTTTCTCAATCACCGGATGAGCAAGGAAAACAGGCACTCTTACGAATTCGGACCGTTTCGCATCGACACCGCCAACCGGCAGTTAATGCGTGATGGTGAAGTCGTGCCGCTCAAGGCAAAGGCGGTCGATACGCTGCTTTTCCTGATCGACAATCGCGGGGACGTGGTTGAGAAGGACGAGCTGATGAAGACGCTCTGGCCCGACAGTTTTGTGGAAGAGTCGAACCTGACACAGAACATTTACACCCTGCGTAAAGCCCTGGGTGACGGCGACTATATTGAGACGATTCCCCGTCGTGGCTACCGGTTTGTCGCCAACGTCAGGCAGTCGGACAGCGCGACTTCAGATGTGATCGTCGTCAGAGAGAGAACCAGGGTTAGCTACGAAGAGGAATATGATCCGAATGCGCTGAACGATGGTGATTCGACCGCAGTTATCGACATCAACCCGATGCCCGGCGCGCGGCAGTTATCCGGGGCAGGACCAAAGTCTCCGTTATCGCGCTGGCTCTGGCTAACCATCGCCACGGTTGCCGCTCTGGCAGTGGTAGTCGGAGTATTTCTGTGGCGGCGGAGTTCGCGCGTGGCCTTTGAGAGTGCCAGGCTGGCGAAATTCACTACGACCGGCAAAGCAGTCAAGGTCGCCGTCTCTCCTGACGGGAAATACGTCGCGTTTGTTTTGAACGATGCCGGCCAACAAAGTGTCTGGCTCAGACAACTGGTCACCGGGAAGGAGTTGCAAATTGTTCCGCCCAAACGCACAGACATCTACGGCTTAACTTTCACGCGTGACGGCAACTACGTTTTCTATGTCAGCCAGGAGCAAAACGTGCTGGCGATGCTTTATCAGGTGCCGAGCCTCGGTGGGCCGTCCGACAAGTTGTTACAGGACGTCGATTCGCCGGTGACTTTTTCGCCGGACAACAAGCAGATGGCCTTCATCCGCTTCAGTCCGGGCGCGGCTTCAATCGTGATCGCAAATATCGATGGCACGAGTGAACGGACACTGGTTACTACGCGCACCGGCGACGCCATGAGAATCGCCCCGAATGGTGTGCTGCCGCCGTCGTGGTCGCCGGACGGAAACATGATCGCAAGTCCCGTGAGCATCAATTCAGTTCAATGGGATCAAACGATCTATGGCTTTCGCGTGCAGGATGGAGCGCGAGTTGAACTGACAAAGAACCACTGGCCGGCGCTCGGCCGGATAGAATGGTCGCCGGATGGCCGGGGATTGCTGGCCACCATTATCGAGACCGAAAGTACTTCCGAGCAGCAGATCTGGTTCCTCCCCTATCCCGCGGGCGATGCGCGGCGGATTACAAACGATCTGACTGACTATCGCGATCTGGGGGTGACTGCGGACTCGCGCACGATCGTAACCATCCAGTCTGAGAAGAAGGCGAACATCTGGTTAGCGCCGACCAGCGATCTGGATCACCCAAAACAGCTGACAACTACCAGCTACGATGGCTTAAACGGTCTCGCCTGGACGCCGGACGGAAAACTGGTCTACACGTCACAGATTGCCGGGGAACAGAATCTCTGGATCACGGATCCCAACGGCGGTCCGGCTAAGCAACTTACTGCGCACGCTGGTTTCAGCGAACAACCCATCGTCTCTCCTGACGGGCGTTACATCGTATTTCTTTCAAATCGAAATGATCAGGAACACCTTTGGCGGATCGATATCGACGGCAAGCATCCGATGCAATTGACGCGTGGCATTGGTGACCGGCACCCGACGTTTACGCAGGATGGGCGGGCCGTGATCTTCAAATCGTCTAATCCCGGGAGTCTGTTCCGCGTCAGCATTGATGGTGGTGAGGCGGTCCGTCTAACTGACCGCGGTGGTTTCGATCCAAACGTTTCACCTGATGGGAAGCTGATCGCCTGTGGCTATCGTCCGGCGCCGGCCGACAAAAATAGATTCGCCGTGTTTTCGATCGACGGCGGGCAACCCAGATTGATCAGCGACTGGCCGGCATTGTACGGCCGCTTGCGCTGGACGCCGGACGGAAACGCGATTGCCTATGCCGCCCGGCAGGCGGGCGTCGGCAACATCTGGGCGCAGCCGATCGACGGTGGAGCACCCAGGCAACTGACCCACTGGAATCCGGCTTCAATCTTTTCGTTCGACTGGTCGCGCGACGGCAAGTGGCTGGCCTACGCCAGCGGCAGCCTAACGAGTGATGTGGTGGTAATCACAGACACGCGGCGTTAGAAGTGGTACGGGCGTCTCGCCCGTGCATCACGCGTTTTTTGTGCGGCGAGTCGATGACTCGGCCGACGGCGGCATGAAGAAAGTCTGGATTCTGGCAGGCTTGCAATACGCTTTTTTCCTGGCCGGGTTGTTTTGTTTTGGGCTCCGGTTGATACTGTTTTGGATTTTCACTTGAGCAACTATGACTATGAGAAAAATGATTCTGGCGGTTGCGCTGATTGCAGTCGCGTTCCTTTGTTTTGTCAGCCAAAGCGAGTCGCGAGCGGCGATAACTCCCGGCCAGGCGCTGCAACCTAACTCTTTGTGCGCGCGGGATGAACGAATCATCTTCAGTTGTCCCGTGAAAAGGCCGGCGAAGATTGTTTCGCTATGCGCCTCGAAGAATCTCAGCGCTGATCAGGGCTACCTGCAATATCGCTTCGGGTTGCCAGGCAAGGTGGAACTCGAGTTTCCCAAAGAGCGCACCGGAACGCAGCAGAAATTCCAGTACACACATTACTTCCGCGCTCAGGTTGATCTGACAGAGATTAGTTTCAGTAACAACGGCTATGAATATCAGATCACCGATGATTACAACGGCGAAGAAAAGCCAGCACAAAGCATCCAGGGAATAATGGTGACCGCGCCGGGAAAGCCGAAAGAAGTGAGCCTGGCGTGTAGAACAAAACCAAAGGCTGATTACACCGATTTGCAGGCGGTACTGCCAAACGGACAATAGGTTCAGAAACCCGACCTTAAGGGAGGGCAACGGCCTTTTCTGTAGCCCAGGGGTTTATCCCTGGGAATGAAATAGTGGGGTTGATTTCAAAAGCCCCATTAATGGGGCTTTAATAGCACTTGCTGTTTCTCAACCCAGGCGTAAACGCCTGGGCTACAGAAAAGACATGCCCTCCCTAACATTCGGGCTTCTGACACAACCAATCAGAGATGGATCCAACACTCCTCGCAGGCTTAACCGGCATCCTGGGCGCCGTCATCGGCTCCGTCCTGGGCGGTGTGTTTGCGCTCAAGGCGACCAAGCGCCAGGTCGAAGTGATGCTGGCGCAAATCCGCGAAGACGTGCATGAACGGCTCTACAGTCAAAGCCTGGAGATCATGAAATTCTTTGCCGAGCATCCGGAAGTTTACCCGTACTTTTATGACAACAAACCGCTGGCCAAAGCCGCGAATGAAATGGAGCGCTTAAGAGTGTTGAGCACCGCGGAAATGGTTTCAGGCTTCATGGAGTTGGTGGCGCTGCAAATTGAACAGCAGCCGGCTGAGATCAAGCCTCGCTGGAAAGCCTACATCGCCGACACTTACAATTCGAGCAGCGTAGTCCGTGAGCATCTCGCGTGTTGCGAAGCGTGGTACGCGGAAGATTTGCTGCGTTTGCTGCCAAGGCAATCGATCGAATCCACAGCAAAGACGACCGCGTCACCTTCCGCGTAATATTTCTCCAAACGCCATGACGCGCGAGTTACCGTTTACGGTTCGTTAATCATGGGGATCGCGAAAGGAGATTCCGAGAGATGGCAGAAGAGCCCAAAGGAGTGGTTGGGGTGTTGAGGCACCCGTTGTTCCTGCTAATTGTCGGCAGCATTATCGGTTCGTTTCTCATCCCGTGGATTAGCCAAAGGTCAGACAAGAGCCGAGTGTTACGAGAGGCCAGGCTGAAGAAGGCAGTCGAAATAGTTGGCAACAATACCAGGTCGCTAGCCCAACTGAATTCTTTGGTAACCCGGCTGGGCATTTTCCACAAGGACAATATCCGGCTGAAACCATCCCCTGCCAAATTGAGCGCCTTGCAGGAAAAACTTGCCGAAGACATGGATAAACAGTATGCGGAATTCGAAAAGACTGGTTGGTGGTGGTACCGGAGTCTAAATGACGAGGCCGTTATCCTGGAAATTGTACCGCGGACCGGTTCGGATAAACTTCGGCACGATATCGACAATTATGCCGAGAACATGACCCAGACGGTGGCGTCCTTCGGCGACCTTTGGCACAAGTGCCTGTCAAAAGAATACGACTTTCAGGAGAATGGACCAGTTACCCAAATTCAGACCAAAATGAACGAAAGGTTGAAGCAACTAGCGACCGAGCGAATCGCTTTGGTTAATAATCTCGTGCAGGATTTTAGCTCCGGAGGATGAGGTCATAAATTGAATGATGAGATTGGAATCGGTTCACTGACGCGTATCTCCCTCAGCACATAGAATTGACGTTTCACCGGATGCGTACAGTTGCGCGCGCGTCTGAGAGGACGCTCGCCCGTGATCTCAAGCCCAAGAGAATTGAACAGCATTTGCCACTCGAACTTATTTCGAAATGTGCATGGACCTGTTCGATCTTTCCACTGGCGGTTGTGAAGCCAACACAGTCCTTTGTCCCACCAGCTTTGCGGAATGTCTTCATAGATAATTGCCAGGCCACCGGCGCGCAGCACGCGGCGCACTTCTTTCAGCACCAGGGCGGCGTCCTGTGCGTGATGCAGCACGTAACAGAGCAGAACCGCGTCGAATGAATTGTCTGGTTCGGGAAAATGTTCACGATCGTAACGACGATAATCAATCGGCGCCTCCGTTTTATCCATCGCATCGATGCCGGACACGTTCATGCCCAGGATCGCGCTCAAGTGGTGTGCGATGAAACCACTGCCGCAGCCGACGTCCAGTACTTGAGATCCTTTGGGAATCACCCTGGCAATCTCCAGAGCCATGTCGTAAGCGCGGCCAACTTTGCGGCGGCGGCGCTCGCGGGCGAGTCGGCGTTTCAGTCCATGAAGAATTCCAGTGGCACAGACTTTAGTCTGTGATTCATGGGTTGGAGCTTCACAGACTAAAGTCTGTGCCACTTCACCTGGTACATCACAGGTGGAGGTTTGTGCGACGAGGCTCATGCACCTGCTGTTTAGCAAGGCAAATGCCGGATGCGACAAGCAAGTTTTCCAAATGAAAGTGCTGTCAGAATCTGCTGACGCGAGATTTTGCCGACGCGTGACTGCCAAAAACAAATGACAAAA
>Ga0207428_10002797_pt1 | contig 17327 bp, 14 predicted proteins | sample RhiMethybrSRZTD1_FD_187600 | JGI IMG/M metagenome (GOLD analysis project Ga0207428, IMG submission 187600) | Populus rhizosphere microbial communities from Tennessee, USA - Rhizosphere MetaG P. TD hybrid SRZTD1 (SPAdes) (version 3) | ecosystem: Host-associated > Plants > Roots > Rhizosphere >...
AGATACCATTACGCAAGACGCGCACAGCTTCCACCGCAGCCTGTTTAGCTCGATCGGTAGCGTGTGTATAAGGGCGCGTGGTTTGCGGATCGGAATGGCCCATAAGCGAAGCAATGGTCACCTCACGACAGCCAGCCTCCGCGAGCCTCGTGCCATACTTACACAGCTTAAGTGATCACCGATGTGCTACGTAGCCAGCGGTTACTTACGCAAGAGAGTGCCAGAGCGATCGTGATAAACGCTCGAGGAGATCGCCACAAGATCGAGGAATGCTGCAGCCACCGTGGTTCGCTCGAATCAGTGTTTTCACTCAATCGTCGTAGGTAATAATACTCATGCCCAATCCTGCTGAACAGCCTAAGCTTGCCGAGCTTTCCTTACTTTGAGATGGTCAATGCACTATCCATCTCTTCGCATATGCTGGCTTACATCATTGCCGCTAAGGCTGCGCGATATGAAACCCGGCCCTTATCGAGACACAATAGTCGAAAGACACCTTTTGGGAATCAATCGTGGCGCCCGCGTCGCCCCTGGCGGTCTGAGATGGGCTTTTAGATAGGTCGGGATGACTTTAAATTGCTCCGCGACCTGGACTTCAAAGTCCGCGCCAAAAGTTAGGCTGCGTTAAGGATGACGGTTGCGAGTTGCGGCATGGGTAACTCGCAAGGAGTGTCAGTGACTTGACGCGGCAACGACGCTGAGCGGGATGCGCCAGGCAAGGGCATTTCGCTCAGCTCGTTTTGGATAAGGAAAAGACGTCATGATTTACTGACAGTACCCTCATTTCAGTCCCTTTGGGCCAGGTCCGGCTTGCCATTTCCGCCACAGTTATTTTGCTTGTGCGCCGATCCATCTACTGCGATTAAGATTTTCGTCGCTAATTCTCTCTTGAAATTCTACGTGGCGGGAGACCGGACGCCCTCGAAAACATAACGGGCAATCTCAACTCGGTTGTTGAAGCGCTTCTTATCCAGGATGTGGCTGATGTGGTTTTCGACCGTCCGCACACTGATCTCTAATTCAGAGGCAATCTCTTTATTGCTGCGGCCGCGGGCGACTAACGCAGCGATTCGGTTCTCGGCCTCAGTTAGCTGTTCATCAAAAAACTCTGCCTGTCCCTGCCCCTGGGCGCCGACCAAACGAGCGATCTCAGCGTGAGTTCGTTCGACCCGGCTAAGAATGCCTCTAATTACCGCGATTAACTCATCAGGTTCGAAAGGTTTTGTCAGATAGGCGTCTACTCCGGAGCGAAAGCCTTCGATGCGATCGCCCGTCTCACCTTTGGCGGTAAGAAATACGACGGGGACCAAAGCTGTCCTCGACGATGCGCGTAACTGTTGGGCCAGTTCGTAGCCACTCATGCCGGGCATGCGGATATCGCTAACGATCAGATCGGGAACCGATTGAGCGACGCTGACCAGGGCCTCGGCGCCGCTGCGCGCGGTTATCACCTCGAACCCTTCAGCACGCAGACACGCTTCCACGGCTCGCAAGAGGTTTACTTCATCATCAACGACCAGCAAGCGCTTCGACATTCTCGGTTTCCTCGTTCCTTTCTTCCGCCTGAGGGCTCGGCGCCTTTCGCAGATATATCGTAAAGGTGCTGCCGACATTGACTTCGCTTTGGACAACCACTCTGCCGCCGAGTTGTTCGATCAATCCGCGCACAAGATAAAGACCCAGGCCGATGCCGGGTTGATCACCGGTATCACCCGACTGTACTCGCAAGCCGCGATAGAACCGTTCAAAAATATGTGGCAGGTCGTGCTGACTGATTCCAGGGCCGTTGTCTTTAATATATAAGCCGGACTCATCAGCCCTGGTTGTCGTGCCCAAAATGATGTGCCCGTTCTCGGGCGTGTATTTGATAGCGTTCTCCACCAACATCGAGACAGCTCGTCGGAGCGCGGATTTGTTGCCGAGCGCAAACACGGGTTGCTCGGACAACTCGGTTACCAGAGCCTGTCGCCGCGCTTCGGCAGCATGCCTTTCGAGGCCGGCACAGGCATCAAGAATCTCGTCGAGATCGACGCGCTCAACCTCAACCTTGTAGGCGCCTGACTCAATCCGAGTCAGATCGAGGAGGTTATTCACAAGATCAATTTGGCGGTCACATTCAGAGGCGATGGTTTCCAGGTATTCGTTGCGTTCCTCCGCTGAGGGTCGAGAGCGTTGGAGCACATGAGTCAGGGTTTTGATGGTAGTTAAAGGTGTGCGCAGCTCATGTGAGACGCTGCCAACAAAATCCGACTTTAATCGATCAAGTTCCGAGAGTCTTTCTTCCCGTTCCCTAATCTGTTCCGCCATCATGTTGAAGGCGGTCCCCAGCTCACCCACTTCCCTGGGAGTATCCACGGGGGCACGCGCCTTGAGATCGCCATACCCGAGAGCCTGGGCCACATCTCTCAAACGGTGAACCGGTCGGACAATGCTCCTTTGAGTGAAGTAAGCGGCTAGCACCGCACAAACGAGCGCCAATAAACTAAAGAATACATAGCGATTGAATTGGCGCCGCATCGGCTCGAAAAGAGTGGCACTGGGAACGCCCACAGAAACGACGAAGCCGGTCGCGCCGGCGCGAGCGAGTCCATAAACCCGCCATACCTGATCGTAAGGACTCTCCAATTCAACAACTGCGACGCGCCGAGCACCCAAAGCGCTGAATAACGGCGAACTGTTTGGCCCCAAATCAATGGACGTTTTACTCGTCTGTTTGCGATAAATCCGCCTTCCCTGAGAATCGAAGATGCCGATTACGGCGCCTTCCGGCAGTTGAATGTCGCGGAATAGGTTAGTGATTGCATTTCCATCAATGCGCGCTATCACCGCCCCTCCCGAGGTAATCGGAACCGCTATCGCAAAAACAGGACGCGATTCGTCGCCCGTTCGATCAGACACCAGCACCCACGAATTTTTTGCCCGCGACTCTGTTAGTAGATACTGGACCAGCGCCGTCGGTGGCTCAGGAGTCGGTGGTTGGGCCAACAAAGTAGTCCCCGATTTATCAACGATCCTTAGGTCGATCCAGTTAGGACGGGTCTTGACTACGTATTGGAGGTTGTTGTTGAAAGGGTAATCTTTGCGATCGGCGGCTACCGCAGCAATGGTGATCAATGGTTGTCGTTGCGCATCCACCCAGTGCTCAAACGCTATAGCTGCTAGTTCGGACTGTTGGCTAACTGAGTCCTCAAGTTGCAAGCGGCCGATGCTACGCATTTGCCTGAGCGCCAGCACCCCAACAAGTGCCAGCGGGATGCCGATGCCGATGGCAAGCAACAAAATCCTTCCGCGAATGCCTACTTTCATAATTCACAACCGCAAGCAAGCAACCATCGTTCGTTAGTATTCGGTGCGAGATGATCCTGGAAGCAGTATAGGCCAGATGTTCAGGTTGACGCACGAATAAGTTGTTCCGGGTTTATCGAATAGGTGTAAACACTTATGTGGGGTGAGTAATCATTCCGATGTTAACGGGATCGTATCAGTCCATTGTGGAGTAGGTAGGGAAGAGACTGATCACGGTCCAGATATTACAGACTGGAAACAAAATCGTGGGCGCAGCAAATCAGAAAAGAGCGGCAACATCTCATCGGCTATTCGCCGTCCCCAATGAATTAACGCGCGAAGGCCTTTCGATCCGCGAAATACCCTGGCGAAAAGTCGGAGTCTTCATTGCTCTATCTCTTAGCTTCTTTCTGCTCGGCGCGGTGCCGATGTGGCTTAAGGTGCGCGACAAAGATGGCGACCTGGCAGTCGTGCAACGCGAGCTTGGGCTGAGCCAAATGGAAAACGATTTATCAGAAGCCGTCATCGATGCTCGCCGTGGTGACTATGAACCGGCGAGGCAAACCGCCAGCGATTTCTTTACCGGACTACGGAATCAGGTGGACAAAGAAGACAATCCTGCGATCTCAGGCAATCAGCGTGAGCAGCTGAAAGGCATCCTTACCCAACGAGATGACATTATCACGCTCCTGGCTCGTGGAGATCCGGCGGCGGCAGATCGTTTATCGAATTTCTATGTCGCGTATCGCCAGACCATGAGTGGTGTGCAACCGAACAATGGAAACACGAAATGAAAAAACTAATGAATCGAAACAGCCAATGAGAATATTGATAGTGGGTGCCGGTAGTGCTGGACTGACGACGGCTTTCTGGCTCAGCCGCGATGGACACAATCTAACCATTGTCGAAAAGTCACCTGCCTTGAGAGACGACGGGCATGAGCATGCAGCCCGCCTAAAGTAGCCGTGTGCGACATGGGCATGAGCATGCGGCCGGCACTGGCGCCCGCTGCGACGACAGACTTCAATCACGATTGGGATAAAGACTGCGACCGCAGCCGTATTGTTGATGAAGGCCGATAAGATCGAATGGGGGGGGAGGGACTTGCAAACCTAAGCAGCTACCATCAAGCTTGACGCGGTTCCTATCTTAGCGATAAAAGACTCGCACGGTATGAAGCATCTTTAATTGACGGGAGATTCGTAGATGAGTACCGATGAGCCTAAGCCGTCTCAAACTGATCCACGAGTAAAGCGGATCGCCATTTTCGCGGCTATCGTTCTGATGGCCTTTCTGATCGGGCTCGTGCCAATGGCGCTCAAGGCGTGGAGCAGTGCTAACGAACGCGACGCAGCACAGAAGGAACTGCGGTTGTGCCGGCTTCAGGGCACTCTGGCCTCTGCGGTGATTTATGCCCGGCGAGGTGAATATGAGCCAGCGCGGCAAGGTACCAGTGATTTCTTTACCGCTCTCCGTAGTCAGGTTGATGTCGCCAACAACCAATCGGACTTGACGGCTCCGCAAAAGGACGGCCTCAAATCTCTAATGACTGACCGCGACAATCTCATTACATTATTGGCGCGGAGCGATCCGGCTGCTGCTGATCGCCTGTCCGATCTCTACGTTTCCTATCAGAAGACTATGGGCAAACCTTAAGGGAAGTTGCTTACCTGAAGGGTTTTCTCGCTGAGTTCAAAAGCGATGGAGATTGATTCTTTGGACGGTAACCGTCACCACCGGACTAGCGCCGCCCGTTCTGCAGTAACAAATCCAATAACCATCAAAGAATAGCCGCGGCCATTGGTACGCCGATTAGCGCGCTCGGTTCAATTCCGAGGACAGTGTTGGCGATATCACCGATGAGATTAATTGCAATCATGGTGACAGCGACTCGGTGACCCCAGCGCGCCCCGCGCCCTAGTCCGATCGCCGCCGCCAGGCAAGCGGCACATACCGCAAGCAACAACACAACCGCCCACCAGCCTATGCTCATGAATGCGACCTGGGCGCGCGGGTTGAGCCGCCAGATTGGCTTCAAAAAACTATTTGGGAAGAGTAGAGAGACGCTTGCGGTGAAACTGATGAGGGCGCCAACCAGAAAGAAGAGACTAAGTGCTGTCACAGCCCACGGACGATTCCTGGTCATGAGATTACAGGCGGGCTATCAGCGCCTCGTTTCCAAAAGGCCGCTTTGACGTATACGATTCGTCTTCATCAACGGCGCTCGTTAACTCCTTAGGCGCACACTCGGCTGATTAGTCTCTCAATCGATTCTCTATCTTTTCACGCATGAGGGTAAACACCTAGACTTCGTAGGTGGTAGCACTCTTTTATCTCTCACCATTGAAAATGCAACTTAGCAGAATTGAAGCAGCGGGCGAGCGAGCTTGTCTCTGGACAAGATTCCATCGCTTCAAACGCCACGCCCACGAAGTCTAAAGACAATGGACTATGTACCCTTGATTTCAGGATATTTGTTGTTGACTTTGGCATTCATGTTTGGCGGGAGAGAGCGAAGGGCCTTTAACGTTGCAAGTCATGCTGCAGCGGCAACATTGATAACTTTGCTTTGCCTTGCGTCGCTTCTCTGGTTTATTGGCGGCACCTTGCGCCACTTAACAACACACTAAATCTTGAAAAGTGCAGTTCTAAAGTCCTCAAAACGCAGCAAGTGAATCTAGTTTTGCGCGTCTCTCAAACTGGCGTTACCCATCATGGCCCTGATCGAGGCAGGGAAATAGGTGTAAACACCCTCGTACGCCTTCATTCTCACCACACCGATCTCCAAGTCGATTGTTTACGCTTAAGGGAAAACACCTATGTCTGATAGGTGGTAACACTCTTTCCTCTCTCACCCATTGCAATGCAAGTTAGCGGCATTAAGGCAACGGCCGAGTGAGCATGTGAGCGGGCAAGATATCAATCGCTTTAGGCTCGCCTCGCTGCTCTGGTTCATTAGCGGCCCTGTCCGCGATTTAACAACACACTGAATCCTGGGTAAGGACGCCATGGTCCCAGCTGACCTGGCGGCAAGCATGGTAGATGTTGACCAACAGACGAGTCGCCTGTGGCTTGACGGCGGACAACTCCACAGTGACGGAGTTGGCGGAAGCGCGCTGATCTGACTCAAATCGCTGGATCGGGCGAGCCGCCTGGAGGCCTCAGAGCCCGAGTACCATCGTTTTCTGTAAAGCAGGCTGAATGCGATCTGGAGAAAAAGCGGAATGAACAGCAGCAATCTAAAGATGGTGCCACGGGAAGGCCCGGAGATGGTGCGGCGGAAAGCCGCAGACGCTCAAGGCGAGTTAGTTGACTTTCTCTCCAGCACCTTACTGCAAGCTAAGGCCTTGATGCTTAAGAAACAGGTTTCAGCATTTCTAAACGAGTTGGATGCCCGGGATAACTTGTGGGGTTTGGATCTCGACCAAGGAATCAGTCTTAAAGGTGAGGTGCGCCGTTTCGAGATTGGATTGATTCAGCTTGCGCTCAAACGAAGCGGAGGGAGCCAACTGCGCGCTGCTCGAATGCTTGACCTAAAGCCGAGCACCCTATGCACCAAGTTGAAAACCTACGGGATCTTGGTCGAAGACGCGCGACAGTAGTTCTTACAAGCAAGCACTTACTCCTTCAGTCCGCCAGTCGATCGCACGCTCGGTTTGAGCGTTGCCGTTCGAACTATGTGGTTGGATGCAAGCCGTCCGTTCGCGTGAGTCGCAATCTCGGTCGTCCTGAGCGGCGACCGACCGTTCAAGGGAAGCCTTGAAACCTACACCCTACGAGGAGCCAACTATGAGTAAATTCAGTCGCTACCTAAAAATGAGAGACTTTAGCAGCATGTTGTTAGTCGGCTTGGCGATTTTTGTGACGCAAGTCGCCATTCAAGCTCAAACGACGACGGGCAGTCTTAAAGGCACTGTTACCGATCCCACCGGCGCAGTTGTAGCCGGGGCAACGGTGACGGCGGTTAACGTGGCAACCGGCGCCCAGCGCATCGCCGAATCCAACGATGCGGGAATATTCGATTTCCAAACTCTACAGCCTGGAAAATACAATATTACCGTCGATGCAAAAGGTTTTAAGAAGTCAGTGTCCCGTGACGTCATTGTCTCAGTTACGCAGGTTGCTCAAGTGACCATACCGTTAGAGATCGGTGCGGCGAGTGAAACGGTCACGGTCTCGGCCAGCCAGGAGGTCATCAACACCTCCAGCCCAAGCGTTACCAATATTATCAACACGCGGCAGGTCGTCGATCTTCCGCTGGCTAATCGAAACCCGATTGAACTGGCTGGATTGCAGGCGGGTATCGCGGTAGTCGGAACCGACGTCCGAGGTGCGTCCGTAAGCGGTCTTCGTCAGACGGCGGTCAATCTCACCCAGGATGGCATTAACGCGATGGACAACTTCGTGAAAACGAGTTCGTTCTTCGCCATCACTACTCCATCGCTGAACTCCACTTCTGAATTCAGCATTACCACCAGCACGGCGGGAGCGGACTCAGGGCGCGGTGTCGCACAGGTCAACCTCGTCACCAAGGGTGGCACAAACGAATACCACGGTGGAGCCTTCCTCCAGATTATTAATAATTGGACCGACGCCAATACGTGGTTCAACCAATCCATAAAAGCGGCCAAGCCGATACTGCGCCAGCATTACGATGGTTTTGACGTTGGCGGGCCGATGTACTTCCCTCGCTTTGGCGAAGGTGGCCCGAGCGTTTCGAGCGGAAAAGACAGAGCGTTCTTCTTCTTCTCGTACGAGAGGTTTGTCCAGAGTGATTCGCGTTCGCGTAACCGCACGGTCCTGACTCCGGAAGCCCGGCAAGGGATATACAGGTATACGGCCGGCGGTGTTGTTCGGACGGTCAACCTTCTGACGCAAGCCAGCGTCCCCTTCCATACGTTGAATCCGGTCTTGACGGCCCATCTGAACCAGATCCCTGTTCCCAACAATTCCACCTGTGCCGCCAGCGATGGTTTCAATATCAGTTGCTTCCAGTTCAATGCTGAACAACTTACCTCAAACGATAAATACGTTTTCCGGTATGACCACCAGATCTTTAAGGACAGGGACCTGGGTTCTCATAAAGTTGAATTTGTTCTTAGCCGCGTCCTTACCAGGACGTTCCCCGATGTCACCACCAACGGACTGGAAGCACCATTTCCGGGCGGCGTAAATGGGTTTCAGGCATCAACGAGAAACCTGGTCACGCCGGCCCTGGTATCCACCTTTGGAAGTAACGTAACCAACGTCTTACGGTATGGCCGCCAATGGGCTCCGGTAGATTTCAATCGCGACCAGCCGCAGCTCGTTCCGTTTATCTCGTTGCCGGGGGTGCTCACAAACTATGACAACACCTTCCTGCCTCAGCCGCGAAACACGATCGTAAACCAGATCACCGACAACCTTAGTTGGGTTAAGGGTAATCACTCTTACAAGTTTGGCATGGACTGGCAGAATGTTCTGGGCGTCAGCTTAAACGACGCCGGCATCGTGCAATTCAACCAGCTCGGTGCAAGTACGGCTAACCCCTCCGGTTTGACGATAGCTACTAATTTACCTGGCGCTTCCTCCGCTCAATTAACGGCTGCTAATACAGTCTATGGCGCGATCGTCGGCCTTTTATCAAGCGCGACCCAGACCCTTAATGTCACGAGTCCGACCTCCGGTTTTGTGCCTGGGGCTACGCGAGACAGGCAGGTCCAGGGGAAGGATCTGGCGCTCTTCGCGCAGGACCAGTGGCGTATGAGAAGTAACTTTACGCTGAGTTACGGCGTACGTTGGGACTACATGGGCGTTCCGACCGTTCCCAATGGTCTGGCCATTCAACCAACGAATTTTGATTCTATCTGGGGCATCTCGGGCGTGAACAATCTCTTTAAACCGACCGCGGCTCCTGGTAGTCAAACGGCGGCCGGCGCAACCCTGAATTTCGTCAGCGGCGATACCGGCATTGGCCTTTACAAGAACGACTGGAATAACTTTGCGCCGTTCGTTGGTTTTGCCTACTCGCCGGCCTTTAAGTCGGGATTCTTCCACAAGTTGTTTGGTGATGAAGGCACCAGCTCCTTCCGTGGCGGATACGCGATGACCTTCCTGCATGACGGAGTCACAACCTTCACCAACCTCCTGGGAACGGGCACCACCAATCCCGGACTGATCCAGTCGGCTAACACGTCGGTGCTGAGCGGCGTCGTGCCACCCAACAATCAACTTCGCGGCCAGCTGACTGCCGCAGGCGTGCCTTTGATCTTCCCGACGTTTAAGATTCCGATCACCGATCGCGAGAATTTCCTGACGACTAATGGCACCAGCGGTCTGTGGACGGCCGATCCCAATCTTAAGGCCGCCTATGTGCACCAGTGGAATTTCGGTATCGAGCGCGAGATCTTTAAGAACACGGCGCTTGAGCTCCGCTATGTTGGCAACTATGCGCCCAACACCTGGCGTGCTTACGACATTAACGAAGTTAACATCTTCGAGAATGGGTTCCTGAAAGAATTCCTGAACGCCCAAAGGAACCTCACGGCTCGTGGCGGAACAAGCTTTGCCCCGGGTTGTGCTACTTGTTTGCCTCTGCCGCTCTTTGACAAGTTCTTTACCGGTCGGCTAGGCGATTATACGAACTCAGGGTTTATCACCAACCTGACCAATAACAACGTCGGCGGCTTTGCAAGTACGTTGGCGTTCAACGCAACCTACAGGGCTAATCGCGAAAACCCTGCGCTTGGATTGGCGGGAAACTTCTTCGTGGCAAATCCAAATGCAGCTTTTGTGAGAATCCTGTCGAATGACTCCAACTCCAATTACCACGCGATGGAGATCGAGCTTCGCCGGCGGTTCTCAAACGGGTTGCAGTTCCAGGCCGATTACACCTGGAGCAAGGCCATGGGCGATGCCGTCGGCGCCCAGGGAAACAACCAGAGCGACCTGGTTTCTTTCCTAACACTGCGGAATCGGCGTGCGGATTATCGCCGTTCGGGCCAGGACCAGACACAGCGATTTGTAGCCAACGCCCTTTACGACCTTCCTTTCGGAAAGGGTAAGAAGTTCTTTGGCGGTTCTAGTGATATCGTAGATAGGCTCGTGGGCGGCTTCAATATTGGAGCTATTGTTACCTGGGCGACTGGGGTACCGTTCTACGTGGCCTCCGGCCGGACGACGTTCAATAGTTCCACGGCTAACATTGGGGCCCAGCTTACCGGTATTACCTTCGAGGAGTTTAAGAAGAACGTCGGGCTATTCAAAACACCAACCGGTGTTTTCTTTGTCAACCCGAATCTCCTTGACATAACCCTTGGGACTAGTGGTGTGACAACCGGCCAGGCTGTCCGGGCGACACTTAAGCCAGGTTTGATGTCGGCGCCGGCCCCGGGCACCTTCGGCGATTTCCCGATAAATAGCCTCAGCGGCCCGAGTTACTTTAACTTCGACCTGAGTGTTACCAAGAGGTTCCGGATTACGGAGACCGTCAGGTTCGAACTCAAGGGCACGGCTATCAACATCCTGAACCATCCCAATTTCGTTTACGGGACGGTAAACTTTGATTCAACCGCGTTCGGTCGGGTGACCGCACAGCGTGGTGTGTCACGCCAGATGAACATCATCGCGCAGCTGCGGTTCTAGTCCGACGAAGTTGATGTTTATTGGATCGGCCTCCGGGGTTTGATCCACTTTCGGGGCGTTGTCGGAGATATCGCAACGCCCTTTTTCATTTGTCATCAAAAAAAAGACTTTCCGAACTGTCGGAAAGTCTTTTTTGTTTAGAGCACGATCGATTAAGGAGTGCGCCTTGCGGACGCGACCGATCATTCTATTTTTCGTGGCGTGGGGGCCGGTGACTGGCTCTTCAACGGCGTGCCTGATTTCTTCCCGCTGTCAGTTGCCGGTTGGGCGGCGATAGAATCAATGAAGCCGCCGGCCAGGGTGAGACAGCACATCTTTTCGTATTCCGGATGCTTGCCGCAGGAAACACCGGCAACGCCATAGTCAGCACTCAAGATGCGCTTACGATGACCACGAGTGGCGAAGCCGTCATCAATCAGCCAGGTCAAAACTCTTTCGCGAGCAGATTCACGACCATAGGTAAGATTTTCGCCGATGGCGCCCTCCCAGGTGCCAAAGGGTTTGACCCGATCTTCTATCATCGCCCCGGAGTTGCCGGTCTTGTGACCCGTGGACCCCGAACTACTTTGGTCGTTTATGTGGGCCGCAGCTGCCTTATTCAACCCCTGGGACATTGTAAACGGACCTTGCGGTTTGAGGGTGAGAAGGTAGGCTATCGCATCCTCGACGGCTGCCCATCCTTCCTGCGTTTCCAGAGTATTTTTGTAGACCTTTCCGGCGAAAAGCGGCTTCATTTTTTTCAGGTAAGCCACGTAGACCTCCGGGTGAGCACGCACTTGATTGATCTCGCTAAAAAGGTCCTGCTCTTCTTTGGACAAGGCCGTCCCGGCAGGAGCGGTCTTGTTTTGAGAGTGGCTGCGCGGTGAATTCGAGATCGTTACGACAATCAATAGTGAACAGAGGATCGAAAGCAGGAAAAGGCGTACTTTCATTGGGGAACTCCTTTTTGTAAAGCAGTGCCAACGTCTGGGGATTTATTTTGGGGGCTACGTTGCCGGGTACGCGCGGGCCTTAACTTATAAAAAGCGGACCAGCCTGTCAATTGAATAGTAGACAGCCGAAGCATTAGCGTTTAGCATCAGAGTTGGTAGTGCCCCCCAGAGGCCGAAAGCAAATAGTCTTTTCATGGCAATTCGGCATCCACCTGATGATCACATCCCCCGCGTCGTTCGGGGCGGACGCGTGCCTCCGCCGCGCGTTGTTCGTTATGAGGAACCCCCGTCCAGCTTCTTCCGCAGGCTCTTACGTTTACTTTTCAGACCACTTGTAGTCGTTCCGATTTTGCTCGTTACAGTAGTTGTCGTTACTGTGCTTGCCTACTATTGGGTTGTATTTTCAGCACGTATAGACAATCTCCTGCGCGGCGAGGTGTTTACCCGCTCGGCGGGCATCTACGCCGCGCCTAAACTGATTCGCACGGGCCAGAACATTTCCACGGAAGACCTGCTTACCTACTTGAAGCGGGCGGGCTACGTTGACCGAAACCAGCAGGCAGACAGCGCCAGAGGCCGCTACAGCTTGAGCGGTCAGACCCTGGAAATCGATCCCGGCGCCGATTCGATCGTTGACGGCGCGCGCCCTTTTCAGCAACTGCGGATCGAGTTCAGTCGGGGCGGAAAATCAATCGCTTATCTGACCGACAGGCAAAACGGCGCGCATCTTGATAAGGCCCAGCTTGAACCTGAATTGATCAGTTCGGTCACCGGTCGTGAACGTGCCAAGCGCCGGGTGATTGGCTTCAATGATTTGCCTCCCGATCTGGTCCAGGCAATTACGGTCACCGAAGATAGATCATTCTTTGAGCATTACGGCGTCAATGTGCGCGGCATCATTCGCGCTCTGCTGCGGCGTTATGACAGCGATCCGAATTCGCCGATTGCCCGCCAGGGTGGCTCGAGTATTACGCAACAGCTGGTAAAGAACCTTTTGTTGTCGCCCGAGCGCACGCTCAAGCGCAAAGTTGCCGAGGCTTACATGTCGGTGATTTTGGAGACGCGGCTTTCGAAGCACGAGATCTTTGCGCTCTATTGCAACCAGGTTTACCTCGGGCAGCAATCGGGTTTCTCAATTAATGGATTTGGCGAAGCGGCCAGCGCCTACTTCAACAAAGACGTCACAAATCTAACCTTGCCTGAATCAGCCTTTCTGGCCGGCCTGATTCGCAGTCCCAACCGTTACAATCCGACGCACGATCTCGAAACGGCGCGTTCGCGTCGCAACCAGGTGCTCGAGTCGATGGCCGAGACCGGCGCGATTACGGACGAACAGGCGCGAGAGGCGGAAGGCGTTGAGTTGAAACTCGCGCCGGCCAAGGGCCGGATAGACATCTCCGACGCTCCTTACTTTGCGGATTACGTTCAGAACCAGCTCGGCGATCTGATCACCGGCGAAGGCGCCGATCATTTGCGCATCTACACTTCGGTAGACATGGAGTTGCAGCGCGCCGCCTATTCCGCCGTCTCGAAACAACTGGCGACGCTCGATAAGATCGAAGCCAAGCGCGCGCCGGAAGGCACTGTCCAGGCAGCCCTGGTGGCGATGAATGCGCACACCGGCGAGATCGTCGCGATGGTCGGAGGGCGAGACTATTCGAAGAGTCAGCTCAACCGCGCCGAGTCTTTACGGCAACCGGGATCGGTATTCAAACCGTTCGTTTACGCGACCGCGTTGAATACGGCCTACGATCCGATCCCGCGAATTATCACTCCGGCTACCGTCTACCAGGACGAACCCAAGACTTTCAACTACGACAATCAGGAATACTCTCCCGGCAACTTTGGAGATAAGTATTCAATGCAGCCCGTCACCTTGCGCGATGCGATGGTCCGTAGCCTCAACGTCGTGACTGTGGATGTGGCGATGGAAGTTACCATCGGACGCGTCATGAACCTGGCGGCCAAAGCCGGCCTCCCCCGCGTCTCGCGTGCGTATCCCGCCATGGCTTTGGGGACGGCTGAGGCGACCCCGTTACAGATGGCTTCCGCTTACACGGCATTCGCCGCGAACGGGACGCGAACGTCGCCGGTGGGCATCACGCGCGTGACAACCGGCAACGGCGCGACCATCGCGCAGCCCACCGCGCAAAAAAACGAAGTGCTTCGTCCTGAGATTGCCTATGTCATGACGTCGTTCATGAAGGACGTTGTGAATCGCGGCACCGGGGCGCCGGTGCGTGCTCGCGGCTTCAAGTACAACGTGGCCGGCAAGACCGGAACTTCGCGCGATGGATGGTTTGCCGGATACACGCCCGACCTGGTCTGCGTCGTGTGGGTTGGATTTGATGATGGATCTCAGCTGGGTCTGACGGGCGCAAATTCGGCCTTGCCCATCTGGGCTGATTTCATGAATGCGGCACTCGGCACGCATCCCGAATGGGTAGGCGACTGGCAAATGCCGGAAGGCGTTCAACAGACTGATATCGATCCAGCCACCGGTGACATAGCTAAAGCCGAAACCACGAATAAGCGCGCTGAACTTTTCATCAACGGCACATCGCCTGGGTCGGAGAATAGTGAAGGCGCCGAGGACCTGGCGCAGGATTCATCAGATGAAACGGAAGCCAACGACAAGAACACTCAGATAGAGCCGGCCGGCCTGCCTGAAGTGCCGCCGCTCGCCAAACCGACGCCAAAAACTGATCCAAAATCCAAGTCCCGTGAATCATATGACTACGAACCTGCGAGCAGACTCCAAGGGACGATCACGCTCGACATCGATCCGACCACGGGGTTAATTGCGGTAGATAGTTGTCCGATCATTCGGACGAAGACTTTCGCGATTGGGCAGGAGCCAAAGAAGTACTGCGGTCCGGAGTATCACAAGAAGCCGGTGCCGACGCCTCAGCCCGGCACTCGGGCCAGGGTTGTTACGCCTCCTCGCTGAGGTTTCTCGCCTAATCCAAATTCAGGACCTGCCAAATCCACTGGCGCGCAAGCGTCCTCGCTTGCGGTGACTGCAACCGGGACGGTTACGGCTCCAGTCGGCTGTCAACGCAGGTGTTGAATTTCGTTGGCATTTCAGAATACCCGGGCCTATAATTTCGCGGTTTTATCTTCGCTCGTACGGTTTGGCGTCATGCGCAAAATACTTTACATCGGCGTGGCGTTTCTTACGCTCACCCTCAGCGCTGTTGCCTATTTTCTCAATCACCCGATGTGGTTGCACTACGCGGCGGTCACCAGCGATTTGCCAGGTGTCGAACGCCGGCTGGCTGCGGGTGATGATGTAAACGGCAGGGACAACTATGGCGCGACGCCGCTCCTGCTGGCCGCGGAGGAAGGCTCCCTCGCAGTCGTCAACAGGCTGCTGGCTGCCGGAGCTGATGTGAACGCCAGGAGCGATCAGGGCTTCACGGCCTTAATCATGGCGGCGAACAACGGACATGTTGAAATTGTGCGAACCCTGTTAAGAGCCGGAGCAAGAGTTGATGACACGGCTCTTGAAGGACACACTGCTTTGATGGCTGCGGCCCAGGGACGTCATACCGTCGTTGTGGAAGAATTGCTCGCCGCGGGTGCTGATATAAACGCCCAGCAAATGGGAATGACGCCATTGATGTGGGCTTCGATCGGTGGTCAACTCGACATCGTGAACCTCTTCCTGGCGCGCGGTGCTGCGGTCAGTGCTCAAATGCCGAACGGATATACCGCCCTGCGCTTTGCGCAAATGCAGGACCATCCGCTCGTGGCCCAAAGGTTAAGAGAAGCCGGCGCCACAGAGTGAACCTGCTCCAAACTCATCAACTGTGATCCTTCGGGGCGCGTTCCAAAGCGCTTCGCAAAACCTCAATCGCCAGCGCTGCCGCGTGCTGCTTTTGTGGTGACAGGCCCCCCAACGCGGCGACGATTTCACCGCGCTTTAATTTCAGAGCGTTTTCGACAGACATCCCTTCCAACATCTCGGCCATTAATGAGCCGCAAGCCAGCGTCGGCGGACAACCATAAGCAAGGAATCGCGCGGCTTTTATCTGACCGTTCAGTACCTGAAGGCTTAGCTGAAGGCGATCGCCGCAGACGGGATTAGTCTCTTCTGCGACCGCATTGGCGTCCTCGAGCTCTCCGCCGTTGCGCGGATTTGCGAGATGGTCCTTGAAGAGATCTGAGTAGGGCAAGTTTGTGCTCCGGTTGGTACGCACGTCTCTGGCGTGCCTGCTATCTAAGGAAAGCACGCCGGAGGCGTGCGTACCGCCCGCGCCAATGGCGACAATGCGCGCAGGCTTTCGACCGCGTGCGACAAAGCGGCGACCACCTGATCAACGTCATCGCTGCTATTGTCTTGGCCGAAACTGAACCGAATCGCCCCGCGCGCCAACTCTTCGTCACGGCCCAGCGCGCGAATTACCGGAGACGGTTCCAAAGTCCCCGACGAACAAGCGGAACCAGTGGACACCGCGACCCCTTGCATGTCGAGATGAATCAGCAATCCTTCACCTTCAATAAATCGGAACGAGATGTTTGAAAGGTGCGGCAGACGCCGATCGCGGTCGCCGTTAAAAACAATGTCTGCAATCCGGGCCTCAGTCTCGCGCTCAAAACGATCGCGCAAGCGGCGCACGTGTTCGTGGCGCTCATCCATTTCGGCCCGCGCGAGTTCAGCGGCAACGCCAAAGCCCACGATGTTCGCGACAGATTCAGTACCGGCGCGGCGCTCGCGTTCCTGATGTCCACCAACCTGCTGCGGAAAAATTTTCGTGCCGCGCCGAACGTATAACGCTCCCATTCCCTTTGGACCGTAAATTTTGTGCGCGGACAGCGTCAGTAGATCGCAACCGAGTGCGTCCACGTCGATCGCGAGCCTCCCGGCACTTTGGACGGCGTCGGTATGAAACCAAAGACGACGCCCGTGTTTTTTCTCTTCGCGTACGATCTCGCCAATCTCAGTCACCGGTTGAATTGTGCCGATTTCGTTGTTGGCCATCATCACGCTTATCAGAATCGTGTCCGGCCGAATTGCGTCCGCCACGCCGGCCACTCGTACAAGGCCATCCTCATAAACAGGCAACCGCGTGATCTCCCAGCCCTGCTTCTCCAGACCGTCAATGACGCCCCGCACTGAAGGATGCTCGATCGCCGAAACAATAATGTGTTTCCCCTGGCTCTGGTGCGCTTCACAAAGACCGCGAATCGCCAGGTTGTTGGATTCCGTCCCGCCGGATGTGAAGACGATTTCATTTGCGCGGGCTTTGATTAGCGAAGCAACCTGGCGCCGTGCTTTGTCGACCGCGGCGCGCGCTTCCTGCCCAAACGAATGTACGCTGGAAGGGTTGCCGAATTTTTGAGTTAAGAAGGGCAATATCGCGTCGAGAACTCTCCCGTCGAGGGGCGTCGTGGCGCTGTGATCGAGATAGATTCGACGCATAACAGAATGGTCAGTGGTTGCTTGTCAGTTGTTAGTCGTCAGGTGTCAGAGGTTTGAGCCCG
>Ga0207428_10002799_pt1 | contig 17324 bp, 9 predicted proteins | sample RhiMethybrSRZTD1_FD_187600 | JGI IMG/M metagenome (GOLD analysis project Ga0207428, IMG submission 187600) | Populus rhizosphere microbial communities from Tennessee, USA - Rhizosphere MetaG P. TD hybrid SRZTD1 (SPAdes) (version 3) | ecosystem: Host-associated > Plants > Roots > Rhizosphere >...
CAGATCGAGCAAATCGCGTCGCTCGTCCGGCGAGGGCTCACCCGCGGTGCGCTCGGCGTCGGCTTGATGCCCTTCTACACGCCGGCGGCGTCTGAGGAAGAGATCAAGAGGATGTTCGGCGTCGCGAGGGAAGTGCCCGGCGCCGCGGGCTACGTGCATCTGCGCTACGCGGGACGCGGGGCGAACGGCCAGCCGGGCGCGGTACAGGCGCTCGAAGAGGTGCTGAGGCTTTCACGGGAGGCCAAGGCGCCGCTGCACGTCTCTCACGTCACCTCGAGCGGCCTCTCGGCGACCCCCACGCTGCTGAAGATGATCGCCGACGCGAAAGCGCACGGCCAGGACGTCACGGCCGAGCTCTATCCCTACACGGCGGCCATGAGCGGAATAAACTCCACGTGGTTCGCGGCTGGCTGGCAGCAGACGCTCGCCATCAGCTACGACAAGCTGCAGTGGCCGAAGACCGGCGAGTTCCTGACCGAAGCGACGTTCAAGAAGTATCAGCGTGAGAACCCGGGAGACGAGGTCATCATCCACGCGATCCCGCAGGAGGCGTTCGTCGCCGCGCTCAAGGACTCGAACACGATGATCATCAGCGACGGCATGGTGTTTCCGAACCTCGTCGCGCATCCTCGCAGCTCGGGGACGTCGGCGCGCGTGCTGGGGCCGCTCGTGCGCGAGCAGAAATTGCTGACGCTGATGGAGGCGCTGCGCAAGATGACACTGATGCCGGCGCAGCGGCTCGAGACGCTGGTGCCGGCGATGAAGAACAAAGGCCGGTTGCGCGTCGGCGCGGACGCCGATCTCGCGATCTTCGATCCCGAAACGGTCGCCGACAGCGCGAAGTTCGGTGATCCCGCGAAGTACTCGGTCGGGTTCCGGCAGGTGCTCGTGGCCGGTGTGCCGGTCGTGTCGGACGGCGAACTGCAGACCGGCGTGACACCGGGGCGCGCAGTTCGCGGATCCATCAAGGACTGACGCCCGTCGCGTCTTCTTCATCGGGGGACTTCGTCCCCCGAACCCCCTTACACGCTCGCTCGCGGGGGCCCCACGCCCCGCTCCGCTCGCGTGGCCGCACACCTGTCGTATCGCGCCGCCTGGCGTGAACGCCGCGCGCAGCTCGTCTGAGTCGTCGGCCGATCGCTGGAGATCAGCCGTCGCGCAGCGCGACGTTCGGATCCACACGGCCGGCCCGGCGCGCCGGGACGAACGACGCAACGATGGCAAGACCGAACAGGAGTGCGGGCACGCCCGCGAACGTGATCGGATCGATGGCGCTCACGCCCACGAGAAACGTGCTGACGACGCGGGTCAGGGCGGCGGCGCCGGCGAGGCCGAGGGCGATACCGGCGAGCGCCACGACCAGGCCCTGTCGGAGAATCAGCCGCATGACATCGCGCTCGGTCGCACCGAAGGCGACACGCACGCCGATTTCACGCGTGCGCTGCTTCGCCGAATACGAGATCACGCCGTAGAGGCCGAGCGACGCCAGGCCCAGCGCCAGGGCGGCGAACGCGCCGATCAGCGCCAGCAGGAATCGCGTCTGCGACTTCGCGTTCGAGACGTACGACCCGAGCGTGGACAGTTCGGCGATCGGCACGTCCGGGTCCATGGCCGCCGCCTCGGCGCGGATGCGCGTAATCAGGCTCGCGGGATCAGCAGCCGTGCGCACCACGTAGGTCAGGGGCAGGAACGAGTTGAAGACATAAGGGACGTAGATCGTCTCGCGACTCTCCGCGGCCAGCGAGGCCGACCGGACGTTCTCCACGACTCCGACGATCCGTACGGGAAGTCGCTCGAGCGAGAACGTCTTCTCGTTGAAGTGGTCGACGAGGAGGTCGGCGCCGAGGGGATCCTCCTCGCCGAAGACGCGCTTCGCGAGCTTCCGGTCGATGATCGCCACGTCGAGCGCTTCCTCCCGGTTATCCAGACGCTCGAAGGTGCGGCCCGACAGTTGCTTGATCTTCATGGCTTCGAAGTATCCCGGCAGCACCGCCTTGTAGTCGGCCTTGTTGGCCCGATAGGCGTCGTCCGAGCCGCCGACGCGGCCGTACGACCCGACGGAGTACTGCTCGCCGCCCGCGAGCGGCAGCGGCGTGACGCCGCCCGCGCGCTCGACCCCCGGAATGGCCTGCAGCCGATCGGCCAGCTCGTTGGCGAAGTTCGCCCGCTTTGCCGACGTGAGGTACTTGAGAAACTGCAGGGGGGCATTGAATGTGACGACGTTCCGCGCGTCGAACCCCGGGTCGACCCGCTGGATCTGGGCGAAGCTGCGGACCATCAACCCGGCGCCGATCAGCAGGACGAGCGACAACGCGACCTCGAGAACGACGAGCGCGCTGCGCAGCTTGTTGCCGCGCACACCGCCGGTGTCGCTTCCCCGGTCCCGCAGCGCGTCCGCCAGATTGCCGGCGACCGCCCGCAGCGCCGGCGCGAGCCCGAACACGATCGCGGCGACGCACGCAGCCCCCGCGGTGTACAGGAGCGCGGCGAGGTCGATGGCCGCGCCTTCAACCCGCGGCAGGTTGCCGGGACTCAGCGCCGTGATGAGCCTGATGCCCTGCCACGCCAGCAGCACGCCGAGCACGGCGCCTGCCCAGGAGAGCACGGCGCTCTCGACCAGCATCTGGGCGATGATGCGGCCGCGGCCGCTGCCGACCGCTGCCCGCACCGCGATCTCGCGCCCACGCTCGGTCGCCCTGACCAGCAGCAGGTTCGCGATGTTGGCGCACGCGATCAGCAGCACGAACCCGACGGCTCCAAGCAGGGCGAGCAGGGCCGGCCGGGCGTGGCTCACGACATCACGGTGCAGCCCGTTCACCCTGATGTGCATGTTCTGGGTCTTGTGGAACGGGTGGACCTCGCGCAGCCGCGTGGCGACCGCGTCCATCTCCTGCTGCGCCTGTTCCAGCGTCACGCCGTCACGCAGCCGCGTGACCACCGTCAGCCAGGCCCCATCACGCGCAAACTCGGAGATATTGACGGGCAGCACTCCCCACGCATCGACGTTCGTCGGCATCGCCGCGTCTGCAGGCAGATAGATCCGGAACGTCGGCGGCAGGACGCCCACCACGACCGAGCCCCAGCCGTCCATCTGGATGGTGCGGCCGATCACGCCCGGATCGCCGCCGAATCGCCGCTGCCATAGCCCGTAGCTGAGCATCACCTTGCCCGGCGGTAGATCGGGATTTGGGTTCCCGAACTGCTTCGGATCGATCCTGAAGGCGTCATCCTTTCTAAAGGTCCGACCGAGGTGTGGCCGGACGCCGAGCAGCTCGAACATGTTCCAGGTCGTGTAGCCGTTCATGATGCGCTCGGCCTGACCGCTGCCGGTCAACGTGCCCGGGATGGCCGCGGCCCCGGCGAAGCCCTCGAATCGCGTGGTCTGCGCCTGGTAGTCCCCGAGATCGGGTCCCGATACGAGCGAGCGCTCGACATTGGTCGCCTGCAGGCGCGTCCACACGAGCGCCAGCTCCTCGGGATGATCGTACGGCAGCGCACGAAGCAGAACAGCGTTCGCCACGCTGAACATCGCCACGTTGCTGCCGATGCCGAGCGCCAGGGTAAGGACGATCACCGCCGTGAACAGCGGCCTTCGGACGAAAGAGCGAATCGCGTACTTGATGTCGCGAATGACGTCGCCGACCATGACTATGGTTCTGCCTTCCTGCAGGAGCGCGGCAATTTCGGAACGAACCCGAAGCCAGGCATTTGGTTAGCAAGCGGTAAGTTGCCGATTATATGGGCGACAGGCGGGCCCTCGAACACGAGGCGCACTTTGAATTCGCTGCCCCATTCCCACGATAATCCTCGCCATCCAGCGAGGTCCCGCCAGCGGCGTGCCGGCGTATCGATGAACAGGAGGTCTCAATGAATCGACGAACATTCCTGACGGGCGCCGCGGCAATGGCCGGTCTCACGGCGACGGGGATCGGGCAAGGTCAGGGGCCGGTGGGTCAGCCGCCGGCCGGTGGCGGGCAGGCGGGCGGTCGAGGTGGGCGAGGCCGCGGCGGCCCCGCGAACGTCTCTGCCCAGAAGCTGGCGCGGATCGGCATCATGTCGCTGAATCACAGCAGCATCATCAAGCTGCCGTGGCAGGAGGCGACACCGGAGCGGACGCTCGACATCTTCGACCTCCCGAAGTACTACGTCGACGTCTATGGCGTGCGGAACGTCGAGTTCCAGAGCAACCACGTCGCCCAGAACAACGACGCCCCGGACCTCGCGTACGTCAAGGAGCTGAGGGCGCGGCTCGATGCAGCGAACGCGAAGGCGAACCAGATCAACATCGAGATCGGCACGATGGCGCAGATGGGCCCCGATGGCAAGGCCGCGGCGCTCGCGGGCGACGCGCGCGCGGCGTGGCTCGCTCGTGCAAAGAAGTGGGTCGACCTCGCGCCGGTCCTCGGCGTGACCCGTCTGATGCACAACCAGGGAGCGCTCACCGACGACAGCAAGGCCGGTGTGATCTCGCTCTGGAAGGAGCTGCAGGACTATGCGCGCCCGAAGGACGTGATGATCTCGGGCGAAACGCGCGGCAGCGGCTTTCCGACCGCCGGCAATCGCGGGCAGGGCCCGCCGCCGCCGCCACCGCCGTCGATGTCGAACCAGGAGCGCCTGCGGTACGTCTGGGGCATCCTCTGGGAGTGCACTCAGGCGGCCGGTGGGTACACGAACCTCGATTTCGGCGGCGAGACCCGCTTCCACAACCAGCAGGAGCTGCACGACGCGATCAAGGGACTGCTGCCCAGGTCGGCCGGCAGCATGCACACGCGTATCAGTCCCACCTGGGATGTGGGCACCGCCATCCGGTACGCCGAGTCCATCGGATACAAGGGGCTCTACACGATCGAGGTCAGCCAGGACGCCGCCGTCCGGGTCATCTACAACGCCATCCTCGCCAACCTGGCGTAGCGTGCGGTTGCCAACACGCGTGTGCGCTTCGGTCACGGACGGGCTAGACTCCCGCCCTGTCTCCCAATGGACAATCGCGGCTGTGGTTGACAGGCAGCGGGCTGAAGAGAGCAATCCTTCGCCACCTACGACTGGACGCGCGAACTGCCGTTGTCGCTGCGCGTGATCACGATGTGGATCCCCGATTCAACGACAACGTCACGGTGTTGCTGGTGAAGCGAACGGCGAAATCGGTAGCTCACAGTCGATCCGCCGTGACAACGTGACCCCGCCCGACAGGATCTCAACGGCCGAGATGGCCCCATTTACTGGGATGCGCCGCAGCCAGCTTACTTCTCGAGACCGCGAATGAAACGCACTGCCGAACGAAGGATGTCCTGCCCGAGATCGGGCGGGTCGGTCGGCCGTTCGGAAACGAGAAAGAGCCGGTGGTTGCGCGTCGCCACCGCCGATATCCGATACCCTAATTGCGTCGTCCCGTGAACGTCCAGCGTGTCTCCGGCCAGCACCGTCGTGGGAGTGTCGGGCAACGCCCCGCGATCGGCGCGCTCGGCGAAGAGCGACAGTGTCTGCCCGTCGCCGCGGATGACGACGTGTGCGTAGTTGCGACCCTTGTACGGGCACATGTGCGCGTCGATCACGTGGTAGACGCCGTGCGATAGTCCGACGGCGTCGGCCATATGCTCGAACGGTGAGACGAGGTTCCGCGCCGCGCGATCTCGGTCGTACCTTGTACCATCCGGGTAGGTGAGCGCACAGGCGATGTGATCCTCGGCCGAGTCGTTATAGGCGGCCGCGTCGACACGCCTGCCCGCCCAGTACGCGACGGCAACGGCGGCGACAAGCGTCGCGGCAACGGCCCCGAGACGTGCGACGCGTTGCCACGAGCGCTGCTCGCGATCCACGGCGTGCGTGATGCGCGCCCTCACGCGATCGGCGTCCACCGCGAAGTCGAGCGTTTCTGACAGCAGCGCGCGCACCCGCTGGCGGCGCTTCAGTTCCGCCGCACAGTCGCGGCACTCGGCCACGTGGCGGAGGAAGCCATGGTTGGTCTCGACCGAGAGCTCCTCGGAGAGATACGAGTCCATCACCTCGCGTACGTGCTGGCAGTCCAGGTTCACGACCGCGCCCTCCGCTGTGCAGACAGGTCCATTCCGCCTCGCGCTCCGGTTGACGATTCGGGTGCATGCTGCGCCAGCTGCAGGCGCAGAAGTCCACGACCGCGGCTCAGACGGGACATCACGGTGCCGACCGGGACGCTCAGCGCCTCCGCCGCTTCGCGATACGTGAGCCCCTCGACATCCACCAGCAGGACCAGCGTCCGGAAGTTCTCTGGCAGGCGGTCGAACGCCGCCTTCACGGCCTCGGCGGTCAGGGTGTCCGGCGTTGGCGCGTCGATGAGCAACGCCGTCTCGCCGGCGGCATCGAGGTCGACGAGAAACGGTTGGCGCGCCCGTTTGCGGTTCTGAGCGGAATAGGTGAAGAGCAGGATCTTGTAGAGCCAGGCGCGGCAGTTGGTGCCGGCTTCGAAGCGATGGAACGACCGCCACGCCTGCAGATACGTTTCCTGCAACAGGTCCTCGCCGGAGTCGGCGCTTCCGCAGAGCCGCGCTGCGACGCGGAGCAGTTCGGGCACATGCACCAGCGCCACCCGATCGAATTCGTCCCGCCGCTGATGAGGGATGCCGAACATGCGTCGCGATCGTAGATGTCCAGACGCGGCGATTCTATTCCCTGGAATAGATCGACGGTCGGCGGATGTACAGCATCTGTCGGCTTCGGCACTGCGTGGAGAAGCCCGCTCGTCCGTCGAAGCCCGGAGAGGTCTGCAATGTCCCGACTTTCCTTTGTCGTGTCGATCGCCCTCCTCGCGTCAGGCTCTGCCGCAGCCGTGATCGTCGAGCAGGCCAAACCAGCCCCCACCTACGAGGCCGCGCTGGCGCGGTCGTGGGAGGACGTACACAACAAGATCCTGACAATGGCCAAGGACACGGCGTTTGCCGACGACAAGCTCGCCTGGAAGCCGCATCCCGACGCGCGCAGCGTGATGGAAGAACTGCGGCACGTGACCATCGGCCTGGAAATGACGACGGCGGAAGCCAAGGGCGAAAAGTTCGATTTTGATGCGCGCGAGAAGGCCGACGCCAGCAAGCCGAAGACCCGGGCGTCAGTCGTCGCAGAAATGGAGGCGGCGATTGCCGCGTCGTATCCCCTCGTCAAATCGAAGCCGCGGCCGCAGCTCATTGGCTGGCTCGAACACCAGGGCGAGCACTACGGCAAACTGGTGACTGCGTACCGTGCCAACGGCGTCGTCCCGCCGATCAGCCGGAAGAAGTCATAAGGGCCCGACCAGTTGCCGCGAATCGTGTGACCGCGGCGCGACGCGAGCTTACTTGCGTACGCAGGACGTGGGATACGGGGCCACGCCTCACGGCTCACAGTGCCGCTTCGCGAAGGCCCGGCCTGAGCCAGACTTCAGATAACGCTCAAAACGAACTGCGCGCGACAGCCTTCGCGCTGGCTCGCCGAGCCGAAGCTCACGCTTCGGCGTTAGCTCGCGTGAGCGAAGGCTGGTGTCACCGTTGGCGTCGGCCGCGAGAATCTATAGTAACTGTTTCAGTCGCGCCGACCGGTGGGCCGATTCGGAACGTCAGGCAGGCCTTCCCGAGACGAATCTCGTCACCTTCCGACAGCCGAGCGGACGTGATGCGCCGGTCCTGAAGATACGTGCCGTTCTTGCTGGCGAGATCCTCGAGGGTCGCTTCGCCCTTCGAGACAAGAATGCGCGCGTGATGCCGCGAGACGCCGGTGACGTCGCACTGGATCGTCGCATCCGGCGCCCGGCCGAGAACGTTGACGCCTTCCATCAGCACGATGTGCCGGTGCTCGTAGACCACGCACGGCCTCGGCCCGGGCGGCGCCGGTGGCTTCGCGACGTCCGCCTCCACGACCTCACCGACAAAGCGGTACCCGAACCGGTACATCGTGCGGACGAAGGCCGGCTGGCTCGCGGAATCATCCAGGGCGCGGCGAATTTCGGCCACGAGCCCGGCCAGATTGGTTTCTTCGACGAACGTCGAGGGCCAGAGCCGCTCCTGTAACTCGGTCTTCGACACCGCGCGCGGCCGACTGGTCAGCAGAACCGCCAGGAGCTCGAACGCTTTCGGTGAGAGGTGAATCTCGTCGCCCTCGGACAGCAGCTGGCGGGTGTCATAGTCGAGCTCGAAGCGGCCGAAGCGGTACGCCACGTCCGGCATTGTATTCCGCCTCCGCCAAGGCTACGGCGCGATCCGCCTTCGCTAAAGCTACGGCGAGACAGGCTGCCGCCGCGAGCGCGCAGCTATAATCGCGCCGGTTCCCGTATGACCCTTTCCGTCGGACACCGGATCGGCCGGTTCGAGGTCGTCGGCTCACTGGGTGCCGGCGGCATGGGCGAGGTGTACCGGGCCCGCGATCCTCAGCTGCAGCGTGACGTCGCGATCAAGGTCCTGCCCGCGGAATTCTCCGACGATGCGGCATATCGGCGCCGATTCGAGCAGGAGGCGCGGGCTGCCGGCAGCCTGAACCATCCGAACATCCTCGCGGTGTACGACGTCGGCATCGAGGGCGCCTCGTCGTACATCGTGACCGAGCTCCTCGAGGGGGAAACGCTCAGCGCGCGGCTGGCAGGGCGGGCCGTGTCACCGGCACGGGCCGTGGACTATGCGCTGCAGATCGCACGCGGGCTCGCCGCCGCTCACGACCGCGGCGTGGTCCACCGGGACATCAAACCGGGCAACCTGTTCGTGACGAGCGACGGCCGCATCAAGATCCTCGATTTCGGCCTGGCGAAATTCGTCGGCGGCGACCTGTCCAACATCACCGAGACGATCACCGTGGACGGTGTCCACCGAGCGCCGGTCATCGGCTCAGTGGCCTACATGTCTCCGGAACAGGTACGCGCGGCTCGCGTCGACCACCGCACGGACATCTTCAGTCTCGGCGTCGTCTTCTACGAGATGCTGGCGGGCTTTCCGCCGTTCCGGCGCGCCACCGCCGGCGACACGATCAACGCGATCCTGCACGACGACCCGCCGTCGTTCTCACCCGGCGATGACGCCATGCCGGCGCTCGAACGCATCGTCCGCCACTGTCTCGAGAAGACACCCGACGAGCGGTTTCAGAACGTCCACGATCTGATCTTCGATCTCGATCTCGAAACGCGGCTGCCGGAGGCTGGAATCGTCGAACCGGACGGGCGTCAGCGGCGCTGGCGACGAGCGATCCTCCTGGGGAGTGGAATCGTGGCTCTTGCAGCCGCGGCGGCAATCGGTGCGCTCGTCGCCACCGAGCTCGCCCCTGCGCCGACCGCGGCGCCTCACCGCATTCGGACCATGACGAACTTCGTCGGTCTCGAGGAGTTTTCGTCGATCTCGCCGGATGGAAAGATGGTGGCGTTCACAGCGGCGCAGGACGGACGGCGTCAGGTGTTCATCCGACACCTCAACGGGGGACCGCCGCATGCGGTCACCAGCGAGAGTGCCGATCATCAGTCCCCGCGATGGTCACCTGATGGCAGCTCGCTGATCTACTTCTCGCCCGCCGCGTCAGGACAGATTCAGGGAACGATCTACAAGATCCCCGCGTTGGGTGGGCCGAGTCAACGGGTGATGGCGAGCATCGGCGGCGGCGACGTGAGCCGGAACGGGCGGCTTGCGTGCTTCCGGCTCGAGAACGACCGCATCGAGCTGGTCACGTCCAGCCTCGAGGGCTCGGACGTTCAATTGGTCGCGACTCTCGAAACCCGGCGTTATCGGTACCCGCGCTGGTCCCCCGACAACCAGTGGATCGCGTTCCAGGCGGGAGACGGTTTCCGAGGGGACATCTACTACGTGGCTGTCCGAGGCGGCACCAAGCCGGTGAGTCTCACGAACGACAACAGGTTCACCGAGGGCCTGACGTGGCTTCCGGACAGCACCGGGATCGTGTATGCCTCGAGCCGGGGAAGCACTGTCCCGTACTTGGCTCCGCTGGGGTTGTGGGAGGTGTTGTTGCGCGGCGGGCGGCCGACCCGGCAACTTACGCCAGCCGAAGTCTCGTACGAGCACCCCGACGTACATGAGAGCGGCCTCGTGTCGGCCGCTCGTGTGCAGATGCACTTCGACCTCTGGAGGTACCCGTTCAATGGTGTCACCGCCGGCACGGTTCAACGCGGCCAGCAGGTGACGCGTCAGACCGGACAGGTGTTGACTCCGACGGCCGCGCCCGACGGTGATCAGATTGCCTATCTCTCCGACAGTGGCGGCCACTCCAACATCTGGGTGACGTCAACCCAGGGCCCGCCACGGCAGATTACCTTCGAAGACGATCCCACGGTGGCAATCGGCGTCCCGATCTGGTCGCCGGACGGACGGTGGATCGCCTTCGTCTCCAGCAAGGGAAACGATCGATTCGCGTTCGGTCTCTGGCTCGTCCGGCCGGATGGAAGCGAACTGCACCAGCTGGTTTCGAAGGGCCTGGGTGCCGCCTGGTCCCCGAATGGCGACGAGATTTATTACGTTGAGACCGCTTCGAGTGTGATGAAGAAGGTATCGGTGAATGGCGGAGAACCGGTCACCGTCCTCACCGACCCCGTCCGGAACATGATCGGCGTCCATGAATCCACGCTGTACTTTCTCGTGGAGCGCGCGCACGTGGACGGGCGACCGGAGTTCGAGATTCGCGCGGCACCGATCGGCAACGGTCCAGCGCGCGTCATCAAGACGATCGATGGGTCGCGTGTGGCCTCGTGGCAGGTCCCATTCAATGCCGCGCTTTCACCAGACGGCAAATGGATGGCCATGCCGCTGAGCGACGGTTTGACCAGCAACATCTGGGCGCTCTCGACCGAAGACGGCCGATGGCAGCAGGTCACGGACTTCGGCGATCGCGCAATTTTCATCGTGCGACGCGTGTCGTGGTCGGCTGACGGCCGGTCGATCCTGGCGGCGATCGGCGAAGGCGACGCCGACATCGTGCTGCTCGATGGGCTCGTAAAGAGCGTTGGGCGATAGATTGAATGGCAGGGCGATAGCTCGAGTTGCAGGGCGCGGGCTGCAGCCCCCGCCGATCGGCGCGGCCTAAAAGGCCGCGCCCTACACTTCCTTGCTTTACCGCAGCGCGTGATTGACGACGAACCGCGCGACCTGGCGTCCGACGCGCGCGCCCACTTCGTCTGACGTCCGATAGTGAATGCCGGAGTAAATGCGAGCGTCGATGACTTCGTCCACGCCCTCGCTGAACGTCGTCCACTGGCGCGGGAAGCCGGGGTTGGTCGGGCTGGTGGCCAGGATCGTCACGCCAGGGTTGTCGCCGAACAGGAACGACAGCATCGTCGACATCGCGCTGCTGTTGGTCGAGTGGCCAGAGAGATATTCGGGATGTGGCGGGGTCGGAAACAGCGGTGTCCACGCCGGATCGCCGACCGTCGCATCATTGCCGTCGAGGTCGCCATTGCGGATCGCCGCCTGCGGCCGCCAGAAGTTGAAGACATACTTCGCGTCCCAGCACGCGATAGAGGCGTCGGCGCTGGCCAGATACATCAGCGCCAGCGTGTGCGCCGTGTCCGACGCGTCGAGGCCTCGAGCATCGATGATTCTCCGCGCGACGCCATTCCAGATGACTGACGGCGGCGCGAGCCAGAACCGGCCGATCTCGGTCTGGGTCGCCGTGCGCGTCGCGCTCGTGGCCGAGCCCAGTTCCTTGACTTCGTTGTAGTCCCGCGCCCAGCGGCCGCTGTCGAGCGACGGCGGACCATCAGGACGAAATTGCGCGCCGCTGTGAATCACCCACGGCGCCACATTGCCCCATCCCGGGAGCAGGGGCGGAGTCGTGCCGATCGCGACCCAGACGCCCGGTGTGCCAGCGCCCGGCGCGGTGTACGGGAACTGCGCCAGCGATGCGCCGTCGTTCGCCCGAGCCGCGAGGATCGCGGCTGCAGCGTTGTCGCCAACCTGGATGCCAGGGTCGCTCTCCGTCAGACCCCGCGCCGCGAGGGAAGCGGCGCGTGCCGCGTCCAGCGCGCCGACCTGAGATGGAAACAATGTCAAGAGCGCGGTGTGGGCCGCTGCGATCGCCGCCGCGTCCGGCGACGCGCCAGCCGGCGCCGGGCCGGGAGACAGGTAGGTGCGGTGTCTGCCAGTGATGGCGTTGACCGCGTCGTGAACCGACACCTGGACGATAGTCATGCTTCGGACCTGCGGAACAGGAGCCTGGCCGGCGGTGACCGTCGCGGCAAGCGCGATTTGATTCCACTCCATCACCGCGTTCTCGACGCTGACCGCGTGCGGCGTCGAGGTCAACGGGCAACTCAGTAGCAATCCGACGATGGCTGCGCAGATGCGATTGGGTGTGAACATGCGAAACCTCCCTGGCCGCTGAGGATAGAAACCAGGGAGGTCGCAGGTCCTGAGGAAAGGTTGAGAATTCCGTGGATTGTATCGGCGATCAGCGACCGAGATTCAACCGGACGCCGAGCATCGCGCGGCGCGGGTCGATGAACAGCCTGGGCCGGCCGAACGTCTCGCTGAAGAAGCTGTCGGACACGAGCGCCTCTTCTGCGCTGTCGCCGAGGAGATTCAGGACATCGAGAATGACGTCCACGCTGCCCGCGGCTCCGACCGACAGCGTCTTGGACACCCGAACGTCGAGCAGCGCTTGCGACGGCAGGCGGCGTGACCCGCGCGGTTCGAGCAGGATTCTCCGGCTGCCTTGCGGCAGCGTCACCTGCGTGGTCGCGGCCCACGGCTTGCCACTGAAGGTCTGCAGGTTCGCGGCGACGTGGATGTCCTGCCACGGCAGGCGCACAACCGAGGTCGCGCGGAAGACGTGAGGCCGGTCGTTCGGCAGCCGCCCGGTGGCATTGGTCAGGTCGTTCGGGTCCTGACCAAACGTCAGGTAGCCCGGGCGGGCGATTGTGCTGAACTGAGGATCCTCGGCAGCGCCATTGCTCATCACCTGCAGCCCGCGCGCACGGGAGTACGTGTACGATCCAGAGGCGGACCAGTCGTTCGAGCGCCGCTTCTCCAGGGCGAGGACCAGACCATCGTAGTTGACGAAAAGACTGTCCTGATTCGCGAAGAAGAACCGCCGGGCAGAGGTGGCATTCGCGAGGACGAAGACCGGCAGGACCCGGCCATCCGCGAGCGTTCGCGTCTCCTCGCGGTACTGACCGCCCCTGTCCACCCAGCCGAGATAATCGCTGCCTCGCTTTCGGATGTAGGCGGCCGACGCTCGCACGCCCCGAGTGACCTCACGATCGAGCGCCAGCGAGTATTCGTCGGTGTGCGGCGTACGCGTGTGTGGATCGAGCGCGATGTTGATCCTCGGATCGACGACCGAGACGAGCCGGGTGTACCCGCCCGTTGCCGCCTCGTACGCCATCGTCGTCGTCGGAGTGGCGCCTTGCGAGATCGAATCGAGCTCTCCGGTCAGCACCCCTTGATTGAAACGCCCGTAGCTGGCACGCACCACCGTGCGGCCACTGCGATCGAGCCTGGCGATGACGCCCAGTCGCGGCGACACGACGTTCAGCGTGTAGAGCGTCCCCGCCCCGGCGTTGACGTCGTCCGTCTCTCGTCCGTCGGGGCTGACCACGGGAAGATCCGGGTTGATCGCGCGACTGTGATCGAACCGGACGCCGGCGTCGACGGTGATTCGCTCGCCGAGGCTGAACGTGTCGGCGGCAAACACCGCAGGCGTCACGAATAGGCCGCCTACGATCGACGGCGTGCGGAAGACGGCCTGGAATGGCGAGCCATTGTTGTCGACGTATCGCACGCCGCCTGGAAGGACCGTCAGCAGGCGGTGCTCGCCGCGTTCGATCTGTACTCCGGCCTTGAGCTCATGGTCGACGCCGAGCCAGTCGGGCTGGTAGCGGTGGAGCACGGCTTTCGCGGTCACGCGATCGAGATGGAGCGTCGTGATTTGCGCGGCGTTGCCAGCCGAGATGCCGGTCAACTGATCGGTGCGGGACGGCGTCGTCCGGTCGCCTGAACTGGGATCGGCGTCCTGGCGCAGCAGGAAGCGGCCGACGCGCGCCTCCCAGACCGTGCGGTCCGACAGCACATGCGTGACGTGTGCGAACGTCATGTTGGGAACCGACGCATGCACGCGTTGCGTGGTCTCGAACGGGGCGGAGAGCGTCGCCGGTGTCGGGTTGACCCACTTTTCCTGGTGAAAGCTCTGCATCATCTGCAGCGACGGCGTCAAACGCCAATTGAGCTTTCCGAAGACCTTGTTCTGCTCGTAGCTTCGCGGAAACGCCGGGTCCGCGCCGGGCTGGCTGTCGTAGTCGCGAAGGTACTGATACGCGCCGAAGAACCAGAGCCGGTCGCGCTTGACTGGGCCGCCGACGCTGGTCGTCAGATCACGATATCTGACTCGCTCGTATCCGCTGGCGGGTTGTGTGCCGGCTCTGACCGGCAACACGATCGGCTGCGCCGTCAGACCGGAAGTCTGAGCGTAGTACGACGCCTCGCCGGCGAAGCGGGCGCCCCCCTGCTTCGTGACGACGTTGAACACGCCACCCTGCAGGTTGCCGAACTCGACCGACGCGCCCATGGACTGCACGTGCAGTTCCTGGATGACGTCCATGATCGGCTCGGCGCGCGACACACCCTGGCAGGGACAGGTGAAATTGGTGCCGTCGATGAGAAACGTATTCTCGTTCACAGCCGATCCGAACACCGACACCGTGTTGATCGCGCCACTCGCCGGTGAGGTGGGCGAAACGCCGGGTGTGTTGTTGATCAAGCTGAACATGCTGTACCGGCGTGTCGGCACGAGGCGGATGAAGTCGCGGCCGAATCGGCTTTCCATGCCGCTGGTGCGTGGATTCATGTCCGGATTCGCCTGCACGGTGACCGATTCGACAATGCCAGCCACCTGGAGCACGGCCGTCAGCTCGACCGTCTCTCCGGCCCCGATGTGGATGCCGCTTCGCTGGTAGACAGCGAACTTCGGCGACAGGTCGATCGTCAGGACGTAGTCGCCCGGCGGCAGGATCTGAAGGCGCCACTGACCCCGGTCGCTCGAAATCGTCTGGCGCGCGCCGCCAATGAGCGCAGGCGACGTGACGCGAACCAGCGCGCCGGGCATGACGCCGCCGTCGGCGTCTTTGACGGTACCGACGAGCGCGCCCGTGAGTCCCTGGGCGTCAGCGTCGAGGGGAAAGAACGCGAGCGCGGCGAGAACGACGACGGCGATGCGACCAATCAGAGCCATCGACCACCAGCCTTCCTGTTTGGGGTCTCAAGCATAGTTCCGCGTGCTCGGAACAGATTATGGGTTTAGTCTTCTTTTTTCATGTGGGGCAGCCCCGCACGCCGATCATCGATGAGGCGCTGGATGCGACGGCGTGACGGGGACCAATCGCGTAGAATCGCTCCGCAATGGCCCTCGCTCCTGGCACGCGCCGCGGCCCATACGAAATCACCGGCAAAATCGGCGCTGGCGGCATGGGCGAGGTGTATCGCGCCCGCGACGTGAAGCTGAATCGGGATGTCGCGCTGAAGGTTCTACCGGAGCCGTTCGCGAGCGACCCCGAACGGCTCGCACGGTTCGAGCACGAAGCGAAGACACTCGCCGCCCTCAATCATGCGCACATCGCGCATATTCACGGCCTCGAACAGTCCGACGGCGTACACGCGCTCGTGCTGGAGTTCGTGGACGGACCCACGCTCGCGGATCGGATCGCGCGGGGTCCCATCCGGATCAATGAAGCGTTCCCCATCGCGCGTCAGATCGCCGGTGCACTAGAGGCCGCTCACCGACAGGGCATCATTCATCGTGATTTGAAGCCCGCGAACATCAAGATACGGCCTGACGGCACCGTGAAGGTCCTCGACTTCGGGCTCGCCAAGGCGCTCGCTCCCACCGGCGCCGGGACCGCTGCGGCAACCGAATCGCCGACCATCACCTCACCGGCGCTGATGACCGGCCTTGGCGTGATCCTCGGGACGCCAGCGTACATGAGTCCCGAACAAGCGCGCGGTCAGGCGATCGAGAAGTGCACAGACATCTGGGCGTTCGGCTGCGTCCTGTTCGAGATGATCACCGGTCGCAGGGCGTTCTCCGGCGCGACGATTTCAGACACGCTCGCATCGGTCCTCGGGCGTTCGCCCGACTGGACCGCGCTGCCGGTGGCAACGCCGCCGCCCTTGCGGCACGTGCTCGAGCGTTGTCTCGAAAAGGACCCGAAGGACCGCTGGCGAGACATCGGCGACGTACGGATCGCGCTCGACGACGCGGAGGACTGGCGACCGCAGACCGACAGCGCATCGCCGAAGACTTCACGCGCCCGTGAACGAGCGGCCTGGGCAGTGGTGGTCGCGCTGACGGCCGTGGTCGCGGCATTGGTGACGCCACGGTCCCGTGAGCCGCCTCCTGCGTCTGAAGTCAGGTTCAACCTTTCATTTCCCCGCGGCGTTGCCGCTGACTTCGCGCAGCTGGCGATCTCACCCGATGGTCAACAGATCGTCGTGGCGCCGGGCTTCGCCCAGCAGCTCAGTCCTCTGTGGCTGCGACCGCTGGCGTCGACGTCGGGCCGACTGCTGACCGGAACCGAAGGCGCGAGCTTCCCGTTCTGGTCGCCGGATGGTCGATCGATTGGCTTCTTCGCCGATCAGAAGTTGAAGCGGCTCGACCTCAGCAGCGAGGCCGTTCTGATCCTCGCCGACGCCCCCAATGCGCGCGGTGGCGCATGGCAGGCCGACGGCATGATTCTGTTTGCGCCGAACGCATCCGGCCCGTTGTTTCGGGTGCCGGAGACCGAAGGTCCGTCAACCGCCGCGACAAAGCTCGAGACCGGACAGAACGATCATCGAGCGCCGTTCATCCTTCCGGACGGGAAACATTTCATCTATTACGCCAGGGGGGATCCGCAGGTCCGCGGGGTACACGTGGCTGGACTCGATGGCACCGGGACGAGGCGGCTGCTCGACGCGGATGGCGCCGCCGTGTATGCGCCACCGGGTCACCTGCTGTTTCCGCGGCAGGGGGAGCTGATGGCGCTGGCGTTCGATGCCACGCGGCTGCTGCTCGAGGGTGACGCGTTTCGCGTCGTTGACAGCGTGTCCGTCAACCCGGGGATCAGCCTCGCCTCGCTCTCCGCGTCAGCGGCCGGACCGATTGCGTACGGCACGGACAGGATCCGTCGAACGCAGTTCACCTGGTTCGATCGTGCTGGCCGGCGGCTGGAGACCCTCGGTCCACCGGATCAAAGAGCCATGGCCAATCCTTCGCTGTCGCCGGACGGCCGTCGGATCGCTTTCAGCCGCGTCGTCGGCGGGAACTGGGACGTGTTTCTGATCGACATGGAAGGCGCGGTCAGCAAGGTCACCTCTGCGCTCTCCCTCGACTTCAATCCAGTCTGGTCACGGGATGGCCGTCAGATC
>Ga0207428_10002800_pt1 | contig 17323 bp, 8 predicted proteins | sample RhiMethybrSRZTD1_FD_187600 | JGI IMG/M metagenome (GOLD analysis project Ga0207428, IMG submission 187600) | Populus rhizosphere microbial communities from Tennessee, USA - Rhizosphere MetaG P. TD hybrid SRZTD1 (SPAdes) (version 3) | ecosystem: Host-associated > Plants > Roots > Rhizosphere >...
CTATTTGTCAGCGGAGTAAGACTTGTGCGCCTCTTCCTGGGCATCGATTACCGAATCGATCAGCGAACGTTCTTTCTCCACCAGAGTGCGCAACGCTTCGCGGAAGATCCGTTGCGACAGCGAAGGATCGCGCAGCAGCAACGTGCGAAAGGCTTCGTCGCTCCATTCCAGGACGGCCGCATTGTCTTTTGCTCTGACAGAAGCTGAGCGCGGAATGCCGCAAAGAACAGCCAACTCGCCGAGGATATCACCGGGCTCGGCTTCGGTCAGGACCAGATGTTGACCTTCGCGATCGACAAAAACTTCGAGCTTGCCCGATAACACCAGTAGCACAAAGTCGGCCGAGTCACCTTCCTTCAAGAGCACTGCGCCGGCTTCGTGTTGCTTTACTTCACCGGAATCAAGCAGTCGCTTTGCGCCATTGGCGGTGTAGCCCTTGAAGAGAGGAAAGCTGGGCATCAGTTCAGCGTAATTTTCGTTCATGATTTTTTCTAAGTTTTGGAGTCCCGCCTTCAGGCGGAATGGATTCGAAGTCGTGAACCGCCTGAAGGCGGAAACTCCGAACTCTTCGTTACCGCTCGCGGTTCTTGACCGTTTTCTCAGCGAGCTTCACCAATTCTTCCGGCATCCACTTGCCGACGCCTTTGTCGGTCGCGCCTGTGATTCCTTTGGAGCGGTCGTGCCAACTGTCACGCGTTCCTTCGCCGCCACGGGTCTGCTCGTAATTCTCGGTTTGCTCCAGAGAGAGTACGATCCCCAGCCCGATGTCGTTCCAGTCTTTCTGTTGAATGCCGCGCAGGACCAGCGGCAGGCCCGCTGACCAATCCTCCTCAGGGGCCCGCGCATCCTGCTCGGGAATCGTCAGGTTGTAAGTCGGCGGGAGCGGCCCGCCTGAGAATTCGCGCACGAGCTGTTTGGCGATATCCCGGTAATTAGTTTGGGAGCTCTCTTTGCGAATTGCCTGGGCGCGACGAAAGAGATCGGCAACGGTTGGGCCTGAATTCGTGTCAGCCAAAATACTTCTCCTGCCAGAGGGTTGTGATGGAGATAACTTACCACGCAGCGTGGGGGAAAGCACAAGGAACATCCGCAGATTACACAGATTACGCAGATTGAAACGGGAGATTTGTCAGTTGCTGAAGACCCAACTTAAAATTTTCTTTCTAATCTGTGTAATCTGCGTAATCTGTGGATTAAATTTGCTCGAGTTCCTTACGCGTGAACTCGTCCTCAACATTGCCGGTGTTGAGGGTTGTGGCGGGTTCAAAAAGTAAGACTTCGCATTCTTCTTCGGCAAAGGGCCGGTGCTCAACGCCGCGCGGAACGATGATGAACTCTCCGGGCTCAATCCATTCTGCGCGTTCGCTCCCGTCCTCGCGAAAGTCCATGCGGAACCGACCTTTGACCACGAAAAACATCTCGTCTTCGTTTTCATGATGATGCCAGGTGAACGGGCCCTGGAATTTGACGAGCTTCAGGTATTGGCCGTTGAGTTCCCCGGCAATACGCGGATTCCAATGGTCCTTGATCAGCGAAAACTTTTCAGCGAGATTGATCTTTTGCATTTTTGGAACAATGGACGTCCGTGTCAGAACCGGGAGCGGCAGCGACCGGATCATGAAGTACCGATCAAGCCGGCATATTAGAAACTGATTCCATCAACGCTCTTCATGATCCGGTCGCTACCGCTCCCGGTTCTGACACTAATTCAGCTTGCCCATCTGCCAGAGCATGAAGGCGTAATCAAATGCCGTCTCATGAATCGCGTCGTAGCGTCCCGAAGCACCGCCATGCCCGGCGCCCATGTTTACCTTCAGGATGAGCGGGTTCTTGTCTGTCTTGAAATCCCTCAGCTTGGATACAAACTTCGATCCTTCCCAGTAAGGCACCTGGCTATCGTTGAGCGAAACCTTAACCAGCATCGCCGGGTAGTCCGCCTTATGAATATTGTCGTAAGGCGAATACTTCTTCATGTAGTCGTAGGCGGCCTTTTCGTTCGGATTGCCCCACTCAATGTATTCGCTGGTCGTCAAAGGCAGAGACGCATCCAGCATGGTGTTCAGCACGTCGACGAAGGGAACCTGGGCCACGACTGCTTTGAAAAGGTCGGGCCGCATGTTCGCGACCGCGCCCACCAGCAATCCGCCCGCGCTGCCGCCCTGAATCACCAGGCGATCTTTCGCCGTGTACTTATTGTTTACCAGATGCTCGGCACAGGCGATGAAGTCAGTGAAGGTATTGATCTTCCGCATCATGCGTCCGGCATCGCGCCAGGGTTCGCCAAGTTCGCCGCCACCCCGAATGTGTCCAATGACAAAGACCACGCCCCGATCGAGTAACGCCAGACGGCTCGCCGAAAAAGTCGGCGGTATGGATATGCCGTACGAGCCATAGCCGTAAAGGAGCGCCGGCGCCGAACCGTCCAGCTTCACCGTCTTGCGATAGACCACCGACATGGGGATCTTTGTCCCGTCAGAGGCGGTCGCAAAGACGCGCTCAGCTTTGTAGTTGTTCTTGTCGAAGCCGCCCGGCACTTCCGTCTGTTTGAGCAAGCTCGCTTTGCGCGAGTTCATGTCGTAATCGAAGACCGAACTGGGCGTGGTCAGCGATTGATAGTTGTAGCGCAGGGTCGCGGTGTTGAATTCGCGGTTGTTGCTCAAGCCGGTCGAGTAAACCGGCTCGGGAAAAACAATTCGATGACGCTGGTTTTGTTTGAAATCGACGATCTCGATTTGTTCCAACCCGTTTTCCCATTCCGAGAGCACCGCATAATCGGCAAACAGGTTGATGTCTTCGACCTTCACCGCGGGCCGGTGGGCGACAAATTCTTTCCAATTCTTTTCTGCCGGATCTGCTACGGGCGCTGTCATTACGCGAAAGTTCTTCGCGCCCTTGTTGGTGCGAATGTAGAAAAGATCACCGCGATGATCGACGTCGTATTCGTGATCGGCCTGCCGGGACACGATAATCTTCCAGGCCGCGTTGGGATCGTTCGCGGGGATAAAGCGAAAGTCGGTCGAGGTTTTGCTGAACGCTCCCAGCAGGATTACAGCCTTGTCGCGCGAGCGGCTGACGCCGATATCGAACAGTTCGTCCTTCTCTTCATAGATCAAATCACTCTTGTCGGTGCCCAGCACGTGGCGGAAGAACTTATCGCTGCGTTTCGTGACTGCATCCTCAGTGACGTAGAAGATTGTTTTGTTGTCGGTGGCCCAGGCGATATTGTCGACGCGCTCTATGTTCTCAGCCAGCATCTCGCCGGTTTTCAGGTTCTTGACATGAAGCGTGTACTGGCGATAACCAGTGTTATCGGTCGAGTAGGCGAGCAGGGTTCCATCATCGCTCGGAGCAAAGCTGCCGACCGACATGAACTTCTGGCCCTTGGCCATTTCATTCAAATCCAAAAGTATTTGTTCGGCGGCGTCGAGGCTCTTCAGCTTGCGGCAGAAAATCGAATACTGCTGACCTTCAACCGTGCGCGTGTAATAAAAATAATCGCCCCAGCGGTACGGCACGGTCACATCGGTTTGTTTGATGTGGCTGAGAATTTCGCTATAAAGCCTTTCCTGCAAGCCTTCAGTCGGTTTCATCAGCGCGGCCGCGTAAGCATTTTCAGCTTCGAGATGCGCGATCACCGCGGAGTTGGTTTTCTCGCGCAGCCAGAAGTAGTTGTCGACCAGTTTGTCGCCGTTTATTTCGGTGACTTTCGGTTTCTTTTCAGTCGTTGGGGGTTGCAGCATCATCGACGTTTTTCCATCCTGGGCCATGACTGTCACGGTAAATATTGAAATAGCGATCAGGCATAAGGGAAGCAGGGCTCGATACTTCATCGAAAATCTCCTTGTCAGAACCGTCTGCGGTAGCGGGCGGTTGAGTTACAAATCAGGACAAATTATTTCGGAGGGACAATCGAGTTTTGGCAACGAACTCACGGCTCGCTAGTCGTGAACCGTTCAACCACGCAAAGGATTACCCCACCCGGACTGCCTGTATTCTCCGTCTTCGACGATGCAGGGCACGGTAGGATCGCCGCCTGAATACTTGAACATCTCAGCTCGATACTGTTTATTCGTTTGCGCGTCGCGATCGATGAATGAGATGCCTTTAGCATCGTAAAAATCGCGCGCTTGCTGGCAATAAGGACACCCGGGTTTGGTGTAAATGACTAGAGACAAAACTCAAAACCTCCAAGTATGGAATTCAGTTTAGCAGTTGCCGTGTGGAGGTGAGAAGCGAGCATTTGGAGTGCGCTGACTTGTCAGCGCTTTCAAAGCGGCGACTAGTCGCCGCACTCCAAATAAAAATGGGACGAGCCTGCCTCTTTGCTCGTCCCATACAGTGTGACCAGTAGGATTTTCCGGAATCAGCCCCTCCGGGATCAAAATTCCAGTCACGCTGATCTCTTTGGAGTGCGCTGACTAGTCAGCGCTTTGAAAGCGGCGACTAGTCGCCGCACTCCATATTAATCGCGCCGGGCGTCACGTCGATCTCGCCGCAGGTCACGAATGTCACCACGCCGGTCTCGCAAATCGCCGCGGAGTTCACGCCGGCCGCCAAAAATCTCGCGGTTGTCGGCTCTGATCTCGCGCCGGTCGGCGCGCAACTCTGCCGGTAATGCGCCTTCGCGGCGGTCCTGTCGCAGTTCCCGCAGATCAGCGTTGCGCTCGCGCACATCCTGACGAATCTCACGCCGATCACCGCGCAGTTCACGGGTGTCAGCTCGAATCTCGTGACGATCTGCGCGCCACTCGCGCCGCTCAGGGCGATCTATCCGGCGCTGGGCTGACGCGGTTGCTACCAGCGCCAGCACTGAAACCAGCAAAAACGAAATGCGAAAAAGTTTGCTCTTCATTATTTCTTCCTCCTGTTTGGTTCGTCCAGGTTTGCATAGTTTTGCAAATTCCAGGTCCGCCTCTCGCAGAGGCAGGAGGAGAAAAATGCTGACTCACTTACGAATCAACACTTAATTCGCGGCGAACCCTACCCGAAAGATTAGACGTGGAGCGTTTGCCGGTGGACGAACTTTTTTGAGTAGCAGGTACGCACGCCTCCGGCGTGCTCCGGAAGGGAAGCACGCCGGAGTCATGCGTACCGCGGGCTTCTGATACTGGCCTAGAGCGAAGAAAGTGGTGGCGTCTGCAATCCGAAAGTGCGCGGGTTTTCACCGATGATTGCGGCGGCGAAAAAGCGCGGTACGTAATAGACACTCTCTCCCCGGAAATTAGCGTCCAGCTTGTCGCTTTGTTCCGTCAGCGCGCAGATGCTGCAGGCGCGGTTTTGTTCATTGACGAAAGCCGCCAGGTCGCGCTCGACATTGTTTGTGCCGCGATTGTAGGACAACAATGCCAGCGCTTCCTTCATCGGATCGTTGTTGAACGTTTTCATGCTGCCGGTCAGGTAACGGGCCGCGGCATCGGCTGACTTTTGCACATCCAACAAATCAGCCGCGCTCAAGCCGAAATGTTCTCCGGTCTTTGGCAGGAATTGAAACATGCCAAGTGCGCCGGCCTCGTTGGGAGATTGCAGATTGATATATTCCGATTCGATTAGCGGAACATAAATTCCCATCAGCGGCGAGACCTCGCGCGCTCTGAAAATCCCGGTGAGAGTTGGCGCCACAGTCTGGCCCCGTTCAAAGATTAATCGAGCGTCGCTCTTGCCTGGTTTGTCGATGCGGCGCACATACGAATCGACGAATTTCTGAATTTCGACCTCGAACGCAGGGGTGAATTGATAGTCACGTCCGGACATCTGGCGCGCGATGCGGCGCGCCTGTTCGGCAACAAATGCCGCACGCTGTGGTTGCGACATTTGCTGGTAAGTTTCGGCGGATTGCGCTGAGGCGTTGGTCGTGACAGTGATTAGACATATTGTGATTGCCAGTAAGGTGACAAGTGTACGTTGAATTTTCATCAGGTTTCCTCTCAGTTCCTTGATTTTCTCGAGCCAGATTGCGCGGCCCTACTTTGATAAGCGAGAAGCGGACTTCAAAGTGTTCAGGATTAAATCGCCAGCGAATACTTTGTCCGCCAGACCTGGTCTGCTGATTTCAGTTTGGTTGTCATTTTGGAGCGGGTTCAAGGCGTTCCCGGCAAGGCTCAGCCGCTCGGTTCCGGGCAGCCCAAATCTAAAAAACCGCTTTACAAACCTTACCCGGCGGGGTATAGAATGCTTTAAACGCGCTTGTCCCCCGTGGCGTTTAGATTCCCCTGGAAAAGCTTTCCCCCTTGTGTTGACGCATCGTGCGCCCGACGGTGAGTTGCGTGAAGGCTTCAGTCTCGCCTCGACGACCATCCCCGGCGCCGTCTCTCCAGCGAATACGCCTTCGGAAGGAATTTATGCGAACCCAAACTGCGTCCAAAGACTCACTTAATACCAAGTTACTTCTGAAAACCCTCGTCGCTTTCAAAAAAGGTGATTTCTCGGCGCGGCTCCCAGGTGAATGGACCGGTGAGGCCGGTAAGATCGCCGATACCCTCAACGAGATAATTGAGCTAAGCGACAAGACCGCAAAAGAACTCGACCGAGTCAGCCGGGTGGTTGGCAAAGAAGGAAAAATCATGCATCGCGCCGCGGTCCCGGCCGCCGCCGGTTCGTGGTTGCGACTGGTTGATTCGACCAACCTGCTGATTGACGACATGGCCCGCCCGACCAGTGAAATGGCCCGCGTGATCGGCGCGGTGGCCAACGGCGACCTTTCCGAACGCATGGCGCTCGAAGTCGATGGCCGGCCGTTGAAGGGCGAGTTTCTGCGCACGGTAAAGATCGTGAACTCGATGGTGGACCAGTTGGGTTCATTCGCGTCGGAGGTGACGCGCGTCGCGCGCGAAGTGGGAACCGAAGGAAAGCTGGGCGGCGAGGCCAAGGTCAAGGGCGTGGCCGGAACCTGGAAGGACCTCACCGACAGTGTGAACTCGATGGCCGGCAACCTGACGGCCCAGGTGAGAAATATCGCGGAGGTGACGACCGCCGTCGCGAATGGTGACCTTTCAAAGAAAATTACGGTCGACGTTAAAGGCGAGATCCTTGAATTGAAGAACACCATCAACACGATGGTGGACCAGTTGAATTCGTTCGCGTCGGAAGTGACGCGCGTGGCCCGCGAGGTGGGTACCGAAGGAAAACTCGGCGGCCAGGCAGACGTGCGCGGGGTGGCGGGAACGTGGAAGGACCTGACCGACAACGTTAACTCGATGGCCAGTAACCTGACTGGCCAGGTCCGTAACATCGCGGAGGTGACGACCGCGGTGGCGAACGGTGACTTGTCCAAGAAGATTACGGTGGACGTGAAGGGCGAGATTCTCGAACTGAAGAACACCATCAACACGATGGTGGACCAGTTGAACTCATTCGCTTCGGAAGTTACCCGTGTGGCCCGCGAAGTCGGTACCGAAGGCAAACTCGGTGGCCAGGCCCAGGTGATGGGCGTCGCCGGAACCTGGAAAGACCTGACCGACAATGTGAACTTCATGGCCGGCAACCTTACGGGCCAGGTACGCAACATCGCGGAAGTGACGACCGCCGTGGCCAACGGCGACTTGTCCAAGAAAATCACTGTGGACGTGAAAGGCGAAATCCTCGAACTCAAAGACACGATCAATACGATGGTCGACCAGCTCAACGCTTTCGCGTCTGAAGTGACGCGGGTCGCCCGCGAGGTTGGTTCAGAAGGAAAACTCGGAGGTCAGGCCGACGTGCGCGGCGTCGCCGGAACCTGGAAGGACCTCACGGACAGCGTGAACCTGATGGCCGGCAATCTGACTGGCCAGGTTCGCAACATTGCGGAAGTGACGACTGCCGTGGCCAACGGTGACCTTTCAAAGAAGATCACGGTGGACGTCAAAGGCGAAATTCTCGAACTCAAAGACACCATCAATACGATGGTCGATCAGCTCAACGCTTTCGCTTCTGAAGTAACCCGTGTAGCGCGCGAGGTTGGGACGGAAGGAAAACTGGGCGGCCAGGCTGACGTGCGCGGGGTGGCCGGCACCTGGAAGGATTTGACCGACAGTGTGAACTCGATGGCCGGCAACCTCACCGGTCAGGTCCGAAACATCGCCGACGTAACGACGGCCGTGGCCAACGGTGACCTGGGAAAAAAGATCACGGTGGACGTCAAAGGCGAAATTCTCGAACTCAAGATCACCATCAACACGATGGTGGACCAGCTCAGCTCATTCGCTTCGGAAGTGACCCGCGTGGCCCGCGAAGTCGGTACCGAAGGAAGACTGGGCGGACAAGCGCAGGTGATGGGCGTGGCCGGCACCTGGAAAGACCTGACCGACAACGTGAATTTCATGGCCGGTAACCTGACGGGTCAGGTTCGTAACATCGCCGAAGTCACCACCGCCGTGGCGCGAGGCGACCTCTCAAAGAAGATCACGGTCGACGTGAAGGGCGAAATTCTTGAACTGAAAAACACCATCAACACGATGGTGGACCAGTTGAATTCGTTCGCTTCGGAAGTAACGCGCGTGGCCCGCGAAGTCGGTACCGAAGGAAAGCTGGGCGGCCAGGCGGACGTGCCCGGCGTCGCCGGCACGTGGAAGGACCTGACTGACAACGTGAACTCGATGGCCAGCAACCTTACCGGCCAGGTCCGAAACATCGCCGATGTTACGACCGCGGTGGCCAATGGCGATTTGTCAAAGAAGATTACGGTGGACGTAAAAGGCGAGATTCTGGAGTTGAAGAACACCATCAACACGATGGTGGACCAGTTGAACTCGTTCGCTTCGGAAGTGACGCGCGTGGCCCGTGAAGTCGGCACTGAAGGAAAGCTCGGCGGCCAGGCCGACGTGCGCGGCGTGGCCGGCACCTGGAAGGACCTGACCGACAATGTGAACTCGATGGCCAGCAACCTGACTGACCAGGTGCGCGGTATCGCACGCGTCGTGACGGCAGTGGCCAACGGCGACTTGAAACGCAAGCTAACCGTGGAAGCGAAGGGCGAGATTGCCGAACTTGCAGACACGATCAACAACATGACCGACACGCTCGCGACTTTCGCCGACCAGGTGAGCTCGGTGGCCCGCGAGGTCGGTGTGGAAGGCAAGCTCGGGGGCCAGGCGAATGTGCCTGGCGCCGCAGGTACCTGGCGTGACTTGACGGATAACGTCAACGGTCTCGCTGCCAACTTAACCAACCAGGTTCGCGCGATTGCTGAAGTGTCAACGGCAGTGACCAAGGGCGACCTGACACGATCGATCACGGTCGAAGCGCAGGGCGAGGTTGCGAAGCTCAAAGACAACATCAACGAGATGATTCTCAACCTCAAAGACACGACGCAGAAAAACACTGAGCAGGACTGGCTGAAGACCAACCTGGCCCGCTTTACCCGCATGCTTCAGGGCCAGCGCGATATGAAGACCGTCGCGCAGATGGTCCTTTCTGAACTGGCGCCACTGGTTGAAGCACAGCAGGGCGTCTTTTACGTCAACAACAGCGATAACGGCGACTCAGTAATGAAGTTGTTGGGTGGTTACGCTTACAACAAGCGTAAGAGTCTCGCCAACGAGTTTCATCCGGGCGAGGGGCTGGTGGGACAGTGCATGCTGGAGAAAGAGCGCATCCTCGTGACTGACATCCCGCGCGATTACGTGCAAGTCAGCTCCGGTTTGGGTGGCGCGTCGCCCAACAACATCGTGGTTTTGCCCGTGCTGTTCGAAGGCGAAGTGAAAGCGGTGATTGAGCTTTCCACGTTCCACATTTTCAGTGACACGCATCTCACGTTCCTTGATCAATTGACTGAAAGTATTGGGATCGTCTTGAACACGATCGAGGCCAATACCCGAACCGAAGACTTGCTGCAACAATCACAGTCGCTCGCCGGCGAGCTGCAAAGCCAGCAGGACGAATTGAAGAAGACCAACGAGCAGCTCGAACAACAGGCCAGGTCTCTGCGCGAATCGGAAGACCTGTTGAAGAGCCAGCAGGAAGAATTACGTCAGACAAACGAAGAGTTACAGGACAAGGCGGCGCTTCTGGCGCGACAGAAAGCCGAGGTCGAAGCCAAGAACCGCGAAGTCGAAGAAGCGCGTTGGGAGATGGAAGAGAAAGCCGAACAGCTGGCGCTCACTTCAAAGTACAAATCGGAATTTCTGGCGAACATGTCGCACGAGCTGCGCACGCCGCTCAACAGTATGCTGATTCTTTCGCGGCAACTGGCGGAAAACTCTGATGAGAACCTGCACCCGAAGCAGGTGCAATTTGCGGAAACCATCCACTCGTCAGGTTCGGACCTGCTTTCGCTGATCAACGACATTCTGGATCTGTCGAAGATCGAATCGGGCATGATGGGAATCGAAGTTGCCGACGTCTCGATCGACGAAGTCACCGATCAACTCGAGCGCAGCTTCCACCAGTTGGCCCAGGACAAGAACATCGAATTCTTCGTTGAGCGGCGGGAAGAATTCGACCCGATCCTGACCACCGACGACAAGCGCTTGCAGCAGATCCTGATGAACCTGCTGTCGAATGCGTTCAAGTTCACCGAGCGCGGCAACGTCGTACTTAAGATTGATTCTGCAGCGAAGGACGAAAAGTACTTTCTGGAATCGTTGAGTCGGGCGAGCGAGGTCATAGCCTTCTCAGTCAGCGACACCGGAATCGGCATCCCGGCTGAGAAGCAGCGGATCATTTTCGAAGCATTCCAACAAGCCGATGGCACGACCAGTCGCAAGTACGGCGGCACGGGTCTGGGTCTTTCGATCAGCCGCGAAATCGCCAGGCTGCTGGGCGGTGAAATTCGGGTCACCAGCGTGCCGGGCGAAGGCAGCACCTTCACCCTGTTCCTGCCACGTGAATACGTACCGGCCCGGGCGGTAGCGCCTCCGGTTACTCGCCGGCGCGCCGGAAAGCAGACAGAGGCTGCGTGGACCCCGGCGGAAACATTCAAGAGAGATGCCCTCCTTCTCAGCGATGAGGCAGTAGTTGCTGACGATCGCGCGGAGATCGAAGAAGGCGACCGCGTGGTTTTGATCATTGAGGATGATACTAACTTCGCGAACATCCTTGTGGACCTGGCCCACGAAAAAGGTCTCAAGTGCCTGGTAGCTACCACCGGTCAGACGGCTCTGGCCCTGGCGCACAAATATCATCCGGCGGCGATCACTCTGGATATTCGCCTGCCTGACCGCGATGGCTGGACCATCCTCGATCGACTAAAGCACGATCCGCGCACCAGGCATATTCCGGTTCATATTATCAGCGTCGAGGGCGCGCGCCGGCGGGCCTTGCGCCAGGGAGCTTTTACGCTGCTGAACAAACCGGTTACCAATGGCGATCTCGCGAAGACCTTTGATTCGATGAATGATTTTCTGGAGCGCGACATGCGCGAGTTGCTGGTGGTCGAGGACGACGACGTGCAGCGGATGAGCGTGGTGGAATTGATTGGCAACGGTGACGTGCGCACGACCGCGGTCGGCACCGGCCAGGAAGCGCTCAATCGACTCAAGGAACAGAGGTTCGACTGCATGGTGCTCGATCTAAAACTGCCCGACATGACGGGCTTTGAATTAATCGAGCAGTTACAGACCGATCCCGGACAGACTGATCTCCCAATCATCGTGTATACCGGCAAAGAGCTGACCCGGAAAGAAGAGATGCATCTGCGCCGCGTAGCAACTTCGGTGATTATCAAAGAGGCCGACTCGCCGGAGCGCCTGCTCGCCGAAACCGCGCTGTTCCTCCATCGCGTGGAAGCAGATCTGCCTGAGCCAAAGCGCAAAATGCTCGAGCAATTGAACCGGCGCGATCCGGTGTTGGCAAATCGCAAAGTTTTGATCGTCGATGACGATGTGCGAAACATTTTTGCCTTAACCAGCGCGCTCGAGTCATACAAGATGAAGGTGGTCCATGCCGAGAACGGGCAGAAAGGCATCGAGCTTTTGAAGGCCACCCCCGGTGTCGAAGCCGTTTTGATGGACATCATGATGCCCGAAATGGATGGCTACGAAGCAATTGCCGCCATCCGCGAGATGGAGAATTTCAAGACGCTCCCAATCATTGCGTTGACCGCAAAGGCCATGAAGGCCGATCGCGATCATTGCCTGGAAGTCGGGGCGTCGGATTACATCTCGAAGCCCCTGGATATCGATCAGCTGTTCTCGCTTTTGCGGGTCTGGCTTTCTACTGAGGATCAAATCTGTGACTGAATCAGTGGCCGGGGCAAACCGCATTAACATCCTGATGGTGGACGATAGTCCAACCAATCTGCTGGCGCTCGAGTCAATTCTGCGCGCGCCGGATCGTAATCTTATTCGCGCCAGTTCCGGCGAAGACGCACTCCGGTATCTGCTGGGTAACGAAGCCGCGGTGGTGCTGCTCGACGTTTACATGCCGGGCATCGACGGCTTGCAGACGGCCGAGTTGATTCGCGGGCGGGAAAAATCGCGCGACATTCCCATCATCTTTCTCACCGCGAACACCACGGGCCAGAGCCATCTGAGCCGCGGTTATTCGCTGGGAGCAGTTGATTACATCGTCAAGCCCGTTGACGCGGCCATTCTGAAATCGAAGGTCGCAGTATTTGTTGAGCTGTTCAAAAAAAACCGCGAGGTGAAACGCCAGGCGCGATTGCTCGAGCAAAAGAATCGGGAGCTCGAGAACACCAATCTCGAACGTTTGCGGATGCTCATCGAACTGGGACATGAGTTGGCGGCCCAACATGAGCCGCCCATGGTGCTGCAAAAGTTCTGCCAGTCGACGCAAAAGATCATCGATGCGGAATCGGTGACGGTCGGGATGCTGGACAATGACGGCCGCACGCTGCGCCACTTTTTCCGCTGCAATTCACAGGGTGAAATCGAGCGAGAGGGCGAGGTTCCGGCCCTGATTCAGATGGCCCTGCATCGAGTTACCGCCGAGCGTGCGCCGGTGCGGCTGAGTGAAGCTGATGATTTGCTCCTGGAAGCGGATGATGACGCCAGTTCACCACATTCTTTCTTAGGGGCCGCCATCGTATCTGCCTCAGCGACGTGCGGGTGGTTCTATCTGGTGAACAAGCGCAACGCGGACGAATTCAGCGAAGCTGACGAGCGGCTGGCGGCGACGCTGGCGACGCAAGTGGCCGTCGCCTACGAAAACGCCAACCTGTACGCTGAGTCGCAGCACCATGCGACCGAGTTGCGGATGGAAATGGCCGTGCGAAAACAGGCCGAGCACGAGCGCGCGCGGCTGCTGGTACGCGAACAATCCGCGCGCGCTGAAGCGGAAGCGGCTAACCGAAACAAGGATGAGTTCCTGGCAACGCTGTCGCATGAGTTGCGCACACCGCTGACCGCCATTCTCGGCTGGAGCCATTTGATGCGTTCCAAGGGCCTGAACGAAGAAGAGTTTTCGCGCGGGCTGGACACGATCGAACGCAATGCCCGTTCGCAATCGCAATTGATTGATGACCTGCTGGATGTTTCGCGAATCATTACCGGCAAACTGCAAATCGAGCGCACCTCGGTCGATCTTTCAAAAGTGATTGAATCAGCGTTTGAGTCGATTCGCCCCGGCGCTGAAGCCAAATCGATTCGCTTTGATACAGACTTTAATGGATGTCAGTGCCGTGTGTTTGGCGACAGCACCCGGCTGCAACAGATCTTTTGGAACCTCTTTAGCAATGCCGTCAAGTTCACACCTAAGGGCGGACAGGTAAATGTGTCCGTATCGTCGGTTGATTCGCGCATCAACGTCTCGGTAACCGACACCGGGATCGGAATCGATCCGGATTTCCTCCCGTTCATTTTTGACCGCTTTCGACAAGCGGATGGCTCAACCACTCGCGAGCATGGCGGGCTTGGATTGGGGCTGGCAATCGTGCGACACCTGGTCGGGTTGCATGAGGGTCGAGTCTATGTTGAAAGCGGCGGGAAGAATCTGGGCTCAACCTTCACGATCGCGCTGCCGATGGCCACGAGCGCCGAAGCTGACGAGAACGGAGGTTCCGGCCTTTCAGAGAGTGACGACGTGCAGGCCTTTAGCGCTTCAGTACTGCTGAATGGCGTTAAGGTGCTGGTGGTTGACGACGAAGCGGACTCGCGTGATCTCCTGATGACGATTCTCAGTCAGTGCGGCAGTGACGTGCGTTGCAGTGAATCAGCCGCGGACGCGATGCAAACATTTCATGAATGGCATCCCGATCTGCTGGTGAGCGATATCGGCATGCCTAACGAGGATGGTTATAGCCTGATCAGGCGTTTGCGTGAGTTGGAAGCTAATGGCGCCAAAGGAATTCCGGCCATGGCCTTAACCGCCTACGCGACAGATGAGGATCGCCTGCAGGCCCTCTCCGCCGGTTTTCAAATTCATGTGGCTAAGCCGATCGAACCGAAAACCTTCGTAACCTCGCTCGCGTCGATACTTGAGCCGAGGGATCGAGCGGTGTCATTAGATCTTAAACCCTGAGAGTCCGCGAAGCGGACGTCAGCGTAAAGCCTGGGGCGTGAGCCCCAGGATCAAGATCCAATCATAATCAGAAAGCCCGCGGAGGGGGCGATAGCCACTTAGTTCAAACGATGCGGCTGCCGCCCGCTTCGCGGGCTTTGATCGCTTTTTCTGACGCGATCCTGGGGCTCACGCCCCGGGCTTTACGCTGACGTCCGCTTCGCGGACTTCAGGACTTCCGCAACCCGAGCTACCCGATTCGCGCAACGCCTCCTCAATCGCAACCTTGCTGTGCTAGACTGCGCGTTCTCTCCCTGACCTACAATCACGACACGTCTGTTAATCATTTTTTGGTAGGAATCTGCCGACTGAAATGCGGCAGGAGAAGTCTCTTTGCGAAAAGCAGCAGTGTTGCGACAGTTCGCCTTAATTGTCTTTGCGGTGGCGTTGCTAATCAGTGTTGGTGGCAATGTTGCCGGCCAACAGACTGTCACTTCGGCCACGCTGAGCGGTCGAGTCGAGGATGCGACGGACGCCTTAATCAGCGGGGCGACCATCGAAGCGATTAACCTGGAAACAAATCAACACGCGATTGTCGTCACCAATAGCGATGGCAAGTTCAGGTTCGGGTACCTCCAGGTCGGAACTTACCAGTTGTTGGTTAGGGCGCCGGGTTTTGCATCGCTCCGGAAGGAACTGACGCTCGCGATTGGCCAGGCGGCCTACCTCGAAATCAGAGTGCAGGTGGCCGGCATGGAGGCGCAGGTCCAGGTGGCGGCCGACGCGCCGCTGATCGAGACCGTGCGTACGCAAGTTGCCGAGACGATTCGGCCGGCTGAGATCAATTCGCTGCCGCTGAACGGCCGCAACTATCTTGACCTGGCGCTGCTGGTGCCCGCAGTTTCGCCGACTAATACCGGCAGTAATCAACGTTTTGCCGAAACCTCAGCTGTGCCCGGGCAGGGAATTTCCATCGCCGGCCAGCGAAATCTCAACAACAGTTTCATCGTTGATGGTCTCTCGGCGAATGACGACGCAGCCGATTTGACCGGCACCTATTACAGCCAGGAAGTTGTCCGCGAGTTTCAGGTAATCACCACCGGTGGCATCGCCGAATTCGGCCGAGCGTCTAGCGGCGTCGTAAATATCATCACGAAATCGGGAACGAATGACTGGCGCGGCGATCTCTACGGCTTTTTGCGCAACCAGCGTTTTGACGCGCGCAATCCGCTCGCGCCGGTCAAGGATTTACTGACTCAGACGCAATACGGGGGCACGGCCGGTGGGCCAATTCAACGTGCTCGCACTTTCTTGTTCACAAATTTTGAGCAGACGCGGCGCAATTACTCGGCCGTCGTTACGGTCGCGCCGGCGGCGGTGACGACTATCAATAATCGGCTCAACGCAGTTAACTTTCGCGGGTCGCGGATTGAAACAGGAGTCGTACCGGCGGCTTTTGACACGACGAATGTTTTTGCGCGAGTGGATCACAAGCTGAATGATCGCAATCAACTCAGCGCCCGTTACAGCCTTTATCACATTACCGCGGAGAGCTCGCGCAGTGTTGGCGGATTGAATACCGTCAGCCGCGGCTCAGGTCTTGATGACACCGACCAAACAATCGAAGTCAGCAACATCACCACTATCAATAGCCGCACTCTGAACGAAGCTCGGTTTCAGTTTACGCACAGCAGTCTTGACGCGCCGGTTAACGACACGATCGGCCCGGCGGTTACGATCTCGGGCGTCGCCAATTTTGGCACGATCACGGCGGCGCCGGTGGCGCGCGACATCGACTTGTTTGAGGTGATCGACAATGTTTCCACGCAGCGCGGTGCGCATTCGCTGAAGGTGGGCGTCGACATACTCTACAACCGGGTGAACATCGTTTTCCCGGGGGCAATTCAGGGAGCCTACAATTTCAGCTCGTTGAACAATTTTCTGGCGGGCAATTATCTCACCTTCCAGCAAGCCTTTGGCGCTCCGGGCCAGTTTCAGTCAAACCCAAACTTTGGGGTTTTTGGACAGGATGAATGGCGCGTTCGTAACAACTTCACGATCAACGCGGGCCTGAGGTACGACGTGCAATGGCTGCCCGGTCCCATTCAGACGGACCCGAATAATCTGGCGCCACGGCTGGGGTTTGCGTGGTCCCCGGGTGATCACCAGACGGTAATTCGCGCCAGTTTTGGGATTTACTACGACCGAATTCCGCTGCGGGCCACTTCAAACGCCCTCCAGCGTGACGGCACCAAATACCTAGTCGCGCAATTCGCGCCGGGGCAGGCGGGAGCGCCAGTCTTTCCGAACTTGCTGGCACTTCAGCCCTCGACGCTGGTGACTAAACCAAACATCACCCGGATCGATCCGAACATCGAGACCAGTTACGGCGAACAGGCCAACCTGCAGGTCGAACGCGAACTGCCCCGGGACGCGGTGTTGTCGATTGGCTACATTCATCTGCGCCATCTGCACATCATCGTATCGCGCAACGTGAATGTGCCGACGGCGCCGGCCTCGGCCGGCATTCCGAACCTGGGCCGGCCGGATCCAAATTGGGGAAACATTTCGCGGTATGAAAGCTCAGGCGATGCTTACTACAACGGGCTGATCGTTTCCTTCAACAAACGCCCGACGCGTTGGGCCGGCTTACGGGCGTCGTACACGCTCTCGAAAACCACTGACGACGCGGGTAACTTTTTTTTCTCGACCCCGCAGGACAACTTCAACATCCGCGGAGAGATGGGTTTGTCGGATAACGATCAACGTCACCGCCTGGTCGTTAGCGGAACTCTCACCGCGCCGCGCGAAGCAACGAAGGAAGGATGGCGGCGCGCTCTGAAAGATTTTGAGCTGAGCTACATCTTTACCTGCGCGTCCCGTTTGCCTTTCAACATCCTGCTGGGAAGCGATCGCAACTTCGACACGAATAACAATGATCGGCCGGCGG
>Ga0207428_10002801_pt1 | contig 17322 bp, 15 predicted proteins | sample RhiMethybrSRZTD1_FD_187600 | JGI IMG/M metagenome (GOLD analysis project Ga0207428, IMG submission 187600) | Populus rhizosphere microbial communities from Tennessee, USA - Rhizosphere MetaG P. TD hybrid SRZTD1 (SPAdes) (version 3) | ecosystem: Host-associated > Plants > Roots > Rhizosphere >...
GAAGATGGCGTTCCTGCTGTCCGTGGCTCTCGGCATCGTCACCGTGGTCGCAGCCATCGTGCTGTGGACGGTCCTGGACCTCACGGGAATCTTCGACCAGGTGGACAGCCTGCTGGGCACCCTGGCTGGCTCCGAGGGAGGCGGCTTTGAACTGAAGAAGGTCGCGTCACTGGGCCAGGTGGCCTCCTTCGCGACCATCATCGCCGTGGTCAACGTTGTGCTGCTGACGGCCCTGTCCATGCTGTCCGCGGTGCTGTACAACATCTCCGCGACCCTCGTGGGTGGCATCGGCGTCACGCTGACGGACGACTAAAAAGCCCGCGATTCCGCGGAAAAACTCCGATGGAATGCCTCGATTTGAGATCGGGCCGGGATGTGCTGTAAAGTCATGTCTCGGCCCGATGAGGCATCGGGGCGTATAGCTCAGGCGGTTAGAGCGCTTCGCTGATAACGAAGAGGTCCCAGGTTCAAGTCCTGGTACGCCCACGGAACCTGCACAGGTTTCAGGTAGTTGAGGTGGGATTCGAGAGAATCCGGCCGGAACGGGGTGCGTGTGAAGAAGTTGCTGGTTCTTGCAGCTGCGATCGCAGGCGTCCTGCTCTACAAGAAAGTGCAGGAGTCCGAAGCCCGGAAAACGGTCTGGAGCAAGTCAACCGATACGGTTGAATAGTCCGGATCCCCGGTACGGAAGCTGGTCAGACGGCCTCCGGAACTAGGGTATGATTGACGGGTTGCTTCTTATGGGGGCATGGCGCAATTGGTAGCGCACCTGCTTTGCAAGCAGGGGGTTCGGGGTTCGAGTCCCCGTGCCTCCACCATAAGAAAGTCCCGGCCAGGAATGGCCGGGACTTTTGCTTTTAACCCGGTGGCAGCCGCCTTGACCGGGTCCGGCGGGCTCCGCCCAGCGCGGGGCGCGAACCGGAGTCCCGACCGGACCGAACCGGCTCCCCGTGGATAAGCCGATCCAGCGGCCGCGGCGGCACACTACTGTGTAACCGTGAACTTTTTCCTTGCAGCGTTGGGTGTCCTCGGCGTCGCGTCGTCGGGACCGCTCATCGCCGCAACGCTCGGTGCAACCACGGTGAGCGCCCTCGCCATCGCGTTTTGGCGCAACGCGATCGGCGCGGCCGTCATGGCCTCTCCCACGCTGATCAGGGAGCCCAGGCAGTTCGGCCGCATCACCGGCAAGGAGTTCCGCTGGTCGCTCGTCGCGGCGGTGGCACTCGCCCTCCACTTCGCGTGCTTCATCACGTCCCTGCAGCTGACCTCGGTGGCTGCCGCCACGGCACTGGTCTGCCTGCAGTCGGCCTGGATTGCCGTCATACAGCTCCTGCGCGGCGTGAAGCACCGCTGGCAGGTCCTGGTGGGGCTCGGGATAGCCTTCGGCGGCGTGGTGGCCATTACCGGCTTCGATATGGGGGCCTCACCCGAGGCGCTGCTGGGCGACCTGCTGGCGATGGCCGGCGGTCTCCTGGCCGGGATCTACACGCTGGCCGGCGGAAAGGCCCGCCAGAGCATGACCACGGGAACGTACACCGCGCTCTGCTATGGCATGTGCGCGGCGCTGGTGGCGGTGCTGGCGCTCGTCGCCGGCCAACCGCTGGTGGGGTTCGACGCCGGCGGCTGGCTGGGGATCATCGCGATCACCGTCTGTGCCCAGCTGGTGGGCCACACGGCCTTCAACCACCTGCTGGCCACCATGAGTCCGCTGCTCGTCTCCATGATCATCCTGCTCGAGATCCCCGGTGCCGCCCTGCTTGCGGCCCTCTTCCTGCATGAGACGCTGCCGGCCGGGACCTATGGCGGGCTCGCGCTGATCCTGGTGGGGCTCGCCGTCGTCGTGATGGGCCAGCGGAACGGCAAGGCGGGGCGCGGGACGCCGCCGGTGGAGCGCCCGCTGGCGGAGCTCGGGACCGACTGAGCCGGGCCTGAATCCTGCCCGGGCTACTGCCCGCCGCGGCGCGCGGGCTGGCTGGTGTTCACGGTGTGGATGGCGCGCAGCAACTTGGCCGGGAAGTACACCGAGAAGAACACCACCATGGGTGCCTTAAGGGCCATCTTCTTCACGTTATGGGCCTTGTACGTGCGGTCGAAGCGGGTCACGTAGTAGCGGTAGTCGCGCGGTGAGTCTTCCAGCCGGCGGGCCGACATTCCGGAAACCATCTGCGGCCAGTACTGGACCTTGAGGTCGTGGTCGGCCAGGTGCAGGGACAGATCGATGTCCTCGTGCATCTCGTCCTTCTCATCACGGCAGGTCTCGTCCCGGATGGTCTCCCAGGCAGAGCGCCGAAGGGCCATGTTCGATCCGAACAAGAAGTGGTACTGGTGCTTGGCCAGTTTCAGCATCAGCTGGCGCATCTTGTCGTCGGCCTTGAGGCCGAAACGGCGCATCGGCATGTCGTAGTAGACCACCGGCCCTGTGGCGGCCTGCGTGGACTGGTCCGCAAACGCCTTCTGCACCTGTTCCACCCAGTCGGGTTCCACCACGGAGTCCGCGTCGATGCGGCCCAGGATTTCACCGGTGGCGTGGTCGAGGCCAAAGTTGCGGGTGGGGATGAGGCCCTGGCTCTCGTCCTGGCTCAGCAGGATGATGGGGCTTTCCGGGTACTCCTGCTGCATCTGCAGCACAATCGCGGCCGTGCGGTCCTTGGACATGTTGTCCACCACGATGATCTCGTGTGCGGGAACGGACTGGTACACCGCGGCGATGAGGCACTGCCGGATGACGCTTTCCTCGTTGTATGCCGGTATGACGATTGACACGCCCGGCAATTGCGGAGCGTCAGGCGGGGCGTCCTCGGAAGATCTATCGGGTGACATCACTTCAAATTTAGCACCGATATTTTTCGTCCCGGCGGCTCCCGGCTCGCCAGGGCGGTTGCTGCCTGACTCCTGGTGACACGGCAGGAGGGGCCCCGCACCAGGCGGGACCCCTCCGTTTGTACGCCGTTTGCCGGCGTGACGCTGATAATTATGCGGCTATTTAGGTGCCTGCGGGCTTGTTAGCACCGTTCTCCATGTTGGCCGCAATGTTCTTGACGGCTGTCTTGGCGTCAGTGGGAACTGTGCCGGCGCTTCCTTCAGGATCCTCGGCGACGTGCTTCGCCTTGTCGCCTTCCTCGTCGGTGGACTCTGCCGTTGCCGCTGAACCGGCCGCGGACTCGCTGACCGTGGCTGCGGGAACCGGAGCCGGCGTTTCAGCCACCGGCGCGGACGCTTCAGGCGTTGACGGGGCCGGGGTGACGGGTGCCGGGGTTTTCCAGGGATCCTCGACGGGCTTGGAAGCCTTCCAAGCAGCGACGCCGGCGGCTACGGCCGCGGCGATCACACCGACAATCAGGAGCCCGCGTTTCTTAGGCTTCTCCGGCTGCACCAGTGCCTTGCCGGTCACTGCCTTGCCGGCATCGGCGGCTGCTGACTTCAAATGGCCGCCGGCCACCTGCGCCTGCTCCTGGATGGTGTGGATGATGCCGGCGTCACCGAGTTTCTGGGCCACGGCGTCAACGCGGGCGGGAGCGCCTTCCAGCGTGCGGTGGACTGCCTCGGACGCGGTTCCGATCTGGTCCGACAGGCGGGGAAGGTATTCCACCACCACGCGGTCGCGCGCCTGGGCAATGACGGGAGTTGCCTTGTCCAGGGCCTCATGCAGCCGCGGCGGCGTGCCCTCCACGACGTCGTGGATCATGGGTGCCAGCTGCGCCAGTCCGTCCTGGATCCTCGGCGTTACGGTGGCAACGCCGTCGGCCAGGTTGTGGGCTGCCGATTTGAGCCCCTCCTGGATCTTGGGGGAAGCGGTGTCAAGGCCATGCTGAAGGCGGGGCACAGCCCAATCGACTGCAGCCTCTACCTTGTCTTTCGCGGTCTCAACCGCTGAACTGACCGACAACTCCAGTTCGCGGGCAATACGATCCGATTTCTTCACAACTACCTCCCGATTAATGTGACGGCTCTGTCGCTAGCCTACGTTGATGATTGCCCGGGCTGCTATCGTTCCGGCGGATTCAGCGCGGATTTCACCCAACGCGGAACTGCCTTTCCAGCCCCTTCCGCGTTGACCCGCCGTGAAAGAATGGCGCTATGACTGCCACAGCAACTGCAAAAGCAACCATCCACACAAGCCTCGGCGACATCGTCGTGAACCTCTTCGGCAACCACGCGCCCAAGACCGTTAAGAACTTCATTGGACTGGCCACGGGCGAGCAGCCTTGGACGCACCCGGAAACCGGCGAAGACAAGACGGGTACGCCGCTGTACAACGGCACCATTTTCCACCGGATCATCAAGGACTTCATGATCCAGGCGGGCGATCCCCTGGGCCGCGGCGTCGGCGGGCCGGGCTACAAGTTCGACGACGAGATCCACCCGGAACTGACCTTCAACGCCCCGTACAAGCTGGCCATGGCGAACGCCGGCATCCAGATGGGCAAGGGAACCAACGGTTCACAGTTCTTCATCACCACCATCCCCACCGACTGGCTGCAGGGCAAGCACAGCATCTTCGGCGAAGTAGCCGACGACGAGTCCAAGAAGGTCGTTGACGCCATCGAGGGCGTCCGCACCGGAATGGGCGACCGTCCGGTTGAGGACGTCACGATCAACAGCATCGACGTCGAGCAGCTCTAGCCACACCATGAGCTATGGGATACCGGCGGCTGAGCCGTCCGCGCAGATACCCGTGTGCCCCCGGCACCCGGACCGGCCCTCCTACGTGAGCTGCCAGCGCTGCGGGCGCCCGGCATGCCCCGAGTGCCAGCGGGCGGCCGCCGTCGGATTCCAGTGCGTTGACTGCGTCAACGAATCAAAACGTACGACGCCGGCTGCCAAGACCGTTTACGGCGGCGCCGTTGCGTCCGACAAACCATTGGTGACGTTCGGGATCATCGCCGTTTGTGCGGTGCTGTATGTGCTGCAATGGCTGATTCCGGGAGACGAGGTCTACCAGAACCTTGCCTTCGCCACCGTCTATGCCACCCCGGAATACGGGGTGTTCGAACCCTGGCGCATGCTGACGTCGGCCTTCCTCCATTCGCAAGGCTTCATCCTCCACATCGTGCTCAACATGTACATGCTGTGGATGTTCGGCCAGGCCTTGGAGCCGCTCCTCGGGCGCATTCGCTTCCTGGCCGTATACCTCCTCTCCGCGATCGGCGGCTCCGTCGGGTACCTCCTGCTGACACCCGGCTACGTTCCGGGCCAGCCGCTCACCGGCGTCGTCGGCGCCTCGGGAGCCATCTTCGGACTTTTCGGCGCGATGCTCGTTGTGCAGCGGCACCGCGGCGGAGACACCAGGCAACTCTGGGTACTCATCGCCATCAACGGCGTCATCGGCTTCTTGGTCCCGCAGATCGCCTGGCAGGCCCACTTGGGCGGCCTGATCACAGGTGGCCTCTGCGCTGCCGCGATCGCCTACGCCCCGCGCGGGCCCCGCAGAAGCCTCATGCAGGCCGGCGGCCTCGCCCTGGTCGCGGCACTGCTGGTGGCGGCCACCTGGTTCCGCGTTATCGCCGGCTGACCCGCCGGACGCCGGCTCCGCAGACCTGACCTCAGCCTCTGCGAGGCGCCCGCGCCTGTCTGATCGGCCTCACTCTCTTAAGGACCCCTCGGAATCCCTGAGGCACCCGGCGCCCCGCGTCTTGGCCCGCCGGAGTCCCCTCCCACGCTCACTACCATTCCCCGCTTCGTCCGAGGCGGGGTCCTTGGTTTAACGGGTTTTCCACAGGGGTTATCCACACTGTTGGTAACTTACACAGATGTAGTTCAGTCGGCTGGGCTCCAAATTCCGCGCGGACTGGCGGATCCGGCTGGTGCCTCTTTCGCGGCGTCCACACATGTGGATAAGTACGAACAGCCGGGCTGTGGTTAAGTGGACAACTTTCGCCGGAATACCGCGGTTCCCAGCGCCGGAAGGCGAACGGACGGCCACCAACGGGCCCCGGGCGGGGCCGCTTACACCGCCGCGGCATGAAGACCGGCTTATGTCGGACGAAACAATGGGTGAACCCATGGCCAACCGGGACTGCCGTCCACAGTTTCAACAGGGTTATTCACAGTGTTAATAACTTACAGCCGTGTAGTTCACGACCGCTTCGTGCTTTGAAGGCCTACATCGCGGCGATTGGCCGCTGGTATCCCACAGGTTATCCCCACCTGTGGATAACTTGTGGGTAGCCGCCTGTTGCTAAGTGGATAACTTCACCCCGCGTGTAGTCTCGGACTAGTTGCCAGCCACGTGGACCATCGGCGCCCGTGGCCCGATTTTGCGAGGAGTAACCCGTGAGTAACCACGTCACAGAACACGTCTTCCTGGACAAGCAGCACCCTGCAGCCTGGCGCGCGCTGAACGGCCTGGGGCTGAAGGCCAAGGAAGCTGCCCTCGAGGCCGGTTTGGACCCCAAGGTCATTGAATTGCTCAACGTCCGCATATCGCAGATCAACGGCTGTGCCTATTGCCTGGACATGCACGTCGCGGACGCCCTGAAGGGCGGCGAATCCCTACAGCGGATCGCTGTCCTGTCAGCCTGGCGGGACACAGCCCTGTTTGACGGGATGGAGCGCGCGGCCCTCGCCCTGGCAGAGAGCATCACAAACCTGCCTGACGCCCGTGAGCGGGCACTGGAGGACGGCTATGCGCGGGACCACCTGTCGGTCGAGCAGTACTCGGCAGTCAGCTGGTTGGCCATTGCCATGAATGCGTTCAACCGGGTGTCGATCACCAGCCAGCACCCGGTGCGCCGCCAGCAGGAGTAGCCGGGCAACGTTTTCCACAGACTTTCCACAATTGTTAATAACCCGTCGGCAGATCAATGGTGGCAGCGAAGGCCTTGGCCCGCCTTTCAGGTCGCCCCGCGGCCCGCGGCTTATCCACACTGTGGATATCTTTACCAACATCTGTGGACGGCCAGCATGTGGAGACGGCGCCGATGCGTGGACTGAGCCGGCGCGCGAAACAGGCGGTACGGCTAGCGCCAGACTCCGGACGTGCCCCGGCGGTGGCTGTCCACGAGGTGCGTGTCCACCATGCCGATGGCCTCCATGAGGGCAAACATGGTGGTGGGGCCGACAAAGGCGAAGCCCTTTTTCCTCAGCGCCTTGGACAGCGCGATGGACTCCGGCGACGTGGTCGGAACGTCGGCGTACGTGACCGGCTCAGGGGTGGAGGCAGGCTGGAACTGCCAGACGAAGTCCACCAGCCCGCCCTCGGCACGCAGGGCAATGGTCGCGCGGGCGTTGGTGATGGCGGCGCGGATTTTGAGCCTGTTGCGGACGATGCCCGGATCCTGGAGCAGCCTCTCGACGTCGGCTTCGGTAAAGGCGGCAACCGTCTCCGGATGGAAATCGTGGAAGGCCGCACGGAAGGCGGGACGCTTGCGCAGGATGGTGGCCCAGGACAGTCCCGCTTGGAACGCCTCCAGGCTGATGCGCTCGTAGAGGCCTTGTTCGTCACGGACGGGCAGGCCCCACTCGGTGTCGTAGTACTCGCGCATGAGGGGGTCCGACGAGGCCCACAGCGGACGTGCCAGGCCATCGTCGCCGATGATGATGCCTTCCACCGTCATGAGATGGCGCGGGTCAGGAACGCCAGCGCGTGGTCATCAGGAAGCCGACGATGGCGATGCCAAAACCGGCCAGGATGTTCCAGGATTCCCAGGCCTGCACGGGGAGCTGCCCCTCGCTGATGTAGAACGTGATGATCCACAGCAGGCCGATGATCATCAGGCCGAACATGACCGGCTTAAACCAGACCGGGTTCGGCTTGTAGGCCTGGGCGGAGACGGGCTCGGCCGCGCGGGCAGTCTTCTTACGTGGCTTTGACTCGGGCACATGTCCTCCTTGGCGGGCTGAATCAAGAGTGTGGACTGCGGCTTGATATCCTGCAGGAAGGAAATCGCCGGCGGTCGGGGCGCTCTTGGTCAAGTCTGAAGTCTTACTAGCAGCCAATTCTAGCTGTAGTTCAGGCCACACCGGCGCCCGCCGCAACCGCCTTGGAGGAGAACGCGTGGTACTGCAGGAGAAGGTGGCGCCCGCCGCCGCGCCGGCCACCGGCGTCGTGATCCTGCGTAAAGCAGTCCAGATCTTCGGCGAGCTGCTCATCACGGCCGGCATTGTGCTCCTCCTCTTCGTCGCGTGGCAGCTGTGGTGGACCAACGTGGCGTCGGACGCCAAGCAAAGCGAAGTGATCAAAGACTTCGCGCGGGAGCTGGGCGGGCCCGTCACTCCCGCACCGGTCCCGAGCCCGTCAGCGTCCACGCCCGGCACCACGGATTACGGGAAGCCCGCAGTGGCCACGGCTCCGGGCCACGGCGGCACGATCGGCATCATGTACATCCCCCGGTTCGGCGAGAACTACACCCGGCCCATCGTCGAGGGAACCACGGCGGACGTGCTGGACACTCTTGGCCTGGGCCATTACGGCAACACGTCCATGCCCGGGGCGGTGGGGAATTTCGCCGTGGCCGGCCACCGGCAGACGCACGGTGCCGTCCTGGACAACATCCACACGCTGGTGCCCGGCGACAAAATCTATGTCCAGACCCGCGACGGCTACTACGTCTACGTCTTCCGGAATAACCGGATCGTCATGCCCACCGACGCCGACGTCCTTCAGCCCGTGCCGTCGCAACCGGGCGTCAGGCCCACGGAAAGCTTCCTCACCATGACCAGCTGCAACCCCCGGTTCGGTTCCCAGGAACGGATCATCGCGTACTCCCTCCTGGACCACTGGCAGCCGGCGTCCGCGGGGCCGCCGGCGGAAATCGCGGCCCAGGTGGCCCGCGCCCGGGGGGAAGGCTGACATGTACGGTTGGATATTCCGCCACCTGCCGGGCCCCCTCTGGCTCCGCATCATCACCTCAGTGGCCCTGATCGCCGGGGCCCTGTTCCTGATGGTCGAGTTCCTTTTTCCCTGGATGTCCCAGTTCACACAATTCACCGACTCAACGATTGGTGCGGCAAGCAACCCATGAGCACAACCAAGATCCTCGTCGTGGACAACTACGACAGCTTCGTCTACACCCTGGTGGGCTATCTCCAGGAGCTCGGCGCCGAAACCACGGTGGTCCGCAACGATGACGTGACGCTTGCCGAGGCGATCGAAATGGCGGAAACGCGCGACGGCGTCCTCATCTCGCCCGGTCCGGGCTCGCCGGCCGAGGCTGGCGTCTGCATCGAGCTGATCAAGTGGTGCGGGGACCACAGCAAGCCGATGTTCGGGGTCTGCCTGGGGCATCAGGCCCTCGCCGAGGCCTACGGCGGGATCGTGACGCACGCGCCGGAGCTCATGCACGGCAAGACGTCGCTGGTGCAGCACGACGGCGCCAGCGTTTTCGCCGGGCTCCCCTCCCCCGTCACGGCCACCCGCTACCACTCGCTGGCCGCCGTGCGGGAGTCCATTCCCGACGTCCTCGAAATCACCGCAGAGACCGCCACCGGCGTAGTCATGGGGCTGCAGCACCGCACCGCCCCGCTCTGCGGCGTCCAGTTCCACCCGGAATCGGTCCTCACCGAGGGCGGCTACCAGATGCTGGGCAACTGGCTCGAATCACTCGGCATGAAGGGCGCAGCCGCTCGGGCGGCCAAGCTCAGTCCCCTGATCCAGCACTAGACCTTCGCGGGCTGCGGCGGCGCGCGCCGGAACTTCCCGGGCGCACCTGCTCGACGGCCTACGCATGCGCCGCGGAGCAGCCGGTCAGTTCTTGGTCGGCGACGGGCTGGGGCTGGCTGACGGGCTGGGTGTGGGCTTCGGCGCCGGAGCCTTGGCTACCGTCACGGTGATGGACTTTCCCTGTTCCACGAGGGCATTGAGCGGATCACTCTGGCCGGTCACTTTGCCCGGGACCACCTGGGAGTTCTCGACTTCCCTGATCACCGCGGTCAGGCCGATCGCCTTGAGCGCGGCCTCGGCTTCGGCCTGCGTCATGCCGCGCAGCTCGGGCATGGCCACCTTGCCTGTGGAAACCACAATCTCCACGGTGCTGCCCACAGCCACCTGCTGGCCGGGAGCCGGCTTGGTGGTGATCACGAGGCCTCCGGGCACAGTTGCACTGTTGGCCATAGTGGTGGAGGGCGCCCCCACCAGGCCGGCCTGGCGCAGGATGTCGCGGGCGGCCGCCTCTGTCCGTCCCGGCAGGGTCGGCGGGACCTTGACGGCACTTGGACCCGCCGAAATATTCAGTGTCACTTCAGAATCCGGTGCCAGCGACGATCCAGCCGGCGGTTCGGTTCCGATGGCTATGCCCTTCGCGATGGTGTCGTGCTGCACCCGCTTGATCTGGGGCCGCAACCTCGCGTCGTACAGCAGCTGCAGGGCTTCAGTTTCCGTCCGTGCCTCCACCAAGGGGATGGCAATCCTGACCGGCTCAGCCGGCGGCTGGTTCATCATGTTGTACAGCCACAGGCCGCCTCCTGCCAGAACCAGGAGCGTGAAGATCACAAACGTGGCAATCCAGGCACGACGGCGGGACTTCTGCACCCCGGTGCGCTCCCGCTCGCGAGGGAGGCCAAGGGGCAGGTCGTCCTGCTCCGCCGTCTCATAGACGGACGCCGCCTCCGCTGGCAGCACGGCATCGTCTCCGCTGCCCTGCGCCGGGCGGAACCGGCCGCCGGGAGCATCGTCCAGGAAGCTGGCGCCGGTTACGGAAAAAGCGGCGGTAGCCGGCGTCCGGTGGGGTTCCGGAATGTGGTTATTGGGGTCCGTTGGCGCTTCACTTGCCGACAGGGCGGGCACGCTGATGCCGTTCTTCGCGGCACGGAGCGCCCGCCGGAAGGCGGCAGCATCCTGGAAGCGGTCCGCCCGGTTTTTCTGCAACGCCTTCGCCAGGACGCTGTCCAGAGCCTCGGAAACTTCGGGATTAAGGGTGCTGGCCGGCTCCGGGATCTCGCGAACATGCTGATAAGCCACTGAAACGGGGCTCTCACCAATGAACGGCGGCCGGCCGGTCAGCGTTTCATAGAGCAGGCAGGCGGCCGAATACAGGTCACTGCGGGCGTCCACGGTTTCCCCGCGCGCCTGTTCCGGGGAAAGGTACTGGGCCGTGCCCACCACTGCCTGCGTCTGGGTCATTGTGGCGGAGGAGTCAGCCATGGCCCGTGCGATGCCAAAGTCCATGACCTTGACCGTTTCCGAGTTCTCGCAGAACATCACGTTGGCCGGCTTGATGTCCCGGTGCACGATCCCGGCCTTGTGGCTGTACTCCAGGGCCGACAGCACACCCAGGGTGTAGTCGATGGCCTGGTCAATGGTGATGTCCTTGGACCTGATCAGGTCCCGGAGGGTCTTGCCGGAGACGTATTCCATCACGATGTAGGGAACGCGGACATGATCCTGGGCGTCGCCGGGCACGGCGTGGTCGCCGGTGTCGTAAATGGCCACGATGGAGGGATGGTTCAGTGCCGCGACGGCCTGTGCCTCACGCTTAAACCGGGCCTGGAACTGCGGGTCCCGGGCCAGGTCCGGGCGCAGCAGCTTGATGGCAACGGTCCGGCCGAGGCGTGTATCGACGCCGCGGTGGACGTCGGCCATGCCTCCGCGGCCTATGAGCTCACCGAGCTCATAGCGCCCGTTGAGGACGCGCTGTGTTGTCACAGGGATGCTGTCCTCCCGGTGCGACGGAGTTCTTGGCGGCGTGGTCACGGCTTACCTTTGCGTTGGAACGGTGCTCGGCGTGGCCGGCGGGGATACGAGGGGGGCCGCGAGGTGGTAGGTCACCACAGACCCGGCCTCGACCTTGCGCCCGCCGTCGGGCTCGGACCTGACAAACGTGCCCGCTTCCTGCCCGGGATCTCCGGCCTCATCAGCGCCCTTGACCCAGCGGAGCCCGGCCTTCTCGATTGCCGCCTGCACCTCGGCTTCGCTGCTTCCCACGCTGATATCGGGAACGGAGACCGATTCAGGACCCTTGGAGTAAGTCACCTTGATGGTGTCCCCGACCTGAACCGGCCCGGCGGGATTGATGTCAGTGACCGTGCCGGGCGCCGCCGGATTGAAGACCTCGACGCCGTCCACCTGGAGGCCGAGGGCGATCAGGTCGTTGCGGACTTGGCCGAACGGCTTGCCGAGATAGGCATCGGGAATCAGGTTGATGGCCTCCGGGGTGGTCTCCGTGGGCGTCGGCGACGGCGTGGTTTCCGTCGGCGTTGCCGACGTTGTGGATGGCGTCGGGCTGGCACTCGTTGAAACGGTGCGGCTCGGGGTGCCTGACGCGGTGCCCGCGGGGGTCTTCGGGAACAGGATGCCGGCCTGGGTCAGCAGGATTCCCACGAGGGCGAACAAGACCAGCAGGATCAGTGCGATCAGCGGCCAAGTCCAGGGACTGCGCCCGCGCCGCTGTGGCTCATCCGCCGGTTCTTCGTCGTACTGTTCCTCTTCCTCCTGGATCCAGCTGCGCTCCGCGGCCAGGGCGTCGGCCCGCGAGAGTGTGCTGCCGGCCCGCGTCGCCGCGTCGTCGCCGGCTCCGGCTGCACCGGCACCGCTTCCCGCGGCAGCTCCGGCAGCGGCGGCGCCCAGCACCGGGAGTGCGGACGTCGCCGTCGAGCTTTTCTCCGAGCCGATGACGCCGGTGGGAGCCGTGTGCGTCCTGACCGGGGCCGTGATGGGGCCGGTGACGCCTTCGAAAAGCAGCATTCCGGGAACGGCTGCCTGGGCCGCCGGGATGTCGCCGTTGCGGATTGCCTCGGCGGCTTCGGACAGTTTGATGGCATTGGCCGGGCGGTTCTTCGGGTCCTTGGCCAGCATGGACATCAGGAGGGCGCGGACCGGCTTCGGAAGGGTCTCCGGCAGCGGCGGCGGGGCGTCATTCACCTGCGCCAGTGCAATGGCGATCTGGGATTCGCCGGAGAACGGCCGGTGGCCCGAGAGGCACTCGTAGCCGATGACGCCGAGTGAATAGATGTCCGAAGCGCCGGTGGCCGTCTGGCCGGTTGCCTGTTCGGGAGCCAGGTACTGGGCGGTTCCCATCACCTGGCCGGTCTGCGTCAGCGGAACCTGGTCGGCCAGCCGGGCGATGCCGAAGTCGGTGACCTTGACCCGGCCGTCGGGGGTGATGAGCAGGTTTCCCGGCTTGATGTCGCGGTGCACCAACCCCTGGGCGTGGGCTACCGACAGGGCGCGGGCCGTCTGCGCGATCATGGACAGCGTGCGGTCAGGCGACAGGACCTGTTCGTGTTCGATGATGCTGCTCAGCGGCTGGCCGGGGACCAGTTCCATGACCAGGTAGGCCGATCCCTCCTCCTCGCCGTAGTCGAACACATTGGCGATGCCCACGTGGTTGAGCAGGGCGGTGTGGCGTGCCTCGGCACGGAAGCGCTGGAGGAACCCGGGATCGCCCGTGTACTCCTCTTTGAGCACCTTGATCGCCACGATCCGGCCGAGGATAAGGTCCTTGGCCTTCCAGACTTCGCCCATGCCGCCGATCGCAATACGCGTGGTCAACTGGAATCTGCCGCCGAGGGTGATTCCTGATGTAGGCCTCACTTATTCAACACCGCCTCAAAAATCTTCTTTGCGTTCGGACTGGTTAGCTGTGCGCCGGTGGAAATGTCCACGCCTTGCATGACGATCGTTACGGACACCCGCGGGTCATTGGCCGGGGCGAACCCGGTAAACCAAGAGTTGTTCAATCCGTCGGTTCCGAGTTCCGCCGTGCCGGTCTTGCCGGCGACCTGCACACCCGGGACTGCCGCGCCGGCGGCGATGCCTTCGCTCACCACGCTGGTCATCCACTGAGTTATCTGGCCGGCGATTTCCGGCGTGGTGGAGGTCCTCAGGGCGGTGGGTTTCGGTTCGTCGAGCACCCTAAGGTCCGGCGAGCGTACGGCCTTGATCAGGTTGGGAGCCATCTGGACTCCGCCGTTGGCGATGGCCGACGTCATCAGCGCGATCTGCAACGGTGTGGCGCGGACGTCGCGCTGTCCGATGGCGGACTGGGCCAGCCCGGCTTCGTCCAGGTTCTTGGGGAAAATGCTCTTTTGATAGTCGAGCTTGAGCTGGTCACCGAGTTCCTGGCCCCAGCCGAACTTGGCTGCCTGCTCGGCGATCGCGTTCTCCCCAAGGTCGAGGGCGATCCTGGCAAACGGCGTGTTGCAGGACTGCTGGAGCGCGAAGGCGAAGCTGGCGGTGTTCCGGGTGTAGCAGTTGCCGCCGGCGTAGTTGGGCAGCTTGTACTGGATACCGGGGAAGGACATCTCTGCCGGATTGGGCAGCTGGCTGTCCGCGTTGTATTTCCCTGATCCCAGGGCTGCCGCGGTGTCCACGAGCTTGAAGACCGAGCCCGGGGCCAGGACGGCGCCCGTGGGGCCGCTGACGGACTGGTTCAGGTTGACCCCAGGGACCTTGATGATCTCGTTGTAGGCGGCCTGCTCCTTGGCCGCGTCCTGGGTGGCGATCAGGTTGGGGTTGTAGGACGGCTTGCTGACCATGGCCAGGATGTTGCCCGTCTTCGGATCAGTGACCACGATCGAGCCGCGCTGGCCGTCCGGAATGAGGTCGTACGCCAGCTTCTGGATCTTGGGGTCGATGGTCAGCTCCACAGAGGCGCCCTTGGGCTGGTTGCCCAGGAAGAGCTGCCCGATGCGGTCCAGGAATTGCTGGTCCGAACTGCCGGCGAGTTGGGCGTCCATGGCGCGTTCCAACCCTGTCACCCCGTAGTTCTTGGAGAAGTAGCCGGTGATGCCGGCGTACAGCTCGGGCTGGGCGTACGTCCGCTGGAACTTGCACGTCTCGCTGCCCGGCACGGACTCCGCAATGGGCGTGCCGGCCACGAGGATGGCCCCGCGGTCATTGCAGTAGTTCTGCAGGATGGCGCGTTTGTTCCAGGCGTTGGCCTTGAGTTCGTCGGCGCCGACCACCTGGACATAGCTCAAGGCGCCGAAGATCAGGGCGAACATGGCGATGGCGGCAATCCATGAATGTCGAATGGCCTGGTTCACAGGTGTTTCACCGCCTCAGTGGGAGCGTCTGGAAGGATCTGGGTGGCGTTCCTGCCCCGCCGACCGCCGGCAGCGGTGGCCGGGTCGGTCTTCTTCGACTCAGGAGTGCTGCCTGGCCGCAGGGGCGTCGTGTCCACCGGTCCGCGGGCCGTGTGCGAGATCATGAGCAGCAGCCCCACGATGATCCAGTTCGCCAGCAGTGAGGAGCCTCCGGCCGCGAGGAACGGTGTGGTGAGGCCCGTCAGGGGGATGAGCCTGGTGACGCCGCCGATGACCACAAAGCATTGCAGTGCCACCGCGAAGGAGAGGCCGCAGGCCAGGAGTTTGCCGAAGGCGTCGCGCGTGCCGAGCGCCGCCCGGAATCCGCGGGTGAAAAGCAGCAGGTACATCAGGACAATCGCGAAGAGCCCGATGAGGCCGAGTTCCTCACCGAAGGACGCGATGATCATGTCGCTGTTGGCAAACGGCACCAGGTTGGGACGGCCCTGGCCCAGGCCGGTGCCCACCAGTCCACCGCTGGCCATGCCGAACAGGCCTTCCACGATCTGGCCGCTGCCGCCGGGAGACCGGCCGAAGACTTCCTCCGTAAACGCGTTAAGCCAGGCGTCGATGCGGAGTGCGACGTGCGAAAAGACCTTGGAGGCCACAAAGCCGCCGCCGAGGATCAGGGCCAGGCCGATGACCACCCAGCTGATCCGGCTCGTGGCGACGTAGATCATCACGAGGAACAGGCCGAAGAAGAGCACGGACGATCCGAGGTCGCGCTGGAAGATGAGGACGCCGATGCTGACGAGCCACGCAGTGATCATGGGGCCCATGTCCTTGAACCGCGGGAACTGGAGGGGGCCGATCTTGCGTCCGGCCAGCATGATGAGATCGCGGTTGGACGACAGGTAACCGGCGAAGAATATTGCCAGGGTGATCTTGGCGACCTCACCGGGCTGGAAGGTCATGGGGCCGAGCCTGATCCAGACGCGGGCACCCAGGATTTCGCCGGCGGAGATGCCCGGCACCAGCGGAAGAATCAGCAGCAGTGCACTCACGGCCAGGGAAATGTACGTGAAGCGGCGCAGGACGCGGTGGTCCTTGAGGAACCAGATCACGGCAATGGCGACGGCCATGGCGATCAGCGTCCAGCGGAGCTGGTTGTTGCCGGTGTCCTCCCCGGGGGCGTCCAGCCGGTGGATCATCGCCAGGCCAAGGCCGTTGAGGGCCACGACGATGGGAAGTATTACCGGATCCGCATATTTTGCCCGAAAGCGGAGGACCATGTGGAAGACGAGGGCCGCCACCGCCAAAAGGCTCGACTGGAACCAGAAGTCGGTATCAAGTGCGGTTTCCCCGTCGACGCTGATCAGCGCGTTGGCGCCGATGCTGACCGACAGGGCCAGTATCAGCAGCAGAAGCTCCACGTTGCGACGGGGTTTGGGCATGGTCTCGGCGATGGTCATTGGCCCGCCTCACAGGTCGCGGTTGGGGTGGGTGCGGCGGACGCCCCGGCGGTGGCCGTCGGCTTCGCAGTGCCGGTCGCCGTGGGCTTCGCGGTGCTGGTCGCCGTCGGCTTTGGGGTGGCTGCAGGGCGTGTGGCACGCGGCGATGCGGACGGCGACGGAGTGATGCATTCATCCGAGGGGGCGGTGGTGCCCGTGCGTTCGAGGTTCTTGACGATGCGCTGGGCGTCGTAGAGATCGCGCGCGGGCACTGTCTGGCGGACCCGCTGTTGGGAGAACTGGGGCAGGGAATCCATCCGGATGTCCGTGACTGCCTCCAGGGTGGACAGCTGGATAGGACCGAGTCGCTGTGAAACGCCGTTGAAAATGGCCACCCTCTGATCGAATTCGCCGATGTAGTAGCGGGTCTGCGTCCAGGCGTACCCCAGCCACAGGCCCACAGCGAGGACCACAAGCGCCGCCGCCGCGATTCCCATGGTGATCCAGCGCCGCGGACGCCGCTCGGGACCCGGCTCGTCGGCGCCGTCGCGGTCCTGGTCGGATTTGTGGGTGAGGACGGTCGCTGCCCGGCGTGCCACGGTGCGGCCCGCGATGGTGGGAATGGAACCGGATTCGGCCGCCGTTACTGCTGCGCCGACGAGGAGGTGGGGCCTAGAGGACAGTTCCTGGCGCAGCACCTCTGCCGACAGGTGTTCGCCCAGGTGAGGATCGGTGCTCGTGCCGGGTTCCTTGGCCGGGGCTGATTCGGAATCTTCCGTGGCAGCCGTTCCCGCTATGTCACCCGTTCCTTCGCCGGTTTTTTCACCGGGTTCGGCGTCTTTTTGGGGCGCACGCATGGACCCGGGTCCCGGTGCCGGCGCCGCGGGCTCGCCTGCCGGTTTTTCGGACTCCGCTGCTGCCGCGCCGGCGGCGGCCGGCGTTGCCCCAGCTTCCCCGGCGGGAGGAACGA
>Ga0207428_10002805_pt1 | contig 17306 bp, 17 predicted proteins | sample RhiMethybrSRZTD1_FD_187600 | JGI IMG/M metagenome (GOLD analysis project Ga0207428, IMG submission 187600) | Populus rhizosphere microbial communities from Tennessee, USA - Rhizosphere MetaG P. TD hybrid SRZTD1 (SPAdes) (version 3) | ecosystem: Host-associated > Plants > Roots > Rhizosphere >...
ATTCTGTCGGAGTCGCTAGAAGTTAGACAAAGAAGAATGAAAATTGATTCATTTAATGAATTGATACCTCTACAAGATGCTATATCTTTACTAATTAGTGAAATTGGAAATGATCAGCTTGAAGTAGGTATCTATTCTGAAGACAGTAGTGACAAATATGACCCTAAGCAAAAGTCAAAATTTGCTAGGCCGTATAAACCAGCTATCTATATTGAATAAACTCAAACCATTTATTTGAAATATAAATTACTCCAAATGGAGCCTTAGTAGTTGTAGTAGCACCAACGGACAATATTTTCTCATTATCTATTCAGTTAATAGTACATTGTGAACTAAAATTATTTTTATTGGTTGCATATACCATTAAATTTAGAAGCATTTTAAATATTCAGAGTTGTCTGCCAATTATACACTAATTTGTTCAAACAGAGATCTTGCAAGTAGTACAATTTCGCGTTGTTTGATCGAGAAATACGGATTCATGAAAGATACTAATTCCACCTTTTGTTCAAGTAATTATCCAAATATTGTCTTACATATTTCTGAAAATAGTTTGCTCTATCTTGATAATCTGGATGAACTATATCCCAACACATCATGTTTTATTTTCCTATCTCAACACAGATCTAAAGCTAACATTCCGGCATTGACGTGTCATTCCACAGGAAATTTTAGCAAAAATAATTTTGGGGGTAAAGAAAGGGAATTAGGTGTGTGTTATCCTTGGCTTCAAAAACAATATCTTATTGAATTGAATAATCACAAGGATAGTGTTCCCAAGTATGATATTATTATAGAAGCTACCCATCATGGTCCGACTTCACTAAAAAAACCAACTCTATTTATTGAAATAGGATCAACTGAAAAACAATGGAAAGATGAAAATGCAGCACATATAGTATGTAGATCATTATTTAAGGCTATTACTAAAAGAAATGAGTTTTGTGAAAAGGTAGCCATAGCCCTAGGAGGCAATCACTATCCAACAAAATTCAATAAGTTATTACTGGAATCGGAATTCGGTTTGGGATCCATTGCCGCAAAGCATGATTTACCATATTTGGATAATTTTTTAATAGAACAAATGATATCTCGGAACATTGAGGAAGTAACTTTTGCTATGGTAGATTCAAAGGGACTAGGAAAAGAGAAATCTAGAATATTATCCATACTAGATGACGTTGGAATTGAAGTTATTAGAATCTAGAGTAATGAAAACGCCGCCATAGTTATTTATTATTGTATAGCGTCAATAGATTATGGATTACATTAGAAGAAAAAAACATAGGGAAAAAAGTACGCGTCATATTAATAATCAGTCTGTCTACAATCTTGTTTCAAATATACCTCCTGGTAAAGTTGCAACTTATGGACAATTGGCGTCATCCGTAGGGAATCCTCGGGCGGCACGTGGAATTGGAAAAATCTTAAACAAGAATCCACGTCCAATTATAGTACCTTGTCATCGTGTCGTGTGTTCAGACGGACATATTGGAGGTTATATGTACGGAAAGGAACGAAAAATATCGTTGTTACATAACGAAGGAATTCCTATTGTTAATGATCTTATAAAAGACTTTGAAAAATACAGAGTGTAAGGTTGGGATTGTTACTTATGCATCTTTGCTTGTTTGGCAAGTTCTCTCAAGTGAGATAGAGACCTTACATTACCACCCTTAATTTTTTTATATAACGCCCAAAAAGTTTCTCTATTTATTTCGTTTCTGGCTTTTAATATTTTTAAATGACGTCTCATGGCTTTGGTTCGCTTAACATAAACATCTTTCTTTCCCACTCTAGCAGTTTTCTTTCCTTTCTTTGAACCGGCCGAAGTACCATGTTTTCTACGTGTCTTTAGTTTCTTTTCTGCTCTTGACCTAGAAATCCCTCTTAGTTTTACTGTCCATATAGTACCATTCTTAACCAAGGAACGCATATCCTCTCGTGTAATAGCGTCAGCTATATCATCTAGCTTATCAGGTTCGAATCTTACTCTATTTAATCCGACACCCAATACTCTTGCTATCAGTTCTCTTTTTTTTCTTAAATTTACAACCATTATGATTTACCCACTTTTTTTCTTGAACTTTTACCCTTCACTTCTTTTTTGCCCGTTGCTTCAGCTTCTTTCTTGGGCTTTGTTTCTACCTTTGATTCAGCTTCTTTCTTGGGCTTTGTTTCTACCTTTGATTCAGCTTCTTTCTTGGGCTTTGTTTCTACCTTTGATTCAGCTTCTTTCTTGGGCTTTGTTTCTACCTTTTCAGGCAACTTCTTTGCTTCAATCTTACCTGGATTTAAAATCTTGATTTTCAACTTTGTAGCTTCTGTAACTAAATCTATTCTTTTTTTGTTCCCAACACCATGAGCTATTCTTATTGCATCTTTCTTGGGATCAATTTTTGTCAAATCCCTAATATTAAAAACCAAAACATCATTATAACCTGACGGATGTAAGCCCCTTGATATTCTAGGTCCCTTATAACCAACCTTAACCAACCGTGGAACACCTGATACCTGCTTTCTCATCTTATTGTCTTTTCCTTTGGGTCTCCTCCAATTAGATGCAAGTTTTTTATACCTCCAGCTCTCTTGTCTCACAAACTCTGGTCTTTTCTCTGCTATTTTTTTTCTGAGTTGCAGGAGTTCCTTATTAATAACCAATTGACTATTGTCAAGACCCTATTTTTTAAATAAAAATGTTTCTAGATACACAATATACTACTTGCTTGCTTCGTGACCGGATACAATTAGTCACGACTAAAAATAGATACTGAATTCATTCCATAATCTTAAATGAAAAAGTGCAAAATTAGGATGTTATGAGATCAAGATTATAACTCATGAGAGTATTCAAAAGTAGGATTTGTATGAATGACGAAAATATGACATTATTATATTCTTTGTTTCACAATATTATGGTAATTAATTGACTGAATACCGTACTGGAGAGTTGGCACCGCATAGCGGCACGTTCAATTTGTTCAGACATAACTCTAATCTCTTGATACGAATTCGAAAATTAAATTGTTCACCAACAGCAAAAGATCGTAATATACCTCTATCGAAAGGTGATCCATTCCCGCCCTGCAAGAGTTGCAATACAAGCGTCATTTGGAATGACTCAGGATAATTCAATTTGCAAAACATTTGATAAGTTTATTGAACTATATCTATGAATCCGTATTTTTGTCTCGTTGTTCTCAGGATTGACATATTATAGTCGAATATTCGTTTTGAATATTCTTGTAGGATATCCATCATGGGTTGTGATGTTTTGTCTGTATAGAATCCAGGACAGTCACCAGTTAATTGGTATGAAGCATGCACAACAGGTTTTCCATTATTTGATTCCATCCATGAAGAAAAGGGATAAAGCCAGCACACGCCTGGTTTGTCGGGATGTATTTTGCAACTGCCGCATTCATTTAAGAATCTGCATGGTAAAGGCTTGCCATCTTGATCCTCCGTTTCATTTTCCTTCCTCTTTAGGGATATCATACTGATAGTTGTAATTACATTATTCATTGTCGACGTTTCATTCCAACTAGAGATTGTGGTTTCCTTTTTGATAAATTCAGATTCTAATTCATAACCCATCTTGTTTGAAATTATTGATATGTCGTCTTTAGTCAGGGGTAATCTTCCCTGTCTTTCACAGCAATTATGACAATCGGGCCATAAGCATTTCCACAGAACAAAAGTTTGATCCTTTGCAAGATAGGGAATATGAAATACCACACCATTTACAACTGTTTGGGAATCAGAAACGTCGTCACGTTTTCCAAGATGAAGATCATATATTGATTGCTCTATTTTCCAATTGTTGGCCAAATTATCTAACGATTGTTTTATTTCTAATTCTTTCAAAACCCAATAAGATCATGTCGGAACCCAAGTTTAAATGTGCCTAAGAAACAATTCTCATTTGAACCGTGCAACATGCATAACCTTCAAGATTCTAGTGACACAAAACAACAATCAAGTAATAAAGGCAAGCACGCATCATCAACACAAAATAGGAGAATGGTGTGGGAGAACATTATATGGCCACTAATATTGGATGTAAATCGTTCCTATTTCACCCTAAAAGAGTATCATTACAAAAGAGATAATTTCTGTAAATATAGGAAGATACAATCGTCTAAAGTCGCAGGTGGATTTGTGTCTCTCTTAGTTAAGGGGATTCTTATAAGACAAAAAAGTATCTATTCTATACATTATAGACTCATACCCTATATGCGAAAGAGGGCTAATCTTGAATATGGCCAAGCAATAAGAGAAGCAAGTACAAAACGTTAAGAGAATTTATTTCAAGCCTTAAATTTTAACTCATAGGTCATGGCATAATTTAACTTACGTTATCTATATTTTGTGGTTTGTAACTTTCCATTATCAGCTGTTACGATTATTTTTTTAAAATTTAGATTGTCCTTATCTGGGGTAACGAATATTGAACTAAATGCTCCGATAGAATTGAAAACTTGCTTTTTCTCTTTATCATCATCGAATACTACTGTCACATTATGAATTTCTTGCAGGTTGTTATTATTTATTTTAATATTTACGGTACTAATAGCTTCCCCTGTTTCCATTATCTCGACAGTTAATCCTGCTCTTGGGATAAATACTAGCAATACCACAATAGCGACAATTGCAAAACCACCGTAGATAGCATAACGAGCTATTCTTATCCAATCCCTTGTCTTCTTGTCTTTGCGATAATAACGCCAGTCATCATCCCATCCTCCCAATTTTATTTCACTTATGTATTAGGCAAAATTATTATAAACATTTTATTGTTGAAGACGTAAAAAATAGGTAAACATCCATTCTCTATGAGGATTGCTTTTTGCTATTTGTTGAACTTTCTGTACAATGCTATTATGTTATCGCAGTTCTTGCATTTGTATTCTCCTTTTTCAACAAGTACTACTCCTTGCCCGAGTTCTTCATTTGGAGTCTCATATTTTATAATTGGAGAACCATCAAAATCCTTTCCACATGCATTACAATAATATTTCAAAAACCTATCTTCACTCAATCTTCCCACATTCGCCAGAAATATTTGTGGAATTCCCAGATTGGCCTTGATTTCTTCATCTTCAGTAATTCTTGCTAAGGCGTACCCCCCTGAACCTAACAACTTCTTTTCCTCTAAATCTTCATTTTCACTCATATATGGAATGTACATAAACCCACACTTTTAACAGTTCATCAATTATGATTTGATCTATCCATATCTAGATCACAGTAAAGTTAATGAAAATTAATGTGATTCTCAACACACATGCCTTCAAAATCTGATTCAAATCTTTTGACAGACAGAGTTGAGTTCAAGTTATATGGCGCTGAAATACATTTGAATAACCTACAAGAAATCCGGTTAAATCACTCAAACATGGAAAAGGACAACCCAGAAGTTCAGGCAGAATTGGAAATAGATTGCTTTCTTGCTCAAATTTTGGGAGCAGTCGATTGCCTGTTGACACTAATCAATACAAGATTAGAATTGGGAATTGCGATAGGAAAGGTGGACGAGGCTACAGTTCAGAGTGCCCTCAACGCCAGAACAAAAAATATTAGTCTGTTAACAGAGCTAAGTCAAGCCTCAGAACACAATGGATGGCTTTGGATCTTAAAGGAATTTAGAAATCAAACAATGCAAAGACCGTCCAAAGAAGCGCAAGCTCTTCTATTCGATGTCAGGATAGCATCGATAATGTCAAATGATCCTAAGGATCTAATCAACAAGAATTTAGTATCATATTTTCAGCAAAGTGTTAATCGTGTTAGAGAGTTGGTTAATAGTATCAGAATGAAAGAGCCTCTCCTAAAGTAGATATCGATAAATATCCGTTTGAAAGTTTCTACTTGTAGCTCGTGAATTAGCCCGGTCGAATCTACACGATTGTGTCGATGCCGAATCTAGCGGTCAAACTCCACAGGAGGGCTATGGATTTCAGGCTCTGGATCGTCATGAAAAGATACCTGAGGACAGCAGTTCGAATCTGCTCCGGGCTACGATTTTAAATCTAAATTTGGGGCCCAAATTTAGCCAAGAACTTAGCTTCTTCCCCGAACCTCTTGAAATTTTCGATAAACAAATGTGCCAATCTTTTCGCTGCAACAACGTATTGGTCCTTGTTAGACCAAGAAGAACTCGGATCTAAAATTTTTGATGGGATTTCAGGACATGATAGAGGAATTTCCAAATTGAAGATATTGTCGTGTTTGTAATGTACACTTTCAAGACCCCCGTTTATTGATGCCGATACCATTGCTCTTGTATACGTTAGATCCACTCTCCTGCCTATTCCATATGGACCGCCAGTCCAACCGGTATTAATAAGATATACCCTCGTATTATGTTTTGAAATTTTATCTGCGAGCATTCTTGCATAATTAATGGGATGCAATGGCATAAATGGTGCTCCGAAACATTGAGAAAATGTTTCCTTTGGTTCCGTAATTCCTCTTTCTGTACCTGCTAGCTTACTTGTATATCCAGATATAAAATGATACATTGCACCTTCCCTAGAGAGTTTCGCCACTGGTGGCATTACACCAAATGCATCCGCAGTAAGAAATATCATAACCTTAGGATGAGTAGCGATTGCAGGTATTACTGCTCCAGGGATAAACTCCAAAGGGTACGCTACTCGAGTGTTCTCGGTTAGGAGGCTGTCGTCAAAAATTGGTTCACGTGTTTGTTCATCAAGAATTACGTTCTCCATTACAGATCCAAACTTTATCGCATTCCAAATTTGAGGTTCATCTTCCTTCCTAAGATTAATACACTTGGCGTAACATCCACCTTCGAAATTAAAAATTCCTTTCTCAGACCATCCATGTTCATCATCTCCTATTAAGTTCCTTTCTGGGTCCGCTGATAATGTAGTTTTTCCTGTGCCTGATAATCCGAAAAATAATGCGGTTTCTCCATTCTTTCCCATATTTGCAGAGCAATGCATCGGGAATACTCCCCTCTGTGGAAGTAGAAAATTCATGACAGAGAACATTGACTTTTTTATCTCCCCGGCATAGGATGTGTAACCTATTAAAACCATTTTCTTAGAGAAATTAATGATTATGAATGTTCCGCTTTTGGTACCGTCAATCTCAGGGAGAGCGGCAAAATCATTAACAAAGAACAGAGTAAACTCAGGTTTATGATTATTAAGTTCTGCAGGTGTCGGCCGTATAAATATTTGAGATGCAAAAATGTTGTGCCAGGCACTGTCGGTAAAGACCCTAATTGGCAAACGATTATCAGGATCAGCTCCAACAAATCCATCAAATATAAAAAAGTCCTTCCCGGATACGTGCTGTTTCATTCTTTCAAAAATTTTGTCAAACTTTTCTGTAGATATGGGATGGTTTACTTTACCCCACTCCACGAGGCCATGCGTTATTTCGTCATCAACAATGAATTTATCGTCGGGAGAGCGTCCTGTAAATTTACCGGTCTTCACAGACAACGCGCCAGAATTTGATAAAAGTCCTTCATTTCTCTGAATTGCTATTTCGATGAGGGTTGCTATTGGTAGGTTTCTCTCAATTTTTCCAAAATTAATATTCATCTTCTCAAGTTGTAAAAGATAACTCTTAGTATGACCATCATCCTCCTCATTCATGGATACGATGTAAGGTCCACTATGGGTATTTAATTTATTTCATGTTACAAAATCAATGTAGATAATAAGGGATTTAAAAATTAAAACAATAAAATGATTGGTGCTGATCATGTAAGATGACCTTGCACCAACCAAGAATGTTGTTACATCTATCTCCTGAAATAGACGATATCTAATATCAATTGCTTCTAGATTTTAAACTTTATTAAAATTGCTTTTACGAATCAGGGTAGTTTTCTTTATTAATCTGTTAACACTACTAAGTTTAAATGAGCAGCCAGGAAAGCAATAGTATTAGGGAAGTTGTACGGGAATTTACAGAAGCCGATAATGCCATCAAAACGGTCTTTCCAAAGGTAGACCCAATTCTGGTTGTTAGACTAATTTTTGACAACAAAGCAAAAAAAGAGAATATCTACACCCTAGAAATTATCCTTAAACCTGAACAGGATACCGAACAAATTAGGGAGAGAGTAATTAGTGTCACGGGGATGGCACCAGGTTTTTATCTTCAGGGAACAAAAATGGTAGTGAGTCATAGTCTAAATCTGAACTTATTAAAGCGAATTAATGATTTGGATTTTGTGGTTAACATCAAAGGAAGTCCCTACAGTGCAGGTGGTTCTTCGGACTTTTAATGAACGAATGTTACTATATAATGATAAAAGAGAATTTCCAGAAATTCTAACTAAAATTGTCTTCAATTTATTTATCACAATGTCGTTCGATTGAGGCAACATTCATCCATTCCATGTCGGTTTTTGAGTATCGATAAATAAGCGTACAACTCTCACTTTAGAAATTAGAAAATTAAGTGTAAATTTAATTTATCTCATGTTAAAATGGGTCATATTAAATATTTATTGACATCAGATCTACTCGATAGAAATAAAACGCATTTGATATACGATTCACTAATTCAATTCAATTTAAAACACTTATTGCGAAGTACCCATGCGTTATACTTTCTAGAATAGTAGGATAGCCCGCTATCTTCCTGATTACCGTTATAAAAGTTGTAATTTTCCTGTGTTTCGAATGAGCGTAGGAGCTTAACCAGGGTTCTGTCTTCAACCAAGTATTTTACGATTCGTTCTAATTCTCTTTCCACCAATTTTCGGTACCTATTCCAATTTATAATTCTGTTATTACTTATATATGGTAACCAACATTTTTAATATAAAATTCCACGTACGTTTTTAAAGTAAAATTAAGTAAAAGAATAGATGAATAAAAAGACTCTTCTCATTTGACAAAAGTATTTAAATTGCATCAACCAAATAACATGCTTCGTGTTCCAAGCTTTTATCAATATTAATCGAATTTTAAAACAATAGATATAAATTAACTTTTTTAAAGTACAATTCACGTGAACTCTTTTATAGAGACTTTTGCAATGCGTAAGTTAGCTCATATTAAAATTTTTCAATTATACGTCCTAATTCCAATCTGTTTTTTACTTGTTTTTAGCTTTATTTCTGTAAATTCTTATGCTCAAACCACAGCTTTCGATGATACTTTATTGTCCAAATTATTCGATAGAGTCAAGGAGTCTGTAGTACAGATTACTGTGTCTAACAAAGACCCCCAATCTTCTGCACTTGGTTCAGGTTTTGTTTTTGACAAATCTGGTCATATTATCACAAATGATCACGTAGTTCGAAATAGATCATATAACGATACAGGTACTAATAGTACCAATAATGTTACTGTGACCTTTTTGGATGAAAAATCGTACAAGGCAAAAATTATTGGAAGCGACCCTTTTTCTGATCTAGCCGTTTTACAAATTGAAAACTTAACAAATCAAACATTAATGCCATTGCCCCTCAGCAATTCTTCTAATGTTAAAATTGGAGAACATGTTATTGCAATAGGGAATCCATTTGGGCTTTCTGGTTCCATGACTGAGGGCATAATAAGTGGTTTGGGAAGGGTCATTCCATCACAAAATCCCGGTAGCCCTGAAGGTCCACAATCACCGCCTGATCAACAAAATATACTCGCCCCTCAGGCTTCATTTTCGATACCAGAGATAATTCAGACTGATGCAGCCATAAATCCTGGAAATTCTGGAGGTCCTTTACTTGATTTGAATGGGAAGGTGATTGGGATAAATAGTGCTATTTTTTCATTAACAGGAGAATACTCTGGTGTGGGGTTTGCTATACCGGCAAGCACCATTAACAGAGTAGTACCCGTCTTAATTTCAGAACATTCCTTTAAGCATCCGTGGATTGGAATTTCTGGAATAGACGTTAATGAGCAAATTGCGTCGGCCATGAAATTAAACACGACTAAAGGTTTTCTTGTGGTAGATACCAGTCCTGGAGGACCCGCATCTAAGGCTGGAATTCAAGGCGGAGATAAACTGGTAGATGTAGGCGGCAGGAAAACACAATTGGGTGGAGATGTTATTATAAAAATTGATAATCAAAGTGTTTCCAAGATTGATGACATACTAGTATATTTAGAACAACATAAAAAGGTTGGACAAAGTGTTAAACTGACTGTTATGCGAGATGGTAAACTACAAACGGTTAATGTTCCCTTGGCTGAAAGGCCATTGCTGCTCAATGTAGAACCCTTGTGGTTGGGCATTGATGGTGTTGACATGAGTCCCGATATTGCTACTAAATTGAATACTAATCAGAGCACAGGAATACTAGTAGTTGGAGTTATTTCAGATGGGCCAGCAGACAAGGCCGGAATGAAAGGTGGTTATAGATTAACAGATATCAATGGAACACAAATAGAATTGGGTGGCGATATTATTACAAGCGCAGACAAAGTGCCCATTAAAAATTTGAAAGATTTACTGACATATATTACAAATAATAAAAACAAAGGCGACAAGATGAGTATTGGTATTCTTAGAGACGGTAAACCGCAGGAACTTGACGTTACTCTGGAAGCAAAGCCAAAGGATCTAAGACAATAGTTGAATAAATTAGATAACTGAGTAACTATTTAGAATCAGTGAATTCTTTAAAGCCGTTCTTAAAGTCCACGTTTGTTTTATGCAATAGTTCGACAAACTTATTGTCTTTACCAAGAATCTGCTTCATATTACTTTCGAGCTCGTAATATGCTACCTCTGAGTCTCCAGTTTCCGATTTTGGTGTAAGAGAAAGTATATTTGGTTCAGAATACATAACAATAATTCTAAGTGCCAATAATTTAGCATTTAATTCTAATTCGAATAATAGCTGGTTCATCATTTGTTTTTTATGTTCCTCATTGGAGTTCTGCGTATCTTCCAACCAGTTTAGAGTAATCCTGCAGCACTGTCTTAGATACTGTGTTATGATAGAATAAAATCTGGCTGTACTTGAGGCTATTGTATCTACTTCAAAGTATTGATACAAGAGTGTTAAGAGAATTGGATCATTGCTATACTTCTTTAAGAGGCTTGGAGGATAACTTCTGGTTTCAGAGAGCATATAAAATAGCCCTGAACTAGTCAGTTGGTATTTTCTTGTTCCTCTTAGCATTAGTCCCTTTTTTTCAGTAAGCAGCTTGAGACTCAGTAGTCTTGAGATAGATGAAGTATCACCGATTTGACTCTTGTCTCTTAGTTTTAGATATGATCCAATTTGCGCAGAAAAATCAACACTGTTCACCACTTTAAATAAAATAGATTTTTCTTCTGTTCCAACTTGTTTTTTTTCATAATCATACAATATTGCGAAATAATTAGAGTAGTCCATTTTTGTTCGTGGAGTAATCAAATAATAAAATTAATCGAATTTAAATTGTTCATTTCCTAGATGTAGATTTGAATAATTATTCTAAATTTTCATTTCAACCAGAATCTGAACCGAATATATTATCCTCATTCTTATTGAAACTGTTTTTTGAAAATAAGCAATACTACATTTAAAAAGCACTCCCTTTGTGTAAGTCGTAAGGGGCCATCGTCTAGCTTGGTCAAGGATACCATCTCATTTGATTTGATTTGATTTCACTGAGGTATTGGCCTGGGGCGCTGGCGGTCGTGGGTTCAAATCCCACTGGCCCCAAATCAAACTTGTCCCTTTATTTAGTCCCACTTCTATGGATATAGTCAAATTGCAGTAAATAATGTCGGGCTTGATATCTAAATAATAGACAGAATTGACAACCATAAGACAAATAACATTTTGAGGTGTTCCAGGATATAGTATCGTTATGTTGATGACTTCGCAGATTATGTTTTGTAATAAATCTCTTTGAATTCTTCTACTTTATCATTCTTTCCTCTTCTTTTCTGAACCATAAGCCACCGTTGAGTATATCGTGTAGTAACATCCTCTAGACTATTGGCAGAAAATGCTAATACATACTCATACTTCTTTCCCCAATTTTGTTCATAATAGTAGGGATGGTCAAAAGAAATAGGATAGTCCAGAGTTGAGTCAATATGTACCCATTTCTTATTCATCAAAGATTCATTCCAGCAATGGTCAAGATAATCATGTACCATTCTGGTTTGGATCGATATTGAATTTACAATAGCGCCAAAGAGCATTGACCATTCACTACACCTACCTATTCTTGTTTCTGCAATCCTTAGTATTTTGTCATATCTTGGAAATATTTGCTTTAAACCACATACGTCACATAAGTGAATTTCTGTATTTCGTAAAGTTGTTGAGTTCTCATCTATAAGTTGAACTCTCATTGGTCTATTACATTTTGTACATTGGAGTACTTTTGGCATCCACTTCATAAAGTCATTTTTGAACCAATGCAAGAGCGGCTTGATGGATTCGCTGTTGTGAGTTAATTTTAATACTTTATCTGGTACTAATTCTTTGACAGAATCCAAAACTGCCTGATCGTTATATTGCTCTGATATTCTTTTGTATAATCCAAAAGTCTTAGCGTAAGATGAGATTCGATTCAAGTTATCAATATGAGCTAGATACTACCAAATTTATAATGCGGGATAATGCTTTAGAAAGGCGCGGTTATAATTTGTTATCCATGTTAGGACCGAACAAACTTTGTCTAATTCTAATCCTCCTATACCAAAAAAACCTATTATCTGTTGGTCGACAGCAGAAACAACTAAATTCACTCTTGACAGCATTCCGGTGACAATGGGAATAAAGTTGTTCATGTTGGCAATACTCGACATCTTATCTTCGAAGACAATGTATTTATAGTAAGCAGTTCTAACCAGAAACATAATACAACTGGGACTTCTCGGGTGTGATGAACAAGAACAACCAATAGTCCCAGTTGGTGTTTAGGTATACTATAACTGTCTAAGAAAATATATATACTTTTTTTCTATAAGATTGTTAAATATCACTAGATGAGCTGAATTATCATCAACAAGTCGAACTCTCATTGTTCCAAAAAATGATTAAGGTGGTTGGAATAGCGAACCGCTAAGGAAACTATGTTTATCCTCGCCCTAATTTTTAACCAATTAAATCCGTAATATTTCGAACGAAAATTAATATTGGTTATGCCTTGCTGTGAAAGAGGAATCCAAGTTTGCTTATTCATTCCACTATCAGAAATTATATTATCCTTATCGGTGTGGTCGCTTTAATCAGTTTTTCTACCATTTATTTTTCTCAGATTTATGGTCAAGAAAATTTAAGAGAACGGCCATTTAGTTTAAGTCCAGACCATCCACGCGTCTTTGATTCTAGGCTCAAAGTTGAACAAGTAGTACAAGGACTGGACACGCCTACAACTATGGCTTTTGTGGGGCCTGACGACTTTCTTGTCTTAGAGAAAGACAAGGGAACTGTAATACGTGTAGTAAACGGAAGAATTCTAGAGAAACCATTGCTCGATGTGGACGTGGCAAACTCTGTTGAAAGAGGAATGTGTGGTATTGCCGTTTTCAAAACTAGTACCAAAACGTATGTTTTCCTTTACTTTACTGAAATAAATGGTAAAGATGGTGACGATCGTAAAGGTAAAGAGCCAGAAGGAAATCGCCTTTATAGGTATGAATTAGCTGATGATAAACTTGTAAACCCTAAACTTCTTTTGGATCTGCCTGCAGTTCCTGGACCCAGACATAACGGAGGAGCAATAGAGATTGGTCCTGATGAGAATATATACATTCCAGTAGGAGATATCGACGGGTCATTTAGTAGTGGTTATCAAGCAACACAGACTCAAAACTTTGCCGGGGGAATAGTTGCTGACGGACGTAGTGGTATTTTAAGAATAACACAAGAAGGCGAGCCTGTAGGAGAAGGGATACTGGGAAATTCTATGCCTTTGCGATTGTACTATGCATATGGCATAAGGAACAGTTTTGGATTGGCTTTTGATCCTATAACAGGTTCCTTATGGGATACAGAGAACGGGCCGCAAGAAGGTGATGAGATAAACCTAGTAAATCCTGGATTTAATAGCGGATGGCAATATATTTACGGTTTTTCTCAGTCACAAAAAAAATTTGATAGTAGTCAATTAGTAACATTTAATGGCAGGGGAGTATACGAAGAGCCTAAAGTAGTTTGGGCTCACAGTACTGGACTGACATCATTAGTATTTTATGATCGTGACAAATTAGGGGAGAAATATACAAATGAGATGTTTGTTGGTGGTGTTCACAACAGCCGAATATACCACTTCAAATTGAATGATGAAAGAAACGATCTTGTACTTCCTAAGGTCCTTGGGGAGAAATTTATTGAGAATCCCATCAATATCGGAGCCGAAGAAATAGTATTTGGTGATGGATTTGGCGCCGTCACCGATCTTACTGTAGGGCCAGATGGCTACCTGTATGTTGTATCTATCGGTCAAGGTAAGATATTCAGAATATTGCCAAAGTAGTAGATAATTTATCAAAGACATATATACAGAAATGGAAAGGTGTAAGCTGGGTAGTCCTTTTCTTGGCCTTTCAAGTGCAAGTGGACTTCATTTGAGTAGCCCATAATTATGGAGCGTCCGGGTTAAGCTTTTGAGCTTCTCTTACTATTCTGCTTATAAAGGTAAATAGAGTAGGAATTAGTCTACTTTATATTTACAATATTACATATGATTAATGATCCACTGATGATATCTGGCAGAATGACTTTTACGATAATATTAATTTCCTTTGTCTTTGTATTGATTCCTTCAGTTGCGGTAAATTCGTTCTCACAGTCAAATAGTTCAATGTCAAATAGTTCAATGTCAAACGCTTCGACATCAGATGAATCGTCCTTTGCTTCTCTGAGTAGGACACTTGCTGAAACGAATCAATCAAAAGAAGATTCGACACCACCTCCGCCTCCGTCAGATTCAGGATCGCAAGATCAAGGTGATAATGGATCCAATGACTAGACCTTTATGTTGTTGACAAATAGCAACTTGTTAAGACAATGGATATAGAAAAGCAGTTTCTATTCTCGATTGATAATAGGTATATTGACATCCTTTAAAATTCTTTTATAAATTCTATATTTTTTGGCTTGATTTCCCAATTACATGAATATCTTTTACAACGTAAAAGTTAATAATTACAGAGAAAAAATACACATATGGGAAAGTATGAGTTACCGCCATTACCATATAGTTATGATGCACTAGAACCGCATATAGACGCAAGAACTATGGAAATTCATCACACTAAGCATCATCAAACTTATACAGATAAGCTTAACGCCGCACTTGAAAAGTGTCCATCCGCTATCCAGGAAAAGGATATTGTAGAGATATTATCCAACCTTGATCAAGTACCAGCTGATCAAAAGAGTGCTATCAACTTTAATGGAGGTGGATTTGATAACCATAGAATATTTTGGCACAATATGAAAGCAAATGGCGGAGGTGAACCCAGCGGCTCTATTGCAAATGCAATTAATGAATCATTTGGAAGCTTTTCTGCCTTTAAGGAAAAATTCTCTGCTAGTACGGTGTTGATTCAAGGTAGTGGATGGGGATGGCTGGCTTATAATCCATCAACCAAAAAAGTGGAATACAAATCAATGCCAAATCAAACAAGTCCACGAACAGAGGGAGTGATACCACTCTTAGGCTGTGATGTGTGGGAACATGCTTATTATCTCAAGTATCAGAATAAAAGACCAGACTATGTTACTGCTTGGTGGAATGTTATAAACTGGCAAGACGTTTCACAGAGGTACGATCAAGTCAGTAAATAGAAAAACATTTTCTTTTGATATAATTAAGATATCAAGACTAATAATAAGTGTCATCTATTATGAAAGTTATAAATTGAATTTTTTAATGCTAATGGACTGATATATGTATAATCTATAATTTGAAATCAACAAGGTTTTGCTTTCAAGTTATAACGATTCAGGCAATTGGATTAGATTCTGCCTTTTTGCCTTTTACTTCTTTATCAATTGTAAAGTTGTCTTGTACGTCGCCCTTATTATCATAAAAGTTTCCAGTCAGTTTACCGTTACTAATGCTTATATCTAAAAACCCAAACTTGCCATCAAATTGTTTAGCCATGTAGGATTGCTGTCCTTGCAATGGATAGAAACCTTCTCCACCTGTTCCAACAATCGCAAAAATGGTTCCATCAGTATTAGCCTTAGATCCTGTAGAGCCATTTATTACTGTTGGTTTTGAACTCTCATTAGGGTTAAATGCTATTGGATATGTCCTTTGATAGTTGTGATTATGTGCCTGTAATACTAGGTCAACCCCATATTTTTCGAAGAGTGGATGAAAGATGTTCCTCAGGTCTTTTTCACCTTTATGCGTTGTTGGTGAAGAATAAAATGGCGTATAGGTGGTCACTACCGTCCAATCAATATCTTTATTTTTAGATGATTTTTCCAGATCTTGTTTTATAAAATTGTATTGCTCAGAGCCTTCATTATAGGGAGATTGTGAAGCCATGATTAGAAAATGCACTTTCTTGTAATCATAAGAGTAGTATGGTTTGTCCAATTGGAAGCTTTGGAGATATTGATTCATTTTTGCTACTCCATCATGCGTATCATGGTATCCTAAAGTGATCATCATTTTACCCTTAAGAGGCTCTGTCATACCGAACCAACAATCAGCAGTACTATGATATGAAAGGTCTCCCAATGGCAGAACTAATTCAGCTTTTTTCTTTTCGATGCTTGCTACAGTCTTCTGTGTATTTGTTGAGCATCCAAAATCACCCGTAGCAGCAAAGTTAAAGTTCTCATTCTTATCATTTCCCTTACCATTATCATTACCTTCATCAAAAGCATAACCATCGTAAGACTTATGATTGTCCTCTTCATTACCATCATTGTTATCGTTAGTATCATCTTTAGCTTTATTTTCATCTCGTTGTTCGATAAGCTGTAGATTATCCTTGTCATTTTCTATTTTATCTTTTAAGTTTTCTATTTTCTTCTCAAAGTTAGCTTGTATTTGTTCAATTTTGAAGTTTAGTCCATTAATTCCAAGATAGTTCTTATCATCGCGAATATTCTGATCTTTTGCATTGTTCCCTTCCTGTTGCGTCAAGTAGTGTTGAGTATTATCTTTGTTTACCTTATCGTTCAAATTCTCTATTTTCTTATTTAACTCATCTTGTTTTTTCTCAATTTTGAAGTTTAGTCCATTAATTGCATGATTTCCTTTATCATCGACATTCTTCTGTTCATCGACATTCTGTTGCTCATCGGCTTTCTTCTGTTCATCGACATTCTGTTGCTCATCGGCTTTCTTCTGCTCATCTAGATTCTGTTGCTCATCGGCTTTCTTCTG